>TARA_R110000850_G_scaffold7681_1_pt1 | contig 87538 bp, 72 predicted proteins | sample TARA_R110000850 | Tara Oceans TARA_R110000850 (sample SAMEA4397586) | marine metagenome | biome: Polar Biome; feature: [SRF] surface water layer (ENVO:00010504); material: water (ENVO:00002006), including particulate matter (ENVO:01000060) such as... | depth 5 m
GAAACTCTACTTTTGAATTGTCCACTTGACGGGGAAGCTTACGCTGGAGTAGCCGGTACCAAAGTCGTCAATCGCCACGAATATTCCCATTTCCTGGAGCTCCTTGATTTTTTCAAGGGAGTTCTTGACGTTGATGATCAAGAGGCTTTCAGTAACTTCCAATTCCAGGTTTTTTGCTGGCAGGCCGGTTTCAGCCAGAATGGTACGCACGCGCTCAACAAAATCCTCCTGGCGGAACTGGAGGGCCGAGACGTTGACGGATACCGGTACATCCAGAATGTCTCGTACACGCCAGTCCTGGGTTTGGCGGCAAGCCTCTCTCATTATCCATTTGCCGAGCGATATAATGATGCCGCTATCCTCGGCGAGGGGAATAAATTGGTCGGGAGTGACCAGCCCGAAATCCGGGTGTTGCCAGCGCACCAGCGCTTCTATGCCAACGAGGTGTTTATTGCGAAGGTCGATTTGTGGCTGATAGACCAGAAAGACCTCGCCTTTATCTGTGGCAGAGCGCAAGGCGTTCAGTATTGTCAGGTGTTCCCCGACATCGGCTCCCATCTCCCCCGCATAAAAATGGTATCGATCCTGCCCGCTCTGTTTGGCTGTCATCATGGCAATATCGGCGATGCGCATAAGACCCTGTACATCGCGGCCGTGCTCCGGATATAAAGCGATGCCGATACTGGCAGTGACCACGAGAGAGTGCTGCTCGATAGTAATGGGCTGCGTCACCTCGTAAATAATCTTGTTTGCCACCAATGACACATCTTCCTTTGAGCGCACGTTGCTCAGCACCGTAACAAATTCATCGCCCCCTACACGGCTGATAGTATCGGAATCTCTCAGCACGCCAGCGATGCGGGCGGCGACAGTCTTCAGAACCTGATCGCCGATTTCGTGGCCCAGTGTGTCATTTATGAGCTTGAAGCGGTCAAGATCGATAAAGAGCAGTGCAAGGATATTGTCATGGCGTGCCGCTTGAGCAATTGTCAGGGATGCGCGTTCCTGCAGAATCGACCGATTGGGCAGGTCAGTGAGGATGTCGTGAGTTGCCATATGCTCAACGTGACTTTCGTGTTTCTTCCGCTCGGTAATATCCTGATAGATGGCAATATGATGGTAGTTATCAGACGTGGGGTCGGCTACCCGTGTCACGGACATCCAGGCGGGGAAGACCTCGCCGTCCTTGCGTCGATCCCAGATTTCGCCCTCCCAGTGCCCCGTGTGTTGAAGCCTGTACCAAAAATCTTTATAAAATTTAAATGTCTGGTATCCGGAACTGAGAATTCGGGGATTCTGCCCCAGGAGTTCATCAGACTCATAGCCGGTGATTGTGGAAACCGATGGGTTAACCATGGTGATATGGTTATTTTTGTCGGTGATGAAGATACCTTCTCTGCTGGATTCGATGATTTTTACGTTCAAAAGCAGCTGGGCTTCGATCTCGCGACGTTTTTGTTCCAGCTCCAGCATGTCAAGGCTGTAGGCAAGGTCGGCGGTAAGCTCCGTCAGTAAATCCACCAGTTCTTTCCTGAAGTAATTTTTTTGATCGGCGAAAAACATCAGAACGCCCCAGGTATCGTTCCGTTTCACAATGGGGCACAACAGCGCAGATTTCAGGCCATGTTTTTGGGCAGAGGAGGCCCACTGGGCAGACTGTTTGTGATTGGCAATGTCCTCTATGACTACGGGGCGCTCCTCGCTTATTGCCACTGCACAAGGTTCTTCGCTGTGCTCGATATCTTCTAGTTCGTTGTATTCAAAAAAGGCTTCATTTACTAATTGGGATGCCTGGCCGTGAGAAGCACTGGAAGATACCAGGACGCCTTTCTCCAGTTTGCGTGTGCAGACCAGCTTCAATTCAGCGTTATGGGTGACGGCAATTTTGCAGACCTCGTTGATCAGGTCATCGGGGTCCCGTGCGCGAATAATAGCACCATTCATGGCGCTCAAAGCGGCGTAGTAGCGATTGATTGCCTGTAGATTTTCTTCGGCCATCCGACGAGAGGTAATATTTTCATGAAACGCCACAATTCGTGTGCTGTAGCTATGCTGAAACCGGGTAAAGTGCACCGAAAACCAGCGTTTTTCCGTGGGAGAGTGGCAGGGGTATTCGTGTTGGAAATGCTGAAGTGAGCCGGCCATTAACATTTTCAGACCTTTCATAACGATTGCGGCATCTCCATCCTCGTTCCAGGTTGCAGCGTGCTGACAGACCTCGAAGTAGTTTGCGCCTTTGTCGGTATCGCGTAGGTTGGCTCCCTCGCGGATGCTGAAATCGCGCCATCTTTTGTTGGTGGCAATAATAGTACCGCTTTCGTCCAGTACGGAGATATGGCCCACCAGCGAATCGATGATGGAGAGGGAGAAGCGTTCCGATTCCCGCAGTTTTTCCTGAAAGTACTCCCGTTCCGTGATGTCATAGGCAACCACCAGACGCGCATCTTTATTCTGAAATTTTAGGGGGCGGGACGATACTTCCACCGATATCTCGGAACCGTCTTTTTTCCGGTGATGGCGCGTATTTTTAGAGAGGTGCGTGTGGCTAACCCGCCTGCTCTGAATATCTGTCTCCGACATTGACAGGAATTCTTCGCGGGAATAACCGTAATAGTTTATTGCGGCTGTATTGACGGCGAGGAATGCCATTGTTTGATTGTCGGTTATCCACATCGAGTGCGGGTTTGCCTCAAACATATCCCGGTAAACCGTTTCCTGTTCCCGGAATCTGCTGCGGGCGTTGGACTCCCTGTCAAGAATGGCTGAGTGAAAAAGTTGTCTTTGCTGGCGCCACACCACTACCAAAACAGCAAAAGCGGCGAGCAGTACAAACAGAACCAATGTGCTGACCCAGGTTGCCAGTGTTTGTGCTGGTGCCATTGCTTCCTGATGGTCTATTTTTGCCGCTAGTAGCCACTTGGCGTTTGTTAACGGAAAGTAGACCGACAACACCTCCTTGCCCTGATGGTCTTCCGACTTGAGTGAACCGCGTGTGGACGATGGGGCTGCAATTGAGTTTGCCAACGCATCCCCCAGTCTTATTACTATCCCGTCGGGGTTTTTGTCAGGCATTTCTGAGATATAGACGCTGACGGCGTTATTCTTGTCCGCACGAACCAGGAATATTTCCAGCGTTTCAAAAAGATACGGCAGGTCGTCGACCGGTTTTAACATATCTTCTACGGGGAGTGTGTTGGCAACAACAAATACGCGAGGTGCTTCACCATTCCAGAGGATCGGTTGAATAAAACTCTGTCGTAGTTGCCGATTATCTTCGTCGAGATAAAGTATTTGACTGGATGCCTGTTTCTCTACCGGATTTTTCAAAACCTGCTCGCGTATTTCTCTTGTAATGAGATTGGTCGATTTCAGGTTTACTAATGGCTGCAGATTTTGGTCAACCAGGCCGATATTCTCGTAACCGAAGGTTGTGGCCATGACTTTGAAGCGTTGCTTGATAGCGGTTTTGGCCCTGGGCGTATTGCCCTCTTTCAGAGCGCGAATATCGGCAATAAACTCCGGGTTGACAGATACTTGAGCCAGATTATGTAGACGGTCGGTATCTCTTTGTTTAATGCTGTTGAGTTGCAGTTTGGCAACGGCTCCCAGGTCAAAAAAGGCCGCTTTTTCCAGTGGTGGTAGAGAGAGACGCAGGATACCAAATCCTACCGCGGGCACCACGAGTATCAGGGCGCCGATGATAAACAGGGTCCCCCGCCCGGTTGTGGGAGTGAAACTGTGAGTGGTGGTTGAGAAAATCTCCAATACCTGACTTCTTAGAAGGAAATACAGGGAAATGGTCGTTACAATGACAAACCCCAGCCCTTTTATTAGCTCGAGCTGGTTGAGTCTTTCCGGATCGCTTGTGATATAGGCGAGAAGGTAACCGGAAAGCAGTATCCATAATGACGCTGCAATCCCGTACAGGAAACTAATGCTGCCGGCGCTTAATAGTTTGGTTACAGGTTCTTTTGACGTGTTCTCTTCTTGTTCTTTTGTACTATCCACGTGCCCTTCTTAACTAGCTACCTTAGCTGTTAGCTTCGGCGCTTTTATCTAGAATACTGTGTAAGGCTAGCATGATTTTTTTGTTTCATCATGCGAATGAGAGTCAGGCTTAAACTAAAGCTGAGGCCGCGAGTTCGAACCTGTTTTCCTCATCCGTAATTAGAGTAGGGCAAGTGGTGTACATCACTGCCCCCTGTTTTTGCTGTCTTGTTGTCGAAGACTTTTCTTGGCTTCGGCCCCCTACCAAACTTGTCTGAATAGCCTATCATGACCACTTCCTCGGCTGTTTTTAGTCTGACGATAGAGGAAAATCAATGAGCAATTTGCGCCAAGCAACCCAACTGACTCCGGCTACATTGCTTGCCAGATTGCGTGAGGGCACCCGCACCGAGCACGCGATTCTGGAGCGACATCCGTTGTTGCAGCCCCTGATCAGTGATCCTCTGGAATTTCAGGATTACCTGAAGGTCTTGGCGGCTTTGCTCGCCTTCTACCAACAGCTTGAGCCTCTGCTGGAAGAGACGTTGCCGGTCGAGTGTCAGGAGTCAGGTTATCGCTACCTGTCCAGGTCGGTATTGCTGAGGGCCGATTTAGAGCAATTGACGGGCGATCGGCACTCTCTGGACACCGACCGGGTGCCATTGCTTCCTCTGCCGGATTTATCGTCATCAGATCGTGTCATAGGTGTGCTCTATGTGCTCTATGTGCTGGAAGGTGCAACCCAGGGTGGCAGGGTGATTGCTCCCCGGGTGGCCCGTTTGTTGGCTGGGATCGAATTGCCAATGGAAAAACCGGCACTCAATGGGTCTGATGGTGTCCAATACTTTCAGTTGTTTCGGCACAATGAGTGGGCGAAGTTGCAGCGGGTTATCGCGCAAGTATCCCGGCGCCCCCACGCTGCCGGGGAGACTGTAGCAGCCGCCATTGAAACGTTTCGTTGTCTTGGCGGTTATCTGGATTATTACCTGAATAGAGAGTGCCATTAACGACGTGAGGTAAGCATTTGAGCGCGCGTAATTCTCCACAACTGGATTCTCTCCAATTGGATCAGGCCCTGGCGCGCTGTGCCAGTGAGCCTGTGCATATCCCCGGGGCTATCCAGCCGGCGGGCTGCCTGTTATGTGTCGATGAACAAAATCATCGCATTGTTCAGGTCAGCGCCAATATCGAGTCCGTGCTGGGGTTGCCTGTTGATGCGGTTTTGGGTGCTTTCCTGTTTGACGTGCTGGAGCAGCAATCCCCGCGACTGGAAAGTGGGCCCTCTTTCCAGGGAATCATTGATGAACTGAATACACTTTCGGAGGACAGGCCTCTGGTGGTTCACGAAATCCGCTGGTCAGTGGACGGCGTTATGAAAGCCTTCCAGCTCAGCGCCTGGCGGCACAAACACGCTATGGTGCTTGAACTCGAACCGGTGCCGCGTCTCAGGCAGCGGCGTATTCTGGCAAAAATCAATCAATGGCTGGCACGTCTTGCCGAGGCAGAAACCCAGCAGGAGCTGCTTGATACCCTGGTGGGCGGGATTCGCCAGTTAATCGGCCACGACCGGGTTATGGTGTACCAGTTTGATCGCGACTGGCATGGCACCGTGATTGCGGAAGACTGTTCAGAAAAGACAGCCAGTTTTCTCGGTCACCACTTTCCGGCCAGTGATGTCCCGGAACAGGTTCGCAAACTCTACAGTGTCAATCCGGTGCGCAGTATCCCGGATGCAACAGCCGAGTCGGTCCCATTGCTGCATTGTGATCCCTCGTCCGGGCAGCTGCCCCTGGACCTGTCACCGGGTATGCTGCGCGCGGTTTCGCCGGTTCACCTGGCGTATCTGGTCAATATGGGCGTGGGCGCTTCACTGTCGTTAGCGATATACAGCAAAGACGGGTTATGGGGACTGGTTGCCTGCCATGCCCGTCAGCCCACCCCTTTATCGCCCGCATTGCGTGATGCCGCGTTGACTCTGGTGCGTATGGCAACCCAACGCCTGTTCCTGCTACAGGAGAGGAAAGATACGCGCTATGCCAGTCAGGTGCTGGAGAATCGCTTGCTACTTGTGGATCATCCCGGGGAGATAGTTAAGCCGAACCAGCTTATCGATGAGTACGGTAGGCAATGGATGCGCTTGTTTGGTGCCAGTGGTGTGGCACTGATGTATCAGAAAAAGTTCAGTTATGCGGGGCATGTGCCAGCACTTCCCGTGTTGTCCCTTGTCGTTGATCGTCTCACCGCCGAACATCACGGCAATGCGCCCTGGAGCAGTGATTGCCTGAATCGGACGATTATGGAGGACGTTGGTGATCTCGCCGGCAACGCCGGCTTGTTAGCATTGCCGCTGACAGCGGTGTCCCCGCCGGGCTGGCTGCTGTTTTTTCGCGAAGAGCAGCAGCAGGTGCGCTACTGGGCCGGCTCACCAGAGGCAAAAACGGTGATTGTCGATGGCCGGGCGGTTATCAGCCCCCGCAAGTCTTTTACTCGCTGGGCAGAGCAGGTGGCCGGACACAGCTTGCCCTGGCGGGCGATCGAGATAAGGCTGGCGCGGGAGTTGTCGGAAAATATCTCAATCACGATGTTTATCCATCAGATTGACCAGCTCAATGAGCGTTTGCACAAAACCAATCAATATCTGGCCTCGCTGGCAACCACAGATTCCCTGACAGATACATGGAACCGCTATCGGATTGAACAGGAGCTGGAAAAAGAGGTTGCTATTGCCCGTCGCTATGCCCGGCCCTGTGTGGTGCTGTTATTTGATATCGACAATTTCAAACGTTTCAATGATGTGCATGGGCACGAAGCGGGTGATCGGGTGCTCAAAATCATTGCTCAGGAGGCATCTGCCTGCCTGCGCGATTCCGATAATCTGGGGCGCTGGGGTGGTGAAGAATTTATTGTGCTGGCGGCCAACAGCACACTGGACGATGGTGTCCAGTTGGCGGAGCGGTTGCGTGCCCATGTCGAAGCGCTCGATTTTGGTGAGCTCGGCGGCGTCACCATCAGCGTGGGTGTCGCCGAGTGGCGCAAGGGGGACACCCGAAAGGCGCTGGTGGCACGTGCTGATGAAGCCATGTACCGGGCCAAGAACAGCGGTCGCAACTGTGTTAAAGACTGAGTGTTAGGAACTGAGCTGGCGCATGGGACAGCGAGTTCAGGTTGGATCCAGTATCTCGCGCAATTTGATCGCCAGTTGCTCGCGATGATAGGGCTTGCTGATCAACTGCACGCCGCGATCCAGACGGCCATTGTGAATAATGGCATTTTCACTGTAGCCGGAGGTGAACAATACTTTCAGGTTGGGGAGGATGTTCAGTGCCTGTTCGCTCAGTTGTCGACCATTAATCCCGCCCGGCATCACTACATCGGTAAATAACAGGTCAATGTCCTGATGCTTTGCCAGGACATCCAGCGCCTCTGCGCCGGAACGAGCAGCGGTGACACGATAACCGAGGCTTTCAAGAAGGGTAGTGACATAGGTTCTCACCTGATTGTCATCCTCCACCGCCAGAATATGCTCTGAGCCGCCGACGGGCTCAACAGCTCGGGGAGTCTCATAGACAACATCGTCTGTTGTCTTGGCTCGCGGAAAAAAAAGTTTGATCGTGGTGCCCTCATCCACCTCGGAGTAAATTTTGGCATGTCCACCGGATTGTTTGACAAAGCCGTAGACCATGCTGAGACCGAGCCCGCTGCCCTTTCCCATGGCCTTGGTGGTAAAAAACGGATCGAAAGCCTGGCTGACCAAATCGGCAGGCATACCGGTGCCGCTGTCGGATACCGATACCTGTACATAGTCTCCAGTGGTTACTTCCATCTGATCCTGTGCATAGGCCTCATCCAGCAGGGTGTTGGCTGTTTCAATAATCAGCCTGCCACCCTCTGGCATGGCATCACGCGCATTGATGGCTAGATTGAGCAGTGCCACCTCCAGCTGGCCGGGATCAATTTCGGCGGGCCAGAGTCCCTTGGTTTCTGCAAACGTCAATTCAATATCTTCGTTGAGGGCTCTCTTTAATAACCCAAGGGTGTTGGCCACCAGTTTGTTGATGTTTACCCGCCTGGGTTGCAATGCCTGACGACGGGCAAAGGCCAACAGACGGTTGGTGAGCTCCGCTCCCCGCTCCGCCGCTGTGACAGACATTTCTGCCAACCGCTGCAGTTCGGGTTGCTCGCCGAGCTGCTCCTGCATGAATTCGGCGTTGCCCAATATTACCGTGAGCAGATTGTTGAAGTCGTGGGCAATGCCACCGGTGAGGTGGCCGACCGCTTCCAGCTTTTGTGACTGGCGCAGTCGTTCATCCATTTCCCGCAGTTCGGTGACATCCACCATGCTGCCGACCATGCGTATGGCTCTGCCTGTTGAGTCCCGTGTGATAAAGCCCCGATCCACCACGGACTGCGCCTTGCCATTGGCATGGATAAACCGGTATTCACCCTGCCAGGTGAGTCCACCGCTGTTAAAAACGGCATAGAGTTCTGTGAGCAGGGCATTGCGATCATCCGGATGAATATGTTCAACCCAGAACTCCAGGCCATGATTGATTTGTGCGGGGTCGTGACCGAACATGGTTTTCAGGTTTTCGTTCCACCACAGGCTGTCCTCAACCAGATCCCAGTCCCAGATCACATCGTTGGTAGCTCTGGAGACCAGTTGGAATCGTTCGTCACTCTGCCTGACAGCCTGCTCAGCCATTTTCCGGTCAGTAATATCCCGCTCTACTGCAATCCAGTGGGTAAACCTGCCGGTTTCGTCCGCCAGTGGCACAATATCCACCTCCAGCCAGAATTCATCGCCACTTTTGGTGTAGTTGATCAGCTCAGATCGCACCGGTTGCCAGTGGGTGAGTGCCTCCCGGATACGATCCAGTTCCGCCCGCTGGGTTTTTGGTCCCTGCAGGAAACGCGGTGTTTTGCCGATGACCTCCTCCCGGCTATACCCGGTGTGCCGCTCGAAGGCATCGTTGACATAGATAATCCTCGGGCCCTCGGGTTCCTCCAGGGGCTCTGCCTCTGTGATCAGCAGAATGTCATTCTGTCGGGCGATGGCGGATTCCAGCAGTCGCAGGTGTTGCTCCCTTGCCCGTTCCTGGGTGACATCCTGAAAATAGATGGCGAGTCCGTCGATCGAAGGATAGGCTTTTACCCGCAGCCAGAGATTCAGTTCGCTGTAATGTTGGGTAAACGTACGTGTCGTCTGTGTGGCAAGGGCAGCCTCATACTCAATGCGGAAAGCGGAGTTCGCAGCAGCCGGAAAGCATTGCCGGATATTGTTGCCGATAAGCGCATCCCGGCGTTTGTTGAGGACTCGGCAAAATTCGTCGTTGACGAAGGTGAAATTAAAGTCCCTGTCGAGGGTGAAGAAGCCATCGCTCATACTTTCCAGCGTCTGTTCCAGTCTTTGCGATAGTGTCTTTGATTGCTCCCGGGCATTGATGTGATCGGTGATATCCTGAAAGGCACCGCGCACGGCACAGATGTGGCCGTCCGCGTCATATTCCGCTTCGCCGGTGCTGCGCACCCAGATCAGCCTGCCCGTAGCCGTATGCTTGGGCATCACCTCGCTAAATGACTCACCTCGCTCTGCGCAGGCATCAAAGATGCGTCGAAAGCGGTTGCGGTATTCCGGCAGGTAAAAATTGATGGCTTGCTGCAGTGTGGGTTGAAAGTCCGGCCCGACATCGTGAATATCGGCGGTCTCTTTTGACCACATTATGGTTTTTGTCTGAAGATCAAAACGCCAGCCGCCCAGGCGGGCAGCCTGTCCTGCAATCCGTTGCAGGCTGGTGGCCTCGGCCAGACGGTTGTCGGCCAGAACCTGATCGGTAATATTCTGCACCACTCCGGTGAGCACTCGTCCGTCGGCAGTATTGGCCAGCTCACCCATGCCCTGAACATACATAATGCTGCCGTCCGGTTTGGGGATCCTGTGGCGAAATTGCAACGGTGTATCGGGTTTTTCCAGAAAACTGTTCAGCTCGTCTACCAAACCCTGTCGGTCATCCGGGTGCATCAATTGCAGGTAGGCATCGAAGCAGTGGCCAAAGTCCTCGGGAGCAATATCGTACATGTCGTAGATATCGTCAGACCAGCTGAGCACATCGCTGTCGAGATTGAGTTTCCATATCCCCAGCTTCAGTAACCGTTTGGCCGTACGCAGGCTGGCCTCCTGTTCCTGCAGGCGACTGTTGGCCATTTTCAATTCGCGGGATCGCAGCAGGATGTCCAGCTCCAACCGAGCCTCGTCGTGCTCCTCCATGTCAGTGGCTCGCTGGGATGCCAGGCGACCCTCAGCTGAGTAGACAAACTCGGTAACATCCTCGGTTCTGAGGATAATGAATATAATTTGACCATCGGCCCCTTTAAGGGGGGTGTGCACGCAACTCCAGAAGTGTTCGGCGAAGCCGCCGCCCTGGTCTTCCGGACGAGGGATAGGGTAGCGCTGAACCGGCAGAATATCCGACATGCCGGTCTCTTTGACCTGTTCCAGCGAAGCCCGGAGATTCCGGACCCCGTCTGCCCTGCTGTCGTCGGGGTCATCGGGGAAAACATCGAACATTCGACGGCCCTTGATGTCCTGCCGCCGGGTACCGGTGGCCTTGAGATAGGCATCACTGGCGGCGACAATCCTGAATTCGTCGGGGGTCATGACCAGAAATTGCCCGGGCGCCGCTTCGAACAGGGATTGAAACAGGTTGGCCGAGGTCTCGGCTTCCTGCCGCAAATCCTGCTCCCGCTTCAGATGGTCGGCTTTATCTGCTTGCAGCGCCAGTAACTGGGTGACATCCCGGGCGGAGACCAGTTCGGCTTTTGTGCCGTCATGGTCCAGGGTGTGCGCGGTGATGGCCACTGAAATAATTTCCCCGCACTTGAGGCGGTGGCGCCAGATACCTGCGTCATTAAACCCTGCAGCCGGGTTTGCGAGGTTTTCGTGTAATTTGGCAACATCTTCCGTCGGTCGAATATCCTCAATGGTCATGGCGAGGAATTCGTCGCGGGAATAGCCGTATTTGGCGATGGCGGCATGGTTTACGTCAAGGAAGCGCAGGGTTTCCCTGTCATAGATCCACATCGGATCGGGGTGACATTCGAAGAGAATGTCTTCCGGGATATGCATCAACAGCCTCCGTCAATTACCGGCGGGTTTGCCAGCCACGAGAGGGTGTCGTCCGGTGACATCGGGCGTGCAATAAAATACCCCTGAGCTGAGTCGCAACCCATCTCGGCGAGAAAGGACAGTGTCCACTGATCTTCCACGCCTTCGGCGGTCACCAGCAGCCCCAAGGCTCTAGCCAGACCGACGATCGCCGCCGCAATTTTCTGGGATTCTTCGGACTGTGATGCCGAGATCACAAACATTTTGTCAATTTTCATTTCCGAGAACGGCAATCGGGCCAGCTGAATCAGGGATGAGTAGCCCACCCCGAAATCATCGATCGATAAGCTGAAACCCTTGATGCGGAACTGGGTCAGAAACTCCAGCATCATGATCGGATTTTCCATGCTACTGCTTTCGGTAATTTCAAGAATAATCTGTTCAGGGTTCAGTCCCAGCACCTGACACTGGGTCATCAGCCACTCGGATAGGCCGGCGTCAGCTATCACCCTGGCGGACATGTTCAGGGCGATGGTGGTATTGGTGCCACGAAACGATTCGGCAAACCAGCGAAGAGCTTGGCCAAATACCTGTTGGGTCAGCTCGCCGATCAGACCGGTTTCTTCCGCCAGTGGAATAAAGCGATCGGGCATGATGATGCCGATATCGGGGTGGTGCCACCGGGCCAACGCCTCAAAGCCTATACATTTTTCTGTGGCGCAGGAGACTTTGGGCTGGTAATAGACGCCTATTTGCTGCTCAGCCAGGCCCGCGGTGAGGGTCTGCCGGGTAACCTGGAATTCCTGTGGCCGGTTTTCGGGAGCCTTGAGGTGAGGCTGGTGGGTCTTGTCGCTGAGCAGCTCGCGGAGTCGATTGGGGGTAAAGGGTTTGCCCAGCACCCCCGAGACATTGAGACCATTCTCTGCGGCGGCTCGACCCGCAGCCTCCAGTACTCTGTTACCCAGACCGCTGGCAACGATCACGACGCCATCAAAGGCGATATCGGCCAGACGTTTCAGTATCTCGACACCATCCACTTCCGGCATCGCGAGATCAACTATCAGGTGTGAAGGGGCCCAATCTGCAACCAGGTGAAGAAACTCATCGGCACTGGTGGTGGCGCGGGCATCGTGACCGGCACCTTTGGCAATGGTGCAGATGGTAAAGCTGACGTCGGCATCATCATCGAGTACCAAGAGCCGTTTATCGGGGGGTCCTAATGTCATTACCAGACCTTAATTATTATTTGTAGGTTTGTCTGGCGGAGAGACCTGTCTGGCCAGAAAGATAATCCGTGATCAAATCCACCATAATTCCAGCATGCGGTATTGTGAGGGTTGTTTCAAGCGTGTTGGAAAGACGCGCTGATTAACGGTTATGGACTGTGGACAACCGGTGACCGGGGGGTTAGACAATGGTGATTTGTCTCATGTGTTGCCTTGTCGTGTCAGCACCCGTCGCAGGCATTGGGCAAGTTCAGCGCGGTGGTAAGGTTTTCTGATGAGGTTGGTGTTGTCTTGCAGCCCGTCGCCTTCATCGTCGTGGCCGGCAAATCCGGTGGTGAACAGTATTTTCAGGTAGGGACATTGCTCACTGGCCAGTTGGGCCAGTTGTCTGCCGCCCATACCGGGCATGCGCAAATCGGTGAACAGCAGGTCAACCGCATTGCCTTCGCGCAACAGATTGAGTGCCTGTTGGCCACCGGTTGCCGTGATCACCTGATAGCCCAGGGATTCCAGTTGGTGTTTAACAACATTTTGTACCAGGTGGTCGTCCTCCACCAACAGGATCCGTTCGTTGCCGCCGATCTTTTCAGATGGTTTCTCGTCAACCGGCAGCGGTGTCGGTGGCTGGTCGGAGACAGGGAGATACAGCAGGAAGGTGCTGCCATCACCCGGTTTTGAGTGGACACTGATCTGTCCGCCAGACTGGTTGATGAACCCGTGTACCATTGCCAAACCCAGCCCCGTACCGGCACCCTGTTCTGCAGAGGTGAAGAAAGGCTCAAACAACCGATCCACAAGCTCAGGGGCTATGCCGGTGCCCGTATCGGTTATCGATAACGCGACATATTGGCCACGACTCAAATCCAGCTCGGTTGAGTCGCTCGTCTGTGTAGCACGTGTTGAGATGGTCAGGTTGCCGCCCAGTGGCATGGCATTGCGTCCGTTGACACACAGGTTCAGCAGCGCGTGTTCCAGTTCTGAAGGGTCCACGTAGACTGCCGGCAGCCGGGAATCGAGTTCCAGGGTGATTACAATATTGCTGCCCAGTGTTCGCTGCAGCAGCGGCTTGATGCCGAGTACCAGTTGATTCAGGTTTACGGCCCTCGGGGTGAGGCTCTGTTGCCGGGCAAATGCCAGCAGGCGGTGGGTCAGATCCGCTCCGCGTTCAGCCGCTTCTGTGATCATTCTTGCCAGCTTTTGATTGTCGGGGTGGTCGTGCAGCGAGTCTTCCAGAATTTGCGCGTTACCCATGACCACCGTGAGCAGGTTATTGAAATCATGGGCGACCCCGCCGGTCAACATACCCAGAGCCTCCAGCCGTTGTGCCCGGTGAAGTTGTTTTTCCATTGTGATTCGGTTTGTGATATCGGTCATGCCACCGACCATCCGGATGACGGTGCCGTGGTCATCGCGAATCAGATGGCCGCGATCCTCCACCTGCGCCCAATGACCATCTGCACATCTGAAACGATAGCTGGCGGACCAATGATTGTTGTCATTTTTGGAAATGGCCAGTCGGCGTCCGGCCAGCACCTCCTCCCGATCATCGGGGTGAATCAACTCTGCCCAGGCGGCGTCGTCGGGTTGCGAGTCGGCGCGACGGTGGCCAAAGAGCTGTGTGAAACCGTCATTCCACCAGCGATTGTCACTGAGCATATCCCAGTCCCAGGCGGCGTCACTGGTGGCCTGGGCCAATAGCCGGAATCGCTCCACGCTGACCCGAAGCGCCGCTTCCGTGGCTTCCCGGCGGGCAATGTCCTTCTGTAAGGCCCGGTTGGCGATTTCCAATTGACGGGATTTTTCTTCCAGTTTGCGAACCAGTGTCTGGTTATAGGTCTTCAGAATTGTGTTTTCATCGAGGCTGATAGGACTGGTCGCAATAGGTTTGGCGATATGGGGTTGATCCTGTATCTGCCACAGGACTTTGAGAAAAGCCTCAGGCTCGGCAGACTTGAGAATAAAGGCATCAGCACCCAGATCCAGGGCCAGCTCACGGTCACTTTCCTCGGTGTAAGTGGCGGTGTAGATGATGAATGGGATACGCGAGAGGCGGGAGTCGGACTTCCATTGCTGGAGCAGCGTATAACCGTCCATGATGGGCATCAACAGATCAGAGACAATCATGTCGGGAGGGGTATTGCGTGCCTTATCCAGTGCTTCGTTGCCCTGGCTGGCGGTATCGACCTGATAACCGTGGCTGATGAGCAGCGTCTCCAGGTAATAGAGGTTTTCCTCCCGGTCATCAACGATGAGGATCCGCGACATCAGCTGCTTTCCATATCCGGAGACTGCCAGCAGACACTTTCCACCTCATCAACAAAAGTATCGGGGTCGATGGGCTTTTCGATATAACCGCTACAGCCCGCTGCCAGTGCGTTCTCTCGATCACCTGCCATGGCGTGGGAGGTCACTGCGATAATGGGGATATTGCCCACTGACTCGACCTCGCGCAGGGTTGCCGCCACGTCATACCCATGCATGGTCGGTAATTGTATATCCAGCAGAATCAGGTCGGGCAACAGCGCCTTGGCCAGTGCAATGCCTGCCGGTCCGTCGGTGGCCGATCTGACGCGGTGGCCGCGGTGTTCCAGTAAAAAAGTCAGCAGGTAGCGGTTGAGCTCATTGTCTTCAATGACCAGAATATCGAGGCGGGGTTCTTTCATGATAGCTCCAGTGGCAATATCACGGTAAATTCACTGCCCTGTGACCATTGACTGTCCACCTTGATCGTGCCGCCGAGTAGCTTGGTCAAACGGCTGCAGATAGCCAATCCCAATCCGGTGCCGTCATGTTGGCGGGTGAGGCCACTGTCGACCTGGTTGAAGGGTTTGAATAACAGCTCTATATCTTCCGGTCGGATACCAATGCCGGTATCGGTAACCCGGAATCGAACAGCGGGTACCGGCTGCTCGCCGCGAGGTGATGCCCCGTTATTTGCATCACCGGCTGCAGTGGTAGGAATCCATGCCGGTTCCAACTCCACATGCAACGCGACACTGCCCTGGTCCGTGAACTTAATGGCGTTGTTCAGCAGGTTCAGCAAAATTTGTTCAACCCGTCGACGATCACTGCACATGGTGGATAAATCTGCTGTGATATCCCTGTGAAGTGACAGACCTTTCTTCTCTGCCAGTGGCCGGACACTTTCGATTACCTGATCGATTGCGTCGGTCAGATCAAAATGCTCCCGTCGGACCTGCAACTGTCCGGCTTCGATTTTGGAGATATCCAGTACGTCGTTGATCAGATCCAGCAAATGGCGGGCACTGCTGCGGACCATGCCCAGTTGTTTTGTCTGTTCCCGGGTAATGGGCCCCGCCATTCCCTGCAGGATAATGCCGGTAAAACCGATGATTGAGTTGAGTGGGGTCCGCAACTCGTGGGACATGGTGGCCAGAAATGATGACTTCAATTGATCGGCAGTTTCAGCGCGATTAGCGACCGATTGCAGTTCATTGGTGCGAGCCCTGACCCTTTTTTCCAGGCTCTGATTCAATGCCTTGAGGTCGGCATAGGCTTTCTCCAGAGCACCGAAAGCCCACCAGATCAGTAGCAGTAATAACAACGAGGTAACCAGGACAAATCCGATTCCCTTGTACACGCTCCATCGGCTGAATGTTTCGGTATCGGCTGCCAATGCCATCAGTGCGTGGTCAGAGGCATAGATCCACAAACTGGCCACAATGGCATAGACGACGGTGATTAGCAGTGCGCGGCAACGCAGTGACCATTTTCTTCCCGGATCGCAGGAAGGTGGGAGCACGGTATTTTGACCCTGTTCGTCGTCGGGTCTGTTGGTGCTCATGGGACAATCCCGGAAATTGGATGGGTTCCGATTCTCGGTATTTCCCGTTTCGATAGTGCAGTCAAGTCGGGCAACATGGCCGTCCTTCCTGTCAGTGTGGCAGTTCCTTATCTCAAGTCTGCAATACCACTTTAATGCATGGACAGTTATTGCGGGCTGTTTTTATAAGTATGACCACTGCAGAATAGGCCCAGAGTGGTTGGTGGGTCAATCCTTGCCCTGACGATAGTGGGTTTGCTCGTCGCTGTGTTCGAGTTGCAGTATCGCCGACCCCTTATGTCGGTCCAATGCGCCGGGTTTTTTGGTGTTAACCGACAAACGTCGGGCAAAGTCATTTAGACTATACCCCCGCTGAGCCGGCCATGTTCTTTGGTTGACGCCCGGGCACTTTTATTCTGTAACCGTTTTTATTTTTGTAACTGCTTTTATTTTTGTAACTATTGGGACGCTATGACCGCTGCATTATCGATCCGCAATTTGCACAAACAGTATGACAATGGCTTTGAGGCACTCAAGGGCATCGACCTGGACGTTCAACCCGGCGATTTTTTTGCGCTGCTCGGGCCTAATGGTGCCGGCAAGTCCACGACCATCGGCATCATCTGTTCTCTGGTGAGAAAAACGGCCGGTGAGATAGCTATTTTCGGGACGGATATCGACAAGAACTTCTCCCTGGCCAAGCAATATATCGGCGTGGTTCCACAGGAGTTCAACTTCAACCAGTTTGAAAAGGTCATTGATATTGTCAAAACCCAGGCGGGCTATTTCGGGTTACCACCAAAACTTGCCGGGGAGCGCACCGAGAAATATCTGAGGCAGCTGGGCCTCTGGGAAAAGCGCAACCAGAGTTCGCGGATGCTCTCCGGTGGCATGAAGCGACGACTGATGATTGCCAGGGCGCTGGTTCACGAACCGCGGCTGTTGGTGCTGGACGAGCCCACGGCTGGTGTGGATATCGAGTTGAGGCGCTCCATGTGGCAGTTCCTCAGAGCGATTAATGCCAGTGGTACCACCATTATTCTGACTACACACTATCTGGAAGAAGCGGAGAGTCTCTGCCGCAACGTGGCGATCATCGATCAGGGAAAAATTGTCCACAATACCTCCATCAAGCAGTTGTTGCGGCAGCTCAACAAAGAGGTGTTTGTGCTGGATACCCGCGAGGCGTTGACCGATATGCCGACTATTGAGGGTTATCCGGGGCAGCTGATCGATGAACACAGTTTCGAGGTTGAAGTGGTGAAGGGGAAATCGCTGAACAAGTTGTTTGCCAGTCTCAGCGAGCGGGACATTCATGTGACCAGCATGCGGAACAAGGCCAACCGGCTGGAAGAGCTGTTTGTCTCTCTGGTGGAACCGCACAGGAATGAAACGGCGGAGGCCCAATTATGAATGCCGGTCAGCAATGGGTGGCGTTTACCACCATCCTGGTGAAGGAAGTTCGCCGTTTTATGCGCATCTGGCAGCAGACCCTGCTGCCGCCTGCTATTACGATTGCCCTGTATTTTGTAATTTTCGGCAAATTGATAGGCCCGCGCATCGGTGAGATGTCCGGCTTCACCTATATCGAGTTTGTGGTGCCGGGACTGATCATGATGTCGGTGATCACCAATGCCTATGGCAATGTGGTGTCTTCTTTTTTTGGCACCAAGTTCCAGCGCAGTATTGAAGAATTACTGGTGTCGCCGGTTCCCAACTACATTATTCTGCTGGGTTATGTCATCGGTGGTGTGGCCCGCGGTCTGGCTGTGGGGGTGATTGTGACGCTGCTGTCCCTGTTTTTTACCGATCTGCAGGTCAGTCATCTGGGTGTAACGGTCGCCATTGTGTTTTTAACCGCAGTCCTGTTCGCGCTGGCGGGGTTTATCAACGCGGTTTTTGCCAACAGCTTTGATGATATTTCCATTATTCCGACCTTTGTGTTGACGCCGCTCACCTACCTGGGCGGTGTGTTTTACTCCATCAGCATGTTGCCGCCTTTCTGGCAGGCGGTGTCGCTGGCCAATCCGGTGCTCTATATGGTCAACACCTTCCGGTACGGTCTGTTGGGCGTCTCGGATATTAATGTGGCATGGGCCTTTGTCATGGTGACGGGTTTCTGCGCCCTGCTGTTTTTCTTCTCGCTGTTCCTGCTGGAGCGGGGCAAACGATTGCGCAGTTGAGGTGAGCCGTGACTGAGAAAAAATTATTGCTGGGGGCCGACACTGACTATCCCGCCAGCTACAGTCCGCAGTTATTGCACTCGATTCCCCGGAAAGAGGGTAGGCAGACACTGGGTATTCTGGGCGCCGAGCCTTTTTTTGGCGTGGATCTCTGGACCGCCTATGAGGTCTCCTGGCTGGATATGCGGGGCAAACCCGTGGTGGCGGTGGCAGAGCTATCGATACCGGGCAGCACGGTCAATCTGGTTGAATCAAAATCCCTGAAACTCTATCTCAACTCGCTGAATCAGGAACGCTATCGCTCCGTGGAAGAGGTGACCCGGATCATTGAGCGCGACGTCAGTGCCTGTGTGGTGGGGCCGATACTGGTGGGGATCCACCCCGGCGACAGTTATCGTCACATGGGACTCGGCTCGCTGCCCGGTATTTGCCTGGATGACCTGCCGGTGGAGGTGGATACCTATGCCCCCGATCCTTCGCTGCTCGGTCTGGCAGATGGGCACACAATCGTCAGCGAGTCGCTCTACAGCCATTTGTTGAAAACCAATTGCCCGGTCACCGGGCAGCCCGATTGGGCCAGTATTCTGATTCGTTACAGTGGTCCTGCAATCGACCGCGAAGGGTTGTTGCGCTATCTGGTTTCTTTTCGCAATCATCAGGATTTTCACGAGCAGTGTGTGGAACGCATCTTTACCGAAATCAGGGAGTTGTGTCAGCCGGATACACTGGAGGTCTACGCCCGCTACACCCGTCGCGGTGGGCTGGAGATCAATCCCTATCGCAGCAGCGTGCAATCCGATCCGCCCAGGCTGCGCCTGTCGAGGCAGTAAGGATGGGTGCCAGGTATCAGTGGTTTTTCTTGTTTTTCAGTTGGGCGGCGGCTTCGATCAGGGACTTCATGATTCGATCCCGGTCGTAGTGGCGGATTCTGTCCATATCCATATAGAAAGAAAAGCCGTCTGTCATGTGCTCGAAGTAGCTCTGGTCACTTCCCATATTTTTGCGGAAGTCCACCACAGAATAAATTCGTACCGGCTGTTGATAGCCCTTGACCTGAATATCGCCCTTGTCGCGGCACATGATCTGGTCTTTCACCAGTGAGTAGGTCTCGTGTGAAATCAGGATCTCGCCGGGTTCTGCGGCGGACTCCAGTCGGCTGGCCAGATTCACCTCGGTGCCGAGCAGGGTGTAGTCCAGCCGGTTCTCCGTGCCAAAGTTGCCCACGGCGCAGTAGCCGGTATTCAGGCCCATACGTATTTCCATGGGTGTTTCTATGCCCTGACTGGCCCAGCGACGTTGCAATTCCTTCATGTGTTTTTTCATGGCAATGGCCATTGATACTGCGGCCGTACAGTCGGCCTTCACGCCATTACTGGTGGGGTCGCCAAAGAAAACCATAATGGCGTCGCCGATAAACTTGTCGATAGTGCCGCCGTGCTGCAGGGCAATTTGTGACATTTCGGACAGGTAGTTGTTCAGCAGGCTGGTCAGCACATCGCCTTCAAGTTCTTCGGCCAGTTCGCTGAAACCCTTGATGTCTGAAAAAAATACGGTCAGTTTTTTTCGGTGGGTTTCCAGCTTGACATCTTTGCCCGACTGGATGGCCTTCAGCAGGGTTGGGGAGAGGTATTTTGACAGGCGGTAATTCCTCAGTTTCAGTTGAACCTGTGTTTTTTCCAGCTCTTTCTGTTTCTCTCCCAAGGTTGCGATTTCTCTGGAACTACTGGCGCCGTAAATACAGATATATATCCCCAGCGCCAACAGTGGTGGCAGACTGGTCAGGATGTCTACCGAAAGTGTCCACTGGGGAAATTTCAGGAGTGCGGTTATTGCAATGCCGAGCAACAGCGCCAGGTTATCATTGCGTAATTTCCTGAAACCGCCACCAATGATTCCGTTGAACTGCAGCGTAATAATCAGCAGCAGAGCGGGCAAAAGGCTCAGGTCGATCAGGCAGATCAGGCCACCGAGCAGCAGCGCATCAATAAAGGATAAAACCGTCCCGACGCCGGACCGTGATGAGGGAGAGACGCGCTGCAATACAAAATGGGAAGACAGAATATAGCCAATGGTCACCAGCAGAGGCAACGTGACAATCAGCTCATGCTCCAGTCCACGATGGAACGTGAGTAGCGATAAAATACCGGCAAAACCTACCAGAAGGCGGAACAGGCTCTGGTAATGTAAAATGCGGTTTGTCTCTTTAAGACTGTTTGGCGTCATCCTGTAAGATAATGTTCCCGGTACAGTGAGTCAGTGCGCGTCATTACACGATGTCTGATCGAAAATGTCCATGACCCAGCAAAGTGGACGCAGCAGTAAGGAAAAAAAATGGATGCATTGCAGGCCCTTCACCAGCGCGTATCAGTACCCAGATTGTCCGAGCCCGCGCCGAAAGGTGACATTCTGGCCAATATTCAGCGAGCGGCGTTTCGTGCTGCCGATCATGCAAGAATGCGCCCCTGGCGTTTTCTTATCGTTGAGGGCGAGGGGCGCCAGGCGCTCGGGGAACTGTTTGTTCGTTCAGAAGAACAGCGGGGTGCCGAACTCAGTGACAAAGCGCGGCAGCGTATTGCCGAGCGCCCCCTGCGCGCGCCGATGGTCATGGTCGTGATAGCAAGCCCGAAAGAAAATCCCAAGGTCCCGGAAATTGAGCAGTGGCTATCCGCCGGTGCGGCTGCTCAAAATATGATTACTGCCGCTTATGCGCAGGGTGTCGGTGCGGTCTGGCGAACTGGCGACTACGCCTATGACCCCAGCGTTATGGCAGGGCTGGGGCTCAGCGATGCCGAACGTATCATCGGCTTCCTGTATCTGGGAACTGTCCAGATTGCGCCGCCCGAGGCCCCTGAAACAGCTATTGATGATTACTTCCAGAGCTGGCCCTGACAATTGCTTTTTCCGGGTTGCTTGTGTACAGTTCCGCTCCTCAAAATCCTGCGCCAACTGATCCACAGACGGGCAGATACCCTGAACTTTGGGCTGGTAAGCGGAAATTTTTCAAGCGCTTTACTGAGGTGTCCGAGTGGTTGATCCGGAGCTTCAGCGGAGAGGGCGCCCTTTAAGGTGACAACGAGCACTTAGGCGTGCGGTCTCGGAGTTAAGTTAGGCTTGTTAAAGCTTAGATGACAAAATTTGGTGAGGTGTCCGAGTGGTTGAAGGAGCACGCCTGGAAAGCGTGTATACGTTAATAGCGTATCGAGGGTTCGAATCCCTCTCTCACCGCCACAAATAAAAAACCCGGCCTTGTGCCGGGTTTTTTATTTGTCCGTGACGGGAGATCTGAATGAGACCCCCTGTTCGACAAAACGGCAACGCCGTTTTGGGCGCCGGTGCTCGCAACGGCGCGGAAAAACCCGGAACCGCGCAGCGGTGAGCCAATCTCTCCACGGGATTACTGCGGTCTTTACTTGGAATTTGGCCCTGTGATGGGTTTTTATTTACCCGCACTTTTTTAATTTCTACATGATGAGGAATAAATGTCTTTCCTGAATTTTGACTTGTCGCTCTCTGTTGTCCGTCATACCCTGTGTGCATTCATGCAATAGCGAACAGGCACTCAACAATGCAAAGCCCGCTAGGTTATTACGACCAGATAAAGAGTTTTTTGGAGAACCGGTTATGGCGTGCCGATATTGAATCGATGGCGCTACCCCAGCGCTATGGTTATAAATTTGTCAGGTTTCTTTTTGTTCTGATGCGCGAGTTTGCCAATGGGCAACTCAATTTGCGCGCCATGAGTCTTGTGTACACCACTCTGTTGTCGATGGTGCCACTATTAGCGGTCAGTTTTTCCGTGCTGAAGGCCTTTGGCGTGCATAACCAGATTGAACCATTGTTGTTGAATCTGGTGCAGCCCTTGGGGGAGAAGGGCAACGAAATCGTGGTGAACCTGCTCGGGTTCGTCGAGAACATGAAGGTGGGCGTGCTGGGCTCTGTGGGGTTGGCGTTACTGCTATATACCGTGGTTTCCCTGATCCAGAAGGTTGAAAGTTCGTTCAATTATGTCTGGCATGCCAAGTCCACCCGCCCATTTTCGCGTCGCTTCAGCGACTACCTGAGTGTCATTATGGTGGGGCCGGTGCTGATGTTTTCTGCCATCGGGATGACTGCTTCTCTGATGAATAGCGATGTTGTTCAGGCACTGGTCAGCATTGAACCATTTGGCAGTATCATGCTGGTGGTGACCAAGTTGATCCCCTTCCTGCTGATCATCATGGCCTTCACCTTTGTTTATATGTTTATGCCGAATACCCGGGTGAAGTTTACGGCGGCGCTGGTGGGTGCGGTGGTGGGCGGTGCCCTCTGGCAGAGCACGGGCCTGGTGTTTGCCGAATTCGCTTCATCCTCGACCAAGTACGCGGCCATTTATTCCGGCTTTGCCATTCTGGTGCTGTTCATGATCTGGCTTTACCTGAGCTGGTTTATTCTTCTGCTCGGTTCCCAGGTGGCCTATTACGTTCAGTATCCGGAGCAGATCAGGCTCAGTAATCAACGTGTACCACTGAGCGGAAGGCTGCGCGAGCAAACGGCGCTGCTGACCATATACTGGATAGCCCACCGTTTTGTTCGCCACAAAAAACCACTCTCGATCGAGGAGCTGTGCCAGTTACTGGCAATACCTGCCGAGCGTGTGACGGAGACTGTGCAGATGTTAATGGATCGGGAGTTGGTGGTTGAAACCAATGACGAGCCCAGCACCTATGTGCTGCAATCTGATCCGGCTAATATGACGGTGGCTGAATTTCTTCAGATTGTGCGCAGACCCAACGATGAGCAGTCGATGATGAACGATCAGATTCAATCAGTGGGGGGGGTCGACGAAGTCATGGCACAGTTGGAGTCATCGGTTGGTGAAAAACTGGCGGGGTTGACGTTGCGTAAACTGGTGGATGACGGGAAGCCGGATTAGCTGGCGTTCGGATTTAACTAAAAAAGGCCCCGAACGGGGCCTTTGTAATTGCCGGCAATAAATATTCAGGCACTGGCGCTTGGCCGTGCAGATACTTCATCGTACCAGCGCAGGCTGTTACGGTTGCCGTCGGGGATAGTGATATCTACCCATTTGGCAAAGTCCACTGCACAGACGGCGGTGATGTCGACCATTGTGAAACGGTCTCCCATGATAAATTTGTTACCGCCCTCCAGGTATTTTTCCAGCGAAATGAAAAAGCGCTTGAGGGTCTGAGTGCCGCGTTCCACCAGACCGGGTATGGCAGGTGATGGCACACCGGGCAGGCTGCGGTAGGCGAAACTGTCGTTTTCTAGCTTGTTGCGAAACACTTCGGAGGTGGCGATCATTCCCTCAAATTCCATTTTGCGCTGCATGCATGCAATCTGCGCACGCTCTACCGGCGTAGTTCCCAGTAGGGGTGGATCTGGATGCAATTCTTCAAGATAGCGACATATGGCCATGGCTTCATCGAAGCGGGTGCCATCGTCCAGTTCCAGGACAGGCAATAGACCGCGAGGGTTAATCGCAAGAAAAGAATCCTTCAGGTTTTCGCCACCGAGAATGTCGATTTCCACCTTGGGGATGTCCAGGCCTTTTTCGGCGATAAACATTCTGGCTCGTCTTGGGTTTGGCGCGACAGCACAGTCATACAGTTTCATCAGTTTTCTACCTCAGTTTTTATTAATTCTTATTGGTCGAATTTGTTATCTACACATTTTTGGGCGCAGATAGCGTTTTGGCCGCTGGGCCAAATTTATCTTGACCAACCGGTTTATATTCCACCGAAACCATAACGACAAAAACGGATTTTTTCAAACTGTGATGTTGCGGGTGCCAGACAATGGGTTGCTGTCAATAATTCAATCAGTGAAACAACCGACCCAGAATGGCCGGGATCGCCGTTTCCACCCGCAAAATACGGCTGCCCAGGGTGACGGGTTGAAATCCCGCTTCGCAGAGTTTGTCGATTTCGTAGTCGATAAATCCACCCTCTGGCCCGACCGCCAGTGTCACCGGGGATGAAAGCGGGCCTACCGGGCAAGGGGTGCCACTGCCTGGGTGGGCGACCAGAGCCAGACTGTCCGCCATGATGGCCGACAGTTCATCTTCCACAAAAGGCTTGAATCGGGGTCTGATCAGCACCTGGGGAAGCTGTGTATCACAGCCCTGTTCGAGGCCGAGTAACAGCTGTTCGCGAATGGCTTCTGGTGCCAGCCAGGGACTCTGCCAGTAGCTTTTCTCCACCCGCCAACTGTTGACCAGATACAGCTGTTTAACGCCCATGGTGGCGACCGTCTGCAGAATGCGTCGGAGCATTTTTGGTCGGGGCATGGCCAGTAAGAGTGTGACTGGCAGTGCCGGCGGCGGGGGTTGACTCAATACCACTGCCAGCTCTGCCGTCTGAGGGGTGAGCCTGAGCACCGTTGCCTCTCCGATCCGGCCATTTACCAGCCCGGCCCTGAGGCTGGTTCCTTCGCTGACCCTTTGCACTTCCAGCAGATGCTGCAGGCGCCGCCCGCCGAGCGTGACCTTTGAATCGGAGATGAAATCTGCGGGTTCCAGCAGCAATAAATTCATGGGGATATCCAGATGTTGTGAGCGAGATGTGGACCCGTTCAAAGCCCCGTGCCGGGGAATTATAGGCCGTTGAGTACTGCAAAGGACATGCTGTGTTGTGCATCCTGTGTGGAAAAAAGCGCGGCAACCCGTCTATTTCACTTTTGCTCCGGTTTGTGCTGAACTGAAACCTGTTTTGTCCAGACAATTTTCAGGTGAAGTCTTTGGCATTCCGGCGATCCATACGTAAAAAATGCTGGCGCTACTGCCGTCAAAAGTGTCGCCGGCATCCTGTGATCAGGCCAGCGGCGCTGTTGATTTTTTTTGTGTCGGTTTCGGGTTGCGCGCTGTTTGCTGCGGCGCCGCCCGCAAAGCAAAGTAATATCTGTGAGATTTTCAGACAGGAACCCGCTTGGTATGACCATGCCAGAGATGCTCAGGAAAAATGGGGCACGCCCATTGCTACCCAGATGGCCTTTATTCATCAGGAGTCTTCGTTTCGAAGCCACGCAAAGCCCCCACGGGATCGGTTGCTGGGGTTCATTCCGTGGTTTCGGTCTTCATCTGCCTACGGCTATGCCCAGGCGCAGGATCCGGTCTGGGGTGAATACGAGGAGGACGTTGGCGGTCTACTGACCCGCCGTACCCACATGAAATATGCCACAGACTTCATCGGTTGGTATAACCGCCGCAGTCACGAGCGATTGGGTATTTCCCTGTACAACCCGGAGCACCTGTACCTGGCTTATCATGAAGGACCGACCGGTTACCGTCGGGGTTACCATCGCAACAAGCCTCAGGTGTTGCGATCGGCCGTCAAAGTCAGTGGCCTCGCCAGTCGATATCAGACACAACTGGCGGGTTGTGAGTCGGAATTCCGCTGCAGACACTTCTGGCAGATATGGCCATTCTGTCGCGGTTGAGCGGTCGTGTGGTTTCGTAATACCTGGATTCTGCCAGCAGACCTGATGTCAGGAAATATTTGTCCCTTAAAAGATATGGCGCCCCGGGCAGGATTCGAACCTGCGACCTGCCCCTTAGGAGGGGGCTGCGCTATCCAGCTGTGCCACCGGGGCTTATTGGGTGTATAGAGAGCTGGCACCTCGCTTCGCTGGGCGGCAATTCTAGTTTTTTCAATGGATTAGAGCAAGCTCGAAAAGCTGTTGGCCGGGGTATGGATTGCAAAGTTTGCATTGCATGCGAAAGGTTTAACTCCATTTAGGTTGTAGATTCGAATCTTTTTATCCCCCTGTTGTCCACGAAAGCAGGTCGGAATGGGGACCTTCAACGTTGACCACAGCACGCTTATTCTTTAAAAGATTGCAGCCTTCGTTCAACCTGTCTGATCATTATGTGCCCTTTTTAACAGTAACTCAGGAGAGTCAGTTTGAGCCAAAAGAAAAGCCTCTTTAGCGACGCACAATCCCGGATGGCGGATATTTTTGACCGATTGGATGTTCACTGTGACGTCCGCCGTCAACTCGAGCAGCCCAAATGCATTCATCAGGCCGCCATTCCGGTCCGTATGGACGATGGCAGCTTGCGAGTCTTTCCGGGTTGGCGTGTTCAGTATGACCAGAGTCGTGGACCGGGCAAAGGCGGAGTACGTTTTCATCCCAATGTGGATGCCGATGAAGTTACGGCCTTGAGCTTCTGGATGGTATTGAAGTGTGCCCTGGTCAATCTGCCATTCGGGGGTGCGAAGGGCGGTGTTCAGGTGGACCCGAAATTGCTTTCCCGGATGGAACTGGAGAGACTTTCCAGAGGTTATATCCGCGCCTTTTACGATGTAATCGGGCCGGATCGCGATATTCCGGCACCGGATGTCAACACGAACGAAATTGTTATGGGCTGGATGGTGGATGAGTACTCCGAAATCACCCGCGAGAAAGTGCCTGCCATTATTACCGGCAAGCCTCCAGAAATGGGAGGCTCTGCAGGGCGCACTGCAGCGACCGGTCGCGGCGCTCTGCTGGTACTGGAAACCTGGGCCAGACGCAAAGGAAAACGACCTGAGGACACGACTATCGCCGTGCAGGGGTTCGGCAATGCCGGTTACTACTTCGCCCTTCTGGCACACGAAGCCGGCTACCGGATAGTGGCACTTTCTGATTCAAAAGGTGCGATTCATACCAACAAAGCTTTGGACCCGGAACCCATCTGGCGGCACAAGAACGAAACGCGTGAACTCAAGGGTATGGTCTACTGCGAATCGTCTGTGTGCACCGAGAGCGATGTCGGCCAGATCAGCCAGGAGGCTCTGCTGGCGTTGGATGTTGATGTGCTGGTACTGGCTGCACTGGAGAATGCTATTACGACTGACAATGTGGGCCAGGTGCGTGCCGGCGCCATTCTGGAAATCGCCAATGGCCCGGTGACGGCCAAAGCGGACGCAAGCCTGGCCGAAAAAAAAGTCACTGTATTACCGGATGTTCTGGCCAATGCAGGGGGCGTGATCGTCAGTTATCTGGAATGGGTACAGAACCGTACTGGCGATTATTGGTCACAAAGTTACATCAACGAACGCTTGGCGGATCAGCTTGTGAATCAGGCTGAGCTGTGCTTCGACCGGGCGGATGAAATGGATGTCAGTTACCGGGTTGCTGCTTATCTGCAAAGCGTCGAACGCATTGTCTCGGCCATCGCCAGTCGGGGCACCCAACAGTATTTTATCGGTGAGTGAAGCATTGTTTGGCAGGCGCTTCATCTTTTGGCCGTGTTTTCTTGCAGAAATCTGAGCGTGGTTTCACGGTAGGACTGGTCGCGGTAGGTGCCGATGTGTGGTGTGTCGGTGTGCACTGTTTCAATGGTGCTCTCGCTCCCGCTGCGCAGTTGTCTGACCAGATCGCGGGTGTGCCGCTGGGGGATGACAACATCGTTTTCACTACTGAAAATCAATAGTGGAAGGTGGGGCCATTTATCCGCCACCCGTTCGGGGCTGTATTGGTCGTCGATGAGCCAGGATAAAGGGTACTGGAGTGGCCAGGTCAACCAGAATTCCGAAAATTTTTCCCGCCCAATCCGGCGGTAACTGGCGAAAGGGGTGTCGAGAATGACCGCCTTGAGGCCGTCGACGGAGTGCTTCGACAAATAGTAACTACTCAGACTGGCGCCAATACTCTGCCCGAGCCAGAAGGCCGGGATACCTTGGCTCTGGCTGCGATGCTCAAGCCAGTCAGCGGCACTGGATAAATCGTTGAATACGCCGGGCAGAGAGGCAGCTCCCTCTGAGTGGCCGAAACCGCGGTAGTCTAGCAAGAGCAGTTCGTAGCCGGACTCTGCGAGCCAGGCGACACTGTGGATATGCGTGCTGATATTTTCGGCGTTGCCGTGCAGTACCAGGATGACGCCTTTGGGCACGGATGGCGGCAGCAGATGCCAGGCGTGCACCCGGATATCGTCACGGGTAGTCAGGAAGACGTCCCGATACTGGATACCCAGTATGTCCGGGGTGAGGCGCAAACGCTCCTGCGGGTAAAAGAACATGCCGCTGCAGGCCGTAAGTAGCGGGACTGAGAGTGAAAGGATCAGTGCCCATCGACAACCGCGCTGAATTCTTTTCAAAAACGCCATTCCAGTCCCAGTCGCTGTTGGTGAAACCAGTTGCCCTCTGTGGCGGTGGCGGACAGTTGGCCAATTAGAGACAGGTTTAATCCCAGTTCAGCTGATGGTAGTGATGATCATATCCCGCCACCGCCTCGTTCATCTGCAGGGAGAGATGTTGTTGCCAGTTTTCTCCCCGAAACAGCCAGCCACCGTGTAACCCAAGGCTTGCCGCGTAGTTGGAGGGCAAGCTATGTTGGTGCTGAAGTTGGCTTTCGGCAAGCAGGTAGACCTGGTGCTGCCCGGCGAGACGATAGCTGTGGCCTATGCCGACATTCAGGGTGGGAATCAGCGGGTCGTCGCCGTCTGCCAGGTATTTCCTGTAAAGCCCGGCATCCACCCGCCATGAGAGGGGTTTGAAAAAAGCGTCGCGGGGCGTCAGTGAGGTGATATTGAGGCCGGTAAAACGCTCCAGCCGCAAGGTGCCCGTTTCCCTTAAGGCCAGGTCGGTTTCGAGAAATTTGATCTGTGCGCCTTCCGGGTACCCGGCGGAAGGGTCGAGCAGGTCATGGTAGGCCGGGCGGATGCGTAACAGGGTAAATTCCACGTCCTCATTCTGTCCCTGGCTGAGCGCGACCTGAAAGGTCCGATGACCTTCATCGTCGCGAACAGCTGGCACGGGTGGTGGCCGATACGGCGAGGGCGCGTTAATTTCACTGCGTTTTTTCAGTAATGCCAGCGAGGCGTCGGCCACGGAGGATCGGGGAAGTTGCTGTTGTTGCGCATGGTAGCGCTGCAGGTCGAAGGCTACCTCCAGAGCACCGGCAGTGATCGCTGGATGGTTCTCATCATGGTGTTGTTCCGGGAGTGTGTTACCCGGGTCAGCCAGAGCCAGTGTGAGGGGATGAAGTGACTCCGACAGCTGTTCGATTTTGTATTTCAGCTCGGTGGCCATCGATGGACGGTAGCGCACCTCGTTGACCAGATCGCTGGCGACAATGCTGCGCAGGGTATCCGAGGGGATGGCGTAGGTCGAAAACTGTTGTGTCAATTGAAGACTGGGGCGCGCTGCGTCCAGCAGTGTGAGAATGCGATAGGCACAGTTCTCATCAAAGAAAAAATAGTCGAAGTGAGCCGGCAACAGCTCCCAGGTATGGAGTAGCAGGCGGTGAATTTCTTCAGCGTTCAGGTTGAGCCGGTATTCCCAGATGTCTCGGTTTTCGACCTCGCTGTACTCTTTCACTTTCTGGTAATAGGGCATCACCGATATGACGCCGGGGTATCCGCCGAACAGGCCGCGATAGGCGTAAATCAGTTCCGGATCATCGTGATTCACATTCGCAGCAAAGTTGATGGTCTGTGCCAGCAGGCGGTTTTCGTCGCGCTGGTTTTTCTGGTCCACCCGAAGAAACAGGTGGCCGAACATGGACGATGGGCTGTTCAGGTAAGCCGCAGGAAAGATCAGACTGATATATTCGGGCTCAAATTTTTGCAGCCATTGATTCAGTTCCGGGCAGTGGCCCTCGTCAATGGACAGGGTCTTGATCAACCCCTGACTGTGTAACCACTGTGCCCGGGCGGGGAAACGGCACTGCAGTTGTGGTCGTTGTTCGAGAACCCGGATATTGACCGACATTTCCTGTTCGGGGTCAGTTTTGCCGCGGTCGCTGAGGAAAAAATTGTCACTGTCCACTTCGGATCGCAGGGCGCCGTCCCAGTCACTGCGCTGGTATTGCAGCAGGGCCAGCCATTGTGGATCACTGGACAGGACAGAGATATTGCCAGGGGCCCCAAAGGCTGGCGCCATGTGTAAAAAAAGGAGCAGGGTGAGGAGTGTCTTCAGTGTGTGATTCATCCATGAATCCTATGGATGTCTGGGAATGAACATGGACAGGTTGATCTGTCCTGAAGGGGGTGAGTGCCCGGCAGTCAATGACCGCCGGGGCAGGTGTTTATACGTATTTGGCCAGAGTCTCGTCGTTGGCCATGAGGGAGACCATGGTCTGGACGATCTGTTCGCTGGTGACGTCGCTGTTGGGGTAAAGGGTGTTGAAGTTGTCGTGCATGACGCGCTTGAAAGTGGGCACGTCCCGGGCCTCAACTCCCATGACTGAAGCGACAGTGGAGAGGACTTCACCGTCACCTTTGGCAATATCGTTTGAGAGGCGATCCATGTTGTGGAACACCACGGCATTGCTGCCTGTGTAGTTGATGGTTCTGGATGTGTCGCAGCCATTGGTGCCGGATGTCATCCCGAAAGTATTGTTGCCGGAAGTGCCATTGGTTGTCGCAGCCACAACATGGGAGGCGACACCGGATTGGCCTTTGAAAAGCATGGAACCCCAGCCGCAGCCGGGACCGGTGTCACTGGCCATGGCAAATGAACTGGCGGTCAACATCACTAAGCCGGTCAGAATTGGTCGCATCATAAATAAATTCCTTATATTGATTAGAAACTGCTTCATTACAGGCATTGGGAGTATAAGGGAGTAAGGTGATTTTGTCAGTGAGCGTGCCGGGAGTTGTTAAACACTTCGCAAGATTGCCTGCCTGTCCGTGTTAGCCCCAATGGTTACAGATTGTCTGTTTAGAGCAGGAGCTGATAAGGTCCTAGACTTGATACTGTCATTGTGCCTGATTGCAAGTGTGCTCAGGTTTGATTTGGACGTTAACTCCCTTCTGTTAACAACTCGGTAAGATTGAGTGATGAGTGATACCCGAAAAAATTCATCCAGTGTGGTCGATGGCACCGCAAAGGCACCAGCCAGAGCGATGTTGCGCGCAGTTGGTTTCAATGATGCCGATTTTCAAAAACCTCAAGTCGGCATCGCCTCGACCTGGAGTATGGTCACCCCCTGCAATATGCATATTAATAAACTCGCCGAGTTTGCCTGTGAGGGGGCCGACGAAGCCGGTGGTAAAGGGGTGATCTTCAACACCATCACCATCTCTGATGGTATTTCAAATGGCACCATAGGTATGAAATATTCACTGGTGTCTCGTGAAGTGATTGCAGACTCGATTGAGGCCGTCGTTGGCTGCCAGGGATTCGATGGATTGGTGGCAATTGGCGGCTGCGATAAAAACATGCCGGGCTGTCTGATTGGCATGGCCCGCCTGAACCGTCCCGCCGTATTTGTCTATGGTGGGACGATTCAACCCGGCGCGAATCATACGGATATTGTTTCTGTCTTTGAGGCAGTGGGAAAACACGCCCGGGGAGATATGACGTCTGTGGAATTGAAACAGATTGAACAAACGGCCATTCCCGGCGCTGGTTCCTGCGGGGGCATGTATACAGCCAATACCATGGCCTCAGCCATTGAAGCATTGGGCATGAGCCTGCCGAACAGTTCTGCACAGGAAGCCGTCTCTCCTTCAAAAGCAGAGGATTGCCGACGGGCAGGCGCTGCCGTGATATCTCTGCTGGAAAAAGACATCAAGCCCACCGACATCATGACCCGGCAGGCCTTTGAAAATGCCATTACCACATTAATCGCACTGGGCGGCTCGACCAATGCCGTTTTGCATCTGTTAGGGATGGCCCATGCGGTGGATGTTGAGCTCACATTAGATGATTTTGCCCGCATCGGCCGCCAGGTCCCGGTATTGGCTGACTTGCGTCCCAGCGGCAAATATATGATGTCGGAGCTGATTGCCATCGGCGGCATTCAACCACTGATGAAAAGTCTGTTGCAGCGGGGACTGCTGCATGGTGATTGTCTGACAGTGACCGGCAAAACCCTGGCTGAAAATCTTGCCGATGTCGCTCCCTATCCTGCCGATCAAAATATTATTCATTCCTTTGAGAAGCCCATCAAAAAAGACAGTCATTTGGTGATTCTCAAAGGCAATTTAGCGCCTGACGGCGCTGTCGCTAAAATTACTGGTAAAGAGGGGTTACGGTTTACCGGTAAAGCCCGGGTATTCCACTCTGAAGAAGAGGCCCAGCAGGACATTTTGAATGGCACCGTGGTGAAAGATGATGTCATCGTTATCCGTTATGAAGGTCCTAAAGGCGGGCCGGGTATGCGGGAAATGCTCAGTCCGACTTCAGCCGTTATCGGCAAGGGCCTAGGTAATGACGTAGCCCTGATAACCGATGGTCGTTTTTCAGGTGGGAGCCACGGTTTTGTGGTGGGGCACATTACCCCTGAAGCCTTTGATGGCGGTCCTATTGCACTGGTTGAAAATGGTGATGAAATAACGATTGACGCGGAAACTGCTGAAATACGCCTTCACTTGAGCGATACGGAAATTCAACAAAGGCGCATGGCATGGCAACCTGTCCCGCCCCGCTATACCCGTGGACTTTTAGCGAAATATGCCAAAACCGTCTCCTCGGCTTCTGAGGGTGCAGTCACCGATAAAGATCTTTGAGCTGGAGTATCCCCCGTTAGTTTTCGAGATGCGGCTTCGCTTCCGTGGCAGATGTCTCGGTGGGCGGCGTGCGGGTTTTGGCTGCGTTATGCTCCGGCAGCAATCATCAATCCCTGAATATTTTAGATTGCAGCGGTAAAGTGGACGGCTTTTGCCGGATAATAGCGGCTATGACTCAGGATAGAAATTTTGACGATCTGGCCGAGCGCTTTCAACGCAAGGTCTACGGGGGCTTGAAGGGCGATATCCGTCTGGCGGTGCTGTGGCGGGACTTGGAACAGTATCTGCCGCAGATTCATGGCGGCGAACCACTTACCGTGCTGGATGTCGGTGCCGGTCTCGGCCAGTTGGCGATTCGCCTGGCCGGCCTGGGCCACAAGGTGGTGGTCAATGATGTGTCCGCTGAGATGCTGGCAGTGGCACAGACGACTGCCCGGCAGGCCGGAGTCTACGAACAGATCACCTGGCACCACTGCCCGTTTCAGGAACTGGTGGAACAGCAGCCGGGCCGATTTGATCTGGTGTTGTGTCACGCGGTAGTGGAGTGGCTGGCCAGGCCAGAATTATTGTTGCCGCAGTTGCAACGCTTCCTGGCCGCGGAGGGTCGCCTGTCCTTTACCTACTACAACCGGCATTCCTTTGAGTACCGCAATTTGCTGCGAGGCAATTTCAACCTGCTGAAAAGGGACAGGTTTGTCCCGGATTCAGGCAGTCTCACACCGGTGAATTCACTTTATCCCGAACAGGTCAAACAGTGGGTAGCTGATGCCGATCTGGTGGAGGTGGCGGCTACCGGTGTGCGGGTATTTCACGATTATGTGACGAACCCCCGGGGTGGTAACGCCGTTGCTGAAGCGGTGATAGAGATGGAGCTGGCCTACTCGCGACGGGATCCCTACCGGTGGTTGGGGCGCTATATTCATTTATTGTTGGCCCATGGAGACCGGTAGGCTAGCCGTGCGACTTCAGTAGCAGATCCCGGGCGGCATTCAGTTTCGAGGCCAGATAATCATTGCCTCCGCGGTCCGGATGCAGTTTCTGGATAAGTCGTTTGTGGGCATCGATAATGGCCTGGCGGCTGGCCCCCGGTTGCAGGCCGAGTAACTGGAAAGCTTCCTGTTGACTGAGTTCACCGCTGCTGCCAGCACTTGCCTGCCGCTCAGGCGGCGGCTGGTTTTTTCTGCGCAGAGCCTGCAGAAAGGGCCATGCCCTCAGGGCTAATCCGAACAACAATTTGAGCAGCGGCAGGGCGGCGGTGGCCGCTGCCAACAGCCAGTGCACCCGGCCGGTGACGACCAGCAGCAGAATGATTCCCAACAGGGCATAAAAACCGCCGCGGATTAGCGCCTTGCGGCGCAGTTCCGGGGGTTGTCGTTGATATTGCTGCCAGAGCAGGTAGCCCACCAGGCCCACAGCCAGCAACAGAATGATCCTTGCCACATTACCTCGGATTTTTCGTATTCGCCGGGCTACAGTCTAGCAGGAAGCCGTTGGTTTTGGCGCTGTGGTGCCGCGCCAATGTCCATCAGCACTGGCTCTACATATAGCGCATCAGCATGGCGTAACCGCCGTCTTCCGGCAGGGGAAGATCCGCCGGCATGGGAATCCGGACCACATGCCCGGAGCCGGGTGCCGCATTGATTTTCACGCCATCGCGATTTTCCAGTGCGTCCAGACTGAAGGTCATGTTGCCTTGCGGGGTGATCAGTTCCAGCGTATCACCAGCTTCAAACCGGTTTTTGACATCCACGGTAAACCAGCCCTTGTCGCGTTCGACACCACAGATTTCGCCGACAAACTGCTGATTCGGGTTACCGGAAACGCCCTGTTCATAATTCTGATATTCCTGGGGCACATGGCGGCGGTAGAAGCCTTCGGTATAACCGCGGTTGGCCAGATGATCCAGTTCAGCCATCAGGCTCATATCGAAGGGTTTACCGGCCAGGGCGTGGTCGATGGCGCGACGATAGACCTGGGCCGTGCGGGCCACATAATAATGGGACTTGGTGCGACCCTCGATTTTCAGGGAGTGGACGCCCATGGCGATCAGTTTTTCCACATGCTGGACGGCGCGCAAATCCTTCGAATTCATGATGTAGGTGCCGTGCTCGTCTTCAAAGGCCGGCATCATTTCTCCGGGGCGCCCCTGTTCCTCGAGCAGCATCATCGGTTCAACCTCGTCGTGACTGTCCGGTTTTTCCGGTTCCCAGGTTTTGGTAGGGATAATGTCGCCGGTTTCAGTCTGGGTGGCCTCATGGGCATCGTATTTCCAGCGGCAGGCGTTGGTGCAGGCGCCCTGGTTGGAATCCCGGTGATTCATGTAGCCGGACAACAGGCAGCGGCCCGAGTAGGCAATACAGAGGGCGCCGTGCACGAATACTTCCAGTTCCATTTCAGGCACGCGCTGGCGAATTTCCTCTACCTCCTCAAGACCCAGCTCCCGCGACAGGATAGTGCGGACAATTCCCTGTTGGTGCCAGAATCTGACGGTGGCGTAATTGACCGCATTGGCCTGCACCGAGAGGTGAATGGGCATCTCTGGCCACTTTTCCCGGACCATCATGATCAGACCCGGATCGGACATGATCAGGGCATCCGGCTTCATCTCGATCACCGGCGCCATATCTTTCAGATAGCTGCGAATCTTGTCATTGTGGGGTGAGATGTTGCTGGCAATATAAAACTGTTTGCCCTGCCGATGGGTTTCGGCGATGGCATCCGCCATTACGTCCAGGTGATTGAATTCATTGTTGCGCACCCGCAGGCTGTAGCGGGGCTGGCCCGCATAGACGGCATCGGCACCGTAGGCCAGTGCGTAGCGCATATTTTTGAGAGAACCTGCGGGGGAGAGGAGTTCTGTCATGTCAATCACCTGGAGTAAAGGAGGGCGGATTCTACAGGGTTGTACAGGATTTATACAGACGGCATCGTTGGGCTCATTGATCAGATCGGCAAATAAATCCCGAAAAAAGCAATGAAAAAAGGCCGGTGGATGACCGGCCTTTGTCCGTGCCTGAACAACATTACTTGTTGTGGCGGTTGATCCAGTCTTTCATCAGCGGAGCCACAAATTCACGGTACTTGCTGCCGTTGAAAATGCCGTAATGGCCGACACCCATCTGGACGTAGTGCTTTTTCAGTTTCTTGGGTAGGTTGGTACAGAGATGGAGAGCGGCTTCGGTCTGGCCGAGGCTGATCATGTCGTCCTTTTCCCCTTCCAGAGTGAGAATGGCGACATCCTTGATATCTCCGCAGTCAATGGTTTCACCCTGATACTGCATGATGCCTTTGGGCAGGTGCTGGTCGAGAAACACGCGCTCCATGGTTTCCATATAGTAATCGGCATCCATGTCCAGTACTGCCATGTATTCATCATAGAAATCGCGATGGCGATCCGCTTCGGCGATTTTGCCTTCGGCGATGTCCTTGAAGAACTGGATATGTTTTTGTGCGTGGGACCGCATGTTCATCGACATGAAACCACCCAGTTGCAGCATCCCCGGATAGACCTTGCGTCCGGCGCCATCGTAGCGCGAGGGGACCCTGTGAATGGCCACCCGGCGCAGCAGAGGCGCGGAGATTTTCTCGACCTTTCTGCCGAACTTGTTCGGGTTGATCCGGATATCGATGGGGCCAGCCATCATGATCAGGGATTTTGGTCGAGCGGGATGGTTGTGCTTGCTCATGTGCGCTACGGCCACCAATCCCGGCACCGCTGCCTGACAGATGGCAAACATGTGATTGCCGGGCCCGACATGCTCCATGAATTCAATGACGTACTGCACGTATTCCTCAAAGCCGAACTTGCCCTCGGATAGGGGGACGTCACGGGCGTCGAGCCAGTCGGTGACGTACACCTCATAGGTATCGAGAAACTGACCGAAGGTTTCCCGGGACAGCGTGGCATGGTGGCCGGAAAGTGCCGCCACACAGAGCAGTTTCGGTGCATTGGCGGGTAAACCTTCGCGGCGAAAGCGCAGCAGATTACAGAAGGGTTTCTCCACCACCACCTCTTCATGAACCGGATATTCCACCTCCTCAATCACCACCGGTTCGTACTCAAACCCTTGTTTCGGGTAGTGTTTCAGGAGGCGAATCGTGGATTCCAGAAAGGCTTTGCGCAGTCGGCCAAGACGCGTTTTGGAGAGGGGGTTCTTTTCGTGCGTGACGATATCGTGTGCCAGATCCAGTGCGGTGTTGACCGGCATCAGGGACTGACGGTATAGGTCGTAAAAGTGATAATGCATATACAGCACCTGCCAAAAACAGTGTGAAATCATTTAGTCACAGCAGATTAGAATAGGCAACCTAATCGCCAGAGCTCGCAAAATTTTCTGTGTCGAGCAAAAAAAACCCCGCAAAAGCGGGGTTTTTCAATAGCTTATATGATCAGGCTACATTGACGATTTGTTCTGCCGCAATCCGTTTGCCCTCGTCTGCCCCTTTCTGGAAGGAGGCGATCTGGTCAAAGTTCATGTAGCGGTAGATATCGCTGGACATGGAGTTGATCTTGTTCGCGTATTCCATGTATTCAGCCGTGGTGGGCAGGCGACCCAGAATACCACCCACAGAAGCCAGTTCGGCAGAAGTGAGGTAGACATTGGCCCCGTCACCCAGGCGATTGGGGAAGTTGCGAGTGGAAGTGGACAGTACGGTGACCCCTGCGTTGACCCGTGCCTGGTTGCCCATGCAAAGCGAACAACCGGGCATTTCTGTCCGTGCGCCGACCTTTTCATAGATCTCGTAGTAGCCTTCTTCCTTGAGGGTATGGGCGTCCATCCGGGTTGGCGGGCAGATCCAGAAGGTTGTGTTGATGCTGGGGGCTTCATTGAGCAACTTGCCCGCTGCCCTGAAGTGACCGATATTGGTCATACAGGAGCCGATAAAGATTTCGTCCACTTTGTCGCCCGCGACGTCAGACAACAGCCGCGCGTCGTCCGGATCGTTGGGGCAGCAGACAATGGGTTCCTTGATGTCGGCCAGATCGATTTCCAGTACGGCAGCGTACTCGGCATCGGCGTCGGCTTTCATCAGTGAGGGGTTGGCGAGCCAGTCTTCCATTTTGCCCACCCGGCGTTCCAGGGTACGCACATCGCCATAGCCTTCGGCGATCATCCAGCGCAACAGGGTGATGTTAGACTTCAGATATTCCGTCACAGAGGCTTCGCTGAGCTTGATGGTACAACCGGCTGCAGAGCGCTCGGCCGATGCATCCGACAATTCAAACGCCTGTTCCACGGTCAGTTTATCGAGACCCTCGATTTCCAGAATACGGCCGGAGAAGAAGTTCTTCTTACCTTTTTTCTCAACGGTTAGCAGGCCTTCCTTGATGCCGTAGTAGGGGATGGCATGTACCAGATCGCGCAGGGTGATACCCGGTTGCAGGTCACCCTTGAAGCGAACCAGTACCGATTCAGGCATATCCAGTGGCATCACACCAGTGGCGGCGGCAAACGCCACCAGACCGGAACCGCCGGGGAAAGAAATACCCATGGGGAAGCGGGTGTGGGAATCGCCGCCGGTGCCGACTGTGTCGGGCAGCAGCATGCGGTTCAGCCAGCTGTGGATAATACCGTCGCCCGGCCGCAGGGAAACACCGCCGCGGTTCATGATGAAATCGGGCAGGGTGTGTTGTGTCTCGACATCAATGGGTTTCGGGTAGGCGGCCGTGTGGCAGAAAGACTGCATCACCAGGTCGGCGGAGAAGCCGAGGCAGGCCAGATCCTTGAGCTCGTCCCGGGTCATCGGGCCAGTGGTGTCCTGTGAGCCCACGGTCGTCATTTTCGGTTCGCAATAGGTGCCGGGGCGGACGCCCTCGAGACCACAGGCCTTGCCGACCATTTTTTGCGCCAGGGTGTAGCCCTTGCCTGTGTCGGCCGGTTGCGCCGGCAGGCGGAACAGGTCGGAAGCGGGCAGCCCCAGATGTTCGCGGGCACGCTGGGTCAGGCCGCGGCCCACAATCAGGTTGATGCGGCCCTCGGCCTGTACTTCATCCAGAATCACACCGGATTTGAAGTGAAATTCGGACAATACGTCACCGGACTCGCTGAGAATCTTGCCGTCATAGGGACGGATTTCAATCACGTCGCCCATGTTGATATCGTCGACTGGTGCTTCAAAGACCAGGGCGCCGGCATCTTCCATGGTATTAAAGAAAATCGGGGCGACTTTGTTGCCGATACAGATGCCACCGGAACGTTTGTTTGGCACACCGGGGATATCGTCGCCGAAGAACCACAACACCGAGTTGGTTGCAGACTTGCGCGAGGAGCCGGTACCCACCACGTCGCCGACGAAGGCGACCGGCAGACCTTTGGATTTAATCTCCTCGATCTGTTTTATCGGGCCGATTTTGCCCGGCTCATCGGGCGTCAGACCGTCGCGGGTCATTTTATAGGCCGCCAGGGAATGCAGGGGAATGTCCGGACGAGACCAGGCATCGGGTGCAGGTGACAGGTCATCGGTATTGGTTTCGCCGGTCACCTTGAAAACAATGGCCTTGATACTTTCGGGGACAGCATCCTGTCGGGTAAACCACTCGGCATCGGCCCAGGACTGAAGCACGGCTTTGGCTTGGGCATTGCCGGCATCGGCTTTCTCGGCGACATCATGGAATGCGTCAAAAACCAGAATGGTACTTTTCAGCTGTTCCGCCGCATCGTTGGCGAGGTCGGCATCATCCAGCAATTCAACCAGCGTTTCGACGTTATAGCCGCCGTGCATATTGCCGAGTAATGTTACCGCAGCGGGGCGGTCAATCAGTGGGCAGGTGATCTCGCCTTTGGCTACTGCACTGAGGAAGCCGGCTTTGACGTAAGCCGCTTCATCCACACCGGGTGGAACGCGGTTGGCGATCAGGTCGAGCAGAAATTCTTCTTCCCCGGCGGGCGGGTTTTTCAGCAGTTCCACCAGATCGGCGGTCCACTCGGGTGTCAGGGGTTTGGGTGGGATTCCCTCGGCGGCACGTTCTGCCACATGTTGGCGATAAGCTTCAAGCACGGTTTGTGTCCTCTTTTTGTGTGAGTGTACCCAATCCGGGATCAACACCGGTTGGGCTATCGGTGACGGGTCACCGATGTGGGTATTCTGGCTGGGCGTACTGGCGTGCCCATAGGGGTCGCTATCTTACTACAGATCAAAATTCAGGGTAACTTGGCTCCAGTTGATAACGGTCATTCACCCAGTAAATTCTCTGTTACAATTTCCAGCATCACCATTAGGCCCGATGAGGGTTTCAGAACGGGTAACCGCCATGCTCAAATTATACGGATTTCATACCAGCCACTATTTCAATATGGTGAAACTGGCACTGTTGGAAAAAGGCTTCGAATTTGAGGAAGTCCACAGTTATCCCAGCCGGGAGCCCCTGTTCCTGACCATGAGTCCCATGGGCGAAGTGCCTTTTCTGGAAGCCCGGGAGGGCTACATCAGTAATGTCCCGGTGATTATGGAATTTCTCGAGGAAATTATTCCGGAGGTGCCACTGTTGCCGGAGGATGTTTTCGATCGGGCCAAGGTCAGGGAGTTAATGAGTATCCTGCTGCAGCATATTGAACAGCCGGTCAGCCGTCTGCTTGATCATGCCGACAGCGGAGGGACGCCGGATCAGGCACAGGTGGATCAGGTGGCGGTTGAGGTGGAGCAGGGCCTGGACGCATTGTCCCGACTGGCCAGGTTTGACCCTTACCTGTGTGGCGAAGACTTCAGTTATGCGGACGTCATTGCTTACCACTCTCTGGATCTGGTCAACAGCACCATGAAAAAGTTTGGCCCCTGGACAGTGATCGACGATATGGCCGGTCTGGCAGACTGGCGCAACACCGTCGCCACTCGACCGATCGTTCACCAGATGGACAATACACTGATCAGCGAACAGGACACTTTTTCAGCTGATTCCTGATCGACAGATTTTTAACCAACCAGAAAAACTCGTCATTCATGTGCTTCGTCAGCGCTGTATCGCCCGGAACTGACGGATACCTATTCTCAGGCGGCCAGGCCGATAATCTCTGCGACCAGCCGGTACGCTGTGTTCGATGTCTTTCTGAGTCCTCATAACACCTTCTTTGTGACACGATTGCCAGGTGATGCCTGACCGTTACGCCGTGACCTGATCCTGACGTCAGGCTGGGCATTCGTGATATTACCTTTCCAGATAATAAAATGCTTTGGGCACAGCGTAGCCTCCCATTTCTACTGTTCCTCTGTTCTCTACCAGATTCTGGCCGCCAGCCAATTGTGCAGTTACGTCAAATAACTTACTTGCATGGGGCATTGTGCGCATGGTGGCGCCTCGATCCCTCTCGAATAATGGGTATCGCAATCCATATCACTCATTGCTTAGGGGATTAACCATGAATACTTCTCATCTGTGGTCACTTAAAAGGCCGCGACAGGGGCTGATGAAAGGCGCTGCCGGTATGGCGATTCTGGGCCTTGCCTGCGCCGCTGCACCAGCATTTGCCGGGGCTAAAATGGAGTTGGACGATACACGCTGGATCAGTATCGGCGCCGGTATGCGCACCGAGTTCAAATCCGTTGAAGATGGCGCTGAAAATGGTAAGGACAACAGCAACGACTTTAGCGTGGCGAGCACCCGTATTTACGTGAGCGGTCAGCTCCATGAGTACATCAAGTTCACTTTCAATACCGAAAAACTCGATGACGAATCAGTGAAAGTGCTGGACGCTATTGCCCAGTTCGAGTTCTCCCCCGGCTTCAATGTCTGGATGGGTAAGATGCTGACGCCGGCGGACCGGATCGAGATGAATGGTCCTTACTACGCCCTGAGCTGGAACCAGTATACACAGCCATTGTATCCCTCGGATCAAGGTGGCGAAGCGGGTCGTCTGGGCCGCGATGAAGGTATCACCGTGTGGGGTACCCTCGGCAAGTTCCAGTATGCGGTGGGTGCATTCGACGGGCTGGAAGGCTATGGCAACCAGTCTGACAATCTGCTGTTTGCCGGCCGTTTTGCCTACAACTTCCTGAACATGGAATCCAACCCCGGTTATTACACCAGTTCCACCTACTATGGTGCACTGGGCAACATCCTTACCGCCGCCATATCTTTCCAGACCCAGTCCGATGGCACTGGCAGTGCCGAAGAGTCGGGCGACTTTAGGGGTTATACCTTCGACCTGCTCTCGGAAACCGTGCTTGATGGCGGCGGTGTGCTGACTTTTGAAGGTGAGTACAAAAAATTTGATGCCGATTACACCCTGGCTAGCCCCCCGGCGGTAGGCGACTGTTTCTGCCTGTTTGAAGGCGATTCTTCGTTCGGCACCCTGGCTTTTCTGTTCCCGAAGATGGTTGGTCCGGGCAAATTCCAGCCCTACGTGCGCTACGTGGAAAACAACCCGGATGATGGTGACAAGAGTGATTCAACTGAAGTCGGCCTGAACTACGTCATCTCCGGCCACAACATTCGATTCAATGCCAATTTCGTTACCGGTGACGCGAATATCAGCGGTTACGCCAGCGACGAGAATATCGATACCTTCACCTTCGGCGTACAGCTGCAGATCTGATTCGGCCACCTGAGGACAACGTAATGATGAACATGAAAAAACTGATTGTGGGCATTGCCCTGAGTGTTGGGGTTTCGACCCTGACTGCCACGGCCCTGGCGGCGGATACCATCAAGGTGGGTGTACTGCACTCCCTGTCCGGCACTATGGCCATTAGTGAAACCACCCTGAAAGACACCGTACTGATGATGATTGAAGAGCAGAACAAAAAAGGCGGCCTGCTCGGCAAGCAACTGGAAGCTGTGGTGGTTGACCCTGCCTCTAACTGGCCACTGTTCGCAGAAAAAACCAGCGAACTGTTGACCCAAGATAAAGTGGACGTCATTTTCGGTTGCTGGACCTCGGTATCGCGAAAGTCGGTACTGCCGGTCATCGAGAAGGAAAATGGTCTGCTGTTCTACCCGGTACAGTATGAGGGTGAAGAGTCATCCAAAAATGTGTTCTACACCGGAGCTGCTCCCAATCAACAGGCGATTCCAGCAGTGGATTACCTGATGAATGATCTGGGCGTGAAGCGCTGGGTACTGGCCGGTACCGATTATGTCTACCCCCGCACCACCAACAAGATCCTCGAAGCGTACCTGAAAGCCAAGGGCGTGGCAGCGGAAGACATCATGATCAACTACACGCCGTTCGGCCATTCTGACTGGCAGAGCATTGTCTCCGAGGTGAAGAAATTTGGCAGTACTGGCAAGAAAGCCGCGGTTGTTTCCACCATCAACGGTGATGCCAACGTCCCGTTCTACAAGGAGCTGGCTAACCAGGGTATTTCCGCCGAGGACACCCCAGTTGTCGCATTCTCTGTGGGTGAAGAAGAACTGTCAGGTATCGACACTGCGCCGCTGGTGGGGCACCTGGCTGCCTGGAACTACTTCCAGAGTGTGGAAAGCGATGCCAACGAAGCCTTTATTGCCCAGTGGAAAGCCTTCACCAAAAACCCCAAGCGCGTCACCAATGATCCGATGGAGGCGACCTACATCGGCTTCAACATGTGGAGCAAAGCGGTTGAAAAGGCCGGTACCACCGATGTCGATGCCGTTGAGCAGGCGATGATCGGTATCACGGCTCCCAACCTGACCGGCGGCATGGCGGTGATGAACAAGAATCACCACCTCTCCAAGCCGGTGTTGATTGGCGAAATCCAGGATGACGGCCAGTTTGAGGTGGTCTGGGAAACGGACGGTCTGGTACCCGGCGATGCCTGGTCCGACTTCCTGCCCGGCTCCAAAGACATCATTTCCGACTGGACGGCGCCGATTAAATGCGGCAACTACAACACGTTGACCAAGAGCTGTTCTGGTCAAAACTACGAGTAACTTCGAGGGCTCCCGGTTGTCACCCGACAGACAGCCGGGGGAACCCCCGCTCAACTGGCATACAACGTTCGACATGAAATCAACTCTCAAAGGGGAAAGCGCTCGTGAGGCAAGAACAGATTCTGCAATGGTTGCTGGCAGTGATTTTAAGCTTGTTGGCTTTCCTTGTGTCTATCAACGTCTACGCCGATGAAGTCGCCGAAACACCATCTGCACCATCTGCGGTTCAGAAAACCTCTTTGGAAGCACTGCTGACTGAGTTGACAAAGGTGAGTTTGAGTAAGGCGCCAGAAGTGTTGGATAAAATAGAAGACATTTCCGGCAAGGAAATCCTCCCTCTGTTCGACGCGATGTTGGGGGGTGACCTCTATTACCAACTGGATTCCCAGCGTGTGCTGATCGTCACGAAAATGGCCAAGGGCAGTCTACGGGGTAGCGACCCTCTGAGCGGCGAATGGTTGGATAGCCTCGATAAGAAAACTATTAAGAAAATACGTGTTAATAACAGCTTGCGTAGCCACCTGCGGGAAGCCATGGCCCGTATTAATCTGAAAACCGGTACGGTGGAGGAGCGTCGGACTGCTGTGCTGAGCATGCTGGATGACCTCAGTCCGCACAATATAGTGCTGTTAAAGGACGCCCGGCAGAGTGAGAAAAATGCAGACGTGCTGAAGATGATTGAGCTGGCTCTGGCCATGGATGTGGTGGGGCACTCCGCCAATAGCGCCGAGCGATTGCTGGCCATGGAAACCCTCTCCGGTCGGTTGGAGCCGCCTGTTCGCAACCTCCTCAAGGGCGTGGTGGATAACGATGCTGAAGGTGACCGCAAGGTGCGTGCCACAGCTGCAAAGGCATTGGGCACCATCAATGAGAAGCGCGAATTTTACGGCTTTGTGGAGCAATTGTTTTTCGGTCTCAGTCTCGGCTCGGTACTGTTGTTGGCGGCTATTGGGCTGGCCATTACTTTCGGGGTGATGGGGGTGATCAATATGGCCCACGGCGAGATGATCATGCTCGGTGCCTACACCACCTACGTGGTGCAATTGCTGATGCCCAACTTGATTGACTATTCACTGTGGGTGGCGATTCCCGCTGCCTTTCTGGTATCCGGTGCGGTGGGGGTGCTGATCGAGCGAACCGTGATTCGTCATTTGCACGGCCGTCCGCTGGAAAGCCTATTGGCCACTTTCGGGATCAGCCTGATTCTGCAACAGGCGGTACGGACTATTTTTTCTCCGCTAAACCGGCAGGTGTCGACACCAGAATGGATGAGCGGTTCTCTGGAGATCAATCCCGTGTTTTCGATTACCTACAACCGTTTGTACATTTTGCTGTTTGCGCTGCTGGTATTTTTTGTTCTCCAGTTGATTCTTAAAAAAACCTCCCTGGGTCTGAATGTTCGAGCGGTATCGCAAAATCGCGATATGGCCAAGTGCATGGGTATCCGCACCGAGTGGGTGGATGCCATGACCTTTGGGCTTGGTTCCGGTATCGCCGGTGTAGCCGGAGTGGCCCTCAGCCAGCTCACCAATGTGGGACCGAATCTGGGTCAGTCCTACATCATCGACTCTTTCATGGTGGTGGTGTTTGGCGGGGTAGGCAATTTGCTCGGCACTCTGGTGGGCGGCTTCACCCTGGGTATTGCCAACAAGTTTCTGGAACCCGTCACTGGCGCCGTGTTGGCCAATGTGGTGGTGTTGGTATTTATTATCCTGTTTATCCAGAAGCGACCTAAAGGGTTGTTTCCGCAAAAGGGGAGGGCTGCAGAATGAATTCATTGAGCGAAGCCCTTGGCAAATGGCGTCTGCCTGCCAATACCACGATGGTGTTTGTGGTGGTGCTGTTCACAGTGACGCTATTGGCAGCATTCGCAAACCAGATATTTTCCCCGGAGTCTGTATTCCATGTGAGTACCTATACCATCACCCTGTTGGGTAAATACCTCTGCTACGCCATGTTGGCGCTGGCGGTGGACGTGGTCTGGGGCTACTGCGGCATCCTCAGCCTGGGCCACGGCGCCTTTTTTGCCTTGGGTGGTTACGGCATGGGCATGTACCTGATGCGTCAGATTGGCGACCGGGGTGTCTACGGCAACCCCGAACTGCCGGATTTCATGGTGTTCCTCAACTGGCAGGAATTGCCCTGGTACTGGCTCGGCATAGATCATTTCTGGTTCGCCATGTTGATGGCATTGCTGGTGCCCGGCCTGCTGGCATTTCTGTTCGGCTGGCTGGCGTTTCGTTCGCGGGTCACCGGGGTGTACCTGTCGATTATGACCCAGGCACTGACCTATGCACTGATGCTGGCCTTCTTCCGCAACGAGATGGGCTTTGGGGGCAATAACGGCCTAACGGATTTTAAGGATCTTCTAGGTTTTGATTTGCAGGCGGACAGCACCCGGGTGGCACTGTTTGTCATCACGGCCATTTTGCTGGCCATCGCCTATCTGTTGAGTCGTTTCATTATGGATTCTCGAATGGGACGAGTGGTGGTGGCGATTCGCGATGCAGAATCGAGGGCGCGGTTCCTCGGCTATCGCACGGAAATGTACAAAGTCTGGCTATTTGTCTACTCCGCAGTGCTGGCAGCAGTGGCGGGCGCGCTCTATGTGCCCCAGGTGGGCATTATCAATCCCGGCGAGTTCTCACCACTCAACTCCATTGAGGTGGTGGTTTGGGTGGCGGTAGGGGGGCGCGGCACACTCTACGGTGCCGTGGTGGGCGCGCTGTTGGTGAATTACACCAAGACGCGCTTCACCGCCATCATTCCAGAGGGCTGGTTGTTCGGACTCGGTGCGTTGTTCGTGTGGGTAACATTGTTCCTGCCGAAAGGCCTGGCCGGGCTTCTGGATCGCTGGCAACAGAAAAAAATGGCAACGGATACCGATGATGGCGACAAAGTCGAGGTGAGAACATGAGCCTGCTCAGTGCAACCCGGAATTTGATGAAGCCCGATGAAGTATGGCCGTTTCTGGCACAGCGCAGAGGGCCGGTCGATGTGTCCCATCAGGTGATCCTGTATGTGGAGGGACTGAGTGTCACCTTTGATGGCTTCAAGGCGCTCAACAACCTCAACCTCTATGTCAACGATGGTGAATTGCGCTGCCTGATTGGCGCCAATGGTGCAGGCAAAACCACATTGATGGATGTGATCACCGGTAAAACCCGCTGCGATGCCGGTACCCTGTATTTTGGTCAGAAAATTGACCTGCTGGAGAAATCCGAAGCCGAGATCGCCAGGCTCGGTATTGGTCGTAAATTCCAGAAGCCCACTGTGTTTGAGGCACATTCAGTGTTTCACAATCTAGAGCTGTCCCTGAAAACCCAGAAAGGTGTTTGGCCTGCCTTGATTGCCACCCTGACGTCGGAGCAGCGGGACTGGATAGACGAGGTTATCAATATTATTGGCCTCAATTTCCACCGCGGTATGCCGGCGGGCGCACTGTCCCACGGTCAGAAGCAGTGGCTGGAAATCGGCATGCTGCTGGTATCTCAGCCGCGCCTGATGCTGATCGATGAGCCGGTGGCGGGTATGACGGCGCAGGAGACGGAGCACACTGCGGAGCTGCTGACCTCTCTGGCGGGGGAGCGCACGGTGATTGTGGTGGAGCACGATATGGAATTTGTTCGCAGTATCGCTCGCACGGTAACAGTGTTGCACCAGGGATCAGTACTGGCTGAGGGCACCATGGATCAGGTGCAGGATCACCCCGATGTTATCGAGGTTTATCTGGGTAAGGAAATCTGAGTCCCATGGCGGAGCACAACCTATGATTGCCATTGAGAAAGTGAACCAAAAATACGGCGGTACCCAGATCCTTTGGGAGCTGGATATGCAGATTGCCGAAGGATCTTGCACCTGCATCATGGGCCGCAACGGTGTTGGCAAAACCACCCTGTTGAAGTGCCTGATGGGGCTGTTACCCATCAGCAGTGGGGATATTCGCTATCGGGGGCAGGCCATACAGGGTCAGCCCGCGGAAAGTCGGGCACATCTGGGGGTTGGTTATGTGCCCCAGGGCCGGGATATTTTTCCGCTGCTGACGGTTGAGGAAAACCTGCTCACCGGGTTGCCCTGTCGCAAGGATCGCAGCAAGAAAATTCCCGACAAGGTCTTCGAGCTGTTCCCCGTGTTGGCGGACATGCTACACCGTCGCGGCGGCGACCTGTCCGGCGGCCAGCAACAACAACTGGCCATTGGAAGGGCACTGGTGATTGAGCCGAAACTGCTGATTCTCGATGAGCCCAATGAGGGCATCCAGCCCAACATCGTCAAACAGATTGGCGATGTGATCCTGAAGTTGAATGAAGAGGAGGGCCTGACGGTGGTACTGGTGGAACAGAAACTGGCTTTTGCGCGCCGGGTCGGCAAGGAGTTCCGGTTGATGGAAAAGGGCCGGGTGGTTGCGGCGGGTGCCATGGATGGACTGAGCAACCAGTTGATCAATCAACACCTGGCTGTTTGAGACGGACCGTTTTGTCATGAATGCGTTGGTCATACCAATCAGTTCCCTCCGGGAAAATACCCCTGACAGCCGATGGCACGCCCGGTTGGAATTACGTATTAGTTGTACGTCCCGAGGTTCGCGCCTGAGCCGCTGTCGCCATCGTGGCCCCCTCTACGTGCAGAAGCCTTTTTATCCGGAGGGGCCGGATCTCGCGCATATTTATTTGCTGCATCCACCGGGCGGCCTGGTATCCGGAGATCTTCTGCAACTGGATGCCACCGTGGAGGCCGGGGCCAAGGCGCTGTTTACCACCCCGGGCGCTGGACGGGTTTACCGGGCCCGCTTTGATCGTACCCTGCAGCAACAGTGCAACCATCTGGTGGTGGCGGATGGTGCCAGCCTGGAGTGGTTGCCATTGGAAAATATTGTCTATCGGGGCGCCAATGCATGCCTGGAAACCCGGGTGGAGCTTGGGGAAAACAGCCACTTTATGGGCTGGGAGGTGACATCTCTGGGGTTGCCCGCCAGTGGGGTCGATTTTGATCGCGGCCAGTTACAGCAGCGACTGATCATTTCCCGAGAAGGTCGGCCACTGCTGATAGAAGCGCTGCAGCTGTCGGAGGACAGCCCGGCATTGTATGGCAGCCGGGCAGGTATGCAGGGACTACCCATTAATGGCATTTTTGTGGCGGGGCCTTTTGACGAACGGACCCTGGATGACCTGTTGCTGGCCCAGTGTCGCGAGGTTCTGGCTGAACCGAAAAATGCTTGTTTGGTGGGTGTCAGTGTGGTCGGCGGTTTTTTACTGGCCCGCTACCTGGGCTCGAATTCTGAACAGGCCCGCCGGCTGTTCGTTGCCCTTTGGCAGCGATTGCGCCCGCACTTGATTGGTCGACCTGGCTGTGCGCCACGGATCTGGTCCACCTGATGTTGCATAAATCTGATTTTTAACGAGACGCTTATGGAGCTGTTACCCCGTGAAAAAGACAAATTACTGGTGTTCACCGCCGCATTGCTGGCCGAGCGCCGGCTGGCCCGCGGCCTGAAACTGAACTACCCGGAAGCGGTGGCGCTGATCACCATGGAGATTATGGAGGGCGCCCGCGACGGCAGAACGGTCGCCGAGCTGATGAGCCATGGCCGCGAAATTCTCAACGCCGAACAGGTGATGGACGGTGTGGCAGAGCTGATTGACGAGGTGCAGGTGGAGGCGACGTTTCCCGATGGCACCAAGCTCGTCACCGTGCACAACCCCATCGGCTGATGAAAGCTATTTTGCTCAGGAGAACAGCATGATCCCCGGAGAAATTCAGGTTGCCGCTGGCGATATTCTGCTTAATGAGGGCCGGGTAACTCTCAGCCTTAGTGTGGAAAATACCGGCGATCGCCCGGTGCAGGTGGGTTCCCATTACCACTTTGCCGAGACCAACCCGGCGTTGAAGTTCGACCGTCCCAGGGCGCGCGGTTTTCACCTCAATATTGCCTCGGGCACCGCGGTGCGCTTCGAACCGGGGCAGTCCCGGGAGGTGGAGTTGGTGGCCTATGCAGGTAAACGCGAGGTGTACGGTTTCCGTGGTGAGGTGATGGGGCCTCTCGATGGTGGTGGGGAGCAGTGATATGAGTCGCATGGATCGGCAGGGTTATGCACAGATGTTCGGTCCCACCACCGGTGACCGGGTACGGCTCGGCGACACCGAGTTGTGGATCGAAGTGGAAAAGGATTACACCTGTTATGGCGACGAGGTGAAATTCGGTGGCGGCAAGGTAATTCGGGACGGTATGGGGCAGAGCCAGCTAACCAGTGCCGATACGGTGGATCTGGTGATTACCAATGCCCTGATCCTCGACCACTGGGGCATCGTCAAGGCGGATGTGGGCATCAAGGAAGGCCGTATCGCCGCTATTGGCAAGGCCGGTAACCCGGATATCCAGCAAGGGGTGGAGATAGTCATCGGACCCGGCACCGAGGTGATTGCCGGCGAGGGCTCTATCCTCACGGCGGGGGGCATCGACGCGCACATTCACTTTATCTGCCCGCAGCAGATCGAAGAGGCACTGATGTCCGGCATCACCACCATGATCGGTGGTGGCACCGGCCCCGCCACCGGCACCAATGCCACTACCTGCACACCTGGTCCCTGGTATATCGGCAAAATGCTGCAGGCCACCGATGCCATGCCCATGAATCTGGGTTTCCTCGGCAAGGGCAATGCCAGCCGTCCTGAATCCCTGGAGGAGCAGCTGGTAGCCGGTGCCTGCGGCCTGAAACTGCATGAGGACTGGGGCACCACGCCCGCGTCCATCGACACCTGCCTTGGCGTGGCGGAGCGATACGATGTACAGGTGGCGATTCACACCGACACGCTGAATGAGTCCGGTTTTGTCGACGATACCCTGGCAGCGTTCAAGGGACGCACCATTCATACCTACCACACCGAAGGGGCAGGAGGCGGCCATGCACCGGATATCATCAAGGCCTGTGCACTGTCCAATGTGCTGCCGTCCTCGACCAACCCGACCCGGCCGTACACGGCGAATACGGTGGATGAGCACCTGGATATGCTGATGGTCTGCCATCACCTGGATGCCAGTATCCCGGAGGATGTGGCCTTTGCCGACTCCCGTATTCGCAAGGAGACCATTGCCGCCGAGGATATCCTCCACGATCTCGGTGCATTCAGCATGATCTCCTCCGACTCCCAGGCCATGGGGCGGGTGGGGGAGGTGATCACCCGCACCTGGCAGACGGCCCACAAGATGAAAGTGCAGCGCGGTTCGTTGCCGCAGGACGCCGCTGGCGCCGACAATTACCGCGTCAAACGCTATATCGCCAAATACAGCATTAACCCTGCAATCGCCCACGGTATTGCCCATGAAGTGGGTTCTATCGAGGTGGGCAAGCTGGCGGACCTGGTGCTGTGGAAGCCGGCTTTTTTTGGCATCAAACCGGCCCTGATCATCAAGGGCGGGATGATTGCCGCGGCTCCCATGGGCGATCCCAATGCCTCCATCCCGACCCCCCAGCCGGTGCATTACCGCCCGATGTTTGGCAGCTTTGGCCAGGCCCCGGCCCGCACCGCTGTGACCTTTACCAGTCAGGCGGCCCTCGATGCCGGTGTCGCCGAATCTCTGGGGTTAAAGCGCCGTCTGGTCGCGTGCCGGAATACCCGCAACATCGGTAAAGGCGATATGGTGTTGAACGACTGGCAGCCGAACATCACCGTGGATCCACAAACCTACGAAGTGCGGGCGAATGGCGAATTATTGACCTGCGAGCCGGCCACCGAATTGCCACTGGCCCAGCGTTATTGTCTGTTTTAAGAGGTAACTGATGGATATCTATGAGCGACTTGGCGTCGATAGTGAACAAATAACGGAAGCTGAAGTGGTTTTGACGCAGGAGCAGCGGGACAAGGGCCGCTTGCGTACCACCGCCAGCAATGGCCGGGAAGTGCGCATCTTCCTGGAGCGCGGCAAGCCCCTCCAGGTTGGCGAGTTACTGCTCAGTCAGTGCGGCACTTACCTGAGGGTGGCGGGGGCCGAGGAACCGGTGACCACCGCCCGCTGTGATGACTGGTTTATCTTCAGTCGGGCCTGTTATCACCTGGGCAATCGTCATGTGAAATTACAGATCGGTGATCGCTGGTTGCGTATACCCCCGGATCATGTGCTGGAGGAAATGCTGGTGATGATGGGATTGACCCTGACGCACGAAATGGCGGTATTTGTGCCGGAATCCGGAGCTTACACCCATGGCCATCACCACCACTGAAGCCGGGTTGCTGCGGCTGCTGCAATTGAGCAGTGCCAGCCTGCCGGTGGGAGGCTACTCGTTTTCACAGGGGCTGGAAACGGCCATAGAGTATCAGTGGCTGAGCAGTGCCGACGAGGTTGGTCATTGGCTGTCCATGCAACTGCAATATTCTCTGGCCCGTGTGGATCTGCCGTTGCTGTTGCGCCTCATGGCGGCATTGATGGCTCGTGACACTGAGGCTCTGGCGTATTGGAACAGCACTGTGCTGGCCTGCCGGGAAAGCCGCGAATTGTTACTGACGGATACTGCCATGGGGGAGGCGCTGCTGCGCTTGCTGCGTCAACTTGAGGTGCCGGTCAGCTGGCCGGTTGATCTTCAGGTTCCGCAGGCCAGCTTTGTGACGGCTTTTGCCCTGGCCAGCCATGCCTGGCAGATAGCGCCTGATAGTGCCTGCCTGGGATTGTGCTGGTCCTGGCTGGAAAATCAGGTGGCGGCGGCCACCAAACTAGTGCCGTTGGGGCAGAGTCAGGCCCAGCGGCTGCTCGGCGAGTTACAGCAACAGGTCCCTGAAGCGATCAATTTGGCAAAAATCTTACACGACCATGAGTTGGGTGGCAGCCTGCCCGCGCTGGCCATTGCCAGCAGTTGGCACGAAACCCAGTACAGTCGTTTATTCCGATCCTGAGATCAGAGAGGAGATATCAATATGACAGTAAAACAAACCCTGCGCGTGGGTGTCGGCGGTCCGGTGGGCTCCGGCAAGACTGCACTACTGCGCTCTCTCTGTGTGGCGCTGCGCGATCACTACGATATCGCCGTGGTTACCAATGATATCTATACTCGCGAGGACGCAGATTTCCTCACGCGCCACGAAGCACTCAGTGCTGACCGAATCGTCGGGGTAGAAACCGGCGGTTGCCCCCACACCGCCATTCGCGAAGATGCTTCCATGAATCTGGCGGCCATTGACCAATTGCTGGCCCGCCATGGCGCCCTGGATGTGATTTTTGTCGAAAGCGGTGGCGATAACCTCAGCGCTACCTTCAGCCCGGAGTTGTCGGACCTGACCCTCTACGTGATCGACGTCTCTGCCGGTGACAAGATTCCCCGCAAGGGAGGGCCTGGGATAACCCGTTCCGACCTGCTGATCATCAACAAGACCGACCTGGCCCCATTAGTCGGTGCCTCCCTGGCGGTGATGGATCGGGATGCCCGCACCATGCGCGGTGACAAGCCCTTTGTGTTTACCAACCTGAAGACCGTTGAGGGGCTGGGTGATGTGATCGATTTCATCGTCCGGGAAGGGATGCTGGCCGAAAAAAGCCTGCCCCGTGCCCAAGCGGTTATTTAATTTTCACAGAGAGAAAAACAGGGGACTAATGATGCAAAGCAAGAAAGTTATTCACAGGTTTATTGCACTGCTGTTAAGTTTTTTTGCCACGCTGGCACTGGCTCATCCCGGTCACGGTGGCAATGGGGCGAGCCACGACCTGGAACATCTGATCTGGATGCTGGGTGGCCTGGTCATCTGTGTGGTCGCCGCGGTGTTTTATGCCAGGGACAGGGAAAAAGACGGCCGTTTCTAATACTGGTTGAGGAGGCGGATGGCAATGCCTGCCGCCGCAGTCCGGTTTTCCACGCCCAGTTTTGGGAATACCTGTTCCAGGTGCTTGTTGACGGTGCGCGGGCTGACGCCGAGGATTTCGCCTATTTCCCGGTTGGCCTTGCCGTTGGCGACCCAGTACAACACTTCTGCTTCCCGCTGGGTCAGGTGCAGCTTTTCCCGCAGCAGACTTTCACCGGCAGGCTGTGATTCATCAGACAGTTTTAACAACAGTTCGGCATCGCCGCGCTGCTCTACCAATTCCACTACCAATTCAGTATCCAGCTGGGACAGCTTTAAACACTGTCCCGCTGTGGGGCGACGGCTCAGCCAGTTGCGCAATAACTCCGCCAGTTGTCGCTGCTGCCATTCATCGGTGGCGCCAGCACGGGTGAACAGGGCGTAAGTCTGCGGGGTGGCCCAAAGAACATGGCCCATGTGGTCTGCGGTAAACAGGAACTGCCCGGTGGAGTCCAGTGCCTGGCTGACACTGTTGGTGAGGCGGGCATTGAGAAGGTGCACCCTCATTCTTGCCAGCATTTCTTCGGGGCGGACGGGTTTGGTGAGGTAGTCGACTCCGCCGACCTCCAAACCTCTGACGACGCTTTCCGTATCGGTCAGGCCGGTCATGAAGATCACCGGTATCCCCGATAATTGCGGGTCCGCCTTGAGTTGGCGGCAGGTTTCGAAGCCGTCCATTTGGGGCATCAGGGCATCCAGCAGAATCATGTCCGGTCGCAGGCGTCTGGCAATGGTCAGCGCCTGATGCCCCTCCAGTGCGACCAGCACATTGATACCGGCCTGCTCCAGGGTGTCATTAATCAGGCTGAGGGCATCCGGATTGTCGTCTACCACCAGTACGATGCCGCTGGAAAAGATGTTGTCGGTCGGATTGGTTCTGGTCTGGGTGCTGTTCATTCCGTTGTTTCCATCATTCCGTTGTTTTCATTATCGCGATGAGCCGATCAAAACGCATGTTGTGGATTAACTGTTGCAGGCCATTGAACGTGTCGAGATCGATCATGGCGTGGGATCTTATTTCATTCAGTTTTTCGTGGGCGCCTTTTTTGTAGCCGATTTTGGCGTAGGCAAGCAGCTCCTTGAAAAGGGGGTGTTGTGGCTGCTCGAGATTCAGTTCGAGCAGCGGGGGGTTGACGGTTCTGGTCTCCGGCAACAATTCCTCGCCAGTGCGCCACTCCAGTTTCAGGCACAGTGCCAGGGTATCGAGCAACTTCTGGTTGCTGACGGGCTTGACCAGGTAGGCATCGTGGTTGGTGGTATCGGAACTGTGGCGGTGGTGTTCGTGCGCATCCGCCGAGAGCATGACAATAGGTGCCTGCAGGCCCTGTTTACGCAACTGGTGAGCCAGTTCGAGGCCATCCATGCCCGGCATGGTGACGTCCAGCAGGAGCAGATCCGGGGCCAGGGTTTCCAGCATTTCCAGGCAGGTTTCGGCATCCTGGGCCTCCAGCACTTTGAAGCCCAGGGGGACAAGCAGGTCAAAGAGCAGTCCCCGGTGTATGGGTTCGTCGTCCACCACCAATACTGAGCGTGTGCTGCCCTGATAGCCGGTGATATTTTGCTGTGGCTGAATTTCCTCTGCAGCGCTGTCCACCCAGGACAGCATTAATGAGACGGTGAAACAGCTGCCCTGACCGGGGGTGCTGGTGATACTGAGGTCTCCCCCCATGATATCGGTGAGCAGTCGGGTGATGGTCAGGCCGAGCCCGGTGCCGGAGACCACTGGCACGTGGCTGTTGCGGACCCGTTCAAAAGGTTGCAGGATCCGCTCGAGATCCCTGCCATCAATGCCCACTCCCGTGTCAATAACGGAAAATTCCGCCACCTGATTGCGGTAGTGGATGTGGAGGTCCACCCGGCCTTTTTCGGTGTATTTGACGGCGTTGGACAATAGGTTGATGAGTATTTGCCGCAACCGTTTCTCATCGGCAATGACCGTTTTGGGGAGGCTGTTGTGAATATGATGGAAGAACTCGATGCCCTTGGCTTCGGCTTGTGGGCGGAACATTTCCACCATCTGATCAACCAGCTCCGGCAGTTTGACATGGTTGCGGTAGATATCCAGGCGGCCGGCCTCGATCTTGGAAATGTCCAGCAGACCTTCGATCAGGTCGTTGAGGTAGTCGCCGCTGCGCTTGATGATTTGCAGGGCGTTGCGGTGTTTAAAAACAATGGATTGGTCGCTGTTGAGTAATTGGGCATAGCCGAGAATCGACTGCAGCGGGGTGCGCAGTTCGTGGCTGATGCCAGTGAGGTAGCGGCTTTTGGCGCTGTTGGCGCTTTCCGCTTGTTCTTTTGCCTGTTGCAGGGCGCGATCTGTTTCCTGGTGAGCATCGATTTCATCCAGCAACAAGCGTGTCTGGCGGTTGGATTCCTGTTGTGCCACCACCCGGCTTTCGTGGTTGAGCAAAAACAGCCAGGTGATGACACCGGAAATGATCAGCAGGATAAAGAACAGGGTCCACAGGGCGTTGCCCAGCAATAACGCCTGAGTGTTCGTCACCGGCGCCATTTGCGCATAGACAAGTGCCATGATGCCCGCCAGCAGGCTGTTGACGCAGAACAACGTGGCCGTGAAGCGTCCCAGCCGTGATTCCGCCAGGCGCGCAACCCGTTCGGGAACGAATATCTGCAGAAAATCGACCAATTGCTTGGAGAAGCGGGCATCTGGCTTGCAGCTGTCCAGACAGCGTGCATCGAGGGAGCAGCACAGTGAACAAATCGGTCCCTGATACGCGGGGCAGTGACTCATGTCTTCCTGCTCGAACGGGTTTTCGCAGATACAACACTGTATTACCGGAGAGGCCGTCGGCATATCGGGCAACTCTGCCGGGCTGAAGGTGACGATGAGTCCGGATGATTGGCGGGCGAGATAGAAGCGGCTCCGGGTCAGGAGGGCCAGTAGTGGTACCAGCACAAAGCAGGTTCCCAGGCTGATGAAATGGGCGAGGTTCTTCACCGTCGCCCCGAAGAAACCCAGATAGCAGAGAATACCCATGATGGAGGCGGCCAGCATGGCGCCGGTGCCCACCGGATTGATGTCGTAGAGGTGGGCCCGTTTAAACTCCACATACGATGGGCTAAGGCCGAGGGGCTTGTTGATTAACAGGTCCGCAGACAGGCAGCCTAGCCAGCTAATGGCAATAATGGCAAACACGCCCAGGACGCTTTCCAGTGCCCGGTAAATACCCAGTTCCATCAGGATCAGGGCGATGGTGACATTAAAAACCAGCCACACCACCCGCCCCGGGTGGCTGTGGGTGAGACGGGAAAAGAAATTTGACCAGGCGATGGAACCGGCATAGGCGTTGGTGACATTGATCTTCATCTGCGAGACGATCACCATCAATCCGGCAAGCATCAGTGACAGGGTGGGGGAATCGGTCAGATAGTTAAACACCATCTGGTACATATAGGTGGGATCGGCAGCTTGTTCGGCGGGTACATTGGAGCTGATGGCGAGGTAAGCCAGGAACGAGCCGAACAACATCTTCAAAATGCCGATGAAAATCCAGCCGGGACCCGCCAGCACCAGCCAGAACCACCACCGAAAACGATTTTCAGGGGTCTTTTTGGGCATAAAGCGCAGGTAGTCCACCTGCTCGCCAATTTGCGCCACCATGGCAAAAAAGATTGATGCGGCCCCGCCAAAGAGAATCAGGTTGAGATGGTCGCTCCCGGGAAGATTGGCCGGGGTGTATTGGGTCCAGTCATGCACTTGCGCGATTTCATACCAGGCGACCACACCCAGGGCGAGACATTGCAGCAGCAGCCAGAAGGACTGGGTGCCCACCTGGAATTTGCTGATGGCTTTGATGCCGTGGGTGACAATAGGAATAACGGCCAGAGCGCAGATGATATAACCAATTGCCGGGGGAATCCCCAGTAGTGCGTGCAGCGCCGAAGCCAGGATGGCGGCCTCAATAGCAAAAAATATAAAGGTAAAAGAAGCGTAAATCAGTGAAGTAATGGTGGAGCCCAGATAACCAAATCCGGCGCCTCGGGTCAGCAGGTCGATATCGAGGCCGTGTTTGGCGGCGTAGTAGGTAATGTGCAAACCGGTGATAAAGATCACCACTGCCACGGTCAGCATGGCGGCAATGGTATTGGTGAAACCGTAACTGAGGGTCACCGAGGCGCTGATGGCCTCCAGGGCGAGAAAGGCGGTTGCCCCCAAGGCGGTCTTGGCAACATGGTCAATACTCCAGCGCCTTGCCCCCACAGCCGTAAACCGCAGGGCATAGTCCTCAAGTGTCTCGTCGCCCACCCACTGATTGTAGTGTCGGCGGACGCGAAAGATCTGTTGTGCTGGGCGCATCGTTTACGCTCGCTTGAGCTGTTTGGGGCAGGAACAAGGGGTATCGAAACGCACCGCTACCATGCCCCGGTCTCGTGGCGCTCCAAAACGGTGCGTTGTGCAGGAGCCGCAAGCAGCTTGGACCTTGATTTGAACTGGCTTGATTAAATTAAGCAAAAATCAGGCCAATGAGCATCAGTCCGATATGGTCATATTCTGGAGGCGGGAATTTGGATGGGAGGACGGTTTGTATTTAGGGTTTGACGACCACTGACCAGAACTCACCGTTTCAGATTTCGTGGTTTTTAAGCTAAGTTGGAAGTGGCCAACGAACAGGGTGTCGTCGTGACAATCTTGCCAGACAACGCTGATGGCTCAGTCACTGTCCACCATCCAAGGTGGCGACTCCGTCAGGGTAAAAGGCCCCGGGACCGCTGGCCAGCGGGTGCTGGTGTTCGACGGAGAGGTTCGTCAGGTACTGCTGACGTTACCGCAGGACTCTGTTGAGGTTTAACCTGTGTTGGTGAAATTTCACAGATTAAGTGGTACGGTTCGGTCGGTTAATTAGAGTTTAAATCCACCATGCCCAGCCCCAATAGTTTCACAGATTACCCGGTGGAATTTCACAAATTGCGCGGCGGGCTACAGATTCAAACACCAAAGGCACGTTGTTGTGGCAGTATCCGCGCTCGATGAAATTCAGGCTTTCTTACCCTGTCCGACCCCCGATAGCTGGGTCGAGGAAGCAGTGAAGCCGGAAAATCAGGCTGTTTTGCTGATAGATCATGCCAACTGCGAGAAGAAAGCCGCCAGCACGGCGTTAAACCTGATTTACCGCTACATCGACCATTTTGAGCTGCTCAACAAAATGTCACGGCTGGCCCGGGAGGAAATGCGCCATTTCGAGCAGGTGATTGCCATCATGCAAAAGCGGGGTATTCCATACAGCAATATCAGTGCATCCCGCTATGCTGCAGGGTTGAGGCAACGGGTGCGCACCCATGAACCGGCGAAATTGCTGGATACCCTGATTGTCGGTGCCTTTATCGAGGCCCGCTCCTGTGAACGTTTTGCCAGAGTGGCACCCTTCCTGGATCCCGAGCTGCAAAATTTTTACCAGTCGTTGCTCACCTCCGAGGGACGGCACTATCGGGATTATCTCGACCTCGCCCTCCAGGCTGGTGGTCCGAAAGAAGTGAACGATCGTCTCGCTGTTTTCCGGCGGGAAGAGCGGTCTCTGGTGGAAACGCCGGACAGTGAGTTCCGCTTTCATTCCGGTGCGCCTGTAACCTCGGACAGAGGGTTGTCCGAGGTTGTATCGATGGGTACTCTCGCGTAGTTGACGGGTGGATTTCAGTCCCGAGGACGTTTATCCTTCAGCTCCTTCCTTATTTCTCTCAGGTCAGTCCCTGTCAATGTCAAAAGTACCCTTTCTTACCAAGCAGATTACCGCCCCGTACACCATTCCTTCCGGTATTGTGACCACGGCCACATCCATTATTCAGCGTATTTTTGACACCATGCCCGAAGTCGGTGTTATCACGACAAAGAGTGTCGGTCTGACCCCGAGGTCCGGTTACCGGGAGCCCGTGATCAGCCAGTATGCGCCCGGTTGTTTCGTGAATGCGGTAGGACTCACCAATCCCGGTGCCGAACAGCTCGCTGCCCAGTTGGCAACCCTGCGGGTGCCGGAAGATCGCTTCCTGCTCACCTCCATTTTTGGCGGCAGTGTCGAAGAATTTGTTGAGGTAGCCAAAATTGTCGCCCCGGTATCCGATGGCCTGGAGCTGAACCTGTCCTGTCCCCACGCGAAGGGTTACGGCATGGCGATGGGCCAGGATCCCGAGCTGGTCCGCCAGATCACCGCAGCGGTCAAAGCTGTGGTCGATATCCCGGTGATCCCCAAGCTCACACCCAATACACCGAATATTGCTGAAATCGCCAGGGCAGCCGTGGCCGGTGGAGCCGATGCGCTCTGCGCGATCAATACAGTGGGGCCTGGTTACACTTCGTCCCACGGCCATCCGGTGCTGAGTCACGGTTCCGGCGGCATGTCCGGTAAGGGTGTTCTGCCTATCGGCCTGAAATGCGTGCGGGAAATGGCCGAGGCGGTGGATTGTCCCATCATCGGTTGCGGCGGCGTCAGCAGTGCTGATGATGTGCGGGCTTTCCGCGATGCCGGTGCCGATATTGTCGGTGTGGGTTCCGCGCTGATTAGCCTGACCACCGACGAAATGGGCGAGTACTTCCGTACCCTGGAGCGCGACATGGCGCAGGGCAGCAACGCTGCGGAGCAGATGATTCGTTACGATGTGGATATGCAGTTCCGCCCCGTGATACTGGTGTCCAACGAGCGGGTAACGGACGATATCTGCATCCTCACCTTTGACCGCAAGGTGGATGTACAGGCTGGTGAGTTTGTCTTTTTATGGATACCGGGGGTGGGTGAAAAACCGTTCTCGGCTCTCACCGACGACCCCTTCTCGCTGGCGGTGATTGATGTGGGGTTGTTTACCCACGAGTTGATGTCACTGCAGCCCGGCACTGAAGCTTATGTGCGCGGCCCCCACGGCACTCCTGTTGCCCCACCGGCCGGTGCCAAAATTGTCACCGTCAGCGGCGGCACCGGTCTCGCAGCGGTTTACCAACTGGCCCGGGATTTTCCCAACAGTGAAATTTTTACCGGCGCACGCACCGCGGAGCGCCTCTACTTTCTTGATGAATGCCGCAAGATTGCCCCGGTGCATGTTTCCACTGACGATGGCAGTGAAGGCTTTCACGGTTTTGTCACCGAATTGCTGCGGGAGTATTTACAGCAGTTGGCCCCGTCAGAACGAAAAAACCTCATTTTCTACAATTGCGGGCCGTCCCCTATGGTGCGCGCTGCTGTGGCCGTGGAAAGGGAGTTCTGTGGCGATGATCAAATCTTCAGTGCCATTGATTACCTGACCAAATGCGGCGTTGGCCTCTGTGGTGCCTGTGCCGCCCCGGACGGTCGAAGAATCTGCGTGGATGGCCCGTTCATGGACGGTGCTTCAGTAGTCTAATCAAAACGGCCTGCGGGCCGTTTTTTTTGCGGTATCATTTTTTTACAGATTGGCCGATACAGGTCAACGCGCATCCTGCACAACAAAGCTTATGATGCCTGGCGTAACTTCAACTTGCATGGGACGTTGCGGATGAAAAAAAGCCTAATCACGCTGGTCGTTCTGGCAGTTCTTGCCGCGCTCTTTTATTACTGGTCACGCCCTGAACCGGTCACTGTCACAGTTGTCCCGGTTGAGCGGGGTGTGGTGGAGCGCACTGTGGCCAATACCCGGGCCGGCACCGTCGAGGCCTGCCAGCGCTCCCGGCTGGCCCTGTCCATTGGCGGGCGCATCGACCGGTTGCTGGTGGACGAGGGGGATCAGGTTGTGGCCGGGCAACTGCTGATGGTGCTGTGGAACAAGGATCGCGAGGCGCAATTACAGGTGGCGCAAGCCTCCGAGCTGTCGGCCCAGCAGGAGCGCCAGAGTATCTGTATTTCCGCGCAATCCGATCTGCGCGAGGCGAGGCGACTGACTAACCTGGCGGAAAGGAATCTGGTGTCCGAGGAGTCGGCAGATCTGGCCGAATCCAGGGCCCAGGCCAGTTCTGCCAGTTGCGAGGCGGCCAAGGCTCGGGTGGTGCAGGCAGCCGCCGCAGTTTCCGCCGCCGCTGCCGTGCTGGAACAGACCTTCCTGCGGGCGCCCTTTGAAGGTGCCGTCGCCGAGGTGACCGGGGAGGTGGGAGAATATGCCACGCCGTCTCCGCCGGGCGTCATGACGCCGCCGGCCATCGATCTGCTCACCGATGACTGTCACTACATCAGTGCGCCCATCGACGAGGTGGACGCCTCGGATATCGCCCTGGGCCTACCGGTGCGAGTCACTCTGGATGCCTTCCGGGATCAGGTTTTCCCCGCCACCGTAAGGCGCATCTCGCCCTACATTCTCGATCAGGAAAAACAGGCCCGCACTGTGGAAGTGGAAGCGGAGCTGGAGCCACTGCCGGAAGATGTCAGATTGCTGGCCGGTTACAGCGCAGATATGGAAATCATTCTCGACAGCGGCGACAACGCTCTGCGCATTCCCTCGGAACTGGTGGTGGATGACGAGTATGTGCTGGTGGTGGACGACGAGGGTATTCTGCAACGCCGTCAGATTCGCAAGGGTTTGACCAACTGGCGCTATACCGAAGTGCTGGAGGGGTTGAAAGAGGGCGAGCTGATCGTCAGTAATATTGGCAGCGAGGGCGTCGAAGCGGGCGCTCCGGCAAAAACTGGCCGGACGGCCAATGATTGAACTGCAGGACGTCAACAAGACCTATCTGGTGGGTGAGTCGCCGCTTCGGGCGCTGCGGGATGTGAATATCACCATTGACGCCGGGGAGTACCTGTCGGTGATGGGGCCTTCCGGCTCGGGAAAGTCCACCCTGCTCAATATGGTTGGCCTGCTGGATCGCCCGGACAGCGGCAGCTATCGTCTGGAGGGAACCGCCACGGAAGAACTGGGCGAGGAGCTGCGGGCGCGGTTGCGCGCCGACTATGTCGGTTTCATCTTTCAGGCATTTCACCTGATCAACCGCCTGACCACTCTGGAAAATGTCGAGTTGCCCATGATGCTGTCGGGCATTGCCCCCAAAAAACGCCGCCAGAGTGCGCTGGATGTGCTGGAGCAGGTGGGTTTGGCGGATCGGGCCGGGCACCGGCCCAACCAGCTTTCCGGGGGACAGTTGCAGCGGGTGGCCATCGCCCGGGCCATTGTCATGAGACCGCGTATTCTGTTGGCGGACGAGCCCACCGGCAACCTGGATCAGGCGTCTGGTGCCGAGGTGGTGGAGGTGCTGGAAAACCTCAATCGCGAGGGTATCACCCTGCTGGTGGTGACCCACGACGCCCAGCTCGGAAAGCGGGCCCTGCGGCGCATCCGCATGGTGGATGGTCAGATCGAAACCGACACTGGTGACGGCAATGCGCCTGCTGGATCAACTGCACTTTAACGGTCAGCTCTTTTTGCGCCATCGGGTGCGCACCGTGCTGCTATTGCTCGCGGTGGGGCTGGGCGTTGCCTCGGTAATTATGCTCACCAGCCTGGGTGAAGGCGCCCGCCGCTACGTGGACCGGGAATTCTCAGCACTCGGCAATCAGTTGCTGATCATTCTGCCCGGCCGCAAGGAAACCACCGGCGGCGCGCCACCCATCTACGGCGCCGCGCCCCGGGACCTGACCCTGGAAGATGCCCGGGCCCTGGAGCGCCTGCCGGCAATCAGGGCGGTGGCGCCGGTGATTGCCGGCACTGCGCCGGTGACTCGGGGCAGTCGCTCCCGTGAGGTGATCGTGTTGGGCAGTACTTCGGCTATCTTTCAGGTGCGCAAGATGGATGTGGCCCAGGGAAAAATTCTGCCGGAGCGTGCACGCAGTGAGGCCCTGGCGGTGTGCGTGCTGGGTTCCAAGCTGAAACGGGAGCTGTTTGGCAACCGCCGCGCCATCGGCGAGTGGGTGCGGGCGGGCGATCGCCGCATGCGGGTGATCGGCGTGCTGGAGGAGCGCGGCGAATCCCTGGGGCTGGATCTGCGGGACATGATCATTGTGCCGGTGCGCACCGCCGAACAGATGTTCAACTCGCCGGGACTGTTCCGGGTGTTGCTGGAGCTGGATGCCAATGCCGATTTCGATCGAGTTGAAGAGCGGGTGCGCGGGGTGATCCGCGAGCGCCACGAAGGCGAGGATGACGTTACCCTGATCAGCCAGGACTCCATGCTCGCGGCCTTCAACAATATCCTCACCACCCTGACCCTGGCCATCGCCGCCATCGCGGCCGTCAGCCTGCTGGTGGCGGGCATCCTGATCATGAATATCAGCCTGATTTCCGTCAGCCAGCGGCGCCGGGAAATCGGTCTGTTGAAAGCATTGGGCGGCAGCAGCCGTCAGGTGAGGCAGCTGTTTCTCGGGGAATCCCTGCTGCTGGTGAGCCTGGGCTCTGTGGCCGGTGTTGTCGTGGCCTGGGGGGCTGTGCTGATTGTCGCCCGACTCTGGCCGGTCTTTCCCCTGGCGCCGCCCTGGTGGTCGGTGCCCGCGGCAGTGGCCACGGCACTGCTGTCGGGACTGGTGTTCTCGCTGATTCCGGCGCGGCGCGCGGCGGCTCTGGATCCGGTGCTGGCCATGCGGGGACAGAACCTGTGAATTTTCTCGACTACCTGCGCTGGATTTTCCGGGCCCTGTGGATGCAGCGTCTGCGATCCGTGCTGACCATTGTCGGTTTTGCCATCGGCATCGCCGCCATGGTGCTGCTGAGTTCTCTGGGTGAGGGGCTGCGGCAATTCGTGATCCAGGAGTTTACCCAGTTCGGCAGCCATATCGTCGCCATTACCCCGGGCAAGACCGAGACCTTTGGTATGGGCGGTATCCTCAACACCACCCGTCCGCTGTCGCTGGAGGACTCCGAGGCGCTGAAGCGCATCCCGGGGGTGGAACAGGTGGTGCCGGTGGTGTTCGGTACCGCGCAGATCAAGGCGGTGGGGCGCAGCCGCTACACCGACGTGGCCGGCGTTGGCGCCCTGGCGGACAAGGCCTGGAAACTGGAGGTGTCACAGGGTTCGTTCCTGCCCCAGGAAGACATTCAGCGGGCGCGGGCCTTTGCGGTACTGGGCAGCAAACTGAAACGGGAGTTGTTTGGCGGTGACAATCCCCTGGGAGAGTTTGTCCACATTGGCGGCAACCGTTTCCGGGTGATCGGCGTCATGGCGCCCAAAGGGCAGTTCCTCGGCGCCGACCTGGACGACATGATCTATATCCCCGCCAACAAGGGACTGCAGATATTCAACCGCGAAAGCCTCATGGAGGTGGACGTTTTCTACAGCCCCGCCGTGCCCACCGAGCGACTCACGGAAAACATCAGGCGGCTGTTGATCGAGCGCCACGGTTTCGAGGATTTCACCATCGTCACCCAGGATCAGATGATGGCGACCATGGACAATATCCTGCGCATCCTGAAATACGCCGGCGGCGGGCTGGGGGCGATTTCCCTGCTGGTGGGAGCCGTCGGCATCACCACCATCCTGATGATCACCGTGACCGAACGCACCTCCGAGGTGGGGTTGTTGCGGGCTCTGGGTAGCACCCGCAGTCAGGTTCGCAACCTGTTTCTGGGTGAGGCGGTAATGCTGGGGTTGGTGGGCGGGCTGGCCGGTGTGCTGGTGATTGCCCTGCTGGTGGTGGGCGTACGGCTGTTTGTGCCGGGACTGCCGGTGGCCCTGAAGGGGGAAATCGTATTGGTGGCGCTTTTGATGTCCATGCTGATCGGCCTGATGGCCGGTGTGCGACCGGCGCTGAACGCCACCCGGCTCAGCCCTATTGATGCGCTCAGGGCTGAATGATGCGCTCAGGGCTGAATAGGTTCCCGGCTCAGCTTTGTTCGATGGGAAAGGAAATCAGTTCCGGCGAGTGGTCTTCTTTGATGCGGATATACCAGCCCCGTTGATGCCAGTCACCCAGAACCAGCCGTTCACCAAAGGCCATATGGTGGTGATAGGGGCGGTGGGTGTGGCCGTGAATCATCAGTTTCACCTGGTACTGTGCCATCAGTTGCGCCACAGTCTCCTCCGACACATCCATGATATTGTCCGACTTGTTGGCGTTGGCTCGCATGCTCTTCTGCCGCCACTCCACCGCCATCTTCTGACGTTTTTTGAGCGGCAGGTGGCGCAACAGAAATTTCACCAGCGGATGGCGGTACTTGCGGCGAAATTTCTGATAGTCGGCATCGCCGGTACACAGGGTATCGCCATGCAGAAGCAGCACGCGCTGGCCGCCCAGCTCCGCCAGATGGTGGTCGGGCAGCAGGGTGGCTCCGCTTTCCCGGGCGAATTGTTTGCCGATCATGAAATCGCGATTGCCGTGGGTAAAGAACAGACTGACACCGCTATCGGACAGTTTTTTCAGCGCTGCAATCACCTGGCGGGCCAGTGGCGCGGGGTCGTCGTCTCCGATCCAGGCCTCAAACAGATCGCCGAGGATATACAGTGCCTCGACGTCGTCGGTCTGCTTTTCCAGAAAAGCAAAAAACGCCCGGGTTACCGCCGGGCGTTCTGGGGAGAGGTGCAGATCGGAAATCAGCAGTGTGGTCATCAGCACCACCTGCCGTGGCCGGGAGCGGCCTTATTTATCCGCGTAGGCATCGCTGACGGTGACCTTCTGGATTTCCACCGGATCCTTGGGCACATCCTGATGCATGCCGTGACGGCCAGTGGGCACACCCTTGATTTTGTTGACCACATCCATGCCATCGGTGACCCGGGCAAATACCGCATAGCCCCAACCCTGGGGGTTCTTGCCGCTGTGGTTGAGAAAAGTGTTGTCGGAAACGTTGATGAAGAACTGTGAACTGGCGGAATGGGGATCATTGGTCCGTGCCATCGCCAAGGTGCCGGTTTCATTGGCCAGACCGTTATCGGCCTCGTTCTGAATGGGATCGCGGGTGGGTTTGTTCTGCATATCGGCGGTCATGCCACCGCCCTGAATCATGAATCCGTCAATGACGCGATGGAAGACAGTTCCTTCATAGAAACCGTCGCGGCAGTACTGCAAAAAATTAGCGGAGGAAACCGGCGCATTATCGAAATCCAGCTCAAGGCTGACATCGCCGTAATTTGTGTGCAGTGTAATCATCTGTAGTGAACCCTGTGACTGTCAAAAGAGCTGCGTATATTACGTTTTTCAGGGTTGAATTTAAACCGCTTTGCAGCGGCCCGGCGGCAGTGCCCGGGCTTCACAGCAAATTCAGGGGGTGTGGGTGTCCTCCGGGCGCAGATGCGGGGTGATCGCCGGTTCCTCAATACGGGCCTGCCAACCCTGTATCGCTGCACACAACAGAATCAGGCTGATTCCGATCCACAGGCCCAGATTGGGGTAGAACTGCCAGAAGATTATATCCACGCCGAGCGCCATGATGATGGCCGTGTACTGAAACGGTGCCACGATCACCGGCTTGCCGACCCTGTAGGCCGCCACCATCATGATAAAACCAAATGCTCCGCCGCTGCCGGAGACCAGAACCATCAGCAGCGTTTTGTTGTCCAGGGCAATCCAGACTTCCTGCTGCCAGAAAAATGCCGCCAGCAAAAGTGGGATATAGATGTAATAGTTCATCGACCAGTCCGATTCGGTGCGGGACAGATAGCGCGACCAGAGAATCATGATGGCAAAGGCCAGGGGCAGGACCGTCAGCGCCAGATAGTGCCAGCCTGAATTGCTGACGTCCGGTTTCAGCACCAGGCAGACACCGATAAAACCGGTGATGGTGGCCAGCCATTGAATGGCATTGGCCCGCTCCTTCAGAATCAGTGGCGATATGGCCGAAATCAGGATTGGTGCACCCGCAGTGGCGGCACTCACTGCACTGATCGGAAAATGTTTGATGGCCACATAGTAGCCGAGGCTGATCACGGTAAAGAACAGGCTGCGCAACAGTTGGTGCACAGGTTTGCTGACATGCAGGGTTCGCAGGCGGCCGGTGGCCAGAATAAACACCGTCAGTACCAGCAATGAAGCGGCGGTGCGCAGGCAGATCATCTGGCCGAGGGGTATTGTTTCCAGCAGGCGCTTCGCCACCGAGTCGCCCACCAGGAAAAACATCAGGCACAGCTGCAGGTAGAGAATGGCTCGGAGATTGGGATGCATGGCAGGAATAGGGTTAACTCACGGCTCGATTCTGGTGTTTTGCAGAGGATTCATACAGGGCGGAAGCTGAAGAATCCCGGACGGTTGGTGATCAGTTGTTTATACAGGCTTCCCCGGAGGCTATAATCCGGCTCTTTTTTGCGGAGGATGGCCCGGCGGGGCTGCAGTATGGCAGACGATAATAAACCGCTCAATTTTATTCAGCAGTTGATCTCCCGGGAGCTGGCCGATGGCTCGGTGACCAGCGTGGTGACCCGTTTCCCACCGGAACCCAACGGTTACCTGCACCTCGGGCACGCCAAATCCATCTGCCTGAACTTTGGGCTGGCGGAGCAGTTCGGTGGCGCGTGCAACCTCCGTTTTGACGATACCAATCCGGAAAAAGAAGAGGACGAGTACGTCAAGGCGATTATCGACGACGTGCGCTGGCTGGGTTTTCAGTGGGATGGTGAGGTGCGCTATGCCTCAGATTATTTCGAGCAGTTGTACCTGTGGGCCCAGTACCTGATTCGGGAGGGCAAGGCCTTTGTCTGCGAGCTGAATGGCGAGCAGATGCGCGAATACCGTGGCACCCTCACCGAGCCGGGCAAAAACAGCCCCTGGCGGGATCGTTCCGTTGAAGACAATCTGGTACTGCTGGAACAGATGAAAACCGGTGCCATTGACGAGGGTCGCATGACCCTGCGGGCCAAGATTGACATGGCCTCGCCCAATATCAACCTGCGCGACCCGGTGTTGTACCGGGTCAAGAAAAGATCCCATCACCGCACCGGCGATACCTGGAACATCTACCCCTCCTACGATTTCGCCCACGGTCAGGAAGATGCGATCGAGGGGGTGACCCACTCCATCTGCACACTGGAATTCGCCGCCAACCGACCGCTGTACGAGTGGTTTATCGACAATCTGCCGGTGCCGTCAAAGCCGCGTCAGTTCGAGTTCGGCCGGCTCAATCTGAATTACAGCATTACCAGCAAACGCAAGCTCAAACAGCTGGTGGATGAGGGCCATGTCAGCGGTTGGAATGATCCGCGTATGCCGACGCTCTCCGGTCTGCGCCGTCGGGGCGTAACCCCCCGGGCAATTCGCAATTTCTGTGACAGCCTGGCAGTGGCCAAGACTGACGGTGTGGTGGACATGGCCCAGTTCGAGCACTTTATCCGCGACGATCTCAACGATAATGCCCCGCGGGCCATGTGTGTTCTGCATCCCCTGAAAGTGACCCTCACCAATGTGCCCGAGGGCGAGGTGGATATGCGCACGGTGGCCGGTCATCCCAATCGCGATGATCTCGGCGAGCGCCAATTGCCCTTTACCCGGGAAATCTATATCGACCGCGAGGATTTCAACGAAGACAGCAGCCTGTCCCGCAAGAAATTCAAGCGGCTGGTGCCCGGCGAGTGGGTGCGGCTGCGCGGTGCCTGTGTCATTCAGGCCAATGAGGTGGTGAAGGATGACCGCGGTGAGATCGTCGAGATTCTGGCGGAAATGATTCCCGGCACCCACGGCGAAGACCCGCCCGAGGGCATTCGTCCCCGCGGTGTGGTTCACTGGGTATCCGCGACGGAGTGCGTAGACTGTGAAGTGCGGCTCTATGACCGGCTGTTCAGCGATCCGGCGCCGGATGCGGGCGATCGCAACTTCCTCGACTTCATCAACCCGGCATCGCTGACGGTATTGTCCGGTTGCAAGGTCGAAATCGGTCTTGCGGAGGCCGTTGCAGGGGATAACTATCAGTTCGAGCGGGAAGGTTATTTCTGTCGGGATACGGAAGCCGGTAGCGAGAATACCCTGGTGTTTAACCGCACCATCGAACTCAGGGATAACTGGAAAAGCTGACCGTCGGGGTCCAACTGAAGACCCCGCTTATTGATAAGACAAGGCACTATGGCACTGACTCTATACAACACTCTGACCCGGCAGAAAGAAGTCTTCAAACCCATCGAGGCGGGCAAGATTCGCATGTACGTCTGCGGTATCACCGTTTACGACTACTGCCATATCGGTCACGCCCGGGTACTGGTGGCGTTTGACGTGATCACCCGCTACCTGAGAACCCGGGGCTGGGACGTCACCTACGTCCGCAACATTACCGACATCGACGACAAGATTCTCAACCGCGCCAACGACAATGGCGAACCCTACATGGCGCTCACCGAACGGATGATCGACGCCATGCACGGCGACGAGGATGCTCTCGGCGTGTTGCGGCCCGACCTGGAACCCCGCGCTACCGCCTATATGGACGATATTCTCGCCATGGTGCAGATTCTGGTGGACAACCACTACGCTTATGCCGCCGACAATGGCGATGTCTACTACCGGGTCAGCCGGTTTGCCGACTACGGCAAACTCAGTGGTCGCAACCCCGAAGACCTGCTGGCCGGTGCCCGCGTCGAGGTGGACGAAGCCAAGGAAGACCCGCGCGATTTTGCGCTCTGGAAAAGTGCCAAACCCGGCGAAGTGAGTTGGGAATCTCCCTGGGGACCCGGTCGTCCCGGCTGGCATATTGAGTGCTCTGCCATGTCCACCTGCTGTCTGGGAGATACCTTCGATATCCACGGTGGCGGGCCGGATCTGCCGTTTCCTCACCACGAAAACGAAATCGCCCAGAGCGAAGCCGCCACCGGTAAAAAATACGTGCATTACTGGATGCACGCCGGTGCGGTGCGGGTGGACAACGAGAAAATGTCCAAGTCACTGAACAATTTCTTCACCATCCGCGAAGTGCTGAAAAAATATCATCCGGAAGTGGTGCGCTACTTCCTGCTGTCCAGTCACTACCGCAGTCCCATCAATTATTCCGAAGAGAATCTGATCGAGGCCAAGGGCGGCCTCGACCGTTTCTACACCGCGTTGCTTCCCTTTACCGAAGTGGCTCCCGCAGCTCTCGATACACTGCACGCCAGTGACTACTACCGCCGTTTTGTCGAATCCATGGATGACGACTTCAACACCCGCGATGCACTGGCCGCCATGTATGACCTGGTGCGGGACATGAACACCTGTGCCAAAACCGACCCGGCTCAGGCGGCGAAACTGGCCGCCGAGTTAAAAGCGTTGGGCGGTGTGTTTGGTATATTCACGGTGGAACCCAAAACCTTTCTGCAGGGAATCGCCAGCGATGGCCCGGACGCCGAACAAATCGAAACACTGATTGCCGAGCGCGTCGCTGCCAAGAAAAATCGTGACTTCGCCCGCGCCGACCAGATTCGCGACGATCTGCTCGCACAAGGTGTGGTGCTGGAAGATTCTCGAGAAGGCACCACATGGAGAAGGGAGTAAGTATCCTAAAGGGGTTCAGTTAAAAGCTAACTTTCCCGCAAGAGGGTAAGATAGGCTGATGAACTACGTAGAACCCCTTTTTCGTCCCCCCAGCGAGGCCCGCTCGCTGATCCTGCAGGTCACCAACGGCTGTTCCTGGAACCGCTGCACCTTCTGCGAGATGTACACCGCCCCGCAGAAAAAATTCAGCGTCAAACCCCAGTCGGAGATTGAACAGGAACTGCAACAGGTGGCCAGCAGCGGCTACCCCGTGCGCCGGGTATTTCTGGCCGACGGCGACGCCATGACATTGTCCTTCCGCCGCCTAAGGGAGCTTCTGCTGGCCATCCGCCAGTACCTGCCGGATGTGCAGCGCATCTCCTCCTACTGCCTGCCCAGCAACATGAAAAACAAATCCGTGGATGAACTGGCGGAGCTGCAACAGCTCGGCCTCAGCCTGATGTACGTGGGTTGTGAGTCCGGCGACGATCTGGTGCTGGAAAAAATCGACAAGGGCGAAAACTACGCCTCATCACTGGATGCCCTGCACAAAATCAAACAGGCCGGCATGAAAAGCTCGGTGATGATCCTCAATGGACTCGGCGGGCAACAATACACCGAGCAGCACGCCATCAACTCCGCGAAATTAATGAACGAGGCCCAGCCGGAATTTCTTTCAACTTTGGTAGTGAGTTTCCCCGGAGGCATTGAACGGTTTCAGCAAGGTTTTGGCGGTGAATTCCAACCGCTGACGCAGCAGCAACTGTTTCAGGAAATGGAAATTCTGCTGGATACCCTGGAGCTGGAGCGCACCGTATTCCGCAGCGACCACGCCTCCAACTATCTGGTCCTGAAAGGCACCCTTAACCGCGATAAAGCACAGTTGTTGCAGCAGGTACGCACCGCTATCCAGCGGCCCGGCGTGATTCCATTAAGGGAGGAGTGGCAGCGGGGACTGTAATGCACATTTAATGATGAGTGGTCAGATTTGTTATTTGAAAAAATGGGCTTGAATGCCATGATCTTGCGAGTAGAGAGGCGATACACTAGATGTTAACCTATCCTTTTTGATTGTCATGATCCACCTCTGCTTTTTACATCAACATATAGGATGTAAAGATAGAAGGCTATTAGGAGCTAATAGGGCTCATACATCGATTTATTTATATAGTGGGCAAATGTAATGACTAAGGCAGTTTCGTTATTCACTGGCTGTGGTGGCTCTGACGCTGGCATTATTAAAGCTGGTTTTGATGTTGTGCTAGCCAATGATATTTTGCCTTATGCACGAGACGTATATCTGGCAAACCACCCGGAAACTGAATACGTATTAGGTAGTGTTACCGATATAGAAACTTTCCCTAATGCTGAATTGCTTCTTGGCTGCTATCCATGCCAAGGATTTAGTCAAGGTGGTGTGCGAGATCCATCACGGCGTATTAATACGCTATATCTTGAGTTTTCTCGTGCTCTTAACCAAATCCAGCCAAAAGCTTTTGTAGTTGAAAATGTATCAGGGATGGTACGCAAAAACTTTAAACATTTACTAGAAGATCAGTTTCGCGTATTTGAAGAGGCAGGGTACAGAGTCAAGGCAGAAGTTTTAACAGCTTCTGATTATGGTGTTGCTCAGGATCGCAAAAGGATCTTTATCGTCGGTCTGCGAAATGATCTTGGCCTTGAGTATCATTTTCCCAAACCAACCCATGGGGAAAATGCCAGCCTAGACAAAGTTACCATACGTGATGTTATTGGTCATTTACCTGAGTGGCCAGAAGGGGAATTTTACGATCTCGATTTTCATTGGTATTACATGTCTAGAGACCGTTACAAGGCATGGGATCAACAATCTAGAACAATAGTAGCTAATCCTCGCCATATGCCGTTACACCCATCTAGCCCACCAATGATCAAGTATGAGCATAATGATTGGCGCTTTGAATATGATGGTAATGCACGCCGGTTCAGCTATCGGGAAGCTGCTGCTATCCAAGGGTTTAAAGACCTGATCTTCCCCGACAGTCCGGCAGGCACATTAAATATGCGCTATACGGTCGTTGGTAATGCCGTACCGCCTCCTCTTTTTGAGGCAGTAGTTAAAGCATTACCGGATATGTGGGGTTAGTTATATACAACATCCATTACTGTATCGAGTAGATCCAGATTTGGAAGCTCATTATGCAGCTCGTACTCGTCCGCAAGCCTAATTAACCGAAGCCGATCAACAAAGATTGCTTGCCCTATATCACTTTCATACGCCCATCCCCCATCTGATTCACGTAAGTCAAGAGGCAGAAAATAGTAAGTCGCCCATGGGTGCATGACAGGAAAGTGCGGATAATGTTTAGCGGGTGACGCTTCAAGTTGCTTGAAATCCCACTGGTTTTTTGAACAGCCACATTGAGCAAAAGCTATAGGTATCCCCTTGCGGCTATCAGCCATTGGATGCCAAGAAATCAGATCGATACCTCCATCGCCTCGATCATTTTTCTTAAAATCACGCTCTTTAAAATTAGCTTTACATCGTATGTCATTGGCAATGAGCTGCATCTTTTCAAATAGTGTACCTTGGTATGGAGCTTCCTCTCCTCCACCGGCCCAAGTTGCCCTTGTTTCTGCTCCTTGCGGCATAAGCCTCTGAAAAATCTTAAAGCACGCTTTCTCAAAATACCTAGCTAAATCTGCCCGACAGTCACTAGGGATGTGGCGCATAAGTGAAGCAAGCAGAAAGTTTAAATAAGTAACTTGCTCTTTCTTCTCAGGGTCAAAAGTTAACGCCAGGGTGTCGCCATCCTCACTTACCTGAAACGGGTATGCTCCTGAAAACTCATGGGAGCGTACGTTGGCAAAAGAAGTTATGTCCCGCCAACGTTCTTCTGCAGAAAATGTACGTACGTTAGTATCTCTTAAACGATTTTGTAAACTATACAGATCACCATACGAGAAACATTTATCTGGATGGATTAAAGCACGCAGCTCGATAAAATCAGTCCAGAATAACTGATCCGACTTATCTGGTGGTATCTCAAGTGCAAGAAGTAACATTTGCCCTAGTCCTCTAATTTATCCCTTAGATGATTTCTAATATCACGCGCACTATTTGCAAGTTTCTCAGCAAGTGAAAGATGCGAATGATTAAGAGGATCAACTTTTAATAACAGTTTCCATGAACTCTCCGCTTTACTTATAGCAGATTGAAGGGCGTTATTTAGTGCCTCTTGAGGGCCGTCGCTATACAGGAATGCCTCATCAAGAATGGACGTCTCTTTAAGTACATTAACTGCAGCCTGATCAGAAACGACAGCAGCAATTTCGGATAGTCTTCTAGATTCACCAATAATGGTCCGTCCCTGTTGATCCTTTACAAACATCCATGAAAAAAGACTTTTCAAGTTTTCTTCATTTAGGCTACCAGGTTCAAGATCATTTTTACTTTCTAACCCTAGCCAATCAGTTATTCTTTTATAATTCAACGCTGTCGTTATGTAAGAAAAAACAACATCTTTAGCTGTCATTTGAAGATCAAAAAAACTTTTCCTTTCGGCGTGTAAATATAGATTTAGAGCAGTCAACAGCTGAGCTACATAATCGCTTCTGCTGCCAATATCTTTTGCAAGATCTCGCATTTGGTTATCAATCGTTTCTTCAGCATAGAATTCGGTGCGAATCTTTGCGAGGTATTTAGCCTTAGAAAGAGAGTCCCACTCCTTGATTCCAGTGATGTGACGGTATCCAAGATATCGTAGAACGTCTCGGCGCTCAGGATAAATAATGCAGGGAAGTTCAAAAGGTGGTTCGACTATTGTCTCTTCGACAATTTGTTTAACACTGTTAGTCCTTTTGGGTGGAGGAGTAATCTCACCATTGAGAAGCTTTACTGCTGCTAAGCGCCTGTTACCCTCAACAACAATGAACTTATCATTCTCCCTCGTCACCAACAAAGGCTCACCTTCGAAATACCCTTTTTGACCGATTGAACGCATCAGGTCTGCTACACCTTCATCATCAAACATATCCTCAATAAGATCTTCCTGAGAATGTTCATTGTTTAATCTATAAAAACGTGGGTTATCTGAGTCGAAACCAAGTTCGGTAGTTAATATTTTCTGAACGGGTGGGGGAGCTATATTGTCTTCCATCTTCTCGGTCACTCCACAAAGTAAGCTGCAGTCCACGTAGCAAAATGCTATTCGTAGATTAAAATATGACTAAGGAAGGATTATAACTTATATACGTAGTCCTGCGCGGCAAAGCCCCAGGACATCAAAAAATAGGTCGTAACGATTATTTTTTGACCATATCTACTGACCCTCTGTTTGTCCCACTTAACTCACACCACAGGCAGTATGGGCTGCCACGACCCCTTTAATTTCTAGTCTTACGAAGTTCAGGTCATTGCGATATTGATTGCCGGTGGATTTTCCCTCGCAGCCATCGCGTTGTGCCCGGTTTCTGAAACGCCGTGGCCCATATCCCTGTCATACAAGATTCATCGGGTTGTCACGATAGACCTCTAGCATCAGTCCTGATGTTAATGATCAGTCTTGGAGGCATACGTGAAAAATACCCATAAATTGGTGCTGGCTGCAGCACTGGCCTGGTCCGGCGTGCCAGCAATGGCGGAGCAATGCATTGAAGGTGGCACTGTCGATTCCCCGACGCTGACCTGCACCGCGGCAGACAGTGGCAATATTGACGACGACCGAAACAATCTGTCAGTGACCGTCGAAATCGATGCGCAAATCGTCCGTACGGAAGGACGTCCGGTGCAATTGGGCGGGTCGGATCAGTCGGTCGACAACCAGGGCCTGATCGAAAGCGGCGACGATGATGCGATCCGGGGCACAGGTGCTAACCTGACGGTCGACAATTCCGGCACTATCCGTGGCAGTGACCGGGGTATCCGCCTTCAGGACGATGCTGACAATTTCACCCTGATCAACCGGGAAAGCGGTGAAATCCTCGCACGCAATCAGGCTGTCCGATTGGACAATGGTGACGAACTGGAAAACGCTAATATCACCAATTATGGCCTGATCGAAAGCACCGAGGGCCGCGCCATCCAGAGTCGCGGACCGGGCGGCACCGTGATTAACCACGGCACACTGCGGGGCGGTGAGGAAGTGGTCGAAGCGCGTGAGGACTTCACCATTGAGAACCGTGGCACCATTGCCCTCCGCGGGCTGGAGTGGAACGCGACGACTCGCAGTTGGTCCATAGATGGCTCGATGGCGACCGACGACGAAGACGGTGTGCAATTCGCCAGCGGGACGGCGGATAACCATGGCGTGATTCTCGGCACCGATGACGGGATCGACATTGACGAGGGGCGGGTGCACAACCATGCCACTGGTGTGATTGTGTCCACCGGATCCGCGAGTGATTCAATGGATGGCGGCAGCGGCATCGACGTGGATACATTATTTGAGCCTACGCAGGGCGATGTCCGCCCCGCCGGCCCACTGACCATCATCAACGAAGGCTATATCGAAGGTGTCCGCGCCATCGGCACGGATGAGGCCAGCACCTCCGAGATCACCATCGAGAACAGCGGCACCCTGCGGGGTCGGTCCGGCACCGCCATCCAGCTTGCCCCCGAACAGGGCGATAGCAGTCTGCTGGTCTCGGGCGACAGCAAGATCTTCGGCGATGTGATCTTTGGTGCGGGCGACGACCTGCTAACCGTGGAGGGGTTGACCTCGGGCCTGCTGATTAACGGCATCTTCGACGGCGGCGCAGGCAACAACAGCGTTTTTTTGAACGACTACCTGCTGTCCGACCTGCTCTCATTCGAGATTACCGACGATCTGATCAATCTCTCCCTCGCTATCCTGAATAACCAGGTGCTCTCAGGGCAGTTCATAAATTTTGCTACATGGACCTTTTCCTCTGATGGCCCTTTTTCCACTGAAGATCTTGCAAGCCGGTTTGCGACCCCAGTGCCAACACCCGCGATACTGCCCCTTTTCCTCCTTGGGCTCGCCGGGATCTGGGCCAGTCGAGCTCGTCTTTTGAAGTAGCCGTTGAGGCAGGGGCTTCTACTCTCGAGCAAGAAACCCGGGTCCTGGTTGAACTTAAAAATATGGTTTTCTCAACCTGTTGAGTACGGTTTAACAAAGGGCCCGGCATCCATTTTGATTGGCGTAGAGCCCATGCCATCGTACTGTTTTGTCGGCGCGCTGCACCGATAAATCACTCACTGCGACCCACCTTGTCTGCTTCACAATATAGAAGTGCATTTAAATGTACGCAGGTAATTCCCACGTCAAGAGTTCACTCAGGTAAAGATATCCGCCCGCTTTCTGTGTTTCTGGCGGGTGTCTCCATATTTGTAAAGCAGATCCATGAAACCTGCCATCTTATGGTGTTAACACAGAGAGCGCGCGGAGTTGCTGTGCTGGTGGACGTCCGGAAATCTGGGAGGATGCGAGGGCGGCTGGCGCTGCTGGAGGAGCTTTATAAAGCCGAAGAGCAGGTTGCCAATGGGAATGTATTACTAATGAAGGCACAAAATCACGAGTTTTGAATAGGCTGCTGGCCGACTTCCCTGAAAGTGGACGCATTGCTCCTGATGTGGACGCGTTGCATTAGAAATTAGAATAAAAAAGCCCCGCGATGCGGGGCGGACTTCAATATGAAGCAAGCTGTACTGCCCAGGGTTACCCCCTGGGCGAAACCCGGGTGGTTCCTGTTCAGCGTGCGGCGAGTTTGGCTCTCAGGCTCAGGGCCGCCAGGCCAATGCCCAACAGCAGCAAGGTGCCGGGTGCGGGCACAGTGCCGCCGGGAGTTTGCTCAATCATAAAGGCATAGTTGATGTATCCGCCACCCTGGCCGTTGTCTCTGACCCAGGCGGTGGTGTCACCATTAATATCGTAGATGCCGTTGTTGTTGGAATCTACCCGGTAGCTTTCGCCGAACAGGTCGACCCCGATATAGATCTGGTCAAGCCATACCATGTTGTTGATGGCCAGGGGATCTGTGCTCACAGTTGAAATCGCGTAATTGCTAAAGCTGCCACCAAACAGCAGCGCGGCAACTTCCTGGCCGGTGTAGGTTGGCGTTGTGAAGTCACTCCAGCTCGGGCCGTCGGCATTGTAGGTGTCCCAGCTGCCGACATAAATGGGTGCTGCGTACAGGGAGCTGCTGAATACCAGCGCAAATATGGCGGCGCACTTTCCCAGGAATTTCTTTGTAATCATGTTGTTCTCCAAATTTTACTGCCAGTTAGGTGGTCTTCGTTGCAGTGTCCTGACACTGCCAGGTGACGCCAACGTTTTGTAGTTTGTCTAACACACAATCATAAGCATAAAGTGTGCCATATTTTTATCTTATTAAATTACAATAAGTTAATGGGGGCTTTGAGTGTAGATGCTGGCTGACTGTAAATTATTTTGACAGTAAGCCGGGGAAGCACGTGATGCCAATTTTTAGAAGATGAAAGAATTGGTAACAACTGAGAATTAATTAAAGGGGGCGGTGAGAATTCAAATCTAAAGGGGCATCACAATTATTTATTAACCATTTATTGTTATCTGTTTTCATCACTTAACATAATTCAGGTATGTTTGAACCATTATGACTTTTTTGGCTGCTTGCTTTGGCTACTTGCGCTGATCAAGCAGTCTGACTGCCAAGTGGCAAACGCTCATAAGGTTGGTTATCTACAGGTTATTTCCTGCCTGTAACGCAACTGTGATATTTAGGGGGCATATGCTCAATTTTCTGCGAATTTTTAGTTGGTTGCTGTTCACATTTGGTGTCGTTGGGTTTCTGGCTGTTGCCCTGGGGTTTAAACCGGATATTGGCTCGCTAGCTTCGGCGCTCGGAATTCTTGGAATTCAGGTGATATTTTCGGCGATGATTCTGTACGGATTCAGGCTGCACCGGCAAGGCAGGATTGGCCGTCATAACCTTGTTTACGGTAGCTGGTTTATTATCGTCGCCCTTGTGATTATCGGTCAGGTCTGGATTAATATCAGTGACGTCAACTTTTAATAAAACGCAGTCCTGAAGTTAATGGGATTCGGTTTAACGAGGTGGTGGGGATGCCTTAATCCTGTCTCCCAGCCGTGGTTTTTTCACCCTCCAACGTACAAAGTCCGGATGTGTTGGAACGCAACTATCGGGTGGGGAATGGAAGATTTGAACCTGATATGTCAAACGGAGAAGGCATCATGAAATCAGTTTTTACAGGCTTTATCTTGTCATTTACCTTAAGTTTTTCTATTCATTCGGTCGCAGCTGACGGCATCAAGGAAGTGCTGGATCTGACCGAAAAGTATATCAAGTTGTGCCAGACAGATGACATCAAGCATGTCATGCCCAGTTTGGTTGCTGATGGCTTAAATAAACCTTCACGGGGTAGCACACCCACCAAAACCATCGACGATTGGGAGTTCAAAGTAGATATTCCCAGTCAAGGATTCAAAATGTGGCTTGCTCATCAACAGTCGGCCGGAATAGACCCCCCTTTTATTTGTAATATCAGTGCTTCATTGAAAAGCGGCGATACGCGAGATTTCAGTTTTATGAAATCTGATTTTTTACCGCTTATGATTAATATTTTTGGTGCCCCGACCCGTACCGAAACGCACCCAAAAAGGTCTGAAATTTACCATGCACAATGGTGCCAAACACCCAAAGGCGGCATGGAGCTCATGGCAGTGAATCCCCAGGTCAAAAGATGGGCTAATGCTGGACAGAGTGCTGATGTTGTTAATGTATTCAGGATTGGCATGAGTTTGTGGCAGGGTAAAGATAAGTATTGCCGATAACTTTCAACGCTGTTTTAAATGGGGAGTTTTTATTCATGTTTGAGTTCCAGCCTTTGGCTTCATTGTAAAGATGGTAAAAGGATCATGGCGCTGAGGTCGTCAGGTTCCTTTACATTGCTGGGATTCAAGTATCAAAGAAGTTTAGTTAACTGTTTGATTTTTAGTTATATTTATATTTTGGCCTGGATTTTGCTTAGGCCTTAAACTTGAATGTAAAAAGTGACGATTGATTTATCGTCAAACAATGAATATATCGAAAAGAAGGGGTACTAAATAATGCGTGGTCAATACAAAAAAATTCTGTTCGGATTGGGCTTGGGAATGGCCATGTCGGTTAGCGCCTTCAGTGTTCATGCGAGTCCCATTACCAGCGGGCTGTTCACTCCCGATGCGGTTGAAGACTACGAAGGCACGCCTGGCAGTCGAACAGTTTTAACCACGTTGTTTGGCGGAGACGTGAGTGTTGTCGATGGTTCAGTAAATCATCGGTCGGTTGACGCGGGTGACTGGATTGACTTCAGGTCATCAAGTGCGATTGTCCCGAATTCAGGCTCACGCTTTGGTGTTGGGTATGGCTTCGGTAGCTATTCCCTGGATTTTTCTGGACTGGGTGGGATTTTCGGATTCAGCGGCTGGTTCAGTGCTGCCGGTGCCGGTTCGGAGTTTATCGAGTTTTTTGGTCTTGCCGCGGAATCGCTGGATATCGTTTCCAGAGCTAACGGTTTTGGCCCGGGTGATGGCACTATGGAGTTTGTGAGCGTGCTGTCTACGGTTGCTATTGGGTCAATCACCATTTCCGGGTCAGAGATTGCATCGGACGATCTGGCCTATACAACATCCCGGGCTACCGGTCAGATTCCAGTCCCCGGTACTCTGTTGCTGGTTGGTCTGGGCCTGGCTGGCCTCGGTCTGCAGCGTCGTAGACGTGCTCTGGCCTGATTGCCAGCAGTCCCATTTGCTGTTCGGATCTAATGAATCAGTAACGTGAGTGACAGGCTCGTCTGATTAAAAATAGTTGTGGGCCAGGCTTCTCTAATTTATGGAAGCCTGGCCCACATTTTTATGTGTGATATTTTTTATAGGCTCGGCTTGCATGGCTTACCACCTGTTTCATTGTGGTAAATCAGTTCGTTTCATGTGGTTTGAGTCCTTTTCTTTAACGACTTCATTGATTGCCTGACGATATTTTTTTGTGGATTGGTCATTGGCCGTTCCATAGACGCCTGTCTAGTTCTTTCGAAAACTGGCGGTGCCAGAAAGCAGAATTTTCCGTAAGCTGTTCGCAGTGAGCGTCTGCATGAAAAATCGTGTTTCTCAGACGTTCCAATCCTGTCGTTCCTGAACCGTTCAAGACGTTATGCTGTAGTGAATTATGGTGCGTTAAACATGTTTAAGCGATTGCGCAACTGGCTGGAAGGTCGACGCGTTAAGAAAATGGGTTTTACCGCCGCGCAATGGGAGGCCGCTATTGTCGACTGGCCGGTGATGCATCGTTATCAGGGGTCCGAGCGCGATGCCCTGCGCGATATGACCTTTCGGTTTCTCGCGCGTAAAACGTTCGTTTCTGGCGGTGAGTTCCAGTTCACTGATGCCATGTGTCTGAAACTCGCGACAATGGCTTGTGTGCCCGTTCTACATCTCGGCCTGGATTGGTATGACCGCTGGCAGACGGTGATTCTCTACGAAGAAGATTTCGTGCCGAACCGCTCCCATCGCACTGATGATGGCGTGGTTCATGCCAGAGGTCCCGGCTTGAGCGGCGAAGCCTGGTATCGTGGTCCGGTGATTTTATCGTGGCAGTCGATCTGCGACAGCGGCGCAGATACGCGTCACGGTAAGGCCGCTAACGTGGTGATCCACGAGTTGGCGCACAAACTCGATATGTTGCGTGATGGTGCGAATGGTGCGCCGCCAATGCATCCCGATATGCGCCCCGGCGAGTGGCACGATATTTTTACGGCCGCGTGGGATCGATTGCAAAATGATCGGCAGCATCACCGATCACTGCCCCTTGATGATTATGCGCTGACCAGTCCGGCTGAATTCTTTGCGGTGTGCAGTGAAGCATTTTTCGAGACGCCGGAAACCATGAAGGCAGCGATGCCCGAAGTCTATCGGTTGTTGTGCCAGTTTTATCGCCAGCAACCGGTGCTGCTGGCGATCTCTGGTATGTAACCCATTTAACCCCTTTCGATCCGTTCGTCTTCCGGCAAAAATTGCTCGCCTGTGCCCCATCTTTTCCGCTGTTGTAGGCTCTATTACAGCAGTTTGAAAGCAAAGCTCCGCACGCTAAACCAGATAACAGTTTCGTCTTTATGCTGAACAGCTTGCGTTACGGGCTGGTGTGATTGAGACGTTACCCCTGTCGCATCAGGCTCAACCAGACGATGCCACTCAGCACCACAGCGCCACCCAGTAACTGAACCGGCGCCAGTGTCTGACCCAGAATCAGAAAACCCAGCAGTAGGGAGGCGACCGGTTCCAGATTCATTACCGGGGCGTTGCGAGCCATGTTCAGGCGCGGCACCAGCACAAACAATATAGTGGATGCAGTACCATACAGGGCCGCCAGACTGGCCAGCCCGACCCAGCCGGCCTGACTTTGGGGCAAGTTCAACCCACCAGGTACGATGCCCAGTACGCCACCGAGTGCCATTAACACCAGCACCGTCATCATGGTGAATACACTGCGTATCGCACCGGGCAGCTGGGATAGCCGGTTCTCGGTCACCCAGATGGCAACAGCAAAGAACAACGCAGCCGATTCAGCCAGTATCACGCCAGGCAACCAATCCGGCCCCATTGCGGCGGGATCTGCCAGCCATGTGCCCAAATCCAGCACCATGACCAGACCGATCAGAATAATCGTCATGATCAGGGTCAGTCTTAGAGTCGGTCGTCGACCGCCCAATAGCCACGTCAACAAGGTATACAGAATGGGCCAGGTGTTCACTAGCAAGAGGGCCACGGCCACCGGAATGCGTGCTACCGCCGAATAGAGACACAGGCTTTGCCCGGCGATCATGATACCCAGTAAGCACTGCCAGCGCCGTTTACCCGAGGGAATGCTGAGCCTGTGTTTTTGCGCAAGCACCAGCGTCAGCATCATCAGAAAGGCAATGCTGCCACGCGTCAGAATAGCCAGCAACACGCCGGTACCGTCATCAAAGGCCACCCGGGCCGCGACATGATTGGCGGCAAACAGAAAGGAACCGGTAACCAAAATGGCAATGGCCAGCGGTCGGGCCAGATGTTGGGAGGCGTTTGGCATGGTTTGACGTTCACTCAAGGTTCAAATCGTTCAGCCTAGCAGCTTAACCCAGGGGTCGGAATCGAGCTGACAGCCTTAATTCTTTACTAGCGAATAAAGGAATAAAGGGGATTTCAAAAAAGTGGGGGTAGCCAGAGACGCTTGAACCAGAGACGCTTGAATAAATTGTTGAGTAACTTGCCCTACTGACCTGTAATACACCTATGAATGATTCGCTTTATTTAGTAATTGACCAGGGTGGCCAAAGCAGTCGGGCGTTGGTGTTTGATGCCCAGGGCACCACTGCATTGTTGCTTCGGCGCGCTGTGGCGACACGGTTTATTGCGGGAAACCGGGTGGAGCAGGTACCAGCGGATGTGGTGAATTCCATTCGGGAGTTACTGGAAGACGTTGCCGACAGGCTGGGGCCGGATCTGCAACGGCTGCAGTCCGCTGCGTTGGTGACCCAACGCTCCAGTCTGGTGTGCTGGCATCGGCAAACCGGTGAGCCGCTGTCTCCGGTCATCAGCTGGCAGGATACCCGCGCTGCCGCGTATCTGGCCGATATCAAACTCGACCCGGCAACCATGGCTGATCTCACGGGTTTGCGCCCCAATGCCCACTATGGGGCCAGCAAATTGCGCTGGTGTCTGGATCACATTCCCGCAGTAAGCGAGGTAATGGCTACCGATCAGTTGCTTTGCGGGCCATTGGCAAGCTATCTGTTGTCTACCATTACCCGGGAGCACTCGGTGGCAGTAGACCCTGGTAATGCCCAGCGCACCCTGTTGTGGAATATTCATCATGGTGACTGGGATGAAACCTTGTTGCGCCAGTTTGCTATTCCCCGCCGGGTGCTACCCCCGGTTTGTTTCAGTCAGTCGGATTTCGGGGACCTTGATCTGGGTGGCAAAGCAGTGCCATTGGCGCTGATGAATGGCGATCAGAATGCCGCGTTTTTTGGTGTTGGCCCGCTGGAACCCGATCGTCTTTATATCAATGTGGGTACCGGGGCATTTATTGCCAGGCCCTGGCCGGCCGATGATCCGGCACCGACAGGCCTGCTGAAAACCCTCGTCTATCAGTCTGCCCGGCAACGTCTGTTTGTTGCCGAAGGCACGGTGAATGGGGCGGCCAGTGCCCTCGACAGCATCAGCGCCGAATTGGGCATTGAGCACTATCAAAGCTATCTGGCGGATTGGTGTGATAGTGAACAGAACGTCCCGCTGTTTCTGAATGGGGTAGGTGGGTTGGGTGCGCCCTGGTGGCAGAGTGATTTTCAAAGCCGGTTTATCGGTGAGGGTTCGGCGGCGGGTAAGCTCGTCGCGGTATTGGAAAGCGTGGTTTTTATGCTGATGGTGAACCTGACCCGCCTTCGCGAGGATCGCGATCCTGTCGTGGAGATAGTGGTCGGCGGCGGTCTGTCGATGATCGACGGCTTCTGTCAGCGGCTGGCAGACCTGTCCGGGTTGATCGTGTTGCGCAGTGGTGAAACGGAAAGCACCGCGAGAGGCGCGGCTTTTTTGCTGGCAGGTCAGCCGGGAGATTGGCCGTCGGCATTTGAGCAGTTTAAGCCGCAGCCTGATGGGGCTATCAAGCAGCGTTACACTGACTGGCTTAAAGCCATGGCGGACGCGACGGCAAGGTCTGTCTGACAGGGCCTGGAGTCAGGATTGCCCTTTAGCGGGTGGTAGGGGTAACCGGCGGGTGTCACCGCGTCGCCCGGCACTGGCCGGCCCCAGTTTTTTCTCAATCCGTTCCAGGACTTTTTCGGCGGTGGCGCGGTAGCCGGTGAGTTTTCCGCCATAGATCGCCAGATAGTGCGCGTTTTCGACAAACTCCACTTCGCGGCTGCGATGGTGAAATCCTTCAGCGGCTTTTGGCAGCACCCGGAGCCCCGCCATTTCGCCGCAAACTCGGCCATCATAGTCGGGGAAATAATGCTTCAAAATACCTAACAGGTAGTCTCTCTCTGCCGCTGTGGGCAGCACTTGATCCGGGTCGCCGTCAAAGCCGGTTTCGGTAGTGCCGAGCAGGGTGGTGTTATACCAGGGCAATACAAACACGGCGCGACCATCGCTGGGGGATTCCAGATAAAAACAGCGATCGCTGATTTTCCTGTCCAGCAACAGGTGCGTTCCCTGCACAAGATCCACGTCGAGATGACCGGGTGCTGGAGTTATCCGCCGGGCGATCTGGTTGGCCCATGGGCCAGCGGCATTCACCAGAAAACGACAGTGGACGGTTCTTTCCCCCGACGCCGCTTTCATCAGGACCCGGTAACCCTCCGGCGTGCTTTCCGCAGCGATGACTTCTGCCGGGCTGTCAACCTCGGCCCCGAGCGATGCGGCGGACTGAATTACCGCGCTGGTGAGTTTGGCGTCATCGGTCTGGGCATCGCGGTAGCGATACACTTTTTTCAACCCGGCTGTTTTCAGACCTGCGAGTTCGGGCCATTCGGCCGGTGGAACCACGTTAAACCGGGCATCGGTGCGGCAGCCCGACAGGAGCCAGTAGAGCGTCAGACCGGCACGAAGTTGCCAGGAGCGCAATCGCGACCCTTCATAAAGGGGGATGTAGAACCAGTTGCCATAAACCAGCTGCGGAGCCAGCGATAACAGGCGTGTGCGCTCCCGCAGGCTTTCCCGTACCAGCGAGAACTCCCAGCTTTGCAGGTAACGCAGACCGCCGTGAATCAGTTTGCTGGATTTGCTGGAGGTGCCTGAACCCCAACTGTTTTTTTCCAGCACCAGGCAGTGATAGCCGGCGGCCTGGGCGGCCTGTACCACCCCGGCGCCCATAATGCCGCCGCCGATCACCACCACATCGAACTGGTTGCCCGGATGGGGTTCGCTGGGGTTGTTGTCGGCCACTGTCAGAGGGCCCGGTGGGCGAGGTTGGTAATCATGCTGCCGATATCAAAGGTTTCCACCATATCGGCACCGCGGTTGAACCAGTCAATGGCCTGATCGGGGTCTTCCACCTCGTAGACCACTACAGTGCTTTGCAGTTCGTCCAGCGTGGCTCCTTCCGGCACTTTGTCGGTGTCGCAGAAAATAAATTCCGGTTGGATGTCGGTGATCCAGGGCCCCTGTCTGTCCTGCCAGTCCTTGAGTACCACTCCGAGGCGGGAAAACTGCTGTTCGTGGGCATACTGGATAAATTCGTCGCTGAAACTGATCAGTACGCACTGCCCGATAACCGGGTCAAGTATCTCGGTGACAATGCGGTAAGCATTTTTGATACCAACAGTTTCCAGTCCGGTGCGCTTCAGCTCGATAAAAGCCGTGACATTAGGATGCTCCGACAGCAACCCGACCAGCGCCGAGAGAGGCGTGATGTGCTCACCGACGAACGCCTGGCCCAGCCGCTCCGGTTCGTGGGCCGGATTTTGGCGCAGTTCATCCAGGGTCAACAGATGAATGGCGTTTTCCACGCCGCTGATACGGGTCATGAGGGTGTCGTGGTAAAGCACCGGCTGTTGGTCGGCGCTGAAGAGGATATCAGTCTCGATAAATTTTGCCCGGGCTTCAATTGCTTTGCTCATACCGAGCAGGGTGTTCTCCGGGTAGTGCCTGGGGTAGCCCCGGTGGGCGACCAGTCGCTTCGCTATCATGATGATATCCTGTCGTGCGCCTATCTCTTTATCCTAGAGCAGGGCAGGGGTAACGACAATCGCTATCGGGGTTGATGATGGCTGTTCAGCCCAGTTTTTTCTCACCGGCATCAACGGACTGCAGGATCAGCGTGTTGATGGTCATGGGGCCGACACCACCCGGTACCGGGGTGAGGGCGGCAGCGCGATCGTGCAGGGGCGCCAGTTCAATATCGCCGACACCGCCGGGATGGTAACCGGCATCCACTACCACTGCGCCATCCCTGATCCAGTCGGCCTTGATAAATTCGGGTTTCCCCACTGCGCCGACCACCAGATCGGCACCACCTATAATTGCCGGTAAATTTTCTGTGCGGGAGTGGCAGATGGTTACTGTGGCATTGGCATTGAGCAACATCATGGCCATGGGTTTGCCGAGAATCGGGCTGCGGCCGACGACGACGGTGTGCTTGCCTGCCAAGGGGATATCGTAGGCGGCCAGCAGACGCATGATGCCCTGAGGTGTGGCAGAGCCATAGGCGAATTCACCCATGGCCATGCGGCCAAAACCGAGGCAGGTGACACCGTCCACGTCCTTTTCCAGGGCGATGCTGTCGAAACAGAGACGCTCGTCAACTTGTTCCGGTACCGGGTGTTGCAACAAAATGCCATGGCAGTTGGGGTTGGTATTAAGCTCCTGAATTTTGGCCAGTAGCTGTTCAGTGGTGGTGGAGTCGGGCATTTCTACCGCGATGGATTCCATGCCCACGCGCTTGCAGGCATTTTGCTTCATTTTCACATAGGTGGCTGATGCCGGATCGCCGCCCACCAGAATGGTGGCGAGAATCGGTGCCTGGCCACCACTTTTCTGTTTCAGTCGCGCCACCCGTTCGCTCAGTTCGGCCTCGGTCTGCTGGGCGACGGCTTTGCCATCGAGAATGATTGCTGCCATGGTAAGTATGACTCCTGAGTCCGGGTGTAAATCCACGCATTTTCGCACTTCGCCTCTTGTCTGTGAAGCGAGTAACCGGCGGCAACCGATCCGGCTTTTTGATTGACGAAGCGGGTTGGCGTCAGTATTATGCGCTGCTCTCGAAATGAGGGTTCAGAGTAAGAACGGGGAATAGCGCAGTCTGGTAGCGCGCCTGCTTTGGGAGCAGGATGTCGGGGGTTCGAATCCCTCTTCCCCGACCACCCTCATCTTCGGAAACTGTTGTAAACTGCTTGTTGAGCGCCCGTAGCTCAGCTGGATAGAGCAACGGCCTTCTAAGCCG
>TARA_R110000850_G_scaffold84471_1_pt1 | contig 86605 bp, 85 predicted proteins | sample TARA_R110000850 | Tara Oceans TARA_R110000850 (sample SAMEA4397586) | marine metagenome | biome: Polar Biome; feature: [SRF] surface water layer (ENVO:00010504); material: water (ENVO:00002006), including particulate matter (ENVO:01000060) such as... | depth 5 m
CCAGTTCTCGTTCACCTGGCTCGGATATTCGACAAAGTCGCGCGGTGTGCCCGCAAGACCCGGATAGGTGATGTCATAGTTAAGATAATGCAGCGCGTGACCGAATTCGTGGAACAGGGTCGAGGCATCGTCGAGGCTGATCAAAGTCGGCTCGCCGTCACCGCCCTTGACGAAATTATTATTGTTCGACGAGATCGTGTAATTATTCTTGCCACCCAGCTTGTAGCTATCCTTGTAGGTGGTCATCCACGCGCCGGAACGCTTGCCGTTGCGGGCATAATTGTCGAAAAACTGGACGCCGATGACCTTGTCGCCGCGCTTGACTTCAAAGGTGCGAACCTCGGGATCGAACACCGGAATGCTGCCGGTGGTTTCGGTGAAGGTCATGCCGTAAAGCTTGCCCGCCGCGTCGAACAGCGCATCCATCATCTTGTCGAGCTGGAAATAGGGTTTGATCTCGGCGGAATCGAGGTCATATTTCGCCTTGCGGACCTTCTCCGCATAATAGCGATAATCCCACGGCGCGATGGTGATCCCGGCGCCTTCGGCATCGGCTACTTCCTGCATGTCGGCAACTTCTTCACCGACGCGGGCGACGGCGGCTGGCCAGACTTTCATCATCAGGTCCATCGCCGCTTCCGGCTCTTTCGCCATCGTATCGGCCATGCGGTAATGGGCGTGGGTCTTGAAGCCCAACAGCTTGGCGCGGTCGGCGCGCAGCTTCAAGATCTTGGCGATGGTCGCGTTGGTGTCATTCTTGTCACCATTGTCGCCGCGGTTGATATAGGCGGTATAGACTTTTTCCCGCAGATCGCGACGGGTGCTGTTCTCCAGAAACGGCTGCATAACCGAACGGGTGTTTTTCAGCGCCCAGCCGGTCTTGCCCTGTTCTTCGGCCGCTTCAGCGAGCGAAGCGACGAAACTGTCCGGCAGGCCAGCCAGATCGGCTTCGTCGGTCAGGAAGATGAAGCTTTCCTCATCGGCCAGAACCTTGTTGGAAAATTCGTTAAACGCCTTCGACAATTCGGTGTTGTAGGCGATCAGCGTTTCTTTTTTCGCGCCGTCGAGCAGAGCGCCATCGCGCACCAGCTGTTCATAATTGCGCTCGACCAGACGGGTCTGCTGCGCGTCCAGTCCGGCGGATGCGCGATTGTCGTAAACCGCCTTGGTCTTGGCGAGCAATTTCGGGTCGAGGGTCAGCTGGTCGAAGAACGCCGAGACCTTCGGCATCCATTCGCCCTGGATTTCGCGGATCTGGTCGTTGGACAGGTTGCTGCTGTGCACGCCCCAGATCGCGAACAGGTCATTGGCTTCATTGCCGACCAGTTCCATCGGTATAGTGAAATTCTCGAATGTAGCGGGAGCCGGATTGTCGCGGATCGCGTTCACCTCGGCCTGGATCTTGTTCATTGTCGCCTGAAAAGCGGCAGGAAAATCGGAGACTTTCACTTCATCCCACGGCGGCACGCCATCATAAGGGCCAGTCCATTTCTGGAGGATGCTATTTTCGCTGGCCGCTGCGGTGGTCGCCTGCATGGCGCTCATTTTGTTCAATTCTGCTGTTGTCATTTTTTTTCCATGATCGTCGGCCAGAGCGGGTGTCGCGGTCGCGCCGAATAGCGCGGCGCTGGACACGCCCAGAAAGAATTTGCGGGTGGATATCGTGAATCGCATGTATTTTTCTCCAAATATGGGACCGCTGTCGCGGATCTCTCAAAAGCACCTGACGTGTATTTGGGGATGGTCTAGCCAATGCGAAGCGGAAACGCAAAAAAGGTTGCGCTGGAAATCAGTTATTAGACGAACGACGATTTAGCATCGATGAACGACATCAAAAAAAGCGACTATGAGGGTCTTTCGGCCAGCAGCGCACGAACCAGAGGCTGCAGATTTTCGTCATAGCGGGCCAGCAGGACATGTTCTTCTGCCGTCTCGAAATGGCTGACCAGCTGGCGGCCGTTCCACCAGTGCAGGGCAATGGCCGGCGCATCGGCAACGATCATATTGCGGCCGTCGGGATTTTCCGGATCAATCGGATCCAGATCCAATGCTACCTGTGGTGCGGTCGAAGCACAAATCGCCAGACTGATATCCTGCCACCAGGTTGAAATATTGCGATGCAAATGCCCGGTGATCATGCCCTTGACGTTATCATGGCCGGCAACCGTATCGGCCAGGCGCGCGACCCAAGGCTCATCGGGATGGGTGTCCATCCAGTCGATGCCGCTTTCTATCGGCGGATGATGGAGAATCAGGATGGTCGGTTTTTCGCTATTTTCCACAAGCCTGTCAGCCAGCCATTTCGCGCGGACCTCGCAGAACGCGCCCCCGTGCCTGCCCTCCTCGAGCGTATCGAGAAACAGCAGCCGGAGTTCCGGCGTGTCGATCTCATATTGGACAAAGCCGCTCACAGTAGGAACGGCCGGGAATTGTTTGCGGAACGGCGCCCGCAGATCGTGATTGCCGAGACACATGTGGACCGGGAACGGCACGGCCGCCAACGCGGTTTCAAGCCGCCGGTAGCTTTCCTGATCGCCGCGATCAACCAGATCACCGGTGGCCAGCAACAGGTCGGGCTGTGGACTCATATCGCAAATGGTCTTGATCGCCTGATCGAGCCGCTTGCGGTTGAATTCCGCCGGATTATCGGGGTCGAAACCGAGATGAATATCCGTGATCTGCGCCATCAACATGGACGCCCTCCCCTTTTTCCCTCTGCCCTATTTCCAGGCAATCTGTTTCTCCGGCTTGGCCTGTTTGTCTTTCTGTTGTTCCTTGATCAGCCAGGGAGCGCCATCGTCGGCGTGATAGTCGTGGCACATCGCGCAGGTCGAGGGCACGTCGGACGCTTTCTGGAATTCGCCACCATGACATTCGCGGCAGGTCTTGATGCCCGGCAGCAGCAGATCGGTTGCTTGCTTGGACGTCGGCGCATTGTGACAGCTCTCGCACGTCTCCTCGATATGGGCGTCATGGCTGAACCAGCCGTTGTGCATATAGCGATCGGTTTGCGTCACCGGCTTGATCCCGTAATCAACCCGGCCGCGAGCGGTTGGCGGGGTAATGCCGTGGCAGTCGAAACAGGCGCCACCGCGCGAGAATACCTGACTGATCGCCAGATTGGCGCGGCTCGGACGGAACTGGACGGCTCGGGCATAGTCGCTGGCAACACGGATTTCGTTGCTGGCCCCGGGACGGCGGCGCTTCATCCCGCCGAGATTGATCGGACGGGTCGGGCGGGTGGAACGGTAATAAGCCTGAAGATCGGCCTGCACCATGGCCGGTTCGCCGTGGCGCAAGGTCCGGACAGTGCCGCCGATCTCGTCAAAGGCGAGACTGTGGCACATGCTGCAGTCTTCCTTCATATCGACGGGTTCAAAACGCACGCCCTTCGGATCGGCTGTATGGCAGTCCTTGCAGACCAGCGAGGAGCCGAAACCAAAGTCTTTCGACAGTCTCCGCCCCATTTGCGCGATTCCGCCGGTCTTCGACAGATGCACGTCGTGCGGAAATTTGAGGCCGTTATTGTCGATCGGTTTGCTGTCGATCGAGACTCTCTTGCGCAGCGGATCCTTGCCACCCGGAGTCACCAGGACCGCGGGCCGGAACTGTGGATGTTCGATGCCGAAATCCGACGCATTTTCCAGTTTTGTGTCGGTCAAACGTTCATCCATCCCGCTGTGGCAATCCGCGCAGAATTTTTGCGCAGTCGGTTCCATAGCACCGCTGCCCTCATGCTCGCTGTGACATTCGACACACCTGCCCGGTGGTTTGTTAAACGCAGAAGCAAAGGCTGCTCCGATTTTCCCGAAACCTTCCGGTTCACCGCGCGCGGTCAGCAGTCGCGGCTTGGCGGCGTGGTCGTGCGCATCTTCCTGGTGACAGGTAAGACAAGTCTGGTCCTTGACCGTGACAAAGGCATCGACATGGCAGGCCTGACAGTCTTTTTCGAGCGCATGATGAGCGCTGCTCAGCGCGCCGGATGACCACATGCTGTCGGCGTAAAACTGGTCAGGTCGTTCCTCGACCCCGCGCCACGTCGACCATGTATAGATCGGCCAGATCAGGAATGCGGCCAGCACCAGCGCGACAAAGCCCCAGGCGGTGAGCCGCTTGCTCGGCAGCAGGTCCTTGAGTGTATAGAGAGTCTTCTCGTTCCGCGTTTCGGCGGAATCGGACAAGGCCTCGACCCGCTTGACCGTCAGGACAATATCGTCGCCCTCCTGGCTGACGACGATGACATGGCCGCCAAAGCCGAGCTCGGCACCGGCGGACGGATCGATGGTGACCGAAATCCGGTGCTTGCCGTCGAGCGTGAAGTTCTGGCCCGAAGTGCTTTCAACGATGATCTGCCCGTCGTCGCGCTTGCTGATAATGGCATGGTCAGGATTGACCGCAAGGTCTGGCAAATGGATCGCGTTTGTTGTGCTGCGGCCAATGCCAATCTCGTCTGCTGGAAACGGATTGGACCGGATAATTTCCCGGCCATCTGCGGTGGTCGCGATCTGGCGAACAATGAAGGTCATATCTGGATCTCCATCCTACCAGTAAAAAAAGACGCTGATGATATGCGCGGTGAGCGAAGCGATCAGCGCGAAGGTCATCGGAACATGGACAAACAGCCAGACTTGCAGCATCGCCTTGAGCTTCAGATGGCGACGGACGCGGGCAAGTGTGGCTTCCTTTTTCTCGAGCAGCGCATCGACCTTGTCGAGCGGATCATCGCTGCCCATTTTCGGCTGATAGGCCCGCTCGCGACGCAGATCAGCCTGTGCCTGTCGGGTCGCGCAATCGGGATATTTTCCGGAAATCCGCCGGAAGAAGCCGCCGCCAAACGGGTCCTGCTCGAGCGACTGTAGCACCAGAGCGGCATGTTCGCCCGATAGAGGCTGTGCCGCCTCGTGCAACTGCCGGTCAAGCGAGCGGAGATTTTCGAGCATCTCTGTCTCGGTCATCTCGTTGCGATTGTCGGACAGCGCTTTCGGGATGGTGACGTAAAAATAGATGCCGACGATGCCGGAAATGATGACGATCATCATGAACACATAGGCGGCGGTGTGGATATTCCAGCCGAGCTGGAACCCGGTGTGCAGCGTGCCGATCACGATCAGGCTGAGGCCAAGATAGATATGCGCCGATGTCCAGGCTTTCAGCGACCATTGGCCCGGCGTCATTGCCCGCTTGCGCACCCCGAGCATGGTCAGCCAGAGGATCAGCAGCGCGCCAATCGTACCCAGCGTATAGCCGTACCAGCTGCCGCCATTATGGCGCGGCGACACATCAATAAACAGGTAACTTACGATGCAGACCAGCATGATTGCCGCCGAAATTTTCAGCCAGCGGAAACCGGCGTGCCTGAGGAAACCGTCGTGCATCACGACTTTCTTGCGCCCGGATTTTGCGGATATCGCCTGGCTAGCCACTACACATCCTCCGCTTCAAGTTTGGAGACGGTAAGGAACTCTTCCGGAGCCACGCGGATAGCGGCGCCGGTCGGACAGGCGCGGACGCAGGCAGGCCCGCCCTTGATCCCGGCGCACATGTCGCATTTGATCGCCTTCTTGGGTTTTTCGACCGCAGGATCGCTATGGTCGGATACCCAATTCTTGTCGGGCTCTCCGGGGCCAGGGCCAAAACCGAACAGCAGCCAGTTCAATATGCCCGGTTTCTTCGGCGGCACCTTGTCCATGCGGATCACCCCGTAGGGGCAATAGCGCTGGCAATTGCCGCAACCAATGCAGGTGTCATCGATGAACACTTCGCCATCAGGGCCGCGGTGGATGGCGTCCGGCGGACAGTCGGACATGCAATGCGGATGCTCGCAGTGACGGCAACTGGTCGGGACGTGAAGATGCGCGTAGGTGCGCCCCGCCTCGCGGTCGAGGCGTGACAGGCCTTCATGGCTGTCGGCGCAGGCTTTCTCGCAATTGTCGCAACCGACGCAGAGATTTTCGTCGATCAGCAGCACATCCGTGGCTTCGCCAATGCCATTGTCCACCAGGAAATTGGCGATCCCCGAATACATGTCGACCACGCCCGAGAAACTGTCCTTTTTCGCCTCGACAAAGGCGTTGATATCCTGCCGTGCCGCCATTTCCTTCTTCGCCTTGCGCAGAAGATCGGGATGGGCATCGAGCACTTTCTTGAACGCATCGCCGTTGATCTTGATCACTTCGGACTTGATCGCAGCTTTGACCGTCGCGGTGCGATAGCCACCGGCGATCAGCGTCATTTCACCGACATAGGAGCCGGCCGGCAGATAGGACAGGAACACCGGCTTGCCGCCAATCTGTTTCTCGACCACCATCGATCCGACGCGAATGACGTAAATATCATTGCCGTCGCCACCTTCCTCGATAATCGTCTCGCCGGCCCGGACATTGATAATCTCGCTGGACTCGACGACCTCGACAATATCTTCCTTGGTCAGGCCCGATCCGAACATCTGCAGCAATTGCCGCTCGGTGGATATCTGGGTGATCCGGCGTTTGGCGGCCGGGACCGAGGCTTGCAATTTGAGCGCAGCCGTGCGCGAAATTTCGACCAATATGACATCTTCAGCCGCCCTGATCGTCGCGCCACGGCGGCGTCCGGAAATCAGACCGACTTCGCCAAAGATAGAGCCCTGTTCGATCGGCACGGTGATCGAGGGATCGTCCGGATTGATTTCTACCGCCACCGAACCTTCGGCAATGGCAAACAGCGAACTACCCGGATCGCTTTTCTCGAAAATCACTTCGCCCCGGCGATAGCTTTGCGGCTCGCTGTCGAGCATGAACTCGCGCATCTGCAAAGGGGACAGATCGTTAAGAATGGTCACATTGGAGCGGAAGAATTCCAGCCATTCGTCGACCGAGCGGCGTTTTGGCAGGCTGGCAAATTTTGCTTCGAGTATCGGTTCGTCGGCAGGCTTCAGCTCTGTGTTGCCGTTGATGAACTCGATAACATCATAGCCCTGGTTCATGCAGTGCTTGATCAGCGGATAGCCAGCCAGCGCACCGATGACATATATGCCCTTCTTGGTGCTCTCGAATGCCGGCGACAATTTGGGATAGGCTTCGCGATCCTCGCTGGTAAATTCGATCCCGCATTCTTCGACGAACTTGCGCGGTGGCGCGCTACCCATGCGGGCGATGATCCGGTCGCATTTGATCACTTCCTGGCCGTCGCGGGTTTCCAGCACCAGCTCGCCATCCTTGACCTCGGCCGGCGTCGTCTCGTTACGGATATTGACCTTGCCCTGCTCGCCCGCTTCCATCAGCAGCTTCACATTGGCCTTCTTCGCCCGGGCAAATTCCGCCGAGCGGTTGAGAATGGTGACAACATTATTCTGCGCCGCATCGGCGGCAAGACCCAGCGCATTTTCGATACCCGCGTCGCCCGATCCGATGACCGTGATATGTTCGTCATAATATTCACCGGGATCATCGAGCTGATATTGCACCAGCTTATTGTCGCCGCCGGGACAGCGCATCAGATTGGGATTGCCTTGCGTCCCGATCGCCATGACGATGGTCTCGGCCAGTAGCGTATCACCGTTTTTTAGGGTGATGGTAAAATTGCCTTCGTCACCCTCGATCTTCACCGGCTCGGCTTGATACATGACATTCACGCCATGACCGGCGGTCTGTTCGTCCCATGTCCCCAGAATGGCTTCGCGCTTGCCCGCGTCAAATTCCATGTCCGAACGCAACACCAGCTGGCTGGGCGTCGCCATGACATGCTTGCCCTTCTGATATTTGTAGATGGTATCGGACAGATGATCGGTTTTCTCGAGCAGTACATGTTTCAGCTTCAGCTGCGCAGCGCGCCCAGCGGCGCTCATGCCGGCTGGTCCGGACCCGATTATGACTACTCGAAACTTGTCCGACACGCGCTTGCTTCCCCCCAATTGATTTTCGACCCGACGCACCCTCATACGTCATGTCGACCCGGTCCAGTTCACTGCCCGGTTGTAGCGCGACCCAAAAGATTGAACTTTGGCAGTATCTTACCAAAAAGCCTCTTCATTGCCAGTGCAAAATATCACAGTCATCTCCGCGCTTGTCAGGCAGTGGATCGCTCCGTATCTCTGCGCGACAATATCACGACACAAAATAGCTTGAGGAATGACCATGGCGAAACCAGCATTTTCGATGAATATCAGCCGCATCGCTCTGATAGTAGCGGCTCTGCTGGCACTGGCTGCTGTCGGAGTGCAGGTCTATCGCAGCACGACCGACGACTCTGGCGCAAGCTCGTCAGTCGCCGCTACCGATACAGAAACCGCGCCGAGCGTAGACGAGGTCATCGCCGGGCTGGAGAAGAAGCTGCAGGAAAACCCCGATGACGCGGAAAGCTGGCGGATGCTGGGCTGGAGCTATTTCGAGACGCAAAAATTTGCGGAATCGGCAACGGCAATGAAACGCGCGACCACGCTTGATCCCGACAATCCGGAATATTGGTCGATGCTGGGGGAAGCCCTGGTCATGACCAGCGATGGCCAGCAGGTCCCGCCTGACGCCGCCGAAGCTTTTCGCAATGCGCTGAAGCATGACGCAAAAGACCCGCGCGCACGCTATTTCCTCGCGGTGCAGAAAGACATATCCGGGGACCATAAGGGCGCGATCGATGACTGGTTTGCACTTCTCGCCGACACGCCTGCCGACGCGCCTTATGCCACCGATATCCGCCGCGTGATTGGCCAGGTGGCGGAGAATGAAGGCATTGATGTCGCCGCGCGTCTCGCCAAGGCAACACCGGCGGCACCCACCGGCGGTATCTCTACCGACGGCCCCGCAGTCGCCACCGCGGCGATCCCGGGACCCAGCAGCGCTGAAATGAAGGAGGCGGCTGCCCTGCCCCCCGGTCAGCAGGAAGCGATGATCGCCAATATGGTCGACGGGCTCGACAAGCGGCTGCAAGCCAATCCCAAGGATGCCAACGGCTGGATCATGCTGATCCGCAGCCGCATGCAACTGGGCCAGACGGTGCAGGCGAAACAGGCACTGGATCGGGGACTGAAAGCGTTTAAGAATGACGGAGCAGAAGCGAAACGGATCAGGGAAGCGGCTGCGGCACTAGGGGTTTAGGCAAGCTCCTCGACGCCAGCGAAGAAATGATGCGGCAGTCGCCGACCGTGCCATCGCCGGAACATTGCAGCATAAGCGTCAATTCGTCGCGCAGGGCGGTGAGATCGGCGATTTTCTGTTCGACGGCGAGCAGATGCGCCGACGCCACTTCATCGATCGCACCGCAAGGCTCTGCATTATCGTCGGCCAGTGTCAGCAATTCGCGGACTGACTTCAGCGTAAAGCCCAGGTCGCGCGACCGCCGTATGAACATCAACCGTTCCAGATGGGAGAGTTCATAGTCGCGATAATTGCCCTGCGTTCTGGCCGGTTTTGGCAGCAGCCCCGACGCTTCATAATAGCGAATGGTTTCGACCTTCGTCCCGGTCGTCTTTGCCAGTTCCCCTATTTTCATTGCTTGACCCTATAGTTACTACAGGGTGCATAGCTAGGGACGAATCGCAAATTGTCTAGGGAAATTTGATGGCCGGAAATTGTTGTGGAAGCGGAACAGACGATCAGGCGTCGCTGAATGACCCGCGCTGGCGGCTGGCTTTGTGGATAGCGCTCGCCGTCAACGCGAGCATGTTCATCTTTGAATTTGCCGCCGGTGCCGCAGCAGACTCACGCGCGCTGCAGGCCGATGCCCTCGATTTCTTCGGCGACAGCGCCAATTACGCGATCAGTTTGGTGGTGGCAGGCATGGCGCTGAGCTGGCGCGCTCGCACCGCATTTCTGAAAGGTATAACATTACTCTCATTCGGGCTCTGGGTGCTGGTGACGGCGATCCTCGCCTTCATCAACGGCACCGCGCCGCATGCCGAAATGATGGGAATCGTCGGCGCGATGGCGCTGGTCGCCAATGTCGGCGTTGCCTTGCTGCTATACCGTTTCCGCACCGGTGACGCGAATATGCGCTCGGTATGGATATGTTCGCGCAACGACGCGATCGGCAATGTCGCGGTGATGATCGCGGCGCTCGGCGTGTTCCAGACGGGCAGCGCCTATCCCGATCTGGCGGTCGCCGGCCTATTGGCGGCGCTGGCGATCAGCGGCGGCTGGCAGATAGTCTGGCAAGCCCGCAGCGAGATGCGCTCGGTGAGCGCAGAGGCGAAACGAGCGGAGGATCGGTGAAGAGGGTGATACATCCTCTCCGCTTGAGAAACAGAACAAGCTTTATCTGAACAACGGCTCGCCAAAACTCCTCAGCTTGCGACTGTGCAGTGTTCCGGCTTCCGCTTCTTTCGCAAGCAGGTCGATCGCGCGCAGTCCGATCGCGAGATGCTGGCCCACGCGTTCCTGATAGAAAGCGTCCGCCATGCCGGGCAGCTTGATCTCTCCGTGCAGCGGCTTGTCCGAGGCGCAGAGCAATGTCCCGTAGGGCACGCGGTAGCGATAGCCGTTGGCGGCGACGGTCGCGGATTCCATATCGATCGCGATGGCGCGGGACTGGTTGAGCCGCTTGGCGATCTGTTCGAAACGCAGTTCCCAGTTGCGGTCGCCGGTGGTGACCACGGTGCCGGTGCGCAATTGCTGCTTGAGCTTGGATTTGTCGATGCCGGTCTCTTCCTGCACCGCCTGGGTGAGCGCCAGCTGCACTTCGGCTATTGTCGGCAGCGGAATGCTGGGCGGGAGCACGTCATCGAGGACGTTGTCGTCGCGCAAATAAGCGTGGGCAAGGACATAGTCACCGAGCCGCTGGGTCCGGCGGAGCGCGCCGCAATGGCCGATCATCAGCCAGACGTGCGGGCGGAGCACCGCGAGATGGTCGGTAATCGTTTTGGCATTGCTCGGACCGACGCCGATATTGACCAAGGTCACGCCGGGACGACCATCACTGCGGACCAGATGATAGGCCGGCATTTGCGGCGGCTTGGCGATGGGCGGAGCGGAAGGCTTGCCATCCTGACCGGTGATCCGGTTGCCGGGTTCGACCAGCATCGTGGCTTTGCCGGATGTCACTTCCTTCAGGCCATGTTCGACAAATTCGTCGACATAGCGCTGATAGTTGGTGAACAGGATGAAGGGCTGGAAATGCTCGGGCGCGGTCGCGCAATAATGGCGGATCCGGTGCAGCGAATAATCGACCCGCTCGGCGGTGAACAAAGCCAGCGCAGAGGCTTCCTCGCCTTGGAAAATCTGGCCACCATCGACGATTTCGTCATTGGTTTTGACAAGATTTGGCGTGTGGAAATAATTGGGCAGCTTTTCCTTCTTCGCCCGGTCGAGCCCGGCACCGGCATCCTCGAGCGCAAAGGCCAGCGGTATCGGCGTGTCCGACAGGCCGACCCAGATTTTAGCGGTAAAGGTGGTGTCGATACGTTCCAGCTGGTCGAGCAGATAGAGACGGTATAATTTCGGTTCGGTTATCGTCGTCCGGTATGTGTTGATATCCGCGAGATGCCCCGATGCCAGATGGCTGGTTTCGGTCGCCTGATCGGCCGGAATCTGGACACTGATCTGCGGGTAAAGACCCTGTTGACGATCGTCCCTCGACAATTTCGATGTCGCATAGCGGGCAAAGCGTGTCGCCGTGACTGCGATTTGTTCGGTATAGAGTTTTTCAAGCAAGGCCACGGCTTCGGCTGGCGTGGCGCATAGAGTGGAATCGGTTGTCATGTAGTCTCCGTTACAGTTTCAGCCCTTTAACGGAAAAACAGGGCAAAGGGAAAAACTAACGGCGGGAAAGTTCGAGAAAGCGGGCCGCTGCCTCGAATTCCGCCTGTTTGAGATTGCGCATCCCCACGGCCACGTCGTCTCGGCCCCATTGCTGTTCCTGCCAAAGTTCTTCGAGGTTGACGATTGGCCAAAGCGTTTCGCTATCATGGGTCTGTTCCACGAGACCCAGAGTGGCGATCAAAGAGCCGGACAGGCCGACAAGGGAAAGCATCGCGGCGACGGTAAAGCCGTCCTGCGCCTCGACCACATTGGCCAGACGCGTGATCGTGTCTTCCGGCTGTGCTTCATACCGGATGCCGTGGATCAGATTGAAGCCGACATCATAGCGTTGCCGCGCCCAGTCGAGCAACGGGTCCCAATGTTCTGCCTGATGGTCGATCAGCGCCTGCTGACCTTCATCAGCGCGATAGTAGAGCATGTCGCTGTCGGCAAAAGCGGCGATACGACCGACGATCCGGTCGCGCTCGCTTTCGACCTGATCAAGCGCGCCCTGCGCCAGACCGGTCAGCGGCATCGACGCGGGAATGATATCCTCGCCCTGCGCCGCCCATTCAGCCGCAATCGCGTCGGCAAGTCCGGGCATCGGCACGGCAAGCTGGTTGCGCTGCGGTGTCTTCATCGGACGTCCGTCGAGCGAGATCGCAAAGGCGTCGCCGACCGGCGATACCGATACGTCCTTGTAGAAACGTTTCATGGAGCGTCCGTGCCTTCTGCCGCTTTGGCCATTGCTTCTTCGGCGACCCGGGCGCGAATATATTTGCGGATGATCCAGACCGGCGCAGCCCACATCTGGGCCATGCCCAAAAAGATCAGCGGATAGCCCGAAAGCGGAGGAACCGGCGGCAGGCGATCGAGCACGATAGCCAATCCGAGCATCACCAGCACCACGCCGAGTAAACGGACAAAACTGACCAGAAAATGCACAGCTTTGGCCTGTTTTTCCTTTATCGGGTCGGGAATATACTCGGGTTCGTCATCAATCGGTTCGCTCATCGGTTCAATATTCCGTTCAAATCCGCCATGGTGGCCGCCACGACTTCGGCGCCGGCGCTGATCAGTTCATGCTCGTCATGATAGCCCCAGTCGACCCCGACCGCGCGCACCCTGGCGTTGACCGCCATCTCCATATCGAAGCTTGTATCGCCGATCATCGCCGTGGTCTCGGGCGAGGCGCCGGCTTCGGCTATTGCCAGCTCGACCATCGCCGGATGCGGCTTGGACGGATGCCGGTCTGCGGTCTGCAACGTGACAAAACGATCAGAAAGCCCGTGGGTTTCCAGCACATGGCGAAGACCGCGATCCGACTTGCCCGTGGCCACGCCCAACACCCAGCCGGATGCTTCCAATTCTTCCAATATTTCGAGCAGTCCATCATAAAGCGGTTCGTGAACACCGCCCGTCTGACGCAACTCGCGAAAGCCGTCTTTATAGGATTGGGTCACCGCGGCGACGATCGTGTCATCGCCTTCCGGGTGCAATTGCGCCACCGCTTCCATCAGGCTGAGGCCGACGATCCGGCGCACCAGATGATGATCGGGCGGAATCAGTCCGTGTTTTTCAAAGGCCTGATCCATCGAGGCGCAGATATTCGCCTGGCTATCAACCATCGTGCCGTCGCAGTCGAACAAGGCGAGCTTGTTGGTCATCTTGTCCCGAATTCCTTCATCAGATGGGCCATCGCACGGCGACCGGTAGCATCCAGCGCCGCAGCGGCTTTTTCCCGCACCGCAGCCGGTTTGTTCTGGCCAAGCTTGGCGGTTGGGCGCCAGGCCAATATTTCCATTTCAAAGCCGACAATCGCGTCGACCATCTTGTCGAATTTTTCCGGGTCCATCTTGTCCCGATGCCACGGTTTTTTGGGAGTCAGCTTCGCTTCGTTCCGGGCTGACAGGTCGTCCAGCAGACTGATCAGGCCTTCACGCTCCATCTGGCGGACCGTGCCTTCCAGCTCCAGAGCCAGATAATTCCAAGTCGGCACCTGATCGTCGATCCCGTACCAGTCCGGACTGATATAGGCGTCGGGACCGTTGATCACGCACAGCGCTTTGCCGTTGGCGATATGCCTGGTCAGCGCATTGCCACGCGACAGGTGGAATTGCAGCGCGCCGTCGCCGGTCGAAAACACCGGTACATGCGCGACCCGCGGGCCATCCGGCGTCTCCGCAAAGAACATCCCGAAACCGATATCGGCAATCATCGCCTCGAGCGCGGCCCGCTCGTCGGCGTCCTGATGATCATTGGCCGATTTGGGCCAGCGGAAGGCGGGATCCGGATGCATTATTTGGGTTTCTTGTGGAGAGCCTGTTTGACCTTTGCCTTGTGCGGCATGTTCTTCTTGTGCGTCGCCTTGCCGGCATTCGGACGTTCCCGCTTGGTCGGTTTGCCCGCCTTGGTCGGCTTGCCATCGGTTTCGCCACGGCCACGACGTTCGCCGCGCTTGTCCTTGCGGATCATCTTGGCGTGCGCCTTGGCTTGCTGTTTGCGGACCATTTTGCCGCCCGGCTTCTTCTCGTCGAGCGGAAGATCACCGAGGATCAGGTCGAGACCGAGATTATCGATAGATTCCGCAAAATGGGTCGGCAGGTCCGCGGTCACGTCCAGATTGTGGCCGTCGGGATGCTCGATCCGCAGCCGCCGTGCGTGCAAATGCATCTTGCGGCTGATCGTGCCGGTCAGGAACGCATCCTTGCCGCCATATTTGCCGTCGCCGACAATCGGATGGCCGATAGCCGCCATATGCACACGCAACTGATGGGTGCGCCCGGTATGGGGTTGCAATTCGACCCAGCAAGCGCGGTTGCCGGCCCGTTCGATAATCCGGTAGCGCGATTTGGCTGACTGGCCGTTTTCTTCGTCGACGTGCATTTTCTCGCCGCCGGAACCCGGCTGCTTCGAGAGCGGCAGATCGATCACGCCATCGGCAATCTCCGGCACGCCCATGACGAGCGCCCAGTAAACCTTGCGCACGTCGCGACCGGAAAAGCGTTTCGAGAAAAAGGCTGCTGCCCCCGGCGAACGCGCCAGCAGGATTACGCCGCTGGTGTCCTTGTCGAGTCGGTGGACCAGTTTCGGTCGCGATTTCGCATCATAGGTCAGCGCGTCGAGCAGTCCGTCGAGATGGGTTGTCGTCTTGCTGCCGCCTTGCGTCGCCAGGCCGGGAGGCTTGTTGACCACGATCGCGGCCTTGTCCTTGTGAATCACCAGTTCCCGGGCAAAATCGATCTGGTCCTGTGACAAGTCTGATTTGGCTTTGGCAACGCGGCCCGGCCGTTCGATTTCCTGTGGCGGTACGCGCATGACCTGTCCGGCCTGAATCCGGTCACCCGGCGAGACTCTTTTGCCATCCAGCCGCAATTGCCCGGTCCGCGCCCAGCGCGACACGATATTGAAGGGGACATCTTCCATATGCCGCTTGAACCAGCGGTCGACGCGAATATCGTCGTCATCGGGAGAAACCGTGAATTGCCGGACATCGAGTGTCTTCAGCGCCTGCATCTGTTCCTTGGGCGAGCCCTGGGGCGATTCTTCGTCGGAGCCGCTTTCGGCTGTGGGGTCAAAGCCGCTCATGCCAGTGCCCTCACCGCCATAAGGCCGGCAAACAGGGCCAGCACGGAACCGACGACGGAGACCAAGGCATATATCATTGCGATGCCCCATTCACTGCGTTCGATCATATTGAGAACTTCCAAACTAAAGGCCGAAAAAGTTGTAAAACCACCAAGCAGGCCAACGCCAAGCAACAGCCGCCACGGCTCATCGACAAAATTGCTGCGGGCCAGCACACCAGCCAGCACACCCATCAACAAACCACCGGTCACATTAGCGACAAAAGTGCCAATGGGATAACTCACGGGAGCAAGATGAAAGACAAGACGGCCGAGATGATAGCGTCCAGCCGCACCCATCGCACCGCCTGCCATGACAAGAAGGGTAGCGTTCATGGGCGTCCCTTAGTCGGCTTGAGTCATTTTTCCAAGCATATCATTGGTAAGCCACAAGCGAATGGCAGTCGCGAGGCCCGGCGGTTGCGTTGCGGAGATCCGCTCGACGTCGATCCGCGCGACCAATGCATTGAGCGGTAGACCGCGACTGTCCGACGCCGTTTTCAGCATATCCCAGAATAATGGTTCGAGCGAAATCGACGTCTGATGCCCGGCAATGGTGATGCTGCGCTTGACCGGCGGGTGAAAGATTTCGGGCTTTTCTATATCCACCCGGCCAATTCCCGTCGCACCAGTGTCTCCAGCATGTCTATGCCGGCTTCGCTATCATTGAGGCACGGCAGATAGGCAAATTTTTCGCCGCCGCCGGATATAAATTGCTCCTTGCCCCGTATCGCCAGTTCCTCGCAGGTTTCGAGACAGTCACTGGAAAAGCCCGGCGCGAAGATCGCGATATTCTTCTTTCCCTGCCCTGCCAGCGCCTCCAGCACGGTGTCGGTCGCCGGGCCCAGCCATTTTGCCCGGCCGAATCGCGACTGGAAAGCCACGACCAGTTCGCGGCCCATCTTCTCGGACAGCAGCCGCGCGGTTTTCTGGCAGTGACAATGATAGGGATCGCCCAGTTCCAGCGTGCGTTGCGGCATGCCATGGAAACTGGCGACAATCGCATCCGGCACAAAATCCAGCGCCGCAATATCGCGCTCGAGACTGGTCGCCAGCGCATCGATATAGGCCGGGTCATCATGATAGGCGGGCAGCAACCGGATCGCCGGTTGCCAGCGCATCGCGGCAATCGCGTCGAATACCGCATCATGCACGCTCGCGGTGGTGGCACCGCTGTATTGCGGGTAGAGCGGCGCGACCAATATGCGGTCGCATCCAGCTGCTTTCATCGCGTCGAGCCGGGAAGCAATACTCGGATTGCCGTAGCGCATTGCCCAGTCGACTATCACGCCGTCCATTTTGCCGACAAGCTTCTCCGCCTGCTTGCGCGTGTAGAAAGCCAGCGGCGAACCGTCTTCGGTCCAGACCAGGCTATAAGCCTGAGCCGATTTAGCCGGTCGGGTGTTGAGGATGATCCCGCGCAATATCGGCTGCCAGATGATCGAGGGAATCTCGACCACCCTCTTGTCCGACAGAAATTCCTTGAGATAGCGTTTGACCGCTTTCTTCTCGGGCGCGTCGGGCGTACCGAGATTGACCAGCAACACGCCGATCTTTTTCGCCGCAACCGGCGGATGATCCGATGGCAATGGTCCGATGGCTCTCATGATACTTCCCCGAACAAGGGCAATTGCCGGAACCTGGTGCCGGTTGCCGAAAACAGCGCGTTGGCGACAGCCGGTGCAACTGCTGGAACACCGAGCTCTTCGTAACCGGCAGGCTTTTCGTCGCTTCTGAGAAATTCTATCTGGATTGGCGGGATCTCCGCCAGCCGCGGCAGGGACAGATCGCGCAACCGCTTCGCCGTCGGCAGTCCGTCCTGAAACCGGGTCGCGCTGCCCAGAGCCATCGCCAGTCCGAAGACGATGCCCCCTTCAATCTGTTGCCGGGCGATATCGGGGTGAATGATCCGGCCGATGTCTACGGTCGCCGAAATGCGGCTGACCTCGAGACCGCCGGTCCCCCGGCTCGCGCTCGCGATCACGGCAATATGACCGCCGCGCATGCTGTGGCAGGCCATGCCCTGACCGCTGCCGTCCAGACCGCCGTCCCATCCGGCCATCGCGGCAACGCCGGTCAGACAGCGGGTCAGTCGTGGCGCATTGTTCATCATCTGCATGCGGAAGGACAAAGGCTCGATGCCGGCCTTAGCCGCAAGCTCGTCAATGAACGATTCGAGATAGAATATATTGCTGCTATGGGCGTTACTGCGCCAGTTTCCCGTCGGCACACCGACGAAGGCGCTATGGTGATCGACGGTCAGATTGGGAATATCATAGGGCACCTCGAGACCGGCCACAGCCTTGCTATCGGCTTCCCCGATCGAGGACCGCATCGCCTCCACATTATCCACCCCGTCAAACAGCCGCTTGACCTGTTCGCGGGAGGATGGCGGAGCGGCGATTTTAATCTGCAATGCTTCGACACGCCCGGCCTTGGCCATCGCAGCGTCCAGCCGCGCCTGGCTCGGTGCCCGGTAATGATCGTGCATCAAATCTTCGGCGCGCGACCAGACCAGCTGCACCGGTCGTCCCATTTTCTTGGCAATCTGGGCCACCTGTCCGGCGATCTCATTATCAAGATTGCGGTCGAACGAGCCGCCGCTCAACATCGGATAGAGGGTCACACGGTCCTGACCGATATTCAAGACTTTGGCAGCCGCATTGACGGCCGCGACCGGAGCCTGAGTGGCCATCCACAGTTCCAGTCCGCCATCCTTATATTCTGCGGTAGCCGTCCGCGTTTCGATCGGAGCATGCACAGCAGCTTCGGCCTGGTAGCGCGCCCGATAGACATTATCGTCGTCAAACACATCCCTGGTATCGCCGCGCGACACAAAACGTATGCCGGGCCCGCCTTCCAGCGCCTCCTGCAAGGCCGTATCGATCTTGTCGCTATTGGCCATGAAACCCTTGGTCTCGAACACCGGAATCATTTTATCCAGCGCCCGATTGGCCGCCCACCAGTTGGTCGCCACAGCCGCGATCCATTTCTCGCTTTGCACCACGTCGATAAAGCCGGTGATCTTGCCTGCCCCCGCGCGGTTGAATGATTTCAGCCGGGTTTCGCCAATCGGTCCTTGCCGGATCGCGGCGAACACCATGTCCGGCAGCCGGATATCGCCGGCGAAATTGGCAGAACCGTCCAGTTTGCTGGGCAGATCAAGGCGCGGCACATCCTGCCCGATCAAATTGCCTTCGCCTGCCGGACGGAGCGGAACGGGGTCGGGCAAAGTCTGCGCGGCTGCATCGCGAACCACTTCGCCGAAGCGCAGTTTCTTGTCGCCGCTGGAGATCACGCCATTCTCGACCGTACAGGTCTCCCAGGCCACATCCCATCGGGCAGCCGCTGCCTTGGTCAGCAGGACGCGCGCTGCGGCACCCGCTTCGCGAAAGCTTTCTGCGAAAGCCGGGATCGACGTCGAATCCGCGGTCACGAGAAATTGATCGCGGACACCGACATTCTGCGCGATCCATTGCACCGCTCCATATTCTGCCAGTTTTCCGGTTCCGGCAGGCATCAGGCTTTCTGCCCATTGTTCGGCCAGCAGACCATTGCTGTACAGGGGATTGATCGGAGCCGGTTCAACCGCAACGGTGCGCCAGTCGGCACCGAGTTCGTCGGCAAGAATTTGCGGCAGCACGGTATAGACGCCCTGCCCCATTTCGCTTTGCGGCACGACCACCGTGACCTGTCCGGCTTCGGATATTTTCAGAAAAGCGCCGAAAATCTGCTCATTCTCGGTGGCGGCGACATTGGGTTCGTAGCTGCGGGGCCAGATCGTCCAGGCAACAACCAAACCGGCACCGGCGGCACCACCGATCAGGAATTTGCGTCGGCTCAATCCGCTGGACGAATCTTCAACCTGCTCAATTTTTGTTTCAGCCGCCATGGGGCTCCTTCAGCAAACCGAGCCGGGGTATTTCCATTTTCGGGCAACGGTCCATGACGACCTTCAAACCGGCTGCTGTTGCGCGCGCAGCTGCTGTTTCGTTGATCACGGCGAGCTGCATCCAGACTGCTTTGGCACCGACTGCGATCGCTTCGTCAACCGTTTCACCGGCGGCTTCGGAATTGCGGAAGATATCGACCATATCGATCTCACCTTCGATGTCCGCCAGCGATTCAACCACGGTCACACCATATAGTGACTGTCCGGCAAGAACCGGATTGACCGGAACCACATCATAGCCCTGTCCGAGCAGAAACTTGAAAACCTCGTTGCTCGCGCGCTCCGGTTTGTTCGATGCGCCGACCAGTGCGATGCGTTTTGTCGACGTCAGCAGTTCAGCTATTTCCTGATCAGTTTTCAGCAGCATGATGCCATTCCTATCGTTTATTGATTATCCAGCCATGTCGCGAGCTTCTGGGCGATATCGCGAAAAGCCTGTCCGTCCGCACGGTCCGTGCTGGCAGGAGGGGTTCCGCCATCGCTCGACTTGCGAATTTCGATATCGAGCGGAATTCTGCCCAGAAAAGGCATGCCCATGGTCTTGGCCGCGGCTTCCGCCCCGCCCGTTCCGAAAGGATCGCTCGCTTCGCCGCAATGCGGGCATTGATAGCCGGCCATATTCTCGACCATGCCGATGATCGGAATTTTCGCCTGATTGAACAGATCAACCGCGCGGGTTGCGTCCATCAGCGCCAGATCCTGCGGCGTCGAAACGATCACCGCGCCAACAGGTTTGTGATTCTGCATCATCGACAGTTGCACATCACCGGTACCGGGCGGCATATCGACGATCAGCTCCTCGACATCGCCCCAGTGCGCGTCGATCAACTGCTCGAGCGCCTTGCCCGCCATCGGCCCGCGCCAGGCAATCGCCTGCCCCGGTTTCGCCAGATGGCCCATCGACAGCACCGGAACATCATATTCATTGGGTACCGGGATCAGCTGTTTGCCTTCCGCCTCGGGACGCTTCCCTTCACAATGGAGCAGCCGCGGCTGCGACGGACCATATATATCGGCGTCGACCATCCCGACCTTGCGGCCCAGTCGCTGCATCGCAATCGCCAGATTGGTGGAAAGCGTGGACTTGCCGACACCGCCCTTGCCACTGGCCACGGCGATCAGCCGCCGCTCGACCTTCTCGGCGGTCATCGCGACATCGACTTTCTCGACACCGTCGAGCGCCAACAATTTGCCTTTCACAGCAATCTCGATCTGGCCGCGCTCGCGCACGTCGAGCCCGCCAACGTTGAGGACCAGAGAGATACGGCCTTCGGAAAATTTTACGGCGCTGAAACGGCCTTTGGCAACAGTGTCCAGCGCGGCTTCGATTGTTGAAATATCGGTCATCCGATCGACATAGTTACACTTTTCTCGGATTGACACTGTTTTTCTGGCGGCGTGCTACCTATAAAGAAACTATGAATGATAATATTAACGGTGAAGCGCACCGCAGATCGATTTTTGGCTCAATCCTGAACATGGCGGGCCCTTGGGGCAATAACGGCGACAGCGGCAATGAGGGCGGCAATGGCGGCGGCCCCCGCAATCCATGGGGCAATCCTCCTGGCGGTTCGTCCGGCGGCGGACGCAAGGGTGCCGGCTCTCTCGAAGAATTGTTCAAAAAAGGCACGGGCGGCGGATTCAAGGGCGGCATTCCCAAACGCCCCGGCGGACGGTCCTGGTGGCCTCTTATGGCGATCGGCTTCATAGTCCTCTGGGTCCTGCTGACCAGCATCCACCGTGTCAGCCCTCAGGAACGCGGCGTTGTAACCTTCCTGGGTTCCTATTCGCGGACCATGCAGCCGGGTCTGCATTTCTCGCTTCCCACTCCGCTCGAACAGGTAACAAAACTCGACGTCGAGGAAATCCGGACAATCGATATTCCGGAAGGAGAAGCTGAAAAGCTCATTCTCACCGGCGATCAGAATATCGTCGATCTTGCCTATTCAGTCCGCTGGAACATCAAGGCACCGGAGCTTTTCCTTTTCCAGATCGCCGAACCGGAAGAAACAATCAAGGAAGTGGCCGAAGCCTCGATGCGCGCATCGGTTGCGAACTTCACTCTTGATGACACCATCGGTTCCGAACGGACGGAAATTGAACAGCAGGTCGAACGCAACATGCAGCAATTGCTCGACGGCTATGGCGCCGGTGTTGTCATTCGCGGCATCGCGATCAAGAAAGCCGACCCTCCTGCGAAAGTGAACGATGCCTTCAAGGAAGTGTCTGCTGCTCAACAGACAGCACAGACCTATCTCAACGAAGCACGCGCTTATGCGCAGCAACTCACCGCACAGGCACAAGGTGAATCGGCGGCCTTCGACAAGGTTTATGAAGAATATCGTCTGGCACCGACGGTCACGAGACAGCGTATGTATTATGAAACGATGGAACGTGTCCTGTCCAAGGTCGACAAGACAGTAATCGAGGCGAGAGGCGTTACACCTTATCTGGCCTTGCCCGAACTGAAGAAACGGTCGCAGCAGGCCCCCATTTCGACCGTGGAGGCAAAATAATGAGCCGGATATTCCAGAACCCCGTCGCGCTTGGCGTGATCGTCATCGCCCTGTTGTTCACATTGTTGAACACGCTCATCATCGTGCCGGAAACGCGCCAGGGCGTGGTTGTGCGCTTCGGTGAACCGATTCGCATCATCAACCGTTATCAAAATGGCGTCCCTTTCGGCCAGACAGGCGCCGGACTGCTTCCAAAAATTCCGTTCATCGAGCAGGTCGTATGGATCGACAAGCGCATCCTCGACGTCGAGATGGAACAGCAACAGGTTCTGGCAACCGACCAGCTTCGTCTGCAAGTTGATGCCTTTGCCCGGTTCCGGATCACCGATCCGCTGCGCATGTATATCGCAGCCGGCAGCGAAGAGCGGGTTTCGGAAGAGCTTCGCCCGATCTTGGGATCTGCGTTGCGAAACGAACTCGGCAAGCGGCCGTTTGCCGCCCTGCTTAGCCCGGAACGTGGCCAGGTGATGGACAATATTCAGGCCGGCCTCAACCGGGTCGCTCGCCAATATGGCGCAGAGATTGTCGACGTCAGGATCAAACGCGCCGATCTCCCAGACGGCACACCGCTGGACAGCGCTTTCGAAAGAATGCGGACAGCGCGTGATCAGGAAGCGCGAACCATTCGTGCGCAAGGGGCAAAGCAGGCGCAGATCATTCGCGCGGAAGCCGACGCGAGTGCTGCGAGAACCTATGCAGAAAGCTTTGGCAAGGACCCGAAATTCTATGATTTCTACCGTGCCATGAAAAGCTATGAAACGACATTCCTGCCGAGCACTGCGGGTGGTCCGGAAAGTTCATTCGTCCTTTCTCCGGACAATGAATATCTACGTCAGTTCCGCGGTCAGTAGGGAGTTTTGGCAACCAGCCACGAGATAGTCGACGCTTATTATAGCGCCTTGTCGGCTATGGACGTGGACCGGTTTGAAGCTCTGCACCATGCCGATGTCGTATATAATGTATCCGGCAATACGATTATCTCGGGCCGGTACGACAGCTTTGCCGCGCTGAAACAGGTGTTGCCTGCCATTTTCGCGGCGCTCGATTTCGATCGCTTTCAATTCGCGGTAAAATGGCGGGTGATGAACGAAAGCCCGGACAGCGCGACCGCTATCATGGAAGCCAAAGGCCTAGCGCGGAACGGGCAACGCTATGACCAGCGCTACGTGCATATTTTCGCGTTCAGAGACGGGAAGATCGCTTCGGTTCACGAATTTTTTGATACCCAGTTGGCCAATGACGCTTTGGGGTTCAATGGAATGCCTCCGTACGAAAACGACGGGCCGTTCGAATTTTGACGGTCGGGAATGGAACGAGACCCCTATTCGACCACAACTGTCGTTTTTTCTGCGCAGAGCCCGCTTTTTTCGACCAAATGGCGATTCTCGGGTTGCGAAAAAGCTTTGAGGCACCCAAATAGGTTGGCATCGGGAATGTCTCGCAGTCCTGTGTTTAGGATCGGCGAACAAATATGGTAACATTCAATTTCCGTTCATGAAAATTGCGCCATTCATTCTGCGATTTTGAACGGATTTGGCGGCAGACATTCATTTCTTCCGCCGGAATTTTGAGAGGAAAATATCAGTGCGTTACGCTTACGGAATTTCAGCAGCTCTGCTTTTGGCCGGCAGTGCAGCCACCCTGACCGGCATCGGTCCGGCCGGGGCACAGACCGCCGCCAACGATAGCTCGGTGATGCGCAATGTAGTGCCGCGCGCAAATGCTCCGATGAGTTTTGCCGACCTGACAGAGCAATTGCAGCCTGCCGTGGTCAACATTTCCACCACCCAGCGCGTCCCTGTGGCCAATAACAATCCTTTTGCCGGCACACCTTTCGACGGCCTGTTCGGAAACCGCCAGGGCGGCTCCGGTGGCGCACAGACCCGCGAGGCGCAGTCGCTGGGATCAGGCTTCATCATTTCCGCTGATGGCTATGTCGTCACCAACAACCATGTTGTCGCGCCGGGTGACCGCAACGCGAAGATCGAATCGATCACCGTGATCATGCCGGACCGCACCGAATATGTAGCCGAACTCGTCGGTCGCGATGCAGCATCGGATATTGCCGTGCTCAAGATCAAGGCAAACAAACCCCTGCCGTTCGTCAAATTCGGCGACAGCACGGGCGCCCGGGTTGGTGACTGGGTCATTGCCATCGGCAATCCATTCGGTCTCGGCGGAACGGTAACCACCGGCATATTATCCGCAATTCACAGAAACACCGGACAGGGCGGCGCTTATGATCGCTTCCTGCAGACTGACGCTTCGATCAACCGCGGCAATAGCGGTGGACCAATGTTCGACCTCAACGGCAATGTCATCGGCATCAACAATGCGATCATTTCGCCAACCGGCGGCAATGTAGGCATCGGTTTTGCCATTCCCGCAGAAGTTGCTGCTCCGATTGTCGAAACGCTGAAAGCCGGACAGACGATCGAGCGCGGTTATCTTGGCGTCCAGATCAGCACTCTTTCCGAAGATCTTGCGGACTCGCTTGGTCTGGAGAAGAATAGCGGTGAATTCGTCCAGCGGGTTGAGCCGGACGAAGCGGCAGCAAAAGCCGGTATCCAGGCCGGTGACGTGATCACCAAGGTGAACGGCAAGACGGTCACCCCTGACCAGACCCTGTCCTATCTGGTTGCCAATCTTCCCGTAGGCACCAATGTTCCGATCGAACTGGTTCGCAACGGCAAGGCCATCAAGGTCAATGCCAAGCTTGGCAAACGCCCTTCGGAAGAAGAACTGGCCAGCAGCACCTTCGATCCTGATGCAGAAAACAATACTCTGAACCAGAAGGATGACAGCGCCAGTGCGCAGGCAACCGCCGATGCACTGGGGTTATCCGTGGTCGACCTGACTGCGGTAATTGCACGCCAAATCGGTGTCCCTGCTACGGCAAAGGGCGTTGTCGTATCGATCGTCAATCCGAACAGCGATGCTGCTCAGAAAGGCATTAAACGCGGTTATCTGATCACCAGCGTCAATCGTCAGCCAGTGAACAGCGCGGCCGATCTGGACAAGGCGATCGGCGAGGTGATACGCGCCAAACGCAGCGCGGTGCTTCTGCAGATCCGACAAGGTGCTCGCGATCCGGTCTTTGTCGCGGTCCGTCTGCAGGACGACTAGCCACTTCTAAACAAATGTAACAGAAAAAGGCCGGTGCTTGACGCCGGCCTTTTTTTTGCGTCAAGCTGGGCGCAGCTTTGCAAAACAATTGAGGGAATCCGCCAATGGCCGATGCGACAGAAATTTTTCTCGGACTGGGCGGCGGCGAACGGCAAAGCCTCGCTCTGTCCCGCGCCAACCGGCACGGCCTGATCGCTGGCGCCACCGGCACCGGCAAAACCGTCACGCTTCAAGGGCTGGCCGAGAGTTTTTCCGCCAACGGCGTACCGGTCTTTGTAGCCGACGTCAAAGGTGACCTGTCGGGGATTTCGATGTCCGGTTCCTCGCAGTTCAAACATGCCGACAAGCTGGAGGAACGGGCCAGCGAACTGGGTATGAGCGATTATGCCTATTCCGATAATCCGGCGATATTCTGGGACCTGTACGGCAAGCAGGGCCATCCGATCCGGACCACGATTACGGAAATGGGACCGCTGTTGCTCGCACGGCTGATGGATTTGAATGATACGCAAGAAGGCGTACTCAACATCGTGTTCCGCTTTGCCGACGAAGAAGGCTTGCTGCTGCTCAACCTCGACGACCTGCAGTCGATGCTCGCTTATACCGCAGAGAACGCAAAACAACTGTCCGCCAAATATGGCAATGTCAGCAAGGCCAGCGTCGGCGCCATCCAGCGCCAGTTGCTGCAACTCGACAGTCAGGGCGCGGGCCAGTTTTTTGGCGAGCCGGCTCTGGAAATCGATGATTTCATCAAATGCGATGATCAGGGTCGCGGCTATATCAACGTGCTCGCCGCCGACCAGCTGATGCGCAGTCCCAAACTTTATGCGACCTTCCTGCTCTGGCTACTCGCCGAATTGTTTGAAACATTGCCGGAGGTCGGCGATCCGACCAAGCCGAAACTGGTTTTCTTCTTCGATGAAGCCCATCTGCTGTTCGACGATGCACCCAAGGCGCTCGAAGACAAGATCGAGCAAGTCGTCCGCCTGATCCGTTCGAAAGGCGTCGGGGTGTTTTTCGTCACCCAGAACCCGATCGACATACCCCAGAAAATAGCCGGCCAGCTCGGCAACCGTGTCCAGCATGCCCTGCGCGCCTTCACCCCGCGCGACAAGAAAGCGATCAAGGCCGCCGCCGACACGTTCCGGATCAATCCCGATCTCGATGTCGAGCAGGCGATCACCGAATTGCGGGTCGGCGAAGCGCTCGTCTCGACCTTGCTGGAAGATGGCGCACCTTCGATTGTCCAGCGGACCTTGATCAAGCCGCCGCGCTCCCGTCTCGGGCCGGTCACCGTAAAGGAACGCGCGATCATGCAATCGATCTCGCCTTATGATGGCAAATATGACGAAGAGATCGACCGGAACAGCGCCGAGGAAATATTGGCGCAGAAGGTGATCGACGCCACCGAAACCGCGCAGGAAGTCGAGGAAAAGGGTGAGGTCGAAGTCGGCAAACGCTCGCGCAAGAGCAAAAGCATCTGGGAAAAAGCCTTCAGTCGTGGTGCAAAGGTCGCGATGGGTTCAGCAGCGGGCATGGCGGCTTCGACGATGCTGGGCAAAAAATCCCGTGCCAATCCGATGCAATCCGGCGTGACCTCTGCTGTTGGCTCGGTGGTTACGGATCTTGCCGGACCCGTGGCCGGACGTTTCGTGCGCAATCTGATCGGTGGCTTGATGCGTTAATCGCTATCATGCTCCGCTTCAAAAACGCAGCTGACTAGCTAATCCTTGTTGCCGAAAAATCGCGCTACGATATCTTTTGCCAGACGGGTCGGGCGCAAGGTGTCGGCATCGATGCAGCACCAGCTCGACTGCACCTCAGCAAGGACCTCTTCGCCGCGACGAATGATCGTGCTGTAAAAGGCCCGCGCTCCATGTACTTTTTCGAGCAAGACTTCGGCAATCACATCATCGTCGAGAAACGCCGGTTTCCGGTAGGTTATCTCGTGTTTCAATGCCACCCAGAGATGGTCTGCTATCGCTTCGGAAGGCGCAAATTTCTGCCAATGCGCGACCACAGCCTCCTGCACCCACGTCAGATAATTGGCATTGTTGACATGTCCCATGAAATCAATGTCAGACGCCTCTATGGCAATGCTGTGATGATGTGAAATACTGTTCATATCATCAATATATAAGATTAGCGGAGGCCGATTGATAGGGCAAACTAGATTCATGCTCCAGAATCCGGGAGCAGATCGTCATATCAGGCAAGGCCAAGCTTGAAGTTTTTGAACGCCAGTCGCCGTTCCGCCGTGAAATTCCGGAACGCCGATGCGCCGTCAATCGTCGATAAAAATTCATCCACCGCCAGTTTGTCGGCATCAGGCAAATTCCGATAATAGTCCAGCGGCCGCTGCAACATCCACAGACTGAACGGCGGCGCGATACGTTGTCCGGTCACGCCCTCGACGGCAAAGTCCGCCATCCCGACGGCGCGCGGAATTTCGGTATCTGCATTGGCCTCGGCCCAGGCAGCAAACAGGTCCGCGGTTTTCTGCAGGAATGGCATTTGCTCCGCCATCATTCTTTCCAGCACAGGCACCAAGGTCTGCGGGATCTCGTCATCGGGTAGAAATTCTCCGGACAGCGGCTGCTGCACATCCACCATCCGCTCGACCCAGGCTGCAACTTTCGGTGCCAGTCGTTTCATGATCTCACCCGAAGCAGGATCGCGGTACAGATGGGCAAAAAGCGGCCCGATCAGACCATAATCGCCAATCGAGGGGCGCGAACCGAGCAGATAATCATATTGGGAAAAATGCCGGTCGAGATCGGCCAGAAGCGCTTCATAGCTCGCTTCAATTGCAGGAATCGTCTGCTCGTTAATCCCTAATATCGGGCAAAAGCCCTTGAACGTCTGGCCGCGCTCGCGACCGATGGCCAGCTGCTCTTCCTTGCTGGCTTCCGGCGCTGCAACGGCGCCGAATTCGCCGTAGACCCATTCTTCATTATAGTTCCAGCGATAGTGCATCGCCGGGATCACCAGCCATTCATCACCGAACACTTCCATCAGCAACGCCACCAGCCGCTGTTTCGGCGTATCGGGATAGACGGACGGTCCGCCGATCTCCGCTTCGAAATGATCGATGATCAGCGTTGTGTCCTGTAGTGTTTCGCCTGCGTCGGTCACCATCACCGGAATGACGGGACGGCCCACTTTCGGCACGATAATCGTCTTGTAGACTTCCGTGGTGCTGAGGATTTCCTCGTAATCCACCCCTTTCCAGTCAAGATAGGCCCGCGCCTTGCCGGAATAGAGCGACAGTGGTCCACCGTAGAATTTATGGGTCATCAGCCACGCCCCCGATAAGCGGCCACACCCTGATCGGGCAACCAAAGTCCCTTGGGTGGCTCGCCCGATTGCCAGAACACATCAATCGGTATGCCGCCGCGCGGATACCAATAGCCGCCGATCCGCAGCCATCTCGGCTTCATCTCGTCGAACAGGCGCTTGCCGATGCCGACCGTACAATCTTCGTGAAAGGCAGCATGGTCGCGGAACGATCCGAGAAACAGCTTGAGCGATTTCGATTCGACGATCGTCTGGTCCGGCGCATAATCGATGACGAGATGGGCAAAATCCGGCTGGCCGGTCACCGGGCAAAGCGAGGTGAATTCCGGTACGGCAAAGCGCGTCAGGTAGAGCTCGCCAGCGCGAGGATTGGGGACATAGTCGAGTATTGCCTCTTCGGGAGATGCCGGCATGGCACTCGTCTTACCCAAAAATTTCGGTGCTTGCGGAGCGGAAGGATCATTGTTCATGCAGATTATCTAGTGCACAGGGCGCTTCATGTCATCACCTCTGCTGCATTCATCGACGGTTCAGCGCTTTGGGCGGCAATTCGATCCGGGAATATACAGGGACATGGTTGTTTTTCAGTCGATCGCACATAATCGCATCAGGAATATTTTAACGGGCGCGGCTTTGCTGCTGTTGCCGGGCGCTGTGGCTATGGCGCAAACATCAGTAGATGAACCATTGCCCAACCCGCGAACCCAGCCATCGGTGGAAAACTATTCGCTGCCACCAGGACCTGACAACGAGCCAAAGAACAACGTCTTGCAGGGACCAGTTGACGCCGACGTTCCGGTCGCCCGCCCCCCGATTGTCACGCCGCGTACCGCCCCTGCAAAAGTGCCACCGAAATCCGGCGCTCCGGTGGTGCGTTCCATCGACAATAGCGACAGTCAGGAGCGACAACCAGCCGAGCCAGCGCCCGTCCGACCAAAGGCTGCGGACGAGATAGTCCAGCCCGAACCGGAAGTTTCGATTACAGGTCCCGCGGCTGCGGCAGACGAATCTCTGGAACCAACCGAAGCGCAAGCCGAGACAGTCGATCCGAATCCAAACCCGCCCGAAGCCGCGACGGAGCCGAGCGCACCGACGACGGCATTTGATTGGCGCCTTTTGCTCGCCGGAGCCCTGTTCGCGATGTTGCTGGGCGCGATATTATTTTGGCGACCGCGCAAGGCGTCCCGGAAGCCATTGGCTGCAGCAGAAGCTGATCCCGAAACAACCGGTCTGGCTGACGACATCACGAAAACCCCGCCGCCGCTCGACCCTCCACCTGTGCCCGTCACCGCTCCTGTAGCTAAGCCTGTCGTTCCACCTGTCATTGCCATCAGCTTCCGGCCCCGTTCGGCCAATGCGACCTTGTTCAACGCAGTGCTAGCCTTCGAACTAACACTCTCCAACCACAGTGACGAGGTTCTGAGGGGGATCAGGGTCTTTGGCGATATGGTTCAGGCAGGGGAACATGACACCAGCGACTCCGGTTTGACCGATCTGTCGCCATTGCACGAGGTTCCAGACCTGAAGGCCGGTGATACCGAGGCAATTATCAGTGAATTTCGCGTCCCGTTGACCAGTATTGATCCGATAGTTTTCCGTTCTCAGGCTTTATTCGTGCCGCAGGTCCATATCTCGATTGAATTTACCGATAGTGCCGGGTTCCGGCATTTTCAGACCACCGCCTATCTGGTGGGCCAGGAACACCAGCCGCCGCGCCAGAAAATGGCACCCTTCCGGCTCGACACGGGGCCGCGCAGCTTTACCCCCCTAGGCCATCGCCCGCTCGCGTCTGGATAAGTTCTTCCTCTCCCTGAGCAACCCGTGTCGACTGCATCACAAAACTTTTCTGCAGGGAACGACATTCAATGTAAAAAAACCACATAGCGGTAGATTCGGCGGACAATGCGATATAGCCTCGACGTCTGGAAATCGAATCGCTAAACGGCGGGGCGAAGAGCGCAAATAATTGCGGGCATGAGGAGTTTAATATGGAATTGTTGGTATCGACCGACTGGCTAGCCAACGAACTGGGTGCGTCTGATTTACGAGTAGTCGACGCGACAAAATTCATGGCTGATGCCGGACGCAATCCTGCAGCCGAATATGAAGCTGGTCATATTCCTGGCGCGGTCTTCATGGACCTCAGTGATTTAACCGACACCAGCAATGCAGTCGAGAATATGCTGCCACCGGCGGAAAAATTCGCCAGCCGGATGCAATCGCTTGGCCTCGGCGACGGCAGCCGTGTAGTTCTCTATGATGACAGCCCGCTGCAGAGCGCAGCGCGCGCATGGTGGATGCTGACGATTTTCGGCGCTCACGAAGTCGCCATTCTTGACGGCGGCATCGCCAAGTGGAAGGCCGAAGGCCGCCCGCTGGAAACCGGCAAGGAAGCACTGCGCCACCGCCATTTCACCGTCTGGAAAGACGACAAGGACGTCCGCACAAAGGCCGACATGCTGGCCAACCTGCACAGCAAGGACGAACAGGTTGTCGATGCGCGGCCCGCAGACCGGTTTAGCGGCGAAACACCGGACCCGCGCGGCAACGCCGCCTCTGGCCATATCCCCGGCTCGACCAATATTCCGCACAGCAGCTTCTTCAACGCTGACGGAACCTGGAAAAGCGCTGACGAGATCAAAACTATCTTTACGGATGCCGGTGTCGATCTCTCGAAACCTCTGATCACAACCTGTGGATCGGGCATGACCGCAGCGGTTGTATCCTTCGCAGCAGCGGTTGCTGGTGCCGAAAAGACCGCCCTCTACGATGGCAGCTGGGCCGAATGGGGCGCCGATGCGGACACTCCGAAAGAAACCGCCTGAATATGCCAGCGCTGCTGGAACTATAATTGGCTGACAACGGCTCTGGTTCAAAAAAACCCGCGACACAGGTCGTTACCGGCGGTCGCCGGAAAATATGGACCGGAGCCGTCGTCAACCCGCCTGTCTGGCGTGGCAGCACGCATCTATACGACGATGTGGCCCATCTGCGAGATGGCCTGAAATCCAATGATGACGGCCGTTTTTTCTATGGCCGGCGCGGGTCTCCGACCCAATGGTCACTTGCCGAGGCACTGACCGAAATGGAGCCCGGTGCAGCCGGCACCATGCTTTACCCCTCCGGTGTAGCCGCCATTTCCTGCGCTTTGCTCGCTATTCTGCAGCCGGGCGACGAAATATTGCTCACCGACAGCAGCTACGATCCCAGTCGCAGCTTTGCCGATGCCTTTCTCAAGCGCATGGGCATTGCGGCGCGCTATTATGATCCGATGATCGGTGCGGATATTGCCAGTCTCATAGGCTCGCAGACAAAAGCCATTTTGATGGAAAGCCCCGGCAGCCTGACCTTCGAGGTGCAGGACGTACCAGCAATTTGCAAAGCGGCTCATGCAGCAGGCGTGATTACCCTTCTCGACAATACTTGGGCGACGTCACGCTTTTTCCCGGCGCTCGAGCATGGCGTCGATATCGCGATAACCGCCGCCACCAAATATATTGTGGGTCATAGCGATGTGATGATGGGGTCCGTAACTACGCACAGTGCTTACTGGACTCGCCTCCGGCGCACTGCCCAGCAACTGGGTCAGGTCGTTTCCCCCGATGATGCCTATCTCGCCGCTCGCGGATTAAGGACACTGGACGTCCGTCTGCGGCAGCATGAAGCCAGCGCCTTGCAAATTGCCCATTGGCTGAAGGACCGGCCCGAGGTCGGCCTCGTCCTCCACCCTGCCCTGCCTGATTGCCCGGGCCATGAAATATGGAAACGCGATTTCAAGGGATCAGCGGGTCTGTTTTCGTTCGAACTGTCAGATGGCGACGACAGAACGCGCGCCGCTTTCATCGATGCGCTGACGCTGTTCGGGATCGGCTATAGCTGGGGCGGGTTTGAAAGCCTCGCCCTGCCGGTCGATCCGGCAAAACATCGCACCGCAACCACATGGGCGGGGAAAGGCCCGCTGGTGCGGCTGAATATCGGGCTGGAAGACCCCGAGGATCTGATCGCCGACCTTGCCAAAGGCTTTGAACATTACCACAGTGCGCAGCCATGATAGACAATGCGTACCAATATCTGGAGTCTCTGACTTCCGACACTCCTCGCAATGTCCAGTATATCGAAGGTGCCGTTGCCGCCGCACTGGTCATGTTATCTCTTACCGCCGGCTGGTATCTCAGCAATTATATCGGTCCCAAGCTGCGCCACCTCTGGGAAGCGCGGGCAGGGTACGAGAGCGAGCTAGCGGGTCGCCGCATCCGCGACATGACGCGGCGCGCCACCACCTTCATTTTATGCGGCATTTTCCTGTCCTTCTATCCCTGGCATCTCATTGCACAGGTCGTCTTTTCTCTCACCATCGCCATCACGGTCGGCCTGTTTGCCAATGACCTGATCCGCGGCGTGCGGATGCCGGACTGGCTGGGAACGGTCATCGGCCTCGCGCTCTTCGTGAGTATCGGATCCGGATTGGTCGGCGGGATAGCGCCGATTACCGAAGCATTGGACAAGGTCGGATTCGGCATCGGCACGAAGAGGTTTTCTCTGCTCTGGCTTGTGACCGTTGCGATGACCGCCGTGATCCTGCTCGCGGTTGCCCGGGTGCTGATGAAACTGGTCACCTATATCATCGGCAATAGCGAGCTCGACGGCGCGCAAAAGCTTCTGGGACAGAAGCTGGCCACCGTTGCCATATTGGCCGGGGCCTTTGTCCTTGGCCTCGACGTGGTCGGGATCGATCTAACGGCGCTGGCGGTATTTTCCGGTGCCTTTGGTCTGGCTATCGGCTTCGGCATGCAGAAAACGATCGGCAACCTGATTGCCGGCATCATCTTGCTGATGGACCGCTCAATCAAGCCCGGTGATGTGATCGCGGTCGGGAACACCTACGGCTGGGTCAACAAGATCGGCGTGCGTGCGGTGTCCGTTCTCACCCGCGCGGGCAAGGAACATCTGATCCCGAACGAGGATCTGATGACACGCGAAGTGGAAAACTGGTCCTATTCCAGCCCGAATATCCGGATCAGCATCCCGGTTGGCGTATCCTATAACACCGACATGGACCAAGCGATTGACCTGATGAAACAGGCCTGCGTCGATGTACCGCGCGTGCTCAACCATCCCAAGCCGGTCGTATGGATGCTCGAATTTGGCGAAAGCAGTGTGAATTTTGAAATCCGTTGCTGGATCAAGGACCCGCAATCGGGAGTGGGCAACTTCAGGGCAGCGATTCTCAAACGGGTCTGGGATCTGTTCAAGGAACATGGCGTCGAGATTCCGTTCCCGCAGCGCGATGTTCACATCCGGTCATTACCGGAAGGCGGAACGGTCAAGTTCGAACCCGGTCCCAAATAGTCCGGTCGCGGAACAGAATCGCTTCTCGCCGGTCAAGACACGATCGCGGGCATTGACGCTGTCGACGAAGGGCAGCGCGACCGATTGACGCTTTATTAATCATCCTGGATCGAATTCGCCTAAATTTTAAGCGCCGGAAATGCGCTTTGTGGCGCAAGTGCAACAACCGATGATTATGTCACCTTTCCTGTCGTTTTCTTTCTTGTGCAGCGCAATATTATAGACCAGCTTTCTCATGCATGTTTAAAGACTGTTCGCGTTCGGGGCATCTGGCGTAATAAAAAGACAGCTGAAGCAATGCCAGGAGGGGCGATACGCATTAACGAGAAAGGGATTTCCATGCGCACGTCCAATAAAATTACCCTTGGCGGAAGAGCCAAGTCGACTGTTCTAGGCCTCTCGGCCATCTTGCTGGCCAGCACGGCCGCACCAGCCTTCGCGCAGGACGCAGAAACATCTGCCAGCGCTTTCACTATTTCCGGAAACGCTACCGTTACAAGCGACTATCGCTTTCGCGGTGTCGCCCAGTCCGGCGGCGACGTAGCCATTCAAGGCGGTATCGATGTTGGTCATGAAAGCGGCTTTTATGTCGGAACATGGGGATCCTCGATCAACTTTGCCGGTGGTACCGAGCTCGATGTTTACGGCGGCTGGTCTGGTGAAGTAGCGTCGGGCATTTCCGCTGACGTTGGTTTGCTATATTATTTCTATCCTGACGCCGGCGGCGTTGGCGGTGGTGCAACCGATTTCTTTGAACCTTATGCATCCGTATCAGCGACCTTGGGTCCAGTTGAAGCCACCGTCGGTGCTGCCTATGCATGGGGCGGACAAAGCGCTTTGGCCGACGACGATAATATCTATCTTTACACCGACCTGAGTGCGGGCATTCCTAACACTCCGGTGACCGTGAATGCTCATTTGGGCTATTCGGATGGTGATAGTTTTCTCAGTACCCTGCAGGGAACGGACAACAATTACGTCGATTGGTCACTTGGTGTTGATTATGCAATCTCGCCGAATCTGACGCTGGGAGTAGCCTATACGGATACCGATGATGCCCCGGCCCAGAAAGATTTCACCGATTCTGCTTTCATCTTCACTCTCGGCGTATCCTTCTAAATTCACATCGTCACGCTGAAAAAGGGGGCCGTTCGGACAACCGGGCGGCCCTTTTTTTTAACTGGCTGCGACAAGTCTTTGCGTTGCCGCATGCATGGGACCATCGATGACCGCCTGCAAATTACCGGTCTCGACGATCCGGCCTTCTTCCATCACAGCAATCCGGTGACACAGCCGGCGGGCAGCCGCAATGTCATGGGTGATGAATAGCAGGCTCAGCCCATTCTCCGCTTGAAGTCTGGCCAACAGCATCAGGATCTCCGCTCCGACCAGCGGATCAAGCGCAGATGTTGCCTCGTCCAGCACCAGCAGTTGCGGGGCCGCGATGATCGCCCGCGCGATCGCGACCCGTTGCGCCTGACCACCGGACAGGCTGGCCGGCAACCGGGTCAGATAATCTTCCGCCAGGTCAACATTGGACAGCGCCTGCCGCGCCAGATCGTCTCGTTCGGCCTTTGTCAGATCGGCCCGAAGATTACGCAGCGGTTCGGTGACGATGTCGAGAACCTGCCATTGCGGATCGAGACTGGCGACGGGATCCTGAAATACTGGCTGGATCAACCGGCGCATCTCCGGACTGCGCTGCCGCCGCTCGGGAAGCGCGCTGCCTTGCCACAGGACTTCGCCTCTGGTCACCGGCCCGATACCGGCAATGGCGCGTCCCAAGGTCGACTTTCCTGAACCGGAACCACCAACCAAAGCCAGGGATTCGCCTTGCCGGACCATGATGCTCACATCCGCAACGGCAGAGATTGTTCCGCGGCGCCAGCCGGGCCGTTGAAATTCGACACCAACATCTCTGGTCTCGAGCAGGACATCGCCAGGCTTGGCTAGTTTTGGCGACGGCTCGTCGAGACGCGGTGTGGCCGCGATCAGACGCCTCGTATAATCTTCGGCTGGATTGGCAATGACTTCGACCGTCGGACCCGTTTCCACCACCCTCCCCTTGTCCATCACCAGCAGCTGATCGGCATGGCCCTCGACCGATGCAAGGTCATGGCTGACCAGCAACATCCCCAATCCTTGCTCGGCGCGCAATTGATCGAGCAGGTCCATGATCTCGGCTCGCAAGGAAGCATCAAGTGCGCTTGTCGGTTCGTCGGCGATCAGCAATTTGGGACTGTGCGCGATAGCAGCTGCGATCATCACCCGCTGGCGTTCCCCGCCAGACAATCGGTGGGGGAATTGGTCGAGCCGTTCATCGGGACGAGACAGACCGACACGTTCCAGTTTTTGCGCCAACTCTCTCCGCGAAGGCCGGGCGGCCCCGGCCTGCATCGTTGCTTCCTGTAATTGCGCGCCGACCGTCAGATGAGGTGTCAGGGCAGTCAGGGGTTGCTGGAATATAAAACCGCTCAGCCTGCGACGCGCATCTCTCAATTGATCGACATCGGCACTCGCGAGATCAATACCATCCAAGCGGATCGCTCCGGTAGCTATACCGGGTGTCAGTCCGAACGGCGTCAGGCAAGTCAGGCTCTTTCCCGAACCGGATGCGCCGATGATCGCGGTGCACTGGCCCGGTTCGACGGTCAGGCTGACATCCTCAACCAGCCGATTGCCTGCGATATCCACGGCGAGATTGCGGATTTCATAAAGGCTCACGAGAAGCGGTCTCTCAGTCGTTCGCCCTCTATCGTCAGGCAGACCAATATCACCACGAGCAGACCGCCGGGCAGTAACAGACCGAGCGGCGTCATATCCATGTCATCGGCGCCTTCCTTGACGAGGATACCGAGCGATGTCAGCGGTTCCTGCACACCGAGCCCGAGGAAGGACAGAAAGCTCTCGACCATCACGACTTGCGGGACGGTCAGCATCAGATAGGCCAGCGCGACGCCTGCAATATTGGGCAATATATGCCGCAGCATGATCATGATCGACGGTGTCCCTGCTGCCTCGGCAGCAAGAATGAAGGGGCGCTGTTGGAGCGCCATCACCTGCCCCCGGACCACGCGCGCCATGGTCAGCCATTCGACCAGCCCGATGCCGACGAAGACCAGCAATATCGAGCGTCCGAAGACGACCATCAGCAGGATGACGATGAACATGAAGGGCAGCGCGTAGAGACCGTCGACAATCCGCATCATCGCCTCGTCGACTCTCCCGCCGATCCAGCCAGCGGTTGCTCCCCATGCGATGCCGACGATCAGCGAAACCAGCGCCGCCGCAATAGCGACCATCAGCGTGATCTGCGTTCCTGCGGCCAGCCGTGCCAGACGGTCCCGGCCAATCTCGTCGGTACCAAAAATATGCGAACCGCTAAACGCCGGCGCACGGACGGCATCCCAGTCGATCTGGTCATAGGTCCACGGCGACAGGAACGGGAGCAACAAAGCCAGCACGACAATCAACAAGACAATCGACAAAGGGAAGTGGCGTTTCAGCAACGCCTCACCCTTCCCGCATTCTGGGATCAAGCCAGCCGTAAATCAGGTCGGCGAACAGGTTGAAAAGAATGATCAGCGCGGCGTAGAGCGTGACCACGCCAAGCACGAGCGGATAGTCGCGATTGAGCGCGCCCTGGACAAAATAGCGGCCCAGACCTGGCAGCCCGAAGACGGTTTCCACCACGACCGCGCCGGTCAAAAGACCCGCCGCTGCCGGACCGAGATAGCTGGCGACCGGAACCAGGGCGGGACGCAGGCCATGTTTGAACAGGATTTTCGTTTCGGAGAGGCCCCGCGCCCGTGCGGTGCGGATATGATCCTGCTTGAGCACGCTTGCCAGTCCGGCGCGGGTAAGCTTGGCGATCGCTCCCGACACCGGCAGTGCCAGCGCGACCACCGGCATGATCAGCCAGACGACACCGTCACCAGTTCCCGAGACCGGCAACAAACCCAGCCACAGACCGAATAGCAGCGCGAGCGCCGGTCCTGTGACAAAGGTCGGCAGCGCGGTAGCGACGGTTGCCAGCATCATGATCGTCTTGTCGGTGGCCTTTCCCGCTTGCACAGCGGCAAACAGGCCAGCCGTCACACCGATGGCCAAGGCCAGCACTATCGCCAATCCCCCGAGCATCAGGGAAATCGGCAGGCCCTGCGCGATCAGCTCCGATACAGTGAAATCACGATAGACCAGAGATGGACCGAAATCCCCCTGCACCAGCCGCGACACATAGAGCCACGCCTGCTCCCAAAGCGGCCGGTCCAGACCATAAGCCTGTTGCAACGCCGCCTGCGTAGCCGGATCGAGCGGGCGTTCGCCATCAAAAGGCCCGCCGGGCGCCAGTCGCATCAGAAAGAAGGAAGCCAGTATGATCACCAGCAGCGTCGGGATTGCCGTCAACAGCCGCCGGGTGATCAGGCTCAGCACCTGCCGCTAGAGCTCCATTGCGCCGAAACAGCTCCGCACTTCGGTGATGAACGATTCCGGCACTTCCATCGCTGCGAAGTGACCGCCTTTTTCAGGCTCGCCCCAGTAACGCAAATCCTTGAACCGTTGCTCTGCCCAGCGGCGCGACGGGGTGATGATCTCGTTGGGAAAAATACTGCATCCGGAGGGAATGTTGACCGGATCAATATTCGGCGCGCCAAAGCTTTCGCGGTATAGACGTGCCGACGAAGCTCCAGCATTGTTGAGCCAGTAGATCATGACATTGTCGAGCAGACGGTCAGGGTCGAAATTTTCATCGGGCGCTTTGGCGCCTTCCGCCCATCCCTGGAATTTCTCCATAATCCAGGCCATCTGGCCGACCGGCGAATCCGCCAGACCATAGCCGAGCGTTTGTGGCCGGGTCCGCTGGATTTCCGCATAGCCGGTGCCTTGCGTCTGATAGACGGCGAAATGCGCCAGCGATGCTTGCTCTGCTGGCGTCAGATCGGCCATAATCTCTTCGGAAGGGGGGCCAACCACGACGATGTTGACGTGGATGCCGGCACAATGGCCAAGATTTTGTGCGCCGATAACGGATGTCACCATCCCGCCCCAGTCGCCGCCCTGCGCGAAATAACGGTCATAGCCGAGCCGGGTCATCAGCACGTCCCATGCCTTGGCGATTTTTTCCATTCCCCAACCGGTCGCGGTCGGCTTGCCCGAGAAACCGAAACCCGGCAGGGTAGGGACCACCAGATGATAGGCATCTTTCGCCTCGCCGCCATAAGCCACCGGATCGGTCAGCGGACCGATTACATCCAGGAACTCGACGATCGATCCCGGCCAGCCATGGGTCATGATCAGGGGCCGAGCGTCAGCTTCCGGGGAGCGGATATGCATGAAGTGGATATCGACGCCGTCGATCTCGGTCAGATGATGGCTATATTGGTTGAGCTCATCCTCGCAGCGCCGCCAGTCATAGCTTGTCCGCCAATGTTCGACGATGGTTTTGACATAGTCGAGCGGAATGCCCTGCGACCAGTCATCCACTGGCTCCGGATCAGGCCAGCGCACGTGGCGCAACCGGATATCCAGATCGTCCAGCGCGGTCTTCGGGATATCAATATTAAAGTCTCTGATTTCGTCGCTCATAATATAAATATCCTTATCCGGTCGCCCCAGACCACTCGAAGGGCGATTACTCAATTCCTGTCTTCATCCTCCGAAATTCTCGGGGTGAACGGCTTTGCTCCTACATCGTCGGAACGGGGGTTTCGCCGGAATAATCATAAAAGCCCTTGCCCGTCTTGCGACCCAGCCAGCCAGCCTCGACATATTTCATCAGGATCGGCGCAGGGCGATATTTCGGGTCGCCAAAGTCGTTCTGCAGCACGCGCATGATTTCCAGCAAAGTGTCGAGACCAATCAGATCGGCGAGCGTGATCGGCCCCATCGGATGGCCGAGGCCCAGTTGGATGCCGCGATCAATATCTTCCATCGACGCCGTGCCTTCACCCAATGCGAAGAAAGCCTCGTTGAGCATCGGCAGCAGGATGCGGTTGACGACGAAACAGGGTGAATCCTTCGCCATCACCGGTGTTTTTCCCACCGCTTTGGCGAAATCGCTGGCCATGGCTGCGGTCTGATCGCTGGTCGCAAGACCGCGGATGACCTCGACCAGTCCCATGAGCGGCACCGGATTGAAGAAATGCACGCCGACAAAGCGCGACGGGTCTTTCACCGACTGCGCCAGCCGGGTGATCGAAATTGACGAGGTATTGCTCGCCAGGATCGCCTGATGGCCGAGAACCTCGGACGCCGCCGCGAAAATCTGGCGCTTGATTTCTTCGCGCTCGGTGGCGGCTTCGATGATGATATCGGCATTGGCCATCGGGTCGAGCTGCACGATGGGTTCGATACGCCCCAGTGCGGTGTCGGCGGTCTGCTGGTCGATCTTTTCTTTTTCAACCAGCCGTGCCAATTGCTTGGCAATACCGGCCTTGCCGCGTTCGGCAATCTCGAGACTGACATCGGACAAATAGACATGATAGCCTGACTGCGCTGAAACCTGTGCGATGCCGGCACCCATTTGTCCCGATCCGATAATGCCGATTGCTTTCATTTCATGTCTTTCTAGCTATTCATTATGATTCAACAAGCCACTAGCGATTGTCGGTCAAACTGGCTAGATTGCAATTATGCCCCCTATCAGTTTCATCGCTGGAATATTTGCGATAATCGCCACGACCGCTACTTTGCCCACTCCACAGCTGGGTGAAATCCGGACGTTCAAGGACTGGGCCGCTGGCTGCGACAACGGCGGCAATTGCGAAGCCGTCTCGCTGATGTCGGATGGGCCCGAAGCAGGTTTTGATGACTGGGGCGGGCCAATCTCCATTGTCCGTACCGCAGATAATGATGATATTTTCAAGATTCGCGTCCTGTTCGAGGCCAGGGAAATGGATCGCTATAAAATGATCATCGACGGCCAGCTGGTTGATACCGGACCGATTGTCCAGGGTGACTATCCGATCGAAATTGTTGGCGAAGATGCCAGAAAAGTCGCGCAGGCGATTATCAAAGGGAAGCTTCTGGTTTTACAGGGGCCGGCAGACGAAAATATCACCCGGACATCGCTGGCGGGTTCATCCGCCGCCTTGCGTTACATCGACCAAAAACAGAACCGCGTCGGCACCCGTAGCGCTCTGGTCGCGAAGGGATCACGGGCTTTCGAACCAGCAAGCACCGGTATACCGGTGATCCTTGTCGACCGGTGGGAACCCGCAAAACTGGTCCCCGAAGCCAGTGCCCTTGTCGCGCTCGCCGAGGATTCAAAATGCAAGCAGGAGCGCTATGGTCTGATCGAGGATCAAGCCTATCCGCTGGGCAAACGCGGTGATCTATACCGGGCTCTGGTATTGATATCCTGTGGCTCCGGCGCCTATAATTTTTCCAGCGCGCCATTTATCGGTGAATATCGAAAAGACAGTGCAGAAGGCTGGACCTTCACGCCCGCCAAATTTGACCGTCAGCCCAGTTGGGGCGGCGAAGGCACTGATCCCGTGCTGATCAATGCCAGCTGGGACGAGAAGGACCAGACGCTCAGCAGCTATGGCAAGGGCCGCGGACTGGGTGATTGCGGCAGCGCTGAAAATTACGTCTGGGACGGGGAACGGTTCCGTATGACCGACGCCACCGCGATGCCCGAATGCCGCGGTGCCTATGACTGGATCACCATCTGGCGGGCAAAATATCAAAAGCTCGAACCGGCAAAACCGGCAACCAAATAAATTTCAGGGTGCGTGCTTGAGCGGGTGCGCCTCTACCAGCATGAGCGTGAAATAATCCCGCTCGTCGCTCCATTCGTACAGCGGCGTCCAGCCGCCGGCCCGCAACATCAGCCGGGCATCGCGCAAGCCATATTTATGGCTGTTTTCGATATGCAACCTCTGGCCCTCGACCAATTTATGGACCTTGCCGTCGATTGAAAATTCCATGTCAGCCTGGGCCTCGAGATAGATTTCAATCCGGGCATAAAGGTCGTTCCAGACTGCGATATGCCGGAATTGCTCGACGCGAATATCCCCGTCCAGTTCGCGATTGATCCGGTGGAGCAGATTGAGCGAGAATTGCGCCGTCACACCGGCGCTATCATCATAGGCATTGACCACTATCTGCGGGTCCTTGATCCGGTCAAAGCCGATCAGCAGTTGCGCGCCCTCACCCAATGTTTCCCGCATGAATCGCAGCAAATCGACCGAGGTACGGGCGATCATGTTGCCAATCGTGGAGCCGGGAAAGAAACCGAGCTTCGGCATGTCCGCAACAGCCTCCGGCAGTTCGACCCGCTTCATGAAATCGGCCTCGACCGGATGTATCGGCAGATCCGGAAACTCCTCTTGCAACTGCGATGCGCTATGCTCGAGAAATTCGCCGCTGATATCGATCGGGACATAGGCGGCCGGATCAATCGCCTTCAGCAGATGAGGCGTCTTGGTGGAACTGCCGGAGCCAAATTCAATCACCGCCCGGTTCGGGCCGACGGCCTCTGCAAAAGCGGGTCCATTGGCCTGCAGCAACTTTGTCTCGGTGCGAGTCGGATAATATTCGGGCAGCTCGGTGATTTCCTCGAATAGTTCCGATCCGCGGCGATCGTAAAGCCAGCGCGCCGGCATCGCGTAGGTCTGCTGTTCGAAACAGCGCCTCACATCCTTGCGAAAAGTATGATCAACGAGTGAAGTGGTCATGTCCATGGGAGGGGGCGTCCTTTGCGTCAAATATCTTTGGCGAGCCGCAGTCCGCAGAACTGCCAGCGCTGGTGGGGGTAAAAGAAATTCCGGTAACTGGGCCGGATATGCTGAGGCGGGGTGGCGATACTGCCACCTTTCAGGACCGACTGACCCGACATGAACTTGCCATTATATTCGCCGACTGCGCCCTCCGCGGGCTTGAAACCGGGATAGGGCAAATAGGCGCTGCCGGTCCATTCCCAGACAGCACCGGTGCCAGGCAAGCCGTCGTTGGCGGCCACTTCCCATTCCGCTTCGGTCGGCAAACGTGCACCGGCCCATGTTGCAAAGGCATCGGCTTCATAGTGGCTGATATGTTTGACCGGTGCCGACAGATCAAGATTTTGATTACCGGCCAGTCCGAACTCGGCCCATTCCTGATCTGACATCCGGTTCCAATATGAGGGTGCTTCGATCACTTGCTGCTGCACCCAGGCCCAGCCGTCGGACAGCCAGTGACGGGCCTCGCGATAACCGCCATCCTCGATGAATGCGAGCCATTCGCCATTGGTCACCGGACGATTGGCGATCGCATGCGGCGACAGCAGCACATCGTGGCGCGGACCTTCGCAATCAAAGGCAAAATCCGGTCCGTCATGACCGATCTGGTGGATGCCGGTCCTGCCATCGATCCATTGCAGGGGCCCGGGTTCAGCGGCACGGACAGGCGCGGCGCTGGAATAAGCGGGCTTCAGCGGGTTGCGGAAGAAAAGATGCAATATGTCAGTCAGCAGCAATTCCTGATGCTGTTGTTCGTGATGGAGACCGAGTTCGACCAGATCGAGCAATTCTTCGGAGAAATCGGCCATTGCCTCCGCCATCGCCTCGTCGACATGGCGGCGATAGGCCATCACCTCTGCCAGCGACGGGCGCGTTAGCAAGCCTCGCTCCGGCCGGGCATGTCTTGCTCCCTCGGCTTCATAATAGCTGTTGAACAAATAGGGATAGGCCTCGTCGAACAGGCGATAGCCCACCACATGATCGCGCAGCAGGAAAGTTTCAAAAAACCAGCTGATATGGGCAAGATGCCATTTTGTCGGTGAAGCATCATCCATCGATTGCACGGTTGTATCGGCATCGCTCAAACCATCGGCAAGACGCACCGAATGTCTCCTAACCTCCCGGAAGCGGTCCGTTAGCACGCTCGATCGGGGAGCATTGGCCGAACCGGACAAGGACGGAAACGGGCGTTGAGATTGGCTTGCGATCGGTCCTACTCCGGTGAATGCTCTGATTCCTTTCAGAACATAGAGCGAACAATGACTGGGTCAACAACGCATATTTGCGCCAGATGGTTGCAAAAATTCGGAAAGCGTGGCGAAACTGCCGCCTAGCGCGATGCTCCGGGCACCCATAAAATATCGTCTGCACCGCCATTGTTCAGCGCCCGGCCGAGCACGAACAGATAGTCGGAAAGGCGATTAATATAGGCAAGCGCCTGCGGATTGATGCGCATTTCCTGAGCCGCGGCGACACAGCTACGCTCGGTGCGTCTGGCAATGGCCCGCGCACAATGGATACCCGCTGCCGCTTTCGAGCCGCCGGGCAATATGAAACTGGTCAGAGGATTTAAATCGGCGTTCACAGCATCGATTTCCGTTTCCAGCCGCTCGACCTGCGACGGCACCACGCGCAGCACCATTTGCGAAGGTTCAAAATCATCACCCTCTGCTGCCGGTGTTGCCAGATCGGCACCCAGATCGAACAGATCATTCTGGACAACCCGCAAAGTCTTGACCAGCACGCCATCCGTGATGTCGCAAATCGCCAGACCGAGGGCGCTGTTCAGTTCATCGACATCGCCAATCGCAGCCATGCGCGGATCATTTTTCGCCAGCCGCGACCCGTCGACCAGTCCGGTCGTACCGTCATCGCCGGTTTTCGTGTAAATCTTGTTGAGTTTTACCATCGGGGGAGCTGACTAGCTCTGACCGCCCGCCAGTGCCAGCAACACCACCACCAGCACGATCGCAATCGCCTGGTATTTGACGCGGGCAAACATCATTTCATTCTGCTTCTTGTGCGACGCCGTGATGCCATCGGCATCAACATCATCCGGCTCCATATTGGCGAAGGCGATCAGCCCGCGAACCAGTGCATAAACGACAGCACCTGCGGCTGCGATGATCATCAATATCAAAATATAGCTCATAAATTCACCTTAAGCCGCCGAAAGCGATATTCCAACAGGGAAGTTTGCTGCGCGGAGTTCCTGTAGCAGTTCATATCCGCTGCGGCCAGCAGTCCGCAATACGGACAAAGAGGCAGAATCCCGACTTTTCGAAAGCTTCGCACCGCTTTCATCGAGCAACAGGGGATGATGAAAGTAAATCGGGGTGGGCAAATCCAGAAGAGCTTGCAGCAGCCGATGGATATCGGTGGAAGCGAAAAGATCGTCACCGCGCACCACATGGCTAATCCCGTCACGGGCATCGTCGAGCGTCACCGCCAGATGATAGGCGACCGGTGTATCTTTCGGGACAATGACGACATCCCCCAGCTTCTCCGCATGAATGATCTGCTCGCCGTGCCGCTCATCATACCAATCGAGCGGCCCGGTCCTCGCAATAGCCTTGGCAACATCAAGGCGCCAGCTATGCGGCTCGGTTCGCGCCCGTTCCCGCGCCAGAGCGGGGTCAAGATGACGGCAGGTGCCCGCATAGATCGGGCCATCCGGCCCTTCCGGCTGCGGACCGGCTTCCTGCGTCTGCCGCATACTCGTCCGCGTGCAGAAGCAGCGGTAGAGCATATCCATATCTTTCAGCCGCTCCACCGCAACGGCGTAGCTCTCGAAACGCTCGGACTGGAATATCACGTCCCCGTCCCATATCAGCCCGAGCCATTGCAAATCCGCCAATATCGCCTCGACAAATTCGGGCCGGCTGCGCCCGCTATCGATATCCTCGATTCGGAGAAGGAACCGGCCATCCCGCTCCCGAGCAAAATCATGGGCCACCATTGCAGCATAGGCATGGCCCAAATGTAACAATCCATTGGGGCTGGGGGCAAAACGCACCACAATATCTCGTTTCAATTGCGTACTTGACGTCATGAGGAGTATATTGTTCTTTGTGTCATAGTCATGTCATGTTCTTAGGCATAAAGAACGGGCAGTAAAGGACAAGGGAGACAGCGCTTATGTATCACCCCGACTTGCTACGGCATCCGGAAAGCTGCCCTTCGCTCGTCCTCAACGCTGACTATACGCCTCTTTCTTATTATCCGCTCAGCCTGTGGCCTTGGCAAACTGCGATAAAAGCGGTGTTTCTCGACCGGGTCGATATCGTCTCCAGCTACGAGCGCGAGGTACACAGCCCCAATCTCGACATGAAAATCCCGTCGGTGATTGCGCTAAAGAAATATATCAAGCCGTCCGAATATCCCGCCTTTACCCGCTTCAACCTGTTTTTGCGCGACAGATTTGAATGCCAATATTGCGGATCGCCCGACAATCTCACTTTTGACCATGTCATCCCGCGCCGCCAGAAAGGCCGCACAACCTGGGAAAATGTCGCCACCGCCTGCCTGCCCTGCAATCTCAAGAAAGGCGGCCGGACGCCGAAGGAGGCGCATATGCAGCTCGCCAATCGTCCGATCAAGCCGACCAGCTGGCATCTGCAGGAACATGGCCGGGCATTCCCGCCCAATTTTCTGCACGATACATGGCATGACTGGCTTTATTGGGATATCGAACTGGAGAGCTAGGCCGTTTCTATCCAATAACGACGACACCCTTTTTTGCCTCTTCTGATTTGACCTTTCGGGACCACTCTGCGTGCGGACTCGATATAATGACCAATTTGCGCTATAGTTCGCGACGTAATGTTGCGTATCTGATGAGTCCCACCACCTGACCTTCGGGAGGCTTATATGAGCAAACCATATCTGACATTAGGTGTCGCGCTACTTGCTATAACTGCTTGCGGCGCACCTGCAGAAGCCCAATCCGGTTCTGTTGCCACTGCAAACATGACTGATGCGGAGATCGCCCAAATGGCGGGCGCGCCGCTTTTTGACGGCATGGGCAATTATAGTCGCAAAATTTCGACCAGTTCCGCCGCTGCCAATCGCTATTTCAATCAGGGCATGGTGCTGGCGTTCGGTTTCAACCACGCCGAAAGCATCCGCTCCTTCCGGGCCGCCCAGCGGCTCGATCCCGGTTGCGCGATGTGCTTTTGGGGAGAGGCTCTGGCCACCGGTCCCAATATCAATGTGACCAGCAAGGGCAAAGCGGTGATGAGCGAGGCCGACCGGAAATCCGCCTTCGCCGCTATCAATCGCGCCTTGGCCCTGAAAGACACGGCCACACCGCTGGAGCAGGCGCTGATCGAAGCACAGGCCAAACGCTATAACGGCGATGCGTCAACCGCCCGCGAACCTCTCGATCTCGCTTATGCCGGGGCAATGGAGAAATTCGTGGCGACCTACCCGGATGATGACGATGCGGCGGCCATTTATGCCGAATCATTGATGAACACGATGCCTTGGGATTATTGGTCAGCAGACGGCAAAGCAAAGCCGGAGACCGAGAAAGTCATTGCCACGCTGGAGCGGATTATCGCCCGCAGTCCAAAGCATCCGCTCGCGCTCCATCTGTATATCCATGCGGTCGAGGCATCCGACCAACCCGGACGGGCCGAGGACGAAGCAGACGCGCTGGCAAATCTGGTGCCCGGATCTGGGCATCTTGTGCATATGCCGGCGCATATCTTCTGGCGGGTCGGGCGTTATGACGATGCGGCCAAGGCCAATGTCCGGGCGGCATCCGTCGACGAAGAATATATCGCGGCCTGCAACGCGCAGGGATTTTATCCGGCGTTATATTATCCGCACAATATCCATTTCCTCTGGGCAGCCACCAGCATGTCGGGTCAAAGCAAAATGGCTCTGGAATCGGCGCGCAAAGTCGCTGCAAATGTGCGGCTGGAGCAGATCGAACAATTCCCTACCGTGGAGTTTTTCAAGACCATTCCACTGCAAACGCTCGCCCAGTTTGGCAAATGGCCGGACATCATGGCCGAACCGGCCCCGCCCGGGAATCTCGACTATTCCAACGCAATCTGGCGCTATGCGCGCGGTCTCGCGAAGGCGAATATGGGAGATATCGACGGTGCACAGGCCGAACGCGCAAAACTCGCGGCGGTGAAGGACTCGGTGCAGATCCGTTTTCTCGACAGTGCGGATTACCCCGCCAGCGTGCTGCTCAATATCGCCGATGATCTGCTGCAGGGCGAAATAGCGCTCAAGTCGGGCGATCCCGATCTGGCGGCCAGCCATTTTGAACGGGCCGTGGAGAAGCAGGACAGCCTGCCCTATATGGAACCGCCATTCTGGTATTATCCGACCCGGCAGTCGCTGGGCCAGGCGTTGCTTAACGGAGGCCGGTTTGCCGAGGCGGAAGCCGTGTACCGGAAAGACCTCGAAGACTATCCGCACAACGGCTGGTCGATGTCGGGACTCGTCGCTGCGCTTGAGCGGCAAGGCAAGATGGACGAGGCCAAAAAGGCAAAAAGCGCCTTCGCGATCATCTGGGCGAAAGCGGACGTGAAAATTAATGGTTCGCGGCTCTAGTTTGGCTTGACCGTTTATCTGCCGCAGTGCAGCATATCGTCATGACCCAATCACTCACCGTTCGCCAAAATCCTGACATTAAATATCTCGGCAAATTGCTGGGCGATGTCATTCGTTCCTATGGCGGAGAGGAGCTTTACCGGCGCACCGAATATATCCGGTCGACCAGCGTCGATCGCCATCGCGGCTTGGCGGATGCGGACGCCATAGACCCCGGCCTGGATGCGCTCTCGCTCGATGAAACGCTGGCTTTTGTCCGCGGGTTCATGCTGTTTTCCCTGCTCGCCAATCTCGCCGAGGATCGCCAGGGCGTTGCCGCTGAAAAAGGTGCCACCGTGGTCGAGGCAATCGAATTGCTCGCCAGCGAAGGCGTTGACCGGGACGCTATCCTGAAGCTGCTCGACGACGCCTTGATCGCGCCGGTGCTGACCGCCCATCCGACCGAGGTCCGGCGCAAGAGCATTATCGATCACAAATCCCGGATTGCCGAACTTCTGTTGATGAAAGATGCGGGAGAAGAGGAAACGCCGCAAGGCGACATGCTCGACGCCGCAATCCTGCGCCAGATCGCTCTGCTCTGGCAAACCCGTCCGCTACGCCGCGAGCGGCTGTTCGTCACCGATGAAGTGCAGATTTCGCAAAGTTATATGAAGGACGTGTTCCTGCCCGTTCTGCCCCGGCTCTATGCTAAATGGGAGCAGACTTTGGGCGCACGCCTGCCGAGTTTCCTCAAGCTCAACAGCTGGATTGGCGGCGATCGCGACGGCAATCCCTTCGTTGACGCCGGTGCCATGGAAGAGGCGCTTTCACGCGCCGCCGAAACCGTCATCGGCTATTATCTGATGTGCGTTCACACCTTGGGCGCAGAACTGTCCATCTCAACCGAACTGGCCGAAGTACCGGACGCGGTCATCGCGCTCGCCGACGCCAGCGGTGACGATTCGCTCAGCCGCAAGGACGAACCCTATCGCCGCGCGCTGTCGGGCATTTATGCCAGATTGTCCGCGACCCATCTTAAACTCTGCGACCATGTGCCGGGCCGTATGTCCCCCCTCGCCGCCAACGCTTATGACAATCCGCAACAGTTGCGCGAGGAACTCGTCATATTGGCGCATGGCCTGAAATCGGCCGGCAAGGGCGTCTTCGCGACTTCCGGAGCATTGGGACGCTTGATCCGCACGGTTGAACTATTCGGTTTCCACCTCGCCACGCTCGACATGCGCCAGAACAGCAAGGTCCACGAACGGGTCGTCGCCGAATTGCTCAAGCAGGCGGGCGTCGAGGATGATTATCTCGCACTGGACGAAGCGGCACGGGTCAAACGGCTGCGCGCCGAACTGGCCAATAACCGCCCGCTGGCCAGCCCGTGGATCACCTATAGCGACGAGACCGCTAAGGAATTATCGATCATCCGGGCCGCCGCCGAAGCGCACCGGAAATATGGCCCTGACGTCATCACCAATTATAATATCAGCAACGGCGAGAGCGTTTCCGACATATTGGAAGTCTATGTCCTGCTGATGGAGACGGGTCTCTATCACGCGCCGACCGAGGACAACGCATCGCCCTCCTGCCCGGTCATGGCTGTGCCTTTGTTCGAAACCGTCGCCGATCTGGAAAATGCGCCTCAGGTGATGACCGATTTCTTCGCCCTTCCGGAAATGCACGCGCTCGCGAAAGGCCGCGGTCATCAGGAAGTGATGATCGGCTATTCGGACAGCAACAAGGATGGCGGTTATCTGACCTCGACCTGGAGCCTGTTCAAGGCGAGCGATGCCCTGACCCCGATATTCGCCGAGGCTGGCATCAAAATGCAGCTGTTCCACGGACGCGGCGGTGCCGTGGGTCGTGGTGGCGGCTCGGCCTTCGGCGCGATCAAGGCGCAGCCCAAGGGCACCGTCGCCGGTCGCATCCGGATTACCGAACAGGGTGAAGTGATTGCCGCCAAATATGGCACAGAGGATGTCGCGGAAGCCAATCTGGAAGCGATGACATCGGCGGTGCTGATCAATTCGCTTGAGCCCGACCAGACGGATAGCAAAGTGCAGGCCGATTTTGCCGTAGCGATGGATGAAATCTCGCAAGTTGCTTTCACCGAATATCGTGATTTGGTGTATGGCGACGACAGCTTCCGGACCTTCTTCCGGCAGATGACGCCACTCACGGAAATTGCAAAACTCAAAATCGGCTCGCGCCCCGCCAGCCGCACGAAGAGCGACAAGATCGAAGATTTGCGCGCTATTCCATGGGTGTTCAGCTGGGCACAGGCCCGGGTGATGCTGCCCGGCTGGTATGGCGTCGGACAGGCGCTCACCGCCTTTGAAGACAAAGCAAAACTGAAAGACATGGCGCAAAGCTGGCCGTTCTTCCAAGCCTCGCTGTCCAATATGGAAATGGTTTTGGCCAAGTCAGACATGGGCATCGCCGCCCGCTATGCCGAGCTGGTCGAAGATCAGGACATGGGCCAGACGTTTTTCGGCCGCATCCGGTCCAGCTGGTACCAGACGCGCGATATATTGCTCGACATCACCGACCAGCCGCATCTGCTGGCGAAAAGCCCGGCGCTGTTCAACAGCATCGAGTTGCGCCTGCCCTATATCGAGCCGCTCAACCATCTCCAGATCGAGCTGATGAAACGGCTGCGCGCTGGCGAAGACGACCCGCGCATCGGCGAAGGAATCCAGTTGTCGCTCAACGCGATAGCAACCGCATTGCGCAACAGTGGCTGATTTCTAGCTGACTCCAAGGCCCGCACAGGCGAATTCCTGCTGCGGGCCAGAATGCGATTCTTCCGAGCATTTTTGTCAGTCGCCTGCATCATTGACCCCGCCTAGACTTCTCCGAAATTAGGAGAGATTCATGGCTGTCGAGACCAAGCGTAGTTTTTGCCGTTTTTGCCACGCAAGTTGCGCAATGATCGTTGAAGTGGAGGACAATAAGGTCAAATCCGTTCGCGGCGACAAGCAGGACCATCTGTTCCACGGCTATACCTGCATCAAGGGCCGCCAGCTACCCGACATGCACAATCTCCCCGACCGGATGATCACCAGCAAAATCCGCCAGCCCGATGGCAGCTTCAAGGATATCTCGACCGCCGAAGCGCTCAAACTGGCCGGCGCGCAGATGAAGAAAATGGTCGAAGAACATGGCCCCCACAGCATCGCGGTTTACTGCGGCACCAACGCCTTCCAGAACAGCGCCGTCCTCGGCACATCCTATGCCTTTGCCCAAGGCATCGGCTCGCGCAACTGGTATACCAGCGTCACCGTCGATCAGCCGGCCAAGGTGTTCACGACCGCGCGCTATGGCATGTGGATGGGTGGCGGCAACGCCTTCACCGAATCCGATGTTGCAATGTTTGTCGGCAATAATCCGATTGTTTCTCATTATTCCGGCGGCATGCCGACATCCTCGCCATCACGCGGCCTGCGCGATGCCAAGGAACGCGGTCTCAAGGTTATCGTCGCCGACCCGCGGGTCAGCGAAATGGGCAAATTGGCCGACATCTATCTGCCGGTCAAACCGGGTGAAGACCCTGCCCTGCTCGCCGGGATGCTCAACGTCATTTTCGAAGAGAAGCTGTTCGACCAGAATTTTGTCGCAGCCCATGTCGATGGCGTTGAAGAGCTGGAAGCCGCGGTCAAATCCATGACACCCGATATCGCTGCTAAACGCGCCGGGGTCGACAAGGACCAACTCGTCGCCGCTGCCCGTATGTTCGCTGGCGCCAACAAGGGCCGCGTCGTCACCGGCACCGGTCCGGAAATGGCTGGCAATGGCACGCTGACCGAATATTTGGTCGCTTCGCTCAACATCCTCTGCGCCCGCTTCAACCAGGAAGGCGAGAAGGTTTCCGCGCCGATGGTTTTCAACCCGCTGATGGGCGGACCGAAAAAGGCACAGGTCGCGCCAAAAATGCCGACCTTTGGCGAAGGCTTCCCGAAATCGCGGATCCGCGGCCTCGGCCATCTCGGCAAGGAAATGCCGTGCAACGTACTCGCGGACGAAATCCTGACGCCCGGCGAGGGCCAGATCAAGGCGCTGATCTCGATCGGCGGCAATCCCGAAATCGCCTTCCCCGACCAGCAGAAAGTCCGCCGCGCGCTGGACGAATGCGAATTGTTCATTCAGGTCGACCCCTGGATGTCCGCCAGCGCCAAGCGGGCCGACATGATCCTTGCGCCCAGCATGTGTCTGGAACGCGAAGACATCAACAATGTCTCCGACGCCTTCACCGAAGAAGCTTATGGCCATTATACCGAAGCGATGGTGCCCGCGCCCGGCGACACGATGGACGAATATGAAATGCTGTGGTGGCTCGCTAAGCATATGGGCATTGAGATGAATTTCCCCGGTGGTTCGGCTTCGATGGAATCATGCCCCGATAAAGCGACCATTCTCGATCTGATTTCCGAAGGTTCGCTGCTCAAACCCAGCAAGGCGAAAGCCGATGCTGCAGCGCTGGAACGCAAAGGCGCGGCAATCACTTATGAAGAACTCCACCCGGTGGTCGGTCCGGCCGATCCGGAAGCTTCAGAAAAATTCGATCTGAACGCGGGCGCCATGCCGAGCCAGTTGATCGACTATGCCGCTTATGACCCGGTCGATGATGGTTTCGATTTCCGTCTGATTTCGCGCCGGTCCAAGCATCGCTATAATAGCAACGGCCATACTTTTCCCAAACTGGTCGAAAAAATGCCGACCAATCCGGCCTTCTTCAACCCCGCTGATCTGGCCGCAGCTGGCATCGAAGATGGCGCGATCATCGAAATCACCTCACCCACTGCCTCGATATTCGGCCTCGCCAAAGCGGACGAAAAAGTCCGCCAGGGCGTGATCTCGATGAGCCACGCTTTCGGCGACAGCGAGGCCGGCAAGGGCGACGTGATGACCAAGGGCGGCTCGACCAACCGGCTGATCGTCGATGATGACCATCTCGATCCGATTACCGGACAGGCAATGCAGAGCGCGATTCCGGTCCGAATTGCAATTGCTTAGGAAAAACGCATCATGGCGATGACACAAGCCTATATCGATCAGATGAAACGGCTGATGGAATGGGAGGCTGCCCGCAATGCACCGCCCGAAAGCTTCCCCCGCCTGCCCGACTTGCCGGCTGGTCGTTACACCAGTCAGGAATATTACGACCTCGAGCAGCAATATCTGTGGAAGAAGAGCTGGCTATTCGCCGCGCATATTGATGAAGTGCCCGCGCCCGGATGTTTCATGAAATGGGAACAGGTCGGCGATCCGATCATCATCGTCCACGGCATGGATGGCGAGATGCGCGCCTTTTACAATACCTGCCGCCATCGCGGGGCGCCGGTCGTCACCGAGGAAAAGGGCAAGGCGCCGCGGCTGATGTGCGGCTATCACAACTGGACCTACAAGACCGACGGAACTCTGGTCGGCGTTCCGGAAAAACAGGATTTTGGCCCTGACTTCGACATGTCCTGCCGGAGCTTGATTCCGGTGAAATGCGAGATGCTGGGCAATCTCATTTTCGTCAATTTTGATGAAGACGCGATGCCGCTCAAGCAATGGCTCGGGCCGGTCTGGGATGAGTGGAAGGAATTCCGCTTTGACAAGATCAGGCTCGCGGCGCGCCACAGTTTCGACCTGAAGTGCAACTGGAAGGTAGCGATGGAGGCCAATATGGAGGTCTATCACGTTCCCTTCATCCATCCCGACACGGTCGCGCCTCTGGTCGACAGCAAGCGCAATGTGAATACCATCTATCCCAATGGTCACGCCCGGATGCTCGCCCCTGCCCCGGAACAGACCGACCGCGAGCATGTCCGCGCGATCGATAGCCCACCGGACTGGCAAGAAATTGAAGGCGTGGGCGAATTTGGCCGGACCTGCACGCAAAGCTACACGATGTTTCCCAACTGGGTCTCGCCGCTGAGTAATTATTTCGTTCCGCCGCTGATCTTCTGGCCGACTTCGCTCAATACGACGCGGATCGAACTGGTGACCATGGCGATGGACTGGGGCGATGGCCCAGCTCCGGATCTCTGGACCGTGCCCGATGACAGCAAGCCCAATGGCCGCGATATGTCGCCAATCATCCTCGAAGACACGCAATTTGGCGAGATGATTCAGAAATCGATGGAGAGCGACGGCTTCAAAAGCGTACCGCTGAGCTATCAGGAGGCGCGCATCTACAGCTTTCACCAGACTTGCGACAAGATGATCGGTCTCAACCGGGTTCCGGAAAATCTCGCAGTGAAACAAGTGATTGGCGAGGAATGGGTCTATCCCAACGATCCGCGCGTCGCAGAAATGGAACAGATGGAAGCGGCGGAATAGCGTTTAATCTAGCCTTTCTCGCTCCCCTTCCCTAAATGCACAAACATGCATTTTCTCGATCAAGCCAAAATCTATGTCAGCTCCGGTCAGGGCGGCCCTGGCGCTGTCAGTTTCCGGCGCGAAAAATATATCCAATATGGCGGCCCAGATGGCGGCAATGGCGGTAAAGGCGGCGATATCGTCTTCCTTGCGGTCGAAGGCCTCAACACGCTCATCGACTTCCGTTACGCCCAGCATTTCAAAGCCCCGCGCGGCAAAGGCGGCGCGGGTCGCAACCGTACCGGCGCAGGTGGCGAAGATCTGATCGTCAGGGTACCGGTAGGCACGCAGATATTGTCGGAAGACAAGGATCATGTGCTGCTCGATTTTACCCACGAGGGCCAGCAAGCGATGTTCCTCGAAGGCGGCATCGGCGGACGCGGCAATGCCAGCTACAAAAGCTCTACCAACCGTGCGCCGCGCCAGCACCAGCCCGGCGAACTCGGCGAGGAAGCGGCTGTCTGGCTGCGGCTCAAGCTGATTGCCGACGCCGGTCTTGTCGGCCTGCCGAACGCCGGCAAATCGACCCTGATCAACAAGGTTACCAACGCTGGCGCCAAAGTCGGCGCCTATCCGTTCACCACCATCCATCCGCAACTTGGCGTAGTCCGGCACAAGAGCCGTGAATTCGTGCTCGCCGACATTCCCGGACTGATCGAAGGCGCCGCAGACGGAGCGGGCATCGGCGACCGCTTTCTCGGTCATATCGAGCGGTGCAAAATATTGCTCCATCTTGTCGACGCGACCGGTGATGATCCGGTACAAGCCTGGAAAACAGTCAGCAAGGAGCTGGAGAAATATGGCGGTGGACTCGCCGAAAAGCCCCAGATTCTCGCGCTCAACAAGGCCGACCTGCTCGACGACGAACTGATGGCCGACATTGCCGACCAATTGCGCGCAGCCGGAGCAGAGCATGTCCTTCCCGTGTCTGGTGCAACCGGCGAAGGCCTGGACGCCGCGCTCGACAAAATCCTTGAAGCGGTTGGCGAAAATAGCTCGATCGAACGCAAGGGCCAGACAACACTTACCTCGGGCAAAGAGGAAGTAGCCAAGGATTGGTCGCCATTGTGAGTGCCGCAAAGCCGGACACGATCGTCGTCAAGGTCGGGTCATCCCTGCTGGTCGGCGAAGATGGCAAGCCACGACGGGACTGGCTGAAAACGCTGGTTGCCGATATCGCAAAACGCCATCAGGCGGGCGATAATGTCATCATCGTTTCATCCGGATCGATTGCCCTTGGCGCGCGGAAACTCGGTCTCGAGAAAGGCGGGCGGGCCAGTCTGGCCGACGCGCAAGCCGCCGCATCGGTCGGACAGATCGCGCTGAGCAGCCTGTGGTCGGAATTGCTGGGAGAGCATCAGCTTACCGCCGCCCAGATGCTGCTTACGCTAGACGATATGGAAGATCGCAAACGCTATCTCAATGCAACCGCCACGCTGGAAAAGCTGATCGAGCATCGTGCGGTTCCGGTGATCAACGAAAATGACAGCGTCGCCACCGACGAGATCCGCTTTGGTGACAATGACAAGCTGGCGGCGCGGGTCGGTCAGGCCGCGTCGGCGGACCGGGTATTATTGCTCTCCGATATAGACGGCCTTTACGACCGCAGGCCGGACAGCCAGACCAACGGACAATTTATCGGCCTGGTCGAAATTGTCGATGATAATATCATGGCGATGGCGGATGGCAGCTCTTCATCCGGACTGGGTTCCGGCGGGATGACCTCCAAACTGGAAGCCGCAAAAATCGCCAATCTCGCGGGAATCGAACTTTCGATCATCTCGGGCCGCGAAGAACACCCGCTGGAGCGCTATGCACTGACCAATGTCGGGACCCTGTTCAAGGCCGGTGACGGCGCCAGTGCCCGCAAAGCCTGGCTGGGCGGGCGCCTGACATCTGCCGGAACGATCACGATTGATGGCGGCGCGATAGCAGCCCTGCAATCGGGCGGCAGCCTGCTCGCAGCGGGCATCATTGCCATCGAGGGCCAGTTCAAGCGCAGCGACGTCGTCGAGATCAAGGATCTGGACGGCCTGTCGATCGCGCGCGGTCTGGCCGAATATGACGCGCTTGATTGTGCAAAAATCATTGGCCGCCGCAGTTCGGAACTGGAGGCCCTGTTGGGCTACGCGCCGCGCAGCGCCGTGGTCCACCGCAACCAGATGGTGCTGGTCTAGCCACAATGACTGCAGCCTTGCAAAAAACTATCGCGATCACCGGCGCGACCGGATTTGTCGGTAGCCGGATGCTCGATCTGGTGGTGCGAAACGGATATGATGCGCGCGCCCTGACACGGCGCAAGCAGGATGATCGTCCGGGTGTAACATGGGTGCGCGGCGCGCTGGACAACACGGCGAGCCTCGCAAATCTGTGCGCTGGCGCCGATGTGGTCCTGCACATTGCCGGAGTGGTCAATGCACCGGATAAAGCCGGGTTTGAATCCGGCAATGTCGCCGGCACACTTGCGGTCATCGAGGCCGCCAAACAGGCCGGCGCAAAGCGCTTCGTTCACGTCTCGTCACTCGCAGCCACACGGCCGGAGCTGTCGATCTACGGCGAGACCAAAGCCAAGGCTGAAAAAATTGTCGCGACCAGCGGTCTCGACTGGACAATCATCCGGCCGCCCGCCGTCTATGGTCCGGGCGACGGCGAGATGCTGGAATTGTTCAAAATGGCGCGGTTCGGTTTTATCACCCTGCCGCCCGACGCTGACGGTCGCATGTCGGTCATCCACGTCGAGGATCTGTGCGAGGCATTGCTGGCACTATTGCCGGATCAGGAAGATTTTACCGCCGAGATATTCGAGGTCGATGACGGCAAGCCGGGCGGCTGGACCCAGGCCAGCTTTGCCAAAGCCATAGGCTGGGCGATGGGCAAACGCATCACTGCGGTGGGCGTACCCAAATCGCTATTGCGTCTCGGTGCCAAAGTCGACCGGCTAATCCGCCGCGACAAGGCAAAGCTTACCACAGACCGGGTCAACTATTTTTGCCATGATGACTGGACGATCGACCCGCAAAGGCGGCTGCCAACGCAATTGTGGCAACCGCAAATCGAAACCCGTGCAGGGCTTAAGGATACCGCGAAATGGTATCGCCAGAACGACTGGCTCTAGCGCAGGTCAGATGACGGGCGCGGTAAACAGCTCGTAGACATAGGCGATAAATGTAAGCGTTAGTCCGGCCAGGAAAACGCGGTAGGCCCAACCCAGAAACCGGTATTTCTTGCGTTCGAGGACTCGACCCATCTGATAGATATCGCGCAGCATCGCCCGATAGGTTGATTCCTGACTGCGCAACTCTTGCTGCAACAACCGGTCGATAAATTCTTCTTCGCTCAGCTCGGAAAAGCCGCCAAAAAACAACATATTTGGCGAACTGTTTTTCCACGGCGTTACCGAAGGCATCACCGCCAGTGCGGCAAGACCCGCAGACGCGAATGCAGAAATGGCAAGGATGAGGAGCGGCAAGGACATATTGCCGGACTGGCTTTGACCAACAGCAAGTGTGAACACAACAAAGGTCGCGCCGATCAACATATTCGCCTTGTTATCGGCCATAACACTCAATTGCACATGGTGCCGCTGCGTGGTCCCAAGCGCATAAACAACCTCGTCAGGCCATTTGCTGGCGTCATCCATAAACTACTCTCCGCAATGATAAATATGATAAGGCGGAAGAGTGGCAGAAAGCTTGTGCTCGGGCAAGACAAGGCGCGCATTGCGCCGCTTTTCCGCCTTATTCGCTTGCCAATGGTGCTCATGTCTTGGCAAAGGTCAAGAATAGCAATTTTTGAGAGCAAAATATGGCAAATCGCGAAGACATCATGACCAAGATCAGCGAATTGATCGGGCCGTTCAACAACAAGGGCGTCGATTTGGCGGCAGAGACGACTTTTCAGGGCGATCTCGAATGGGACAGCTTGACGGTCATGGACTTTGTCGCTGCTGTTGAAGACGAATTTGATATCATCATTACCATGAACATGCAGGCCGAAATCGAGAGCGTTGGCCAACTTGCCGACGCCGTCGCGAAGTTGATGGAAAACTAGAGCCAGACACCCGTTCGCCCTGAGCTAGCTGAAGGGTCGCACGAGCGGGTGGTTTGTACTTCGACAGGCTCAGGACTAACGGAAGTAAAGAATGACCGATCTACTCAGTAAATTTGACCCGCTCATTCAGGAGCGTGAAAATCTCCTCTCGACGGGCGTCAAGGACCCGTTTTCGCTGGTGATGGAAGAAGTCATCTCCCCCACCGTCGCAATTTGCGATGGCAAGGAGACCATTCTCCTCGGCACCTATAATTATATGGGCATGACCTTTGACGACGATGTTCGCCAGGCCGGCCTGAAAGCGCTCAAGGAATTCGGGTCGGGTACCACCGGCAGTCGGGTGCTCAACGGAACCTACAGCCTCCACCGCGACTGCGAGGATGCGCTCAAGGAATTTTACGACATGGACCACGCGATGGTCTTTTCCACCGGTTATCAGGCCAATCTGGGAATCATCTCCACGCTCGCCGGCAAGGGCGATTATGTCATTCTCGACATCGACAGCCATGCCTCGATCTATGATGGTTGCGCGATGGGCAATGCCGAAGTCGTCGCCTTTCGTCACAATGATGTCGAAGCGCTTGAAAAACGGCTGAAACGCCTGCCTGCCGAAGCCGGGAAGCTCGTCGTCCTCGAAGGCGTTTATTCGATGCTCGGCGATGTCGCACCGCTCAAGGAAATGGTTCGCGTCTGCAAAGAAAACGGCGCGATGGTGCTGGTCGACGAAGCGCACTCGATGGGCTTTATCGGCGAAAACGGCCGCGGGGTCTGTGAAGCGCAGGGCGTGATCGATGATGTCGATTTCATCATCGGCACGTTCAGCAAAAGCGTCGGTACGGTCGGCGGTTTCTGCGTCTCCAACCACCCGAAATTCGAGATTTTGCGACTGGTTTGCCGCCCCTATGTGTTCACCGCCAGCCTGCCGCCCAGCGTGATGGCAACGGCGAGCACTTCGATCCGCAAGCTGATGCACAGCGGCAACAAGCGCGCCCATCTCTGGGAGAATAGCAAGAAGCTCCACAAGGGCCTGCGCGATCTCGGCTTCACCCTCGGCACGCCCGATGCACAAAGCGCGATCATCGCGGTGATTATGCCCGATCTCGAAAAAGGCGCGATGATGTGGCAGGCGTTGCTGGCTGAAGGGCTTTATGTCAATCTGGCGCGGCCACCGGCAACACCGGCCAATATGACCCTGCTCCGCTGTTCGCTTTGTGCGGAACATACGAGTGAACAGGTCGACCAGATTCTGGGCATGTTTGAAGCGGCGGGGAAAGCGGTCGGGGCTATCTAGTCAGGAAATGACCAAGTCCATCCTCATCGAACAGCGCGGCGCTATTGAAATATTGACGCTCAATCGCCCCGACAAGCTCAACACGATGAACGAGGAGATGGTCTTCGCGCTGCAGGATTATTTTCGCGGCCTTCAGACCCGCCACGATGTTCGCGTCGTTCTCTTCCGCGCGGAAGGCCGTGCCTTTTGTGCCGGCCTTGATATCGGCGGCTGGAAGAATGACGGATCGCGCGGCCAGGTCCAGCATGTCTGGAACACCCAGCGCTCCATCGCCACGGTGATGCAGCTGATGCGGCAATGCCCGCAACCGATTATCGCGCTGGCCCAGGGGGCTGCTTGTGGTGGTGGCTTCTCGCTATTGCTCGCCAGCGATGTCCGCTTTGGCGCACCATCGCTCAAGATGAATGCCGCCTATATCAAAATCGGCCTCGGCGGCTGCGATATGGGATCGAGCTATTTTCTGCCGCGGATGGTCGGCGCGTCGATTGCGTCGGAACTGATCCTGACGGGGCGTTTCATCCATGCCGAACGGGCAGAGAAACATGGCCTGATCAGCGAGATGGTCGACGAGGACAAGCTGCTTTCTACCGGCCTGTCTCTGGCCGAGGAAATGCTCGACACCGCCCCGATGGGCCTGCGCCTGTCCAAGGACGCGCTGAACCGCAATATCGACGCGCAGAGTTTTGAAGCAGCCTTAGCCATCGAAGACCGGCAGCAGGTCATGCTGTCGATGACCGAGGACAGCCGCGAAGCTGCCAAGGCATTTTTCGCCAAGCGCAAGCCGGATTACAAGGATCGGTGAAATGGTTCCGGTCTACCGTTCGCGATGCTCGGTGCCTTCACCGGCAGTGATGAAAACGGCGGTAGCGGACCCTTCTACGTCCGCCGTATGCCAGACGCCTGGCGCATTCACGGCATATTCGCCCGATGACAATGTCGTGCGCTGGCGAGAACCGTCTGCCAATTCCTGAATCAAGGTAATTTCACCTGCGGTACACAATACCACCTCCGCACCCTTCGGATGCATTTCCCAGACATCCCAGCTTTCGGTGAAGCTATACATCGAAACCAGCCTGCCTTCTGCACCATCCTTGCTATGCCGCGCGCCATAGCCCTCATACCATGTCGGATCGCCGGTCATTGCAGGCTCAACCTCCGCGGTCGCTCCCAGACCGAGATGGACCGGATTGGTTTCAAGTCTTTGCGCCATATTCACTCTCCAATGATTGACTTGTTCACTTGATCGCACCGCCCATGATCAAACGCGGCAACATCGTCAGCGCGCCCAGGATCGGCCATTTGCGTTGCCAGGGCTTGATCACATAATCGGTTCCCGCGTGGCGGTTTATCTTCCAGGCCAGATAATCAATGCCGCCGGCGTAAGTCGCTGACGCCTTGGCCAGTCTGGCGAGGGTTAGAAGCTTACCATTGCGCCGCAACTGCCGCCATCTTTTTTCAATTGCATCGCGAGAGGCGATGATCTTTAGATCCTTGCCCTGCGCCTTGTTCCGCTCGGTGATCGCCGCCATGACGGCCGGTCCAAATCGCGCATAGCGTTCGGGATCGGAATCGACGACAGAATCGGACCGATCCTTTCGCTCGGCGCGCAACTCCGCGCCATAGGTCAGCTCGAAACCGCGTTTCCAGAGATCGGCAATCGTATATTTTCGATCAATTTCCATCATCGGAAAGCTCATATCGAACAAGGTGATCGCAGCGCCTTCTATCGCTTTGATCGCATGTGCTTGCGCCGCTTCATCCGCCTGCCAGACGAGCCGCGACGGTTGCGCAAAACGCGCCCATACGCTGACCGCGCTGGCGGTGATCCGGTTCAGTTGGTGAAAATCTTTCTCGCTCAATACCGCTACCTTGGCGACCAGTCCGTCATGTTCTGCAGGAAACACATTCGGTGGCAGCCGCTTGTTCGCGCCCACCAGCCAGCTTTTGCCATAGGCCGCCTCGTAGCTCGAGACGATCAGGTAGAAATCGAGCATCTGTCCGTCGAGTTCGGTTGTTCGCAGGCAGGACCCGTAAAACAGCACGGCGCGCGACGCCTCACCATATTGTGCGGCAATCGAGGCCGCAAAGGCAGCAACCCGCGGATCGACGGGTTGGGCCAGTTCTTCTGCAATTAATGACTTGAGTTCGCTCACGCGAGCCGTCCTAGCTCAAGCTGCGAGCCGAAGGAAGGACACTGGCTTGGTCGATTTCAGCACGATCGGATGGCCGGGCTGGGCGGAGAATAGTTCACCGTCCATCAACACGTTGCTGCCGTCACCTTCGATGCGGATCATGTCCCCGCGCTCGAGATGGATGCCCTTCTGGACATTTTTGCCCAACCGGCCAAAAATCACCGACAGCAGAAACCGGACAATGGCGCCGGCTTGCTGATCAATGGCAAGAAACTGCATCCGGCCGATCGCATTTTTATTCCGCATCGATCGCTTCATCAGCAAAAGCCGTTCCAGCGTGGTAACGATGAGCACGGCAAAATTGCCCTGAAACTGGCCATCCCGGATCAGGGATATCTTGATCGGTGTCGACCGTTTCGGCAAAAATTTCCCCTTGATACCAAATAGCACCGACGCCAGCGCGGCAAACACCGTCAGCACATGGGCCGCAGCATTGGGCAGTCCGAGCGGATAAATCTTGTGACGGCAATAGAGAATGAACTCCGACAGGCCCGCTCCGCCCAGAAACATGCCGAGCACGACCTTGCTGTCCTTGCCGCCATCGGACAGCGCGATCAGTTCGCGGTCGACCAGATGTTCGTGCAAATCATGTTTGGCCAGTTCGACGATCCGTTCAAGCGCCTTGAGCGGATTGCCTTCCGATCCGAGATCTAGCGCAATCAAATTGGTCTTGCCATTGGGCAGCACGGCAACCGGCGGCGGATTGTCCCCGAAATGGCCGCCTTGGTATAATTCGGTCAGCGCCGCCTGTACCGTGCCGTCACCGCCATTGATGACGAGGACTTTCGGTTTCACCCGGGCAATGGTTTCCAGAGCCTTGGCAATTTCATCGACATGATCGACTTCATAATGAAAAACATCGCTGTTCTTGGCGCAATAAGACCGGACATCCGGCAAAATCGCCCGGTTCCCGGTTGAATTGGGATTGGAAAGAAGTGCGACATTTGCCATTTATTGGGCCCTATCCCCGGGAACAGATTTGTATCATCTGTATTTCATGCTGATGTTGATCGACTTGACGTCATTACCGACGTTGAAAGCTGTTTTCTTGTAACTTGGCTTGCCAAGATTGAAGATGTTGATGCTCGGATTGTTCGACATGCCGCCGCCATCGCCGAATATATCGGTCTTGCCATTGGCATTAATATCGTGCCGGATCGCAACCGCGTAAGTACCGGCGGAGGGCACTGGCAGACAAAACTGCATGTTGCCGGTCTTGGCGGGAGCCTCTACGCGATAAAGCCATGCGCCGGTTTTAAGCCATTCCGACGCAGTACCACGATAGTTTTGAACCCGCATCGTGCCATTGGATTCCTTGACACCGCTGACATTGATGAGAACGGCGGGGCCAGCACCCGACCTGCATTTACCGAGATCGTTGGAAACGGTCTTCCCGCTAGCAAAAGCCGGGGTGGGCGATAGCAAAATAGTGGTCGATAATGCGATAAAAGCCGCAAATTTCAACATGACGTAATAACTCCTAGTCGTTATACTCGCGCCAATACTCCGGCGCGAACAAGAATCAGCCCCCGATCTGCCTTTGGCTATGGATTTGATTTGCGGCGAAATCATGGTGAGAGGGCGACAACAAGTTGAAACTACTGACTTCCACCGATCGCTATTTGGCGAAATTGATTGCGCTGCCGCTGTTCAGTACCCTGGTCATTGCGGCGATGCTGCTGGTGCTGGAAAAAATGCTGCGCCTGTTCGACTTTGTCGCGGCAGAAGGCGGTCCTGTCAGCGTGGTTTGGCGAATGCTGGCCAATCTGATACCGGAATATCTGTCCCTGGGCATTCCGATCGGCTTGCTGCTAGGCATATTACTGGCCTTCCGAAAGCTTGCATTAAGTTCGGAACTCGATGTGTTCAGAGCCGTTGGCCAGGGTTACGGCCGGCTGCTCAGAGTGCCCTATATGTTCGCGGTCGGCCTGATGCTGGTCAATCTCGCGCTGGTCGGGTTCATTCAGCCGCTGTCCCGCTATTATTACGAAGAATTGCGATTCGAATTGCGCTCGGGTGCGCTCGGTGCCTCGATCAAAGTCGGCGAATTCACCAATCTGGGCAACCGGATGACGCTGCGGATCGAGGAAAGCCGGGACAATGGCACCAAATTGAGCGGAATTTTTGTCCGCGCAGAAAATAAGAAGAACCAGACTGTCTCGGTGACAGCAGAACATGGCCAGTTTCTGGCAACGGACGATCCCGACACCATCATCTTGCGCCTGACCAATGGCGTACTGGTCCATGATGCACCGAATTATAAAAAGCCGCGCATCCTGAGTTTCACCAACCATGACTTGCCGATCGATTTGCCCGACATTGAATCCTTCCGGTCGCGAGGCGGCAAGGATCTGGAATATACGATACCCGAACTGGTGCGGGTAGGTCTGGACGAAAAACGACCGGAGGCCGAACGCAACGAAAGCCGCGCCAACTTCCATTTCCGCATGGTCGAGGTGGTGATGATGCTGCTGATGCCGTTGCTCGCCGTGGCGCTGGCCGTTCCGCCAAAACGTTCGAGTTCCGCGCTTGGCGTATTTGTCTCGATCGTGATGATTGTGACCTATCACAAGGTCAACGAATATGGCGAGGATGTCGGGGCACTGGGCCTCGTCGATCCGATCATTGCCTTATGGCTACCCTTTTGCCTGTTTGCGGCGCTGATCATGTGGATGTATCATATCGCCGCGCATGTTCCCGGTGGGCAGCCGATCGGGGCATTGGAGAAAGCCTTTTCCAAATTTGGCGGCGTCTTCAAAGGTCTGCTCAATTTTAATCGCAAACGTGCATTGATGAAGGAATAGCCGGACATGGATTTTTTCCCTTCCCGGACACTGGCCATTTATATGGCGAAAATGTTCATCGTCCGTACCCTGGCGGTGCTCGCGTTGCTGGTGCTGGTGCTGCAAGCGCTCGATCTACTGGGCGAAAGCGGCAAAATTCTGGCATATGCGGGCAATGGCGAAGCCGAATTGTGGACCTATGTCTCGCTGCGGGCCCCGCAACTCATAGCGCGTTTCCTCCCTTTTTCGGTCCTGCTGGGAACGATTATCACGCTGGCAACCCTGAACCAGAATAGCGAAGTCGTGTCGATGAAGGCGGGAGGCCTGTCCGCCCACCAGATTCTCGCCCCGCTGATCGTGGCCAGCATGGGCGTCGCACTGCTGTCCTTCATATTCAATGAAACGCTGGTTGCCCCCTCGACTGCCCGTTTGTCACAATGGGAGAAAGTCGAATTCGGGCCGATCCCGGCGGAAAGCAACGTCCGGACCAACGTCTGGGTCAAGGACGGCAATAATCTGATCAACGCACGAACAGTGACCGGAAGTGGCGAGCAGGTCGTGTTACGGGAAATCACGATTTACAACCGGACCGAAAATGGTCTCAAAAACCTGCTGCAGGGAGACGAGGCCCGGTTCACCGGCTCGGGCTGGTTGCTCACCGGCGTCACCCAGTTTGACGTAGGCACCGGGACCGAGGAAAAGAAAAGCGAGTTGCTGGTCGGCGATTCGATCCTGCCTGATCAGTTCACCCTGACCAATGTCAGCGCCGACAGCCTGTCGATTTTCGCTTTGCATACTGCGATTGGCGAACTCGAACGCGCCGGGCGACCGACGATGAGTCTCAAGGCCGGCTGGTGGCACAAGATTTCCGGTCCGATGTCGTCGATCCTGATGCCGTTACTGGGCGCGGTCGCGGCCTTCGGTTTGGCCAGATCGGGACAATTGTTCCTCCGGGCCGTAATCGGCATGGCACTGGGCTTTGCCTATTTCGTTGCCGACAATTTCGCGCTGGCAATGGGCAATATCGGTGCTTATCCGTCGCTGTTGGCGGCCTGGGCACCTTTCCTCTTATTCTTCCTGATTGGCGAAACCGTGCTGATCCGCACCGAGGAATAAAAGTTCAGTTTCTGCCGGCGCTGCCGCGCACAAGACCCGTGATCAGGGTCCACAGACTGCCATGATCCGCCCGGTAGAAATTGGAATCGGTGGGCAATTCTGCCGCCAGACGCCGATGCGCCTCGCCCAGACTATGATAGGGAACACCCGGTAGCAGATGGTGCAACGCATGATAGCGCAGCCCCACCGGCGCCCACAGAGCGGGCAAGGTTCCAGGCGGCGGCACATTGACGCTATCCAGATATTGTCCGGTAACGCTCATCTCCTGACCGTCATTTTCCCACAGATGCGCAACCAGTGTCCGGATCTGATTCAGCACGACACTGCCCGACATAACAGCGAGAAAGATCAGGAAGGCGCGCATTGGAATGATGTCCATCGCAACCATCGCCAGCAGGGCAATAGCCCAGATGGACGCACCGATCTCGCAAGCCAGCCAGCGGCGTTTGAGATCGCCCTCGGGCGGTTTGCGGCGAAAATCCGGATTGATGATCAGGCCTGAATAGCGTTCGACCACCAACTTGCGCAGCGGCGGAATGATCGCGGAAAGCGGTGACAAAATGGCATAGCGGAACAGCAGCGCCACCGGCGCCAGTGCAGCGACGATCACGAACAGGGGAACCGACCAGGGCTTCATCAACGCCAGCGGCAGATATTCCGGGTCTTCGACCGTGCCATATTTTTTGGTCCGGTGATGGATGCTGTGAATACCCTCGTACATGAAGGACGGGATCATCATCGGCACCCCGAACAGGGCGTTCCAGGCGAAATGGAAGCCGGGCAGCGCGTTCCGGCGGACATGGGTCAATTCATGAATGAAACTGCCGGCCCGGTAGAGCGCCAGCACCGCGATCAAGCCGAAGACGATGGCGAGACCAGTGGATTGAATGATGATTGCGCCAGCAAGCGATCCGTAGCCGACCGCCACGGATGCCAGAAAATCGGCCCAGTAGATCGCCGGCTTGGGCGCGTTGAGATCTCGCGTGACCTTGGCGGCCGTGCGGATCAGCTCATTGTCCTCGGGAACCGGCACAGGCGCGGCACTCAGACGCGAATCTGCTTCTGCCTTCGGCACATTATTCGGAGAGATGGTCGTCGAACTCATAAACACCTGCATGATTGTTGAGCGGTATAGAGCAACATATCGTGGCGATAACATGGCGAGGGCAAGACCGGAATAACTCCCGCGCCCTTGACATTGCGCCGCGATTAACGCCACAGCCAGCCGCAAATATAGAAGGATAAAATATGGTGGCCGGTCAGGATATAGTGATTCAACCTGTGACTACCAAGGCCCAGACGAAGCAGTTCGTCGAGATTGCCTATCAGCTCAATACCGGTGACCCGCATTGGGTGCCACCGCTCAGGTCCGAATTCACCAAGCTGATCACGCCTGGGAAGAACCCGTTTTTCGAACATGCCAGAGTGCAGTTTTTTCTCGCCCTGCGCGGAGGTCAGGTGGTCGGACGGATCAGCGCCCATATTGACGAGTTGGCGCTGGAACAGCCGGCAGAACAGGGCATGGGCCCCGGAACCGGCAATTGGGGCCTGATGGAAGCCAGCGATGAAGCGGTGATGCACGCCTTGATCCATGCCGCTGAAGCCTGGCTGAAAGAACAGGGCATGACCCGCGTGCTGGCTCCGATCAGCATGTCCGTCTGGGAAGAACCCGGATTATTGACCCAAGGCCACGACCATAGTCCGATGATCATGATGGGCCATCACAACGCCGCCTATCAAGGCTGGATCGAAAGCCTTGGCTATACGGTCGCCAAACGCATCGTATCCTATGACCTGCCCGTAAAAGATGGGTTTCCGAAGCTGATAAACCGCATTGTCGCTTCGGGAGAGCGCAACAAATTGCTCAAGATTCGCAAAGTGGACAAGAAGCATTTCGACCGCGATGCGGCAATCATCATGGGTATTTTGAACGATGCCTGGTCCGGAAACTGGGGCTTTGTCCCGATGACCGACCACGAAATTTCCCACGCCGGTGAAAGCCTGAAGCCGATTGTCCACGAAGCCCTGATCCGGATCGCGGAACTCGACGGCGAACCGGTCGCGTTCATGATGACTCTTCCTAATATGAACGAGGTGATCCGGGGTTTGAAGGGTTCGCTTTTGCCATTTGGCTGGGCAAAGCTGCTCTGGTGGCTCAAGTTCCCGAAAGCACAGTCGATGCGGGTTCCGCTGATGGGTGTCAAAAAGGAGCTGCACAACAGCCGTCTCGCTAGCCAGATGGCTTTCATGATGATCGAATATATACGCCGCGACGCGGTTGCCAATTTCGGCACCCGCTATGCCGAACTCGGCTGGATATTGGATGATAATCAGGGGATGGTAGCGATTGCCGACGCAATTGGCGCTGAAATCAACCGGGAATATCTGATTTACGACAAACCGATTTAGGACGCCGTATCTTTGCTGATCACCCCGGTTACGAGCTTGCTCGCAACGTCGCGAATGATCTTGTCGATACCCTTGTCCCACAAATCACTATGACCGGCATTTTTTATCGGAAACGCGGTTTTGGGGTTTTTCGCAGCATCAAAGAAGCTTTGCCCCATCGCAAATGGTATCAGTTCATCTTCTGTGCCGTGAATCCAGACCAGCGGCATATTGATGCTGTCGATACGGTCAATCGTCCGATAGCGATCCTTCACCAGCCAACGCGCCGGAAAGAAGGGGAACTGCCGCTGGGCCATATCATCCATACCGCTATAAGCGGCGACCATTATCAGTCCTGCGGCGTCATTTTTTGATGCAAGTCGGGCCGCGACACCGCTACCCAGAGATTCGCCGATGATGATGATCCGGTCTGGCTTGAAACCTTTTTGAATCAGCCAGTCATAATTTTCCTGGGCGGTTTGAAATAGTTCCGTCTCACTGGCTGACCCGATATTTCCACCATAGCCGGGATAGCCAACCCCCAGCACGGCTGCGCCGTTACCGGCGAGCGCTTGATAAATGGGTATCCGGTGAAAATGCGATCCTGCATTGCCGTGAAGGAACAGAATGACGGGCGAATCCGGCGCTTTCGGCTCATGCCACAAAGATCGGAGGTCGCCGTCCGCGCCAGAACGGATAACTACGGATTCGACACCCATCTGATCGAGATAGGACGCGGGCGGTACCGATTGGTCGGGAAAATAGAGGAATTGCCGCTGGAATATGAAAACCAGCAATAATATTAGCAGATAGATGCCGGCCAGGGAGGCCAGTCCGGCGAATAGCAATCGCATCAAATATCCAGATTTACCCAGGCTGGCGTGTGGTCACTCGCCTTTTCGCGGCCACGATGTTCCTTGTCGACGCCACAGCTTTTCAGCCTGTCAGCGGCCAGCGGGCTGAGCAAGAGATGATCGATGCGGAACCCCTGGTCACGCTGCCAGCCACCGCTGCGATAGTCCCAATAAGTCCAGATATTGCCCGCCGGATAGGTGACGCCCAGAGCATCGGTCCAGCCGTCATTTAATATGCGCCGATAGCCCTCGCGGCTTTCCGGCTGCATCAAAGCATCATTCTGCATCGCCTTGACCGAATAGACGTCATTGTCGCGCGGGATGACATTATAGTCGCCGGCCAACACCGCAGGCACCTCTTCCGCCAAGATTTCTGCGGCACGTTCGCGCAACCGTTTCATCCACCGCAGCTTGAAATCGAATTTCGGACCCGGGTGGGGGTTCCCATTGGGCAGATAGATGCTGGAAACGCGAACTTTCGAACCGTCTTTAGCGCTGATATTGGCTTCGATATAGCGACTATGCTCGTCTTCCGGTTCGCCATCGAGCCCGCGCTTGACCTCTTCGGGAACCTGATCGCGCGCCAATATGGCAACCCCATTGAAGCTTTTCTGGCCGTGCCAGATCGCGCCATAGCCGATTTTTTCAAATTCGGCGGCGGGAAAGCCTTCGTCCTGCGTCTTGATTTCCTGCAGGCAAGCGACATCCGGCTGGGTCTCTTCGAGCCATTCCAGCAAGCGCGGCAGGCGTGCCTTGATGCCGTTAATATTATAGCTGGCTATTTTCACTTAGACGGAGAAGCTGGAGCCACAGCCACAACCGGAGGCCGCGTTGGGATTGGTAACCTGAAAAGCACTGCCACCGAGCGACTCGACAAAATCTACGGCGCTACCGCGCACTAGATCGAGGCTGATTTCGTCGACGACCAGCGTTACACCGGATTCTTCGACCGCGATATCATCTGCTTCGATGCCGTCGGCAAGACCAAAGCGATATTGGAAACCGGAACAGCCGCCACCTTCAACAGAGAGCCTCAGAATCGCGGCTTTGCCCTGTTTCTCGGCAATAGCAGCAACGCGCCTGGCGGCATTGGGGGTCAGGATGATATCCTGTTCGATAGTGGCAAGAGCTTGGTTCATGATATCAAGATAGGGAGAATCAAAAGGAGCGGCAAGCCTTAAGCTCAAACCGCTCCTTTATGCACCCTCTCCCAAAGGTGTAAAATCTATCTTATTCTGCTGGACCGCCCAATGCAACGCCGGAATTCAGCTTCTGCGCGATCAGGAAATCATTGGACTGCATGAACGGGATGGGATTGACCGCTTCGCCTGCGATCCGCACTTCATAATGAAGATGGCTGCCAGTCGAACGACCGGTGGAGCCCATGAAGCCGATCAGGTCGCCGCTCTTGACGCGCGCATTCGCATCAACATTGAGCCGGGACATGTGGCCGTAACGGGTCTGGATGCCGTTACCGTGGTTGATTTCAACATATTTGCCGTAACCGCCGAGCCATTGCGCGCGGCCGACAATACCGTCAGCTGTTGCATAAATCGGAGTGCCGATCGGACCGGCCATATCGAGGCCCTTGTGACTGGCGCGACGGCCTTTGAAGGGATCGGAACGGTAACCATAAGAACTGGTCAGAGTGAAGTCTTTCACTGGCTTGCGCGACGGGATGGTCAATTTTACCGCTTCCTGCTTGCCCTGACCGGCCCAGTTATTGAAGATCATCCGGAAGGCCGGATCTGCTTCGCCAAGCGCGCTTTCCGCGTCCTGACTTTTTAGCACATCAACGGGGATGCTGGCTTCGGCAGCGGTCTCGGCCGATGCTGCGGTGGAGAAAATCATTGCCGATCCGAGAAAAGCAATGGCTGTGATCTTGCTCACAGATTTCTTAAACAAAACTACTATATTTTCGGTCATAGAATGATCGAACCTTTTTTTGCGACCCATGGAAACCATGGCTTGAATTTTGTGGCGGAACTTTCGCCCCCGTTGTGCGTTTACGGGTGTAAATTCATTTTGGTTAACAATTCAATACCATAATAATAATCCTGGGTCAGACCGGCTGTCCGGCGCGCTGAGTCGTTAAATGGTGGCTTTAACCCGCCTTTGACATGGGTTTTTACAAGCCGCTGCCAATGGGCGTGCGGCTGCATTCCGCTTCTCTTGCAGGCGAATTCGAACCATTTCGTGCCATAGAAAACATGGTTGATTTCGTCCTGATAGATTCGGCTGAGCACTTTTGCCGTCATATGGTCGCCCTGCCGTTTGAACCGCTCGACCGTATTTAGGGTGACGTCCAGCCCCCGGGCTTCCAGCACCATAGGCACAATGGCGAGGCGCGCGGAAGCATCGTGCGCCGTTTCTTTTGCCGTGTCCCAAAGGCCGTCATGGGCGGGGAGCGCACCGTAAAAGCTGCCCTGTTCCCGCAATCTCCGGTCCAGCAGAGCAAAATGCATCGATTCTTCCGCACCGACACGCATCCAGTCGTCGGTAAATTCCCGGGGAAATTGCGATCCGAACCGTCCGATCATGTCGAAAGCAAGATCGATTGCGACAAATTCGATATGGGCGAGCGCGTGAATCAGGACGAGTCTTCGCGGGACCGATGTACCCTTGCCCCGCCTGGGCATATCCTGAGGGCGCATCAGGACCGGATGATCGGGTCGCGCCGGCATATCCGGCATCGTCTCGCAAAATTCATGAGTCAGCCGCCCCAGCCGCCATTCGCGGGCAGCATGGCGCGCTGCCATCGCCTTGGCGACGGGATCGGCGGTTTGCAGCACGCGCAAAACAGCTGCCCCGACAGTCATATGTTCGGTCATTCCGGAAGGCTATGCCGCCTGTACTGCAGCCAGAACCTCTTGCGCGTGCTCCTTGACCTTCACTTTCGGCCAGGCCTTGAGGATGGTGCCATCAGGACCGATCAGGAATGTCGAGCGGATGATCCCCATATAGGTCTTGCCGTACATTTTCTTTTCCGCCCAAACGCCGATTTTTTCCAGAAAAGCGGTGCTTTCATCCGACGCAATATCGACGGTCAGTTCCTGCTTGTTGATGAAATTCTGCTGGCGCTTCGGCGAATCAGCAGACATGCCGAGCACGGCGGCACCGGCTTTCTCGAATTCCGGCAAGAGCGCCGAAAAATCTTTCGATTCGGTGGTACATCCCGGTGTGCTGGCTTTCGGATAGAAGAACAGCACCAGCTTTTTGCCAGCATAGTCGGAAATTTTTACCGGACTGCCATCCGGCGCTACCAGTTCCATATCGGGAATTTTGTCACCCACATCGATCATCTCGTTACATCTCCTAATATTTCATCGGGGTCCGGCCGCAAGTGCCGGTTCCACTCGTCAATAACGCATTGCCGCGCCTTGTCATAGCCATCCAGAAGCGCCTCCCAGCTCTCCTGTCCCGCAGATTTGGCGATCAATGCGCGGCTGGTTACCGGTGGAAAGTCACAATCCGGAGACATCAGCCGCAAGGCCACCAGCAAGCGCGCCATCAGTTCGTAAGCGGCGACCATTTCCTCGCCCAGATCGCCTGTAGCGACCAGCGCCCGAACGGCTTTGCCCAGTTGCGGATAGAGCGCCTCGCCGGTTTTCAACTGCAGGAAATGGATGATAAATTCCCAGTCGACCAATCCGCCTTCCATCATCTTGGTATCGAGCGGCCCCTTCGGCGGCTTATGTTCGACGATATCCAGCCGCATCTTCCGCACCGCCTTGCGCAGCTCTTCGGGTTCGCGGTCCTTGCGCAAGATTCCGCGAATCTGCTGTTCCAGTTCGGCGCGGTCCGCTTTGTCGCCGTAAACCGGTCGCGCCCGGGTCAAAGCCATATGCTCCCAGGTCCACGCACTTTCCCGCTGATATTTGTAGAAACTCTCCAGCGTCACCGCGAGCGGCCCCTGCGTCCCCGATGGCCGCAATCTTGTGTCCACCTCGTAGAGTGGGCCGGCTGCGGTCGGCACCGAAAGCGCCGTCACGATCCGGGCCGTCAACCGGTTATAATATTGGGTCGCACCCAATGATCGTTTGCCGTCGGACTCGGCGCTATGGTCGCCGCTGAACAGGAAGATCAGATCGAGATCCGACGCATGGGTCAACGCCTCCCCACCCAACCGGCCCAGCGCCAGAATGAGCAGCCCGCAGCCGGGAACCTTTCCGTGCGTCTCTTCAAATTCCGTAATGGTCGCATCGGTCAGCACCTGAATCGCGGCTTCGGCCACCCTTGCATAGCCTGCAGAGATATCCAGTGCATCATGACGGCCCTCGATCAGCTGGACCCCGAGCGCGAAGCGTTTTTCACCGACCCGGGCGCGCACCCGGTCGAGCAATATCTGATAATCGTCGCCGGTTTCGGTGCGGGCAAATTGTTCCGTCAGTTTTTCCACCGACGGAGGCAAGTCCAGCGCCGTGGCATCAATCAAACCGTCGAATAACTCTGCTCTCCGGGCGAGTGCATCGGCGAGTACCGGCGCATGGCTGAGAATCTTGCCGAGCAGGTCGAGCAGAGCGGGCCGCGCTTCCAGTATCCGGAAGAAATTGATCGCGGTCGGCAATTTATCGATCAGACTATCGAGCCGCGCCAGTGCCTTTGTCGAATTTGGTGCCGTAGCAATCGCATCGACCAGATCGGGCAGAATCGCTTCGAAGGATTCCTGGGCTGCGTTTGACCGCAATGCCGTCACCTTGCCGCTCCGCCAGCGCTTGATCGCCTGCAGAAAGCTGTCCCCTTCCAGCAGGTTTTTTCCGGCGATCACCGCCGTCAGCTTCTCCTCATCCGCCGGCAGTCGAGTATCGTCATCCGGCTCGATCAGATCATCATAGATATTGCCGACCGCGTCCACATGCGGTTCGAGCAGGTCAAGCAGTTGCTGACCGGTGTCCAGCCCGTGCAGCCGCGCCACCCGGCTCAGGTCTTCTGCCGTATCCGGCAGGCTGTGCGTTTGCTGGTCGTTGACCATCTGCAGCCGGTGCTCGATGACCCGGTAGAGTTCGTAGGACTCGCTCAGCACCCGTGCTTTTTCGCCATCGATCCGGCCGGCCTTGGCCAGCGCCGCCAGCGCATCGCGCGTCGCCGGCGCCCGCAAATCCGGTTGCCGTCCGCCAAAAATCAGTTGGTGCATCTGGGCGTAAAATTCCGTTTCCCTGATCCCGCCCCGGCCGCGCTTCAGGTCAAAACCGGGACCGAATTTCTGTCCCGCCGCATAATGATCGCGGATTTGCGCGGTGACCGAGCCGATATTCTTGATCGCTCCATAGTCCAGCGACCGTCGCCAGATGAACGGATTGATCGTTTCGAGAAAATATTGGCCCAGCCCGGGGTCACCAGCGGCGGCCCGTGACCGGATATAGGCCGCCTGCTCCCATGCCAGCGCGCTTGATTCATAATAGCTAATCGCCGCTTCGACCGGCAGCGCCACCGGGCTGACTTCCGGCGACGGTCGCAGCCGCATGTCGACGCGGAAGACATAGCCATCCGCATCGCGGGCATTGAGCGCCTCGACCAGTTGCTGGCCGATCCGCCGCGCGGCGTCACTGGGGTCTTCCCGGCCGCGCACCGGGATTTTGTCGGGATCATAGATGAAGATCGGATCGATATCCGACGAATAGTTGAGTTCGCGGCTGCCATGCTTGCCCAGCCCGATGATCGAAAAGCCTTCCAGCGACGCGTCGGGATAGCGGGTCGCATATATGTCGGCCAGCGCCTCATCCAGCGCCCGGTCGGCGAAATCCGACAATTGGGTGATAACATCGGTGAGAGTCAGGCGCCCGGCAAGATCACCAATCGCCAGGGTTAGCGCGAGCGCGCGTTTCTCGCGGCGCAATTTTTGCCGGACATTTTCAGCGCCATCCCCTGCACGAGCGGAATATTCAAACGCTGCTTCAAGATTTTCCGAAGCCAGCAAATCCGCGAGTTCTGGCTGAACCTCGAGCGACAATCTGAGATAAGGTGCATTTTCCCTTGCTCGTACAAGCGTTCCAGCAAGCGAAGATACAGGAGGCAACGGAGCTATATTCATCGGACGAGCTTTAAGGCCTCAATCGCATTTGTCACGCCTGCCAGCATGAATTCATGCGAATAAGCTATTGTTTCTTCTTGTCGATCAATACGGCCTGCTGCCATTTGCTGGGTGCTTTATCCGTGCGATGGATGCAGCCCGCCCAGCAGCACGGCCTGCGCTTACCGTCCAGCAATTCCTCGATGGTTCGCCCGATTCGCTTCTCGCGGGTCTTCGCCTGCTTGGCATCTTCGACCCAGCAAATAAACTCATTGCGACCAAGCGGAGTGAGGCTTTGCCAAAGTGCGAGCACCTCTGCATCCGCCGCAAGGGCAGTTCGCATATCTTCCGCCAGCTTGTGGACGGTCCCCTCGGCTATCGTCTCGTGCATCGCTCAACAATAATAGCGGAGCAACCGGAGATCAATCCGCTTCGCTACCGCCCAGATAATTGCGCGAAAAATCCTCCGCGAAATTCGCAAACCTTCCCTCAGCGATAGCCGCCCGCATCCCCGCCATCAGCGATTGATAATAAGCAATATTATGCTCGGTCATCAGCATCGCGCCCAATATCTCCTTCGCCCGGATCAGATGATGCAGATAGGCGCGACTGTGATTCTTGCAGACCGAACATTCGCAGCTTTCATCCAGCGGTGCCAGATCCTCGGCAAATTTGGCATTGCGAATGTTGAGCGCGCCCTGAGCGGTAAACGCCTGGCCATTGCGGCCGGACCGGCTCGGCAAGACACAGTCGAACATATCCACCCCGCGCGCGACCGCGCCGACCAGATCATCCGGCTTGCCGACACCCATCAGATAGCGGGGCTTGTCGGCGGGCAACTGGTCCGGCGCATAGTCGAGCACCTCGAACATCGCTTCCTGCCCCTCGCCGACCGCAAGGCCGCCGATAGCATAGCCGTCAAAGCCGATTTCAATCAAAGCCTCTGCCGATGCCGCGCGCATCTCCTTGTCGAGCGATCCCTGCTGAATCCCGAACAAAGCCGCTCTCGAAGCATGCTCTTCGCCGCTATCAAAACCGTCGCGCGACCGCTTGGCCCAGCGCATTGAGCGCTCCATCGATGCCTGCGCTTCCTCGCGCGTCGCACCATTCTTGGTACATTCGTCGAACGCCATAACGATATCGCTGCCGAGCAGCCGCTGGATTTCCATCGACCGTTCCGGCGTCAGCATATGGCGCGAACCGTCGAGATGGCTCTGGAATTCCACGCCATTTTCGCTCAGCTTGGTCAACTCCGACAGGCTCATCACCTGATAGCCGCCGCTGTCGGTCAGGATCGGTCGATCCCAGTTCATGAACTTGTGCAGACCGCCAAGCCGCGCCACCCGTTCCGCGCCGGGGCGCAGCATCAGATGATAGGTGTTGCCGAGAATGATGTCTGCACCGGTTGCGCGCACGGTTTCCGGCTTCATCGCCTTCACTGTTGCCGCTGTTCCCACCGGCATGAAGGCCGGCGTGCGAATCTCGCCACGCAGCATGCTGATCTTGCCGGTGCGTGCCTTGCCGTCGGTCGCGGCGATGGAAAAGGAAAAACGCTCAGCCATGCGCCTGCCCGATTCCAGCTGGGAGACCAGATTTTACGGCTTCAATTTTGTGTTTGTCTGTCGATGGTGTAACCAATGGTCCGTCCTGTCCGAATTAATCCGCATCTGTGCAGGATGGCAACGGATTTTCAAAGACCTAAATCGGGAGTATATTATGACAAAATCAAGCAAACTTGGTTCCGCAGCAACCGCATTAATCGCTGCAGCCGCCCTGTCCGCCTGTTCCGGCGGCAGCAATGAAGCCACCAGCAAAGGCGCTGAAGCAACCGGCAGCGAAGTAACCGAGGTCGCCGCGGCGGAAAAAGAAAAATGCTACGGCATTGCTCTAGCCGGTGAAAATGATTGCAAGGCCGGCGAAGGCACCAGCTGTGCCGGCACGTCTGTTCTCGATTATCAGGGCAATGCCTGGAAAAATACCGACGCCGGTGAATGCGAAGCCATGGGTGGCTCGCTCACCGAAGTCGCCGACAACGACCCACCGCTCGCGCCAGTAACGGCTCCTGCCGAAAGCTAGGCCTCCAGCACAAGATATTGGGAAAGGGCGGTTCGTTTGAGCCGCCCTTTTTTTGTCCTATTCGGGCTGGTTCAGCCCGATAGCGGAAGTTGGCGTTGGTCGCTTTTGACGACAGCAATTGGGTGGATTCCGGAACGTCGGTTTTCGGGTGGACAACTAGCGTGTTTGGTCGCGGCTTATATCAGTTTGGTCGATAGGTCGCATTCTTATCCAGTTTGGTATTCTAGATTATTCAATCAATCACCGGATGGACCATCGCCATGCAATTGATATGTCAGATAGGACTGTTTCGATGCGAATTTTTGCTGCCCTAGCCTTGCCGCTATTTGCCACCGCTTGTGGTACGATCTCTCCGGTTGAGATGCGCTTGCCGCAATCACTTGCCAATCAATCGGCACGCCTGCCAGTCGAAGGGATCGGTGGTCGGATGTCTGGACGTTTCCGAACTGGGGATTATGTCGGTGTATACGAACGTTCGGAGGAACGTCTCGCACTCTTCGATACTTTCATAAAAAACTCAGATCACTCCAATTTCGTGATCGAAGGTCCAGGCATCAGTGCGACTATCGAGGCGGAATGTCTGATAGGCGAGCGGGTACTCGATTTCGATATCTTCGAATTTACACCTAAACGCATGTCATACCGCTGCGAATTTACAGCTGACGGCCGGGCAATACCCGCTCGGTTCGAATTGCAGGAAGTTCGGTCAGGTCTTGGCGGTTTGCTAAATCGCCGCGAACGTGTCGGAGAGATTGCATTAGGCGGAGAAACTGTGCAAATTCGGTCTGTTCACAAACTAGTTGGTTCACCACTCGAAATGGCAAAACCCATCGGATATGTTTTGGAGCAAAATGGTCGTCCGGTGGGCGCAGTTGAACTCAATGGATCGCCGGTCATTTACATTGCGGACCTGACCGATGAAGGCCTGTCGCGCACGATAACCATCGGTGCGGTCGCATTGGCGATATTCTGGGATCCAGCAAATAGTGCTCTCGGCGGTGACTAGCGGGCCCACCCCCGCTGTCTCAAAGAAGACGGAGGCGCAATACGCAAGCTGGATTACCGTGGCGGTCTGGAGCATATCCTCGCTGCTTTTTGTTGTCCCCATGCTGGTGGCCGGCGAAAAGGTTACCACACAGATGATATGGTCGATAATTGCCATTGCGTTCGGTGGTTCATTTGTTTCTTGCGCATTGATGATCGTGATCTGGCGGGTATTTGAAAGCAGTTTGCCACGAAAAATTCTGATTGCAACGAGCGCGATATTTCTAGCTGCAATACTGCTTACACTGTTTGACTTAGCATCGGCAAAACTCTTCATCTCGATCCAGCCGGGAAATCAGTTGTCGAGTTCGCTTTTTTATCGGGCTACCAACAACTTCGCGGTTTTTATTCCCCATTTTTCTCTTCTCGGAGCTCTCTATGCATTGCTTGCGCACAACCGCCAGGCCGTTAGGCGCGAACGAATGCTCGCTGATGCAAATTCGCTCGCACACCAGGCAAAATTGTCTGCACTGCGCTATCAGCTTAATCCGCACTTCCTGTTCAATACTCTGAATTCGATTTCATCCTTGGTCGTCACGCGACGGAATTCCCAAGCCGAGGAGATGCTTACGCGTCTTTCTGAATTTCTGCGTACGACGCTCGCCGTTAGTCCCAACACGCCGCAAACGCTGGAGAGCGAGTTGGAAACGGTTGAGGCCTATCTTGGTATAGAACGCATTCGCTTCGGCGATCGGCTCGGATTAGAACTATGCTGTCCTTCCGCTTTGCGCGATTCGCTCATCCCGCATTTCCTTCTCCAACCATTGGTAGAAAACGCTATCAAATATGGCGTCGCACCAACAGAGGATTCCATTACGATCGGTATCGACATTCTAGAAGACGATGAAATTCTCGAAATTGTAGTACGCAACGATACCCTAGCTCCCGCCTCATCCGTTCATGGAATAGGCGTGGGACTCCGAAACGTCCGCGACAGGTTGCAGGCCGTCTTCGGGGATCTGGGCACTCTCGAAATAATGACTGTCGACCAAGAATATCGCGCAATCGTTCGCTTTCCACGGATGAAAGAATAGCAGCATTATGCGCATCCTGATTGTCGATGATGAACAACTGGCGATCGATCGTCTTGCTGACTTCTTGTCTGACATCGAGGGTGTGGAGGTCGTTGGAAAAGCGAATAACGCCCGCGCCGGAGAGGAAGCGATTGCTGAGCTGCGGCCTGACCTCGTGCTTCTCGACATTCAGATGCCCGGCCGCAGTGGTATGGCCTTGGCCGCCGATCTAGATCCACAGGGTCGCCCGGAGATTGTCTTCGTAACTGCGTTCGAGCATTTCGCTCCCGATGCCTTTTCTGTGGACGCTGCCGACTATCTGCTCAAGCCCGTTCGCTTTGATAGGCTCAAGCAAGCCATGGTTCGTGCACAGCGCCGTATCCGCATGAGTATTGCCGCCGCGCTCGGTGATGCAGTGAACGCCGAGACCAGCCGATATGCGCGCGAGATTTGGGTGACCGTTCGCGACGGCCAAGTTCGTCTTGATGTCGACTTGATTGAATGGATTGAGGCTGCGAAAGACTATGTATTGCTCCATACTGCTACGCGTAGCTATCTGCACCGGATCTCGATGAATTCACTGGAGGAGAAGCTCGATCCAAAGTCGCTGACGCGAGTGCACCGATCTGCGTTCGTGAGATTGAGCTTAGTCGAGAAACTGGAGCGCCCTGGCAAGGGAAGTCTCAAGCTGGTGCTACGTGATGGAGCAATCATCCAGGTTGGTCCGAGCTACGTCAAAGACGTGCTACGCTCCATAAATCCGCAGGAAGAGTGATTCCGACCCAAGCCCGACGGCAAGAAATGGTATGAGGGCATCGAACACGAAAATCCCGCCCGGTGAGGACCGGGCGGGCGTATGATTACATTTCCTAACGCCGATTTAGAATCGCACACCGGTAGCCAACATGATCTGGTGACGGCTTGTCTCGAATTCGGCTTCTGAGAATGAACCGTAATCAGAGTATCGATATTCCAGCCGGGCAAAGGGCTGGCCGAAATCGAGCTCTACACCCGCACCAACACGAAAGCCATCTGAATTGTCGCTTTCCAACACAGTCTCGCCGTCCAATGTATAAGCTGCCTTGAAGCGCTGATTGGTATAACCACCCTTTGCGAAGACCATCATCTTATCGCTGACAGGGACCCCAAGGCGGATACCTGCATATATGTCGCGGCCGGACGAAATTTTAAGTACGTCGCCATCTTCGAGCGCGTCGGATACCGAAGCACGGACGGAGCTATCGCCGATCTCGCCTTCGATACCGAGCACGACCCTGCCGAGATTGATATCGTAGCCCAGCGCGATTCCATATGCGATTCCATCTTCCGACGTATCGTCCCCGTCATCACCGGATGTGAAGCTATCATAGCCAATATTCGCGCCAATCCAAGGGCCGTTAAATGGCCGTTCGTCTTGCGCAGCGGCTGGTGCAGTGGCGGTAAAAGCGGCGATACAAGCCGCTGCAAGCAAAGTCTTTTTCATAAGATATTCCCTCGTGCGGGTGATTGAAATCACCCGTTAATCCTGAAGCATCGGACCATCCGACGTTCCGAGAGCGCTTTGTCATGCGGTTGATTAATATGCCGCCGCAGATCGCTTTAGCCAGCATTGCGAGCGATCGATTAGGATGTCGCCGACGAAGTTGGCCTTCTGCGCGACGAAATTGGATTAATCGGAAGGATCAGCAGGCCATATTGAGCCTTTGTGGCGACAAGAAGTGCCAATCCAAAATCTCCCACGGATTTTTCCTAAGGTCGGCTTCAATAGGTTTTGCCACGCTCCGATGCCCTGAAGCGGCGGCTTTCGGGCACTGTAAGACAAGCGCGCACCGTCCGCTATTGGGGCGCTAGCCGACGGTCAGCATCTTTATCAACATTGTCTGCTCATGCGTCCGCCGCGCACATATCGTTCCGGACATCCTCGGCGGTGAGATTGTCATTCTTCAGCCTCCCGGCAGCAACAAACTCGAATCCCCATAGCTGTAAAACCGGTATCCACCCGCAATCGCATGGGCGTAAACCGCCTGCATCGTCTCCAGCCCCATCAGCGCGCTGACCAGCATGAAGAGCGTCGATTTGGGCAGATGAAAATTGGTCATCAGGCCATCGATCGCGCGGAACTTGTAGCCGGGTGTGATGAAAATATCGGTGTCGCCTTCGAACGGGCGGATGATCCCGTCTTCGCCGGTCGCGCTTTCCAGAAGGCGCAGGCTGGTGGTGCCGACAGCGATGACCCGGCCTCCTGCTTGTCGCGCAGCATTCAGGCGATCGGCGGTAGCAGCGTCAATCCGTCCCCACTCGCTGTGCATCTGGTGATCGTCGGTCTCGTCGACCTTGACCGGCAGGAACGTCCCCGCTCCGACGTGCAGGGTCAAAATTTCACTGCCTACACCGACGTCAGCCAGCCCTGCCAATAATCCGTCGGTGAAATGCAGCGCGGCGGTCGGGGCAGCCACGGCGCCCTTTTCCTTCGCAAACATGGTCTGATAATCATCCGCATCGCGCTCGTCGATGGCACGCTTGCTGGCGATATAGGGCGGCAGCGGCATGGTGCCCGCGCGCTCGAGCAGCAGTTCGACCGGCTCGTCGCCGAGGAAATGCAAAATGAAGCTGCCGTCGTCCAGCTTCGCTTCCGCTTGCGCAAATACGTCCATGCCGAAATCTACGGTCTCGCCGACGCGCAGACGCTTGGCGTTGCGGATGAAGGCCTGCCAGCGGCGCAGGTCGACCCGCTTGTGCAGCGTTGCCCCGATCTTGGCCTCGCCCCGCGTGCCTTGCAGCTGCGCGGGAATGACCTTGGTATCGTTAAAGACCAATATGTCTTTGGGACCCAGCAATTGCGGCAGGTCGCTGACAATATGGTCGGATATCTGGTCGCCCGAGACGCTCAGCAGCTTCGCGCTGTCGCGCGGAACCGCCGGTCGCAACGCGATATTTTCCTGCGGCAGCGCAAAGTCGAAAAGATCAACGCGCACAGGCTGGACTAGGGTTTGATCGGCGCGTTCAGGTCGTCCACCGAAATCGGTGCTTCGGAAACATTGGCCGAGGCGCCCGGCAAGACCGGCGGCTTGTGGTCCGCGGCTATCGATGCCTGCAATATCCGGCTCGGATTCAAGGGCGGTTCGCCGCGTTGAATCGCGTCGACATATTCCATGCCGGCGGTGACCCGGCCGAAAGATGTATATTTGCCATCAAGCGAAAAGCGGGGATAGAAGACGATGAAAAACTGGCTGTTGGCGCTGTCTTCGCTCGCAGAGCGGGCCATCGAGACAACCCCGCGTACATGCGGAAACTTGCCGAATTCCGCCTTCAAATCGGGCAGGTCAGAGCCACCGGTACCGGTACCGGTCGGATCGCCGGTCTGCGCCATGAATCCGTCAATCACCCGGTGAAAGATAATGCCGTCGTAGAAACCCTGCCGTGTCAGCGTTTTGATCCGCTCGACATGATTGGGGGCAAGCGCTGAAAACAGCTGGATCGTCACCCGACCGCCGGTCGACAGGTCAAGATGCAGGATATTCTCGTCCGCAGGAACCGAAGAGGGAGCCGGTGCCTTTTCCTCCGCTTCCTGTGCGTGCACAGCAAAGGGGACCAGAAACAGGGCAGAGAAAGTCAGAAAAAATTTACGCAGCATGGCATACTCATTTGGCATCGAGGACTGGGACAGAAACAGGTCTTTGAACGATTCCACCTTGCTCCGCAATGAATTGCTGGAGAAGCCTATTGATCGCCCTTGAGACCGATCTTCTGGACCCGTGCGGTAATTTCATCAGCTACCATGGGTGTTACGAACTTGTGGATCTCGCCGCCGAACATGGCAATTTCCTTGACCAGACGCGATGCGATCGGCTGCAGCGAGACATCTGCCATCAGAAACACCGTTTCGATCTCGCCGTTAAGCTGCTGGTTCATGCCCGCCATCTGATATTCATATTCAAAGTCGGCAACGGCGCGCAGCCCGCGCACGATCACGCCGGCACCCTGTTTCTCTGCAAATTTCATCAGCAGCATATTGAAACCGACCACCTCGACGCCATCGCCAAGCTCGGCGGTTTCCCGGCGCACCATATCCAGCCGCTCTTCGTCCGAGAACATCGGCGATTTCGAAGGATTGGTGGTCACCCCGATCACCAGCTTGTCGACCAGACGCATGCCGCGCCGGATGATATCCATATGACCCAATGTAATAGGGTCAAAAGTCCCCGGATAAATGCCGATTCTCATATCCTGTCCTTCCCGCCTAGCGGTCTCTTGTGATTGTATATTCGGCGATGGCGCGCAGCAAATCCGCTTCCGCGCCATAGCCGTTGAGATGTGATTTGGCCTGATCCACCAGCATCTGCGCCTGATCTCTGGCCCGTTCCAGCCCCATCAGGCTGAGGAAGGTTTCCTTGCCGGCTTTTGCATCCTTGTGCAGCGCCTTGCCCGCCTTTTCCTCGTCGCCTTCGACGTCAAGAATGTCATCGGCAATCTGGAAAGCCAGACCCAGATCATGGGCATAGCCGCGCAGGCTGGTGCGGCCTTCTTTCGTCACCCTGCCCAATATTGCGCCAATTTCGACGCAGGCGGTGATCAGTGCACCGGTTTTCAGCTGCTGGAGCCGGGTCACGGTCGGCAGGTCAAAGGTCGATTTTTCGGCAACCAGATCCATCATCTGGCCACCCGCCATGCCGGCGGGTCCGGCGGCTTTGGCGAGACAGGCGGTCATTTCCGCGCGCACGAAAGGATCGCTATGGGTGCGCTCGTCGGCGAGCAGACCAAAAGCCAGCGCATGCAGCGCGTCGCCGGCGAGAACCGCGGTCGCTTCGCCAAAGGCAATATGGGTGGTCGGCTTGCCCCGCCGCAAATCGTCATCATCCATACAGGGCAGATCATCATGGATCAGCGAATAGACGTGCAACGCCTCTACCCCGGTCGCCGCCCGGATGGCGCAGGATTCATCGACGTTGAACAATCCGGCAGTCGCCATCACCAGCAAAGGCCTGAGCCTTTTGCCGCCGCCGATCGCGGCATGGCGCATCGCTTCATATAGTTCGCGACGCGCATCGTCAGGAACCTGCAAAAGCGTATCGAACTGTCGGTCCACCAAAGCAGCGACCCGCTCCATTTCCCGCAAAAGGTTCGCATTATTATTGGCCGCCATTGGCTCAGTCCGCGTCAAAAGCTACTGTGGCTTTTGGTTTGCCATCGCGATCAAGCGTGATCTTCTCGATCCTCGCTTGCGCCGATTCCAGTCGTTGCTGGCACAAGCCACGCAGTTTTTCACCCTCGCTGTAAAGCGCAATCGACTGGTCGAGCGGCACATCGCCATTTTCCAGTTTGCGGACGATATCTTCAAGGCGCTTCAGCGCGTCCTCGAAGTTCAGATCGGAGAGGTCTTCTTTGGTTTCGCTCATGGCGGAATTCAATGACGACGCTTTGGGCCGCGGTCAAGGGCTTGGACTTCACTATCGTCAACTTCCGGTGTAGCTCTGGAAAGAAAAGCTGGGAGAAGAAGCATGTTCATCGGTCATTTTGCGCCCGCCATGGTTGCAGCAACCCATCCCAGGGCGCCGGGACTCGGCACATTATTTGTCGCGGGACAGTTGCTGGATTTCGGGTTTTTCGGGCTCGCACTGACCGGCATCGAGAATTTCCGCATCACCCCCGGGATCACCAAAATGGTGCCGCTCGACCTCTATGACATGCCCTATACCCACAGCCTGCTGGGCAGTGCGGTCTGGGCCACGGGCTTTGCGTTGCTGATATGGCTCTTCACTCGCAATCGGACGGGAGCCCTTATCGGTGGCGCGGTGGTGCTGTCTCACTGGTTTCTCGACCTGCTCGTCCATGCGCCCGACCTCACGCTTGCGGGTTCCCCGCCAAAAATGGGTTTTGCCCTGTGGAACTATCCGATGATCGAGATGCCACTGGAGCTGATACTCACCTTTGGCGCGCTGGCCTTTTACGTCATCCGGACAAAGGCGGTTTCCAGCCAGTCCAAATTTGCGATTGGCCTTTTGGCCGTATTGCTGCTGACCTTCCAATCTATCAACTGGTTCGGCCCAGAGCCCGCAACCGCTGATATGGCGATGAAGCTCACTGGCCTGTTCGCCTTTTCGGTCGCCTCTCTGGCTGCATGGTGGGTGGGACGAACACGCATATTGAAGCAACGCTAAAACAGGATCGATCATGACCCAATATATCGCCGCCTATTTCATCGCCGCCATCCTCTTCGGCATTCTCGATTATCTCTGGCTCAGCAATATGGCGGGGACTTTATACCGGCCCGTCATCGGCGAGATCATGGCAGACGAATTTCGCAAGGCACCGGCGATGATATTCTATGCGATCTATCTGTTCGGTATCGTCTGGTTCGGGGTCAAGCCGGCGCTGGCCAGCGGTCAATGGACCACCGCCTTGATCAACGGCGCTTTGTTCGGCGGGATCGCTTATGCGACTTATGATCTGACGAGCCAGGCTGTGCTCAAGGTCTGGTCAACGAAGATTAGCCTTTATGACATCGCCTGGGGCGCTTTCGCGACCGGCGTGACGGCGGCGCTGACCGCCTATCTGGTGCTGAAATTCGTGAAGGTCTGACGCCTCCGAGCGTCAATCCTCCCGCTTCTCGGCAAGCGTCTGCATTCTTCCCGGCAGCAAGGCAAATATCTCGCGCTTCCGACTCGGTGAGGCGGATCCCCATTCGCCGATTTCCGACAAGCTCCGCCCGCAGCCCATGCACAGTCCGCTTGGTCGATCGATGGTGCAGATATCGTTACAGGGCGACTTCAAGACGATAGCTGCTCGTCGATCTGGCCGAGCCGTTCCTTGCCGAAATATAGCTCCCCATCGACGTACATGGTCGGGATTCCAAAGGCGCCGCGCGCGACCGCATTTTCCGTATTGTCGATCAAAGCCTGCTTGATCGCCGCGTCCTGCGTTTTTGCAAATAGCTCCGCCGCGTCGAAACCGCCGTCCTGCAATATCTTACCGAGCGTATCGGCATCGGTGACGTCCAGCCCGTCTTCCCAGATCGGAGGCAGAAGCAGTTCGATAAACTCGGCACGCCTTGCCGGTTCGAGCGCGATCAGCATCCGCAACAGAGTGATCGTGTTGAACGGAAAATGCGGGTTCATCTTGAACTTGGAGAGCCCGTGCTTTTTCACAAAACGTCCGAGTTCGAGCATCGCATATTCATTCTTTCCCTTCACGTCCGCATCGCGAATGAACGGTGGCGCATTGCCGGTCAGCTTGTGCATCCCGCCAAGAAAAGCCGGGGTGATTGCGACGGTCGCGCCATGTTTTTCGGCCAGCGCCTTGAGCGGTTGCCAGATCAGATAGGCATTGGGGCTCACGAAATCGAATATCAGCTCGATGGTCTTGGACATTAGGTTGCTCCTTTGAACCTATCCTTAAAGCAGCACAACGAAACATCAATTCCCTCTAGGCGAAATTGTCCCGCCTCGTTAAAGGGTCTTCATGACCACAGATACGCTGATTACCGAGCCCCAGATCTCCACCGAAACCGTGCGCGAGCATGGCCTTAATGCGGAGGAATATCAGCGCATATTGAATGCGCTCGGCCGCGAG
>TARA_R110000850_G_scaffold100947_11_pt1 | contig 85603 bp, 63 predicted proteins | sample TARA_R110000850 | Tara Oceans TARA_R110000850 (sample SAMEA4397586) | marine metagenome | biome: Polar Biome; feature: [SRF] surface water layer (ENVO:00010504); material: water (ENVO:00002006), including particulate matter (ENVO:01000060) such as... | depth 5 m
CTGAACAGGGTTACGACTGTGTACTGCTGGCACTCCCCGGAGATGACCTGCAGCCTGTCACCAACCGCATCGAGCAGACCGGGGCACAGCTCCTGACCTGCCTCGGCGATCTTTCCGATCTGAAATACGCGCAATCCACCGTTGAACAGTGTATTTCAAACTTCGGGCGGATTGATGCCCTCGTCAATAATGCAGCCTGGCGCGAAATTACGACCATGCGGAAAATTGAACTGGCCAGTTGGGAAAAAACACTGCGCGTCTGCCTGACGGCGCCCGCCTTTCTCTCCCGCTGGTGCGCCGAACATATGGAAAAGCAAAAGCGGGGAGTCATTATCAACGTCTCCAGTATTCAGTCACAAATGGCCGCCGGCATCAGTCCCGGTTATGTCGCTGCGAAAGGCGGCCTGGACTCACTCACCTATGAACTCGCCACCCTATACGGACCCTCCGGCATTCGAGTCCTCTGCGTCAATCCCGGCGCCATCGACACGGCCATGGGAAAGTATGACACCACTCAAAAACAGGAATCAGGTACAGACCCAGTGCGACAAAGCTCGGAAGACATGATTCCTCTCCGGCGCTGGGCACAACCTGAGGAAATCGCGCGTGTTATCGTCATGCTGGCCAGCGATGACGCCAGCTATCTCACAGGCACGACCATCACCGTCGACGGCGGCTGGAAACAGCAATGCAGCCCCTACTCGATCAAGCACCAGCAACTCCCCTCAGAGTTTCCCGCAGACTAAATGACTCTGTCTCATGCGTGTTTCAAACCATTGATCGCCAGTCGAACCGCCCCCAGACTCGCATCATCCACACATTCAATCGACACCGGTTCCAGTTTCAGTTCCCGTAATCGCTCCAGTAAAGAAACGCGAAAATCCCGCTGATGCAGCAGGATGCCCCCCGTCAGCGCCAGCGCATAACCATCATCGGAAAAAGACAACTGGACCACAACCGACTGCACCAGCTCTGCCAGATCAGTGACAGCCCGCTGCAGAATCGCCCGCGCCTCCGCATCCCCCTGTTCCGCCGCTTCAAACACCAGTCGTGACAAGCTCGCAATTTCGCTTCGCTCTCTTTCAGCATGATATAGATAACCAATCAATTCCCGCGGATCATTCAGTGTAAGCGTTTCAAGAATCGCAGCCTGCAGACCGGTTTCGGGACCGCGTCCATCAACGGCTCGCGCTATCCCCTGCATCGCAGCCAGCGCGATCTGATATCCGCTTCCTTCATCACCCAGCAGATAACCCCAGCCTCCCGCACGTGCAAATTCTCCTGATTCATTTTTCCCGAACGCCAGTGAACCGGTTCCGGCAATCAGCGCCACACCCGTCCCGTCAGGCGTCCCGGCTGCCAGTACGGTCTCCGCGTCTGTCACCACATTCGTCAGTTCTGCAACGCTGCTTTCCTCAGCCCAGCGTTTCCACGCCTGCTGCTCGGAACTTCGGCCCGCTCCCGACATCCCCAGACAGATCGCAGCGACGCGATGCACTTCGAGCCCTGCCGAATCAAACGCGCTTTGAATTGCCAGCTGGACCTCTCGTGTCGCCACATCCCAGCCACAGGAATTAAAATTCGAAGCCCCTGCCATTCCACGGCCGACAACATGCAGGTCCGCTGCATTCGATACCACCGCCAGCGCAGCCCGGGTGGTGGAGCCGCCGCCATCGATTCCCAATACCAGCTGTTTTGAATGCAGATTCATATTACGGTCGCTCTTCCAGAACCCGTCGCAGGTGCTCTTTTGCCTGAGTCAGCAGTTCATCAGCCGCTTCAGGAGAAACTTTCCGTTTGACATGTACGATGGCGGTTTTCAATTTCCCGTCACATTGATGAAGTACCGTCGCAGCTTCTTCACGGGCAAGATCGGTAAACGCCATCAGAATCCGAATCGAACGGTCCACCAGTTTCTGATTTGTCGCCCGCAAATCTACCATCAGATTGCCATACGTTTTTCCCACGCGAACCATTGCCCCGGTCGTCAGCATGTTTAATACCATTTTCGTAGCGGTCCCCGCTTTCAGACGTGTTGAACCGGTCACGACTTCCGGCCCCACCACCGGACAGATCGTCAATGCCGCCACTTCGGATAACTGATTCTCCTGATTGCACGTCAATGCAATCGTCTGCGCCCCCTGATCGCGCGCGTACTTCAAGCCCGCAATCACGTAAGGCGTCCGCCCACTGGTCGCGATTCCCACCAATACGTCATCTTTCCGGAAATCCAGCTGCTGCAAATCGGAGACGGCTGATTCGGTATGATCCTCTGCCCCTTCAATCGCATTAGTGAGCGCTGCTTCTCCCCCCGCAATCAACCCAACCACCAGTTCAGGCGGACTGTTAAACGTGGGAGGACATTCGCTGGCATCCAGTACACCCAGTCGCCCCGAGGTTCCCGCTCCCATATAGATCAACCGACCTCCCTGCAGAAATGCTTCCGAAATCAGATCAATGGCAGCGGCAATCGTCGCCGCTTCTTTTTCCACTGCCCCTGCGATCTTCGCATCTTCTGCATTCATCAACTGGACAATTTCCAGACTGTTCATTGAATCAATCTGGTCTGATGCAGGATTACGCTGCTCGGTCGTCAAATGCTCTAACATGTTTTTTGTCGGAATCTGCCTGGAGGGAACGGAAATAATCCAGATGCGTTCAATACATTGAAATCATCTCGGACTGTCAAAAACAAAATCGGCCAGTTACTATGATAACCGGGTTCTCGAATCCTGAAAGGATAGAACCCCTGTTTCTGAATCAGTATCACTCGCTTCTGATCAGGTTCGTATCTGTCTCACATTTCACCAGTCTCCCACAACCCGATTGACTTTCCATGAATGCAGGTCTCGTCGCAGTGAATATCGCCATCGGAACAACAGATATGATCATCCTGGTCCTGTATCTGCTGGGCGTAGTCCTGTTCGGTTCCTGGATCGGTGGTCGGCAGAAAGACCTGTCCGATTACCTGCTCGGCGGGAAAACGCTCCCCTGGTGGGCCATCCTGGGCTCGATCGTCGCCACCGAAACCAGTACCGTCACCTTCCTCAGTGTGCCGGGCATTGCGTTTGCACCGGGTGGCAACCTGCAGTTTCTGCAACTCCCCCTCGGCTATATTGTGGGCCGCTTCCTCGTCATTATGTTTCTACTCCCCCTCTACTTTCGAGGTGAAATCTACTCGGCTTACGAAGTCTTCAAAAAGCGATTTGGAGGCACAACGGAACGGGTTTCCTCTCTGACCTTTATCATCATGCGGACACTCGCCGACGGTCTCAGACTTTATCTGACTGCACTCGTCCTCGAAAAAGTAGTGGGCATCCCACTCCCCCTCTGTGTGGTCGTCATCGGGATCGGCACCATTATCTACACCTGCCTGGGAGGCATGAAGTCGGTTGTCTGGAACGACTGCCTGCAGTTCGTCATTTATATCGCCGGCGCGGTGTTTGCTTTTGCTGTGATCATCAATGATCTGCCCGAAGGCTGGAGCAGTTATCAGCAGTTCGCAGCTGCTAACCACAAATTCACCATGTTTGACTTCGACTGGAACTTCGCGAAGAGCTACACCTTCTGGGCCGGGCTGGTGGGCGGTATGTTCCTCTCCATGGCAACGCACGGAGCCGACCAGCTTATGATTCAACGTTACCTCGGTGCAAAAAACCAGAAAGACGCCGCCCGAGCACTGGGCTTCAGCGGTTTTCTCGTCTTTGCACAATTCGCGCTGTTCCTGCTGCTGGGCGTTGCACTCGCCGCGTTCTACGCGACGTTTCCCCCCGTGACTCCTTTCGAGAAACCGGACGAAGTCTTCGCCTCTTTCATTATCGACCACTTGCCCATCGGTGTAAAAGGGCTCACCCTGGCCGCCGTCTTCGCTGCTGCCATGTCGACGCTCTCCAGTTCACTCAGCTCCACCACCAGCGCCCTCGTGAATGATTTTTATCTGCCCCTGACTTCAACCCACAAGCAGCAGTCCGAACTGGTCAGACTCAGCCGCGTTTTCACTGCCCTGTTTGGCTGTGCACAAATCGCGGTCGGCATTGCCAGCCAGTCCATTTCCAGCAGTGTGGTCGGCAATGTCCTCGCGATTGCCGGTATATCCACCGGACTGATACTGGGCATCTTCTTTCTGGCAACGTTCAGCAGACAGGCCTCGCAGGCATCTGCCCTGCTGGGCTTTGTCATCGGTCTCACGGTCGTTTTATACGTAGCCTTCGCCATGAAACAGGAAGTCGCCTGGCCATGGTACACTTTAATCGGCGCGACAACCGTCTTTGCCGTCGGCATCCTAGGCAGCTATTTTCTGCCGCAGGCACAGACTCTGATCGAAGAGTGACTTCACACGTTACTGCCCGCGCCACAAAATCTGATCTGAAATCTCCAGCCGCTCCTGTGCTATTGCAATCTCACTTTTGAAGCGACGCGCATCGACGGGATACCCCTTCGTCGGCTTCAGGTCTGCCACATGCTCACACCAGTACTGATTGAACTGTTCCATCATTACTTCCCGCGTGTACTTGCAGACCATCGAAGACACGGCTACCGGAAAATGTTCCTCCGCTCTCGTCTGAAAACGGACTTCCGTATTGCCAATCTTATACACGCTCTTCTGAGTTGATTCTTCGACGCGAAAGATCATCTCGCCGTCCAGTATTTCATCCAGGAATTCATCATAACGGTTTCGCCCGCCATGCTTATCTCCAATAATCAGCGTCGATTCTGAACACTCCCGATCCCAGACCCGCGTCAGCAGATTCATACACAGCCGCGTCAGCATCACCCCTTTACTGCCATATTCCCGACACAAAGAATTGAACCGTTCAGGTAATACAATTTCCGAGCAGATCCCCCGCAGTTCAATACCCGCTGAATCCAGCGCCTGCTGCAGACTCTGCCGAGACTCTTCAACCGCCTTCACATCGATGACCGAGGGTAGTTCAAAGCGACGTTCCCCACTCCAGGGTTCTCTTTGAATCTCATCCAGATGCGCGGGAGTCGCGATCAGTAACCGCCATAATTCTCCCAGTGAAGCCAGACGTTCTGACTGACTCTGCAGTTGCAGAAACGGTAGTGTCGAACGCTCCAGCGGTCCCAACCCTGCTGTTGCGGAGTGGACCTGCTTGGAGTCGGCTACATGCAGATGTCTGGAATTCTTGCGAGGCTTCTTTTGCGAAACGACCGACTCCAGTGCCGACCAGAAATCAAACTGACGCGGATCATCGGGAACTTTCCATAAGCTGGCAGTGATGACCAGTGGACCCAGGTTGGGGCCGTAGCCAGCTTCGTCCATGCCGATAATCAAACCCATATCTCAACCACAGTCTGCTCAAGGAAAGTCTTACAGAGCTCACGTCTCCACTGAAAAACATCTTCGAGCCATGATAGGCCATTCATCTCGGCAACGAAATGTTGATCAGCCGGCAAATACGAAATCGTCTTCGATTGCCGAACACCAGTCGTCTATTCAAAACGGATCAGACCAAACGTATCGGGTCGTGGTTCGACCGTCAGTGGATGATTCCAGCCCTGCAGACCCATCGCAGGCAGAATCCGCACCACCGAAAGTCCCCAAGTGCTGCGTTTCAAACGCGTTGAAGGAGCCAGCTCGGACAGAGGAATCGCAATCTCTGTTCGCCAGGCCTGTTGATCCTTTTCCCGGGCCACATACCAGCGGGGGTTCCAACTGCGATCAATCCAGCAGCGATCACTGGTCCAGCCCCGATGATCGATTTCCATCTGGTAGAACGTGGTATAATCCCGGTCGATATCAAATGCCAGCGACAAACGATCCTGCAGCTTCAGATCGGCATCATACCCGCGCCCGGTATCAGGCGCCGCCGGATAATCGAGCCCCGCTTTGATCGGAATACTGGCCGCGATGTAAAGATTTTCATTGTCATAAGACAACAGCACAAACGCGCGGTCCACTGGATCGACGCCTGCGTTAGCTTTGTTCTCCATCCCGGCGGCTGGCTTTTCTGAGAGCGTCAGCTCATTCGCTTCCTGCCAGCATTCATCTGACAGCAGGCCATCTAATACAGGTCGCGTCTTGGTAAAGCGACACAGATACACGGGTCGTGGAGGCGTATCCGCCGGATGCAGTAACCAGTTCTCCGCTTTGGCAATGTTCCTCCACGATTCATTCGCTTCCGGCTTGTGGAAATTATGAAAGATGTCATCGGCTTTACCATGCGAACCGATCAGCCGATACAACGAGGCCAGTGGAATCTGTACTTCGGGTGTTTCAAAAAACGCCGGTGCATACTTCTGGAACCAGCGAACCGCGGACAGCGCCTGCTTCTTCCAGTTCTCCGCAGTCTGCGTACTCCAGTTCTCGGGAGCCCCGGTATTGATCTGGCCCACCTGTCTCACTGTCTCCAGTGATGGCGAAGGTAACTGCTCAGAAAACTGAAATGCGTTCCGTACCGGACTTCCTGCCTGCGCGGGATTACTCGTTGATCGCGTCCGTTCCACAGGCACACCACGATTGCGCTGCCACGCGATCTCTTCACTCGACCAGAGCTGAAACAGCCACAGCATCCCCCGCACCGCTTCCGGCTCGCGCGGGAACTGTTCCACCAGTTCCTGGTAGGTCGCTTCTGCTTTCTCCAGGTCATAACTGGCCACATACTGCTGCGCCAGTTGTTCCAGTTGCAACGCCGCCTGGCGACGCGAGAGCCCCTGCGTAATCGTTTTCAAATGTGACATCAATTGTGCAGAAAACAGCGGGTCATCAATCAGCTTCGCTGCCATCGCTCTGATATTCCGCTGACGCTCGGCCAGCTGGCGGTTGCGTTCTTCATCGTCCGCATTGATTTCATTCAGCATCCGGCGGGCATCCGAACCTGGCGCCAGACCGATGCCGGCAAACAGGCTACCCCCGGTCACCGTCGCCTGCTCTCCCTGATCAACGTCAACCAGACGATACACGCTGCGGGCGGCTTCAGAACTCAGCTCTTTTCCGAGAATCTGTTTCCCGGTAGCCGACACTGTCGAAGCCGTCGTTCCCAGTCGAGGCAGATATTCGTCCGCGTCCACAGACACATTCCCCGAACTTCCGTCCGGCAGCCGCAGATATACTTTCTTGACCTTCCACGGCCCCAGCCCCGCCTGTTCGCGATGCTCAATATAACGCGTGGGATCGGCGGCATACCGCACGGCCTGCAGCATCGCATCTTTCATCAACGTCGAAGCCGCATCCTTTCCGACTGGCTGATCCAGAATCAGAACTTCCGGACGCCACGTCCGCAGTTGTGCCACAAAGCGACTCAATGTGACTGACGCCAGCCGCCCTTCCGTATGCCGGTTCCATTCCTCAATCAGGCGATCCGCATTCTGTTCGAGTTCCGGAATCTGTACCGGAAAACGCCAGTCCATGCTTCCCACACCGCCCCCCACGCTGGTGACCGCTTCATTCAGGCGTAAATCCAGATCGGCATTCTTCTGGCCCTCCGAACCCAGATCGCGACGAATCGGCAACACCACCAGACTGCGATACCCCTGATCGCCGGCGTACTTACTCAACAGATCAAACGAAACCTGCTGCGGCTGAGCATGCACGCACATGAAAGCCACACGACGCGGAGTAGCATGATTCGATCGCCACGTCCGCCCGCCATCATCGGTCGAAAGAATCGTTCCCAGTGCACCGACGGCGTACCCGTTCTGATCGTCGACAAAATCAATCGACGCCAGTGGTGCACTCTGGCCGGTCCACTGCTGCCGCCATGATCGCCCGCGATTATCCGAATGCCAGATCACCGAACCCGGATCTCCGGCGACCCAGATCTGCTCGCCGTGCACTTCGACCGTTTTAAAATCGGTAAAATCTTTCAGTTGATCGGGCAGCGCCGTTTCCGGCATCTCCCAGACGACTCCCCGGTTCTCCGTTTTTCTCAACAGCGCCCCGTCACCGACCATCCAGCCGGCTCCGGTCATCGGCACCTGGACATCCTGCAGTCCGCGTAATCCCTGTGGCGGAAATCGGGGAGGCAGCACCGACCCGCCCCCCACCAGCGTCAACCGTCCCTGTGAGCCGGCGACCAGTCCGGTCTCGACATCAAAAAAGGCAGCGCTGCGATAACCGGTCGACTCGTATCCGGTCACATCCTGCCAGGTCTGTCCGCCGTCTTTGGTTTTGAAAACACCTGTCGCATGCTGCACCGAACTATCGCCGATCACCACGCCTTCATTCATCCCGAAAAAACGCACGTAATGCAGTCGAGGCAAGCGTTGCTGCACCAGTTCCTGCCATGTCTGGCCTCCATCTTTTGTGTACAGCAGCACGCCCTGATTCAGATGTCCGTACGCAGCGGTCCCCCCACCTGCAATCCAGCCAATCTGGTTCGTCAGAAAGCAGATGTGCCTCAACGGACAATCCACGGGACTGGCGACAAACTGCCAGGTGCGTCCCCCATCCTCGGTTTTGCGAATCACCCCCCGATCCCCCACGGCCCAGCCGGTATTTTTCCCCAGAAACTGGACGGCATGCAGATTGGCATCGTCCAGCAGAGGCGAACCTGCAGACGGGCTGCGTGTGTCAGCAGACAGAGAGGGCTGATTCAGAAATAAACCGGACAGGAAGAGCATTCCCCACAGCAGTCTGCGCACCGGGAGTTTTTCATTCTTTCGGGTTTGAAACAGCATCGGACATCCTTGTTCGAATAAAAACACGTCACAGAGCAGCGGGCCGAAGCTCCAGACCGGGGCAGTTCCACTGCCGGGCCTCCATTGCTCTTGAAATCAGGGCTGTACAGTTTACAAAAAATGCAGATTTTAAGGGAGGGGAAGTTTAAACGCATTGCAGGAGCATTTTCCTGAAATCCCGGTCATTTCATCCCCAGATTGCCATCCACTTCCCTTGATGGCCCTCCCCGGATTGTTATACTGGGAAATCCTCTTCATTGAGACCATTTTCAGTCATCCGTACAGGTAATCTGATTACAGTCACAAATGAGCCCAAGTGGCGGAATTGGCAGACGCGCTAGCTTGAGGGGCTAGTGGGGGTAATCCCCGTGGAGGTTCGAGTCCTCTCTTGGGCACTTAATATCAAAGGACTTAGAGCAATTCAGCTCTGAGTCCTTTTTTTTGTGCCTCGCGTTCCCATTTCCTCTTGTTCCCCTCTCCCCTCTTTTTTTCATCCTCAGACTGTTTTTCCTGCTGAAAAAATTCGACTTGACTCCGCCGCGCCGCGAAACATGATAAGCGCTCTAATGAGTCGCGCGCGTGGTCCAGTATTTCTTCACTTGCAGAAATTGAATCAGTGTCGAAGTCAGCACTAACAAAGCCTCTCGTTTCCGTATGATTTTAGTAAATACCTGCTCAAACATGTCGTGCGGATCGACACACATCGCCCCGGCATCGTCCCGCGACGCTCCAGTGTCGCCCCCGTGTCGGTACACATCAACCAGTATCGCCACCCGATTCTGTACATCTCCCCTTGACGCCCCCGCGCCCCTGCAGAAAATCGGTAACATCGAATTGACCTGCGACTGAACTTCATTATGAGATTACATGCTCTCATTAGAAACATCAAAGATCCACCTCGCTCTGCTCACTTAAACCACGGGTGCCATCTGTCGGCTCGTCCGACAATGCCTGAAAACCAGACCTCTCACCCGACGCACATTATAGGAAAAGTGAACGCAACCCGAGAGATGAAAAGTGCGCACTGAATTGAAACAGGATTATTTTATGATCCAATACTTCTGAATGCTTTATTTCTCACTTTTGTTGTCAGGGCTCTTCTGCTGATTAAACCAGTCCTGGCGTTCCTTGCCAGAGGCGACTCCATCGCGATTTTTATCGATCGCTTTAAAATTTGCTTCCACCTTCTGCTGATTCCATGCCCAGCCATTCTTTTCCCACATTACTTTTTCCAGGGCAATGAATTCGGCTTTCGTCCAGTCTGTTCCAGTTCCTGGCTTGGCACCTCCAGTCCTTTGCCAGACGCGCACATAATCGACGAACATCGTTGTGGGAAAACCTTCCGCAGTCGTTTTTTCTGGCACGGGAAGACGAGCTCCATCTTTGTAAACCACAAACGGATAACGCAGCCCCAGTGACAGTGTGACATGCATGGGCAGATGCCAGTACAGGTTGGGTTTCCGCGCGACTTCCGTTCCGTCGATGTACCAGACAATCCAGTCCTGCGAATTTTCTACGGCGTAAATGTGAAAATCTTCACGGGGATCCCAGGGAGAATCAAAATGATTACTGCACAGCCCAGGACGGTTATGGGGCCGAACCCATTCTCGTCGGCCCTCTTTCATCAGCGTCGTATGCAGATTGCAGTCAATTCGCGTGACGGGAAAATGTTTTTTCGTCTTAAAATCAAATTCACATTGCTGCAGTTCAACCACGTCAATTTCTGAATAGGCAACCGTTTCACCATCCCTGGCCTTAAATCGATTTTGAGGGCCGATACTGTAAAGCCAGAATGAAGGACAGGCACCGGGGTACCGTGAACAGCCCTTGATCCGAGCTTCAAAATATCCATAAGTCAAGGTTTTGTCATTTCTTGCCATCCCGGAAGTATAGTACAACTCCTGATTGCCCCGCCGATGGTTTTTCTGCTCCATCCGAATCTGTAAAACCCCTGCCTGCTGTTTGACATTCTCAGGCTCCCAGCTCCAGGGACCATAGTCCGGAGTATCGATATTCCACTTACTGCGATCAATGTCAGCCGCATCGAATTCATCAGACTGTGCATCAAGGAATTTCCAGTCCCCAGCCTTCTCTTGCACTCCCGTGCGAAAAGGAACAGGATCCGCTGCATGAACCGATATCTCGGGGAAAAACCCCGTCAGGACAACCAGGCCCATTAAAAGATAAATCACACTTACAGACTTGCAGGAATGATGAACCAAATTACCTCCTTAGACGTAATGAATTGACAGTGAATCGGACCAGAACTCTGTCCCTCGCTTTAATAACTGATCTGCACCTTGGGCAATGCCGCTTTTAAGGTCGAGATCTGCTCTTTCGTTACCCCTTTACAGTCGATAAAGGAAATGCTGTTGAGATTCGGAAGTTTTGCAAGCTCGGTCATTAATGGATCCGGTATGATAACGGAATCAAAAATGATTTCCTTGAGCTCACGATTGCTTCGCAGCAGCGAAAAGCTCAGAGGCTCCAGCTTACACTCTACGAAGTCCAGCCGCTCAAGCTGATGTACTTGGGAAAGGCATGACAGGGCATATTCATCAACGGCACATGTATCAACATAAAACCACTCAAGAGTGGGAACGTGAGTCAACATTTCGAAATGTCTGCTTTCGAATTGGTCGCCGATAAAAGAGACCAGCTTAGGTTTCACTTCCGACTCCCAGTCTCCGCCAAGCCGGATGATTTTTCGTCGAATCAGGTCTTCAGTAACGGTCAATTTTCCATAAGGAGGCCGCACATCAGCTACGTAAGCACAACTGGCAATCGCCATGACAGCAATCAATGAGGTCTGGCGCAGCATCGTTCGCTCCTTTTAAAGCTTGCCCGGTTCGATTACCTGGCCCCGTAAATTTGTCATTGTGGCGGAACCTTGATCTGCTGAATCTGGTTGATGCTGCCGTCCGGGCTCTCGTAGACGATCGTGTATTGTTCATACTGGGGATCGTCAATCGTTACGAGCAGGCGGTCTCGCTCCTCTGCTTTTTCGTCCGGCAGTCCGAGTCGGACAGTGACATGAATCTGGTCCTGTAATACATTCGTTCGATAACGATTGACGTGCAGAGAATCTCCGGTTGTTTTCGAAATCTCTTTGATGGGAATCAACAGCTTACTGTCTTCCCACCTGGGTGCTCCAAATGAAACATCCACCCGCTTCTGCAGTTCCCGCCACGACAGGTCGGTGCGATTTACCATCTGATATTGACGGTCCGTACAACCGTAAACGAGCAGACAAACAGCAACCGATATTCCCAGTCGGAGAATTCCCAACTCTCGAATAAAGTGAGTTGAAGCCACCATTTGAACTACCTTTCAACAGTAAAGGCCTATTCTGTACGATAGGTTATCATAGCCGGCTGCCTGCAGATGAGCCAGACATTTTTACCGGTAGAGTCTTTCCTGTTAGTTCTATTTCCAGTTCACTCACCAGCTGTTTTCTATGAAAATACCTGTGCGCAGGCGTCTTCACCGGGTAGCATGATATCTACTGTTCCATCTTCTGAGGCGCTCTTCAGGAAAGTGATATCATGCGCAGGCGATACGGAATTTCATTCTTCGCGTTGACGGCAATACTCTGTTTTGCCGTTGTCGATTCGACGGAAGCGAAACAGCCGAACTTTGTCTTCATCATTGCCGACGATTGTACGTTTCGCGATCTCGGCTGTTATGGCGGACAGGCTCATACACCGCACATCAACCGACTGGCAACCGAAGGCATGCGGTTCACCCGCTGCTTTCAGGCGGCTCCCATGTGCTCTCCCACCCGGCACAATATTTATACCGGCCAGTATCCGGTAAAAACCGGAGCCTACCCCAATCACACGCAGGCCAATCGCGGAACGAAAAGCATCGTGCACTACCTGAAACCGCTCGGCTATCGCGTGGCGCTCACGGGGAAAAGCCATGTCGGGCCGAAAGGTGTCTTCCCGTTTGAGAAACCGGAAGGTCAAGGACTGGTAAAAGCAGCCGACAATTTTTTCAGAGAGTGTCAGGGACGCGATGACCCGTTCTGCATCTTCTTCTGCTCGCGGGAACCACACACGCCCTGGGATCAGGGAGAGCCGTCCCGCTACGATGCCAGCCAGTTGAAGCTCCCCCCCTACTTTGTCGATACGCCGGAAACACGCGAGGCCATGACCCGCTACCTGGCGGAAATCACCGTGTTTGATGAGGAAGTCGGCGGCATCCTCGCTCAACTCGATCGGCACGGGTTCCGCGATAACACGCTGGTCATCGTCGTCAGCGAACAGGGGAGCAGCATGCCGTTCGCCAAGTGGACCTGTTACGATTCCGGCCTGCAGTCCGCCTTAATCGCCCGCTGGCCCGGCAAAATTCAGCCCGGCACGGTTAACAACGCGATGATTGAATACGTCGACCTGGTCCCCACTTACGTGGAAGCCGCGGGAGGCACACCTGCTCCGGTGCTTGATGGAAAAAGCCTGCTGCCCGTCTTCGCCGGTAAACAGGAGCATAAAGACCATGTGTTCGGCGAGATGACCACGCGCGGCATCATCAACGGCTCTCCCACATTCGGCATTCGCTCGGTCCGTTCGAAAGACTTCAAGTACATCTGGAACTTCACACCCGAAATCGAATTTCGTAACGTTGCCATGAATTCACCCGAGTTCAAAAGCTGGGAAGCGAAAGCCGCCACCGGCGATGCGGACGCAGCCGATAAAGTCCGCCGCTTTAGAAAACGCCCCGCGATTGAACTCTACGACATCCACAAAGATCCGTTCGAGTGGCATAACCTGGCCGGCAAACCGGAGTACGCGGCTGTGCAGGCTGAACTGAAAGCAGAACTGGACGCCTGGATGAAACACTGCGGCGACAAAGGCCAGCAGACCGAACTCGAAGCCGACCAGCACACCAGAGGTGGCGGAAAGAAAAAGAAACGGAAGCAGAAATGAAGCCGATGGAAGCAGAATCGCCTGGCTCTGAGCCTCCCGAAAGAGACTGGAAAAACCAACCTTTTCTTAAAAACAGAAAAGAGGGCAGTGTCGAACTGATTGTACCGCGAATCGGAGATTATCTGCCATTACCAGTATGGGTAAGAGCCGCCGATTTATTAAGCCTTATTCTCATACCTCTCTGGATCATTTTCTATTCCATAGCAGACTCTATCTACCATTTTGAAGTACCTCCCCGGGCTGTATTCAGAATCAGTACTGATCTGTTGCAGATGACGTTCGTCTCAAAGGATGGCGAAAAACTGAAGTTCGAATACCCACGCGAAAAAGTAGTGGAATTCCGGAAGAATCGCTACGAGTCAGGTTTCTGGTTGCGTGTAGCAGGAGTCACCATGGAATCACATCAGACCGATCTCGATGATGAAGTCGTCACGGCGATATGTGAAGAGTTCTGGAAGATCAGTAGCGAATTTGATGAGAGAAAAGCATTGAATGAGTCTTTCAATGAATGATTTGACGACTTATCAGATCCAACCAGTTTTTTCTGGCAACTTTACGCGACACGATTCAGGCCATCAGGAAAGATACTGTTCGTAACAGGTATTTAAGGTTAGCATATCTTCTAGTGATACATTATTAGATCACGTGCCGTTTTCTTTGTTGAAGTGACGGTAGGAATAGAACAGGTAACAGTAATGAAACAGTATGCATTGATGTTTTGGTTTGTATTTGTTGTGGGAGTGGTTAACTGCAGTGCCGCATCGCAGGAGCGAAGCAAACCGAACATCATCCTCATCATGGCCGATGATGTCAGCTGGGAATGTTTCGGCAGTTACGGTGCCGATGATTACAAAACGCCGCACATCGACCGACTGGCGCAGCAGGGTATCCGCTTCGCCAACTGTTATTCGACGCCCCTCTGCACGCCGTCCCGCGTCAAGCTGATGACGGGCCAATACAACTTTCGCAACTACTCCCATTTTGGTTACCTGAATCCACAAGAAAAAACCTTCGGTCAGCTACTGCAGTCGGCGGGTTACAAGACCGCAATCGCCGGTAAGTGGCAGCTGAATGGGCTCTATCACGGTGCAGAAGGACACGACGACAATACGCGACCGTTCAAAGCGGGCTTTGATGAATACTGTCTCTGGCAGGTGACGACAGGCACGAAGATCAAAGATGGGGGCGGCGAGCGTTTCTGGAGTCCGCCTCTGGAGCAGAACGGCAAATTCCTCACGATCGAAGATAATGCAGGGAAATACGGGCCGGACATCATGTCAGACTTTTTGTGTGACTTCATCAGAAAAAACAAAGATCAGCCCTTCTTCGTCTATTACCCGACGACGCTGGTCCACAATCCATTTGTGCCCACCCCCGATACGATTGGCGACGCTCCACGGACACAGGCCGCCAACAAACAGCCGAAAGGCAAGCAGGCCCGCAAAGCCAACTTTGTCGCAATGGTCAATTACCTGGACCAGATCGTCGGCAAGCTGGTCCAACAGGTCGAAGAGGTCGGCCAGTTGGACAATACGCTGATCCTGTTCACCGCCGACAATGGCACGAACGTGCAAATCACCTCTCAATGGAACGGCCAGACAATTCACGGTGGCAAAGGTTCGACCACCGACATGGGCACCCATGTGCCTCTGGTTGCCTACTGGAAAGGACACACGCCCCACGGCGCGGTGCTGAATGACCTGATCGACTTCACCGATTTCTATCCGACGTTCGCCGCGATGGCAGGAGTCTCACTGGGGAAAGCAGATCCCATCGACGGCCGCAGTTTTCTGCCACAACTCAACGGCAAAGCGGGGCAGCCCCGAGAGTGGGTGCTGAATCATTACCAGCCTTACTGGGGACGATTCCAGGGAGATCAGTATGTGCGGAACGCCGGTTTCAAACTGTACCGCGACGGCCGATTCTTCCATGTGCCCGTTGATCTGACCGAGAGCCAGAACCTCGCAGAAGGGAGCGCCGGCACCGAGGGAGAACAGACCCGCGCGATGCTGCAGCAGACGCTCTCGCTCATCCCCCCTGCACCACCGGTCAAAGGAGGCCCGAAAGCAACCGAGCGGCCCAACTACCCCGACTGGCGGAATATTGTGAACCCCAATGATTGATGGTTGTTTGATTTAGACCGGAGAAAACAGACCAATGACGACCTGTGTTTATACAATCGTCCCTGATTGTTTTTTTACCCCTCATCTCACAGAGGAAGATTTCCAGCAATAACGCAGTCAACAAGCCAGTCCTGCTCCGTTCAACTTTGAAAAACACGTTTGCATAGATTATCAAGTCAATATTTCTTTCATGAGGAAATCAATATGGGTAATTCAGATCACTGGCTTATTGCAAAGCAAGGCACAATTGCGATCACAAAGTGGCAGGAAGAAAATCCAGACTTAGTACTGGATTTAACTTGGGCTGACTTGAGTCATCGCGATTTGAGTGATGCTGATCTGTCTAATGCCGATTTGAGATGGGCGAATTTAAGTTACTCGAACTTGAAGGGGGCCAATTTACATAAAGCGAAATTGCATAAAGCTAACCTGATGAATGCGAACCTGGCGGAAGCGAATTTAAGCAACGCCGATTTGACAGAGTGTAACTTAAAATGGACCAGTTTTTGTGCCGCTGATCTGAAGCAGTCTGATTTGAGTGGATCTCATCTTATCGAGACACTCGTAAGACACGCCGATCTGAGTGATGCCAACCTCGAAAATGCCGTTTTGAGGGGTGTCGATTTCAGTGAAACCAGAGGATGTGTGATTTCTGACAATCAACAAATCGAAAACGCTAAGGTCATATCATCAGTTAAAATTAGTAGAGGGTATTGGATGGTTCCAATCGGTTTTTTAATCTGTTTTGCCGAGATTCTGACCTGTCTTGGAATCCTGGCTGTATGTCAGTTAATCGATCCAACACTCGTCAGCGACCCGAATATCCCACCGGAATACATTCGTTGGGGGATGCTGATCCTCACATTGGGCACAGTTGCCCTAGGTTTTCTGTGTGGATCTTATTATGTCACAAACGACAAAGGATACCCGGGTGAGCTTGGTATATTGATCGTACTTTCCGTTTCCGTTATCGGCCTGATAGCGGTGGGTTTTGCAAACGGTCTCGGGTATATCACAACCTGGCCAGGTCTTTTGGTTATATGCCTGCTCCCCTTTTTCGGTATGATCATTCTGATGTTTCTACCTGACAGAACCAAAAGACGGTATTACTGATCACTCTAAAAAAGAAATATTAGAAGAAAGCCTGCAGGAGTCATCTATGTTCAACCACCCACTGCATCGTCGCGATTTCCTCTACCAGAGTCTGCTCACCGGGGCCTGTGCGCTGGGAGCGGGGCGACTGGCTGCGGAGGAACATCAGCTGGTTGTGCTGGGACAAGACGCGTTTCAGTACCGCCCCGTCGCCGGCTGGGGTGTGCTCGATGAAAAAACGCCAGTCAAGAACTGCAGCGCGATGGTCGTCGATGCACAGGGGAGGATTTATCTGCTCACCGATCACCTGGCGAATAATGTCATCGTTTATAACAAAGACGGAAAACTGCTGAAGAAATGGGGCACACAGTTTCCCGGCGCGCATGGTCTGGAGATCGTCAAAGAGGACGATCGCGAAGTGCTCTTCATCACCGACCTCAACCTGCACCGCGTCTTCAAGACCACTCTGGACGGTGAGATTCTGATGGAGCTGACCTACCCCCAATCAACGGGCAAGTATGCCAGCGAAAAAGAGTATCGCCCCGCCTGGACGCTGCATCTGCCCAACGGCGATTTCTTCGTGCTCGACGGTTACGGCAAAGATTACATCATACGTTACAATCGTGATGGCAAGCTGCTGCATTACTTCGGCGGACCGGAAGGGGGCATCGCGCACTGGGGACCGCATGGAGGTGTGATCGATACGCGCGGGCCAGGCGAACCCGAACTGGTCATCGCAATGAGCGATCAGCAGACGATCAAACGGCTCACACTGGAAGGGAAACTGATTGAAGAAATCGCCCTGCCCGGTTCGAATCCGCGGATGATCCAGATTGTCGGCGAACACATGTTTGTCCCCCACCTGGCGGATAACTGGCCGAAAGACCGCGACAGTCGCGGCTATATTTCCGTGCTGGATCGCAATTACAAAATCATCTCCAACATCGGTGGCACACCGCCTCAGTATATAGACGGAAAGTTACAACCCATGCAGCAGCAGGGCAGCTTTTTCCGACATCCACACGATCTGGTCGTCGCAGCCGACGGCGCGATTTATGTCCCCCAGTTCGCGTCCGGCAATACGTATCCGGTCAAGCTGGTCCCCGAGACGACTACATAAAACGACTGTTTCATAATCCGATCAGTCAGGAATCCATCACCGGCCGAACTCAATCGAAAGCGCACCATGAAATACTTTTATAACCTCTGCCTCACTGTACTGTTCTGCTTCCTGCTACCGATGATTCCGTCAGCAGCAGCGGCAGAAAAGAGCCCGCCACGTCAGCTGTTGATCGGCTACGGGGAAGGTGTGCTGCAGCTGGACGATCAGAATCACATCGTCTGGCATTACCATCCTGAGGACATCGAAACGGTCTACGATGCCTGGCAGCTGCCGAACGGAAACGTGCTGTTCTGTCATCGCTATGGCGTACGGGAAGTAACTCCTGATCAGAAAACGGTCTGGGATTATAAAATCCCGCGGGAGCCGGGCAAGCAGGAAATCAACTCCTGTCAGCCTCTGCCCGACGGAAAGGTGCTGATCCTTGATTGCGGCAATCAGAAGCTGCTGGAGGTCAACCGCGATCAAAGTGTGACGCACAGCATCGATCTGCCCGATGGCGGCAAGAATGTTCACAACCGCTATATGCAGGCCCGCAAGACGCCGCAGGGAACGTATCTGATTTCGTATCGCGATAACAAAGTCATTCTCGAACTCAACGCCGACGGCAAAGAGGTCTGGCGGTTTAAGTTGAACGACAACGATCGCGCCTTCACCGCGATCCGGCTGCCCAACGGTCGCACGCTGATCCCCTGCATTACCTCGTATCGCATCATCGAAGTCGACCAAGAGGGAAAGATCACCTGGGAACTGGACAAGCAGGACGACCTCGGCTTCGAACTCTTGTATCCGGTCGGCGTGCAGGTGCGCAACAACGGTAACCTGGTGGTGATCAACTCCGACTATCACCATCGCAAAGGGATGGACAACGACGTGCAGGCGTTTGAAATCACCCGCGACAAACGGGTGCTCTGGACGCTGAATAAATCCGATCTGGAAGAGGACGGTAAAGTTCCCGTCGTCGAACGCGGCACGAAAATGCCCTCACATCATCTGCTCAGCATTCAGGTGCCAGGTGAACCAGCGGGGCTGAAGTAGATGTTAAAAACAGGGGCAACGGACAATTTGATCAAGTCCCTTTGCTCCCCTGTCATAAATATGTTTCTACCGAGTCAAGTTCAGCCTGGTTCGTATCATTATCATAAACGACATTCCGAGCCAGCGGGAACTGATGCGAACGGCTTTCCAGAAAATGCATGAAGTAACCGGCGGTATTCGGGAAGACGACCAGGTCACCGATCCCCACGCCATGCGGAAACTGTAACTTCCGCAGGCTCAACAACTCCGACTCGGTACAGTAAGCGCCGACGAGATAACCAGAAATACCTTCCGGCGTACGCGGGAGCGGGGAATCTTCTGTAGCCGGGATCAATAAGGGGTCGACGAGAAAATCATCACTGCTCGTGCGACACTGCGTGCGATTCATCGACAGCCCGATCAGCCAGTCGCCGGTCGGCAGCTGTTTCCGAAACTCGACGCGCGCCGCCGTGAAGCCACAGCCATCTAAGAGACTGCGGCCCGGTTCACATCGCAGTTGAATCTGCCGCTTTCGCAGCGAATCCGCAATCGTGCCTGCTTCGCATTCTGATGTGAGTATACCTTCCAACCAGTTCGCTTGAACCGGACTTTGATAATAAGGATAACAGTTCGGCTTACCGATCAGCGTACCTTCCACGAGTGTCAGTCCCAGGCCGTGGTTACGATACGTAATTGGACGGTGTTCTCCCAGCAGCGCCCGCCGATGCGTCTGCCAGAAGGTCTCCCATTCTGTTTCCGATTCAAGATAACTCATTGGAAATCCGCCGCCGATATCCAGGAACCGGACAGGGAAATCCCGGGACCGTAACTCATCGATCAGTGGCAGCAGCTGTTGAATGGCTGAGACACGCTGTGCCTGGCAGTAACCATCCAGATGAAAATGCACACCGATCAGATTCAGATACTGTAAACAATGCGGGGAAGCATCCTGCAGATCCTCAATGAGTGGTAATATTTCATCCAGATCAAACCCGAAGCGGGACGGCAGCCTGGCTCCCTGATGTTGAAAGCCGCTGACTCGCACCGCGATATCCGCCCTCTGGTTTAATTGTTCTGCCAGAATTACTGTCTGCATCAGTTCATCGAGATGATCGACGGCGATCGTCACTCCGGCTTCGATACACAACCGCAGCAGCGCCTCCGATTTCACAGCAGCAGTGCAGATGATTTTTTCTGGCGGGACCTGATATGCGAGTACCTGCTGCAACTCCTGGATGCTGGCTGTATCAACGCCATATCCCTGGTTTTTTGCCGTCTCGACAAACGCCAGACACTTGTTTGCTTTGCGGGCGAAATAGACATCAAAGTCAAGACCCTGGGCTTCCGCTACGTCGTACAGAGCCTTCGCATTTCGCTCAAACGGTTGCGTATTGAGCACATTGAGAGGGGATCCATGTTCCTGCGCCAGCTCAGGTAGAATAGTACTCTGGCAGAGCTCCGCGATCCAGGGCTCCAGTTTCGCCGTCAGCGGCAGCATCCCCTGGCAGTAACTGCGCACACTCCTGCCAGTCTGCGCTGTTGAAAAAGATGCTGAAGTAGCTGGTTCTACCGTTTTCATCTCGCCTCCCTTTTCGCAATCTGCTCACAGACGCTGCGCGCCCATTGGTCCGGGCAGGAATGAAGTTCACGGCTGAGAGTGTCATTGCCCAGAACACAGCCTTCTGTGGAACGTCCGATGATGGCGAGTCCCTCTGTTGTCTGTTCCTCCAGCTGGATCGGACGGGCTGCGCCATCAACGGCGATTCCCCCCGCGCCCAGCATCCGCCTGATCCAGCCTGAAGAAAGCAGTTGTTCCAATAGTGAATTTTCCGCAAACTGATCACAGGCAGGAATGACCGCGTTAATCAGCCGATCCACTCTGATCTGATTTTCGCTGGATTGCAGCAGCAGTCTATTCCGATCTGTAACGAGATCAGCGTGCAGATAATTTAAATTGACAAGTCCCGCTTCGATCAGAGCGATCAATCGTCCTGTATTTTCAGCGGGAGGACCAAAGGACAGTCGCTCCATCACCTGTGCATGTCTCTGAAAGTCGATCCAACTGGTCAGAGCCAGCCCGCCATAGCTGATTCTGCGCACCAGCGCCGAGTACAGCTGCCGAAATGTTTCCCCCAGTGCCCATGCTTCGTCCGGCGTCTGCTGGCCAGTTGCAATTCGGTAAGACTGCTGCAGGCATTGAAATGTTTCAGCAGGAGAGAAAGTTCTGTTGCTCCAGTCCTGAAACCAGTGATGCAGTCCGACCATCGGCGTCTGAGTTCCAATCTGATGGTCGGGTACCAGCGTGAGCAGCGCTTCTTCTGCTGTTTTCAAAATGACAGGCCAGATTGAAGTCAGAAAGTCGAGTCCTGCTGCGGGCTGTTTGAGTTTCAACATACGGAGACGCCCCTGTTCCCAGATCTGCTCCAGTTTCGGGTTACTTTGGAAATAGCGGTGATCCGGCTTGGCCAGCATCGGGTGTCCCGTCCGGGAAAAAGGTACGATGGATTGCACCTCATCCCCGGACGGAAGGTAGCTCCACTGCCGGTCTTCACAACGAAATTTTCCGCCGCGTCCCTCTGTTAATGCGAAGCAGGCGTCAAGAAATGTTAATGCGAAGCCGCGTATTCCAACCGTTGATTGCGGGTGAATGCGCTCCGGTGACAGCATCTGCTCCACGGGGAACACCTTTTCAATCATCTGTTCCGAGGGTAAACATGAGTTCGATGCTGCCCGCCAGCCTTCATGCCCGGTCGTCAGCAGAACTTCGTCAAATACAGATTCGCGGTCTTTTGCTTCGAGTAACCAGCGTCCCCCTGTTTCCTGAATGCCAGTCACTTTCTCCGAAACCAGGGTTACGGACACAAAGTCAGGGAACAGCTGCAGCGTTTTCTGAAATGCAGCCGAGAGATATTCGCCCACGATCGCCCGGGGTGCAAAGCCTCGTGGATGAGCATGCTGGGGATATTTATCTCCCAGCCATTCCACGAGTGTGGGAAATGACTGCGGATCACGTCTGCGTACGGTCTCCGGCCAGACATTGATGAACTCGGAAGCAAAATTCATGCGTAAATGGTGCGGCTGTCGCGGATGATAGACGAACCCTGCACCGGGAAATGGAGCCGGCTCATAAATCGTGATGTGTACTTCCGACTGCTGACGGGATCGGGCCAGTTCGTAAGCCAGCCGTTCCAGACAGTACATCCCTTTCGGTCCACAGCCCACCACAGCGATCTTGAAGGGAGCGAATGCAGCAGGTCGGATTTTTTTAAGTGTACGTTGACCCGTTTGTAGTGCCGTCATCATATCGTTGCATGTTCCTTCACATATTCACGCAAATGAGGAGTAAAACGAGAACCCCGCTGGCCAGCAACCCTGCCCGTCTGGCCGGGTTGCTCAATTCGTGCCTGCAGTTTTTCAATGGAACAGCCCAGTTCGCTCTCGACCCATTGATCCGAATAAATGGTATCGAGATAACGGGTGCCGGAATCGTGCAGAATGGCGGCACACACTTTGGTTCTCAATTCGGGAATCATCGCGCGAATCGCCTCCAGCACACCACCCGCCGATCCCCCTGTAAGAATCGCCTCATATTTGACCATGCGTCGGCAACCCACCACACAGTCCAGATCGTTAACACGTTTCACATCATCAAATTTCTGCCCTGCCGCTAAAACGGAAACGTGACCTGCTCCCAGGCCGGGGATCCGCCTGCGACCTGCCAGACCACCAAACAGCACACTTCCTTCCGCGTCAACGGCAATTACCTTTGTACGGCGTCCCCGTTTTTGCAGATAGTCCCGGCAGCCTCGCGCCGTACCCGTGCTGCTGGTCGCCACAAACAGGTAATCGATTTCACCATTCAGTGCTTCATCAATTTCCTGCACCGTTCCCTGTTCGTGAGAGAGCGGGTTTTTGATATTCGCATACTGGTTAGGCCAGAATGAATGAGGGATCTCGTTCAATAATTCCATCACCCGTGCCAGCCGTGCTTTGAGGAAGGCGCCTTGCAGAGGACGCGTGACCCGTTCAATTCTTGCACCATATGCCTGCATGATGGCAACGTTCTGCTCCTGGGCAAACGGGTCCACGACACAGATCAGAGGCAGACCATAGTAGCAGCAGACCTGCGCCAGTCCGATACCCATGTTACCCGAGGTCGATTCTATGATCGTGGTATTTCTGTCAATCGTTCCGGCGCGGAGCGCCTCTTCAATCATGGCGCGGGCGGGACGGTCTTTGGCACTCCCCCCCGGATTGAAAGCTTCCATTTTGGCGTAAAGCTGAACGTCGGCTGTTCCCAGGTAACGGCAGAGATGTATCAAAGGCGTGGAACCAATCGTTTCCAGAACCCCCTCTCGTGGAACTTTGATGTCACTGTCATTGTTATTTATATCAATCATCGTTTTCTCCGATATGACTGTTCATGAATACCCTTTAAGCAAGGGCACCCTGCACAAAAGCGAATTGCGTGCCAACCGGGTAAGAGAGCATTTTCACCGGATTCTGCGGGTTATTCGGATTGGAATTGGTAAACAATGAAAGAGGCTGAATGCTGAACAACCAGACTGGTCGCCTGACTTTCAGTTTTTCCCCTGGAAGGCATCTACAGTGTGTACGTATTGCCGCCTGCCCTCTTTAGATCCTGAAATGCCTTGGAAACATTTCATCTCACGACATACTTTCCTCGTGCCTTGGTCACCACCGCTCATTCTGCTCCTCTCTAAATGGATACCTATGGAAAACTCTCCGGACACATTAACAAGTATTGATATGTGGTTCCTTTTCGATATAATGAAGCTTTCCTACCCATAGGCAATGATTGCCATAACCTCGCAACAATCCCACCACACTCACCAGGGAAAGGAGCAGGAATGTCTCAGCGAACGGCAGAATTTTGTGATGGCGTTTCACGTCGGTCCGTAATCAAAGCAGGTCTGACCGGTTTAATGGGCGTTTCCCTCCCCGATATTCTGCGTCTGCAGGCACAGGCCGCGGAAACAGGACATGCAAAGCAGGACACGGCGATCATCTTTCTGGAACTGGCGGGGGGACCGGCGCAGCACGAGACCTACGACCCCAAACCCAATGCGCCCTCTGAATACCGCGGTCCGCTCAATCCAATCAAAACCGCTGTCCCGGGCGTGCAGTTCAGCGAGTTCATGAAAGAGCAGGCGCGGGTCTTTGATAAACTGGCGGTCATTCGTTCGATTCATCACGATTCCGGCAGTCATGGCACGAGCAGTCATCTGACGCAAACCGGTTATTACCTGCGCGATCGTCAGAACAGAGAAAACGAAATGCCGAGCATCGGCTGTGTTACCTCCAAAGTGCGCGGCAGCAATGTTGAAGGGATTCCCGCGTTTGTCTCTTTGCCACGCGATATGCGTTACGGTCGTGCCGCCTGGCTGGGCAAGGGGTATAACCCGTTCATCACCACACGCGATGCCGATGCTGAAAACTTCGAGGTTCCCAACCTGACGTTGTTAAGCGGTCTGACTTCCAGGCGTCTGCAGAACCGCAAATCGCTTTTGAAAAGCTTCGATGCCACTTGTGAAATCATCGACAATAACGGCGTCGGCGATGCGATGGATCAGTTCACACGCGAAGCCTTTGAGATGGTCGCCGGCGATGCCGCTCGCAATGCCTTCGATATTTCACAGGAAGATGCTGCCACCCGAGACCGTTATGGCAGAAATCCATTCGGCCAGAACATCCTGCTGGCCCGCCGACTGGTGGAACACGGGGTGACCGTCGCATCGGTGCGGGTGACCGGCCCCAGTTGGGACGATCATCGTGACCTGGTCAAACGGATGCGGGAAAAAGGGGTACCCTATGATCGTGCGTTTGCGGCCCTCGTGGAAGATCTGCACGCGCGCGGTCTCGATAAAAAAGTCATGGTAGTCGCAATGGGCGAATTCGGGCGGACCCCGAAATTCAACAAAACAGCCGGCCGCGATCACTGGGGACGCGTGATGAGCGTCGCTCTGGCAGGGGGCGGCATCAAAACCGGCCAGGTGATCGGTTCATCCGACGACCAGGGAGGCGCACCCGTCGATGCGCCTTACCGTCCCGAAAATGTGCTGGCGATGCTCTACCGCCACCTGGGCATTGATCCGTCGACCACATTTCTGGATCACAGCGGCCGCCCCCGGTATATCCTGGAACGCCGGGAACTGATCAGCGAACTGATCTGAGTTGGTGTGTCCGACATTTTGTCTGTAATCGCCTGACAGAGAAAATTGGGACTATCTTTTACCACACGCCGGGGGATAATACCTTCTACACTCTCTGGGTCTTCATCTACGATCCCAGATTGAGTCGTCGACTGTCTGTTTCTGAATCCTGCCCGCGGAATCAGAAACGTGGGAATCCCTGATTGAAAATGTGTTTTATGTGGTTGCATGCTTCCTGTTTACTCGACTTCAATATTCCCGTGGACACTCCCTTTCTGCTCATGCTGCGGCCCCGCAGTGGAGATCAGCAGTGGGTGGCTCGTGAACAGTATGTCCTGAACCCCAGTGTCTCTGCCATCGAATTCACCGATCCGTTCGGGAACCTCTGTCAGCGACTGGTGGCACCTGCCGGCTCTTTTCTGGTTCAGACATCGTTTGATATTCAAGTCGCCGACTCTTCTGATGCGGCTCCCGGCGCCTTCTTTGTTCCCGTCGAACAGTTGCCTGAAGAGACTCTCCCCTTCCTGCTGCCCAGTCGCTACTGCGAATCGGACCGCTTTACACAAATGGCTTCTTCGCTTGTGGAAGGTATCTCTCCCGGCTACGACCAGTGCAACAAAATTGTCGAATATATTCGCACGAATATCAAATACGCACCCGGTGAAGGACAGGAAATTATCAGCGCCTGCGAAGTCAATGAACGATCACAGGCGGTCTGCCGCGATATGGCACATCTGGGAATTGCCTGCTGTCGTGCGTTGTCAATACCCGCCCGACTGGTAGTAGGATATCTGGAAACACTGCAGCCCATGGACCTGCATGCCTGGTTTGAAGCCTATGTAGGCGGACGCTGGTATACTTTCGATCCGACCCAGAACAATCTGAACGGGGGACGGGTGGCGATTGCCTACGGTCGTGATGCCGCAGACGTCGCGGTCTACACCCAGTTTGGAGATCCGGTTGACCTGCTTCGAATGGAAGTCAGTGTCGAACAGGTCTCCCCACCTCAGTATTGAAAATCATTTGACTCGACTACACTCCCTATCACGATTCTCTTTCTTTCCTGCACCTCAGAAAAACATCCGGTAAGTCCCTCCTGCCGGGTGACATACTGAGTTTTTCCCCTTCACACAACATTTCCACACCTGATCCACCTGACCAGTAATTCTGCGGAAAATTGAACGGAAATCCCTCCTGATTTTTATCGTTCTTTGCGGATTATGAAGGCTTGGTATCCGATGCAACCTGATTCAGATAACCAGCTCACAGATTCGATAGAAATTTCCGTCATTCAGAATAATTCAAAATATGATTGGGTATCAGTTACATTATTTTCACTCTTGCAGATATCGGACTGAATTCTGCATTCCTGTTTAAGAAGCGACTATGAATTTCAGCAGCAACCTGGCTCCCCCTCGACAACATGCGGGGAGTCCGTTTTCAATTTCAGAAAAAAAGAAGCCCTGGTCTCTGTGGCTTTCTGCGTTGACACTGCTCTGGTTAGTCGCTGTGGTGTATGGGATGTCTACGCTCTGGCAGTACCAGTCAACCCCTGGTCAAACTGCGTTGACCGCCTCCGACTGGCCCTCTGAGAGCGAGAGAACCTTTAATTCCATGCGGCCAACGCTGGTGATGTTTGCCCATCCCCGCTGTCCGTGTACCGCTGCCAGCCTGAGTGAACTGGCGAAGATCATGTCACTCGGCCCGGAACGGGTTGATGCCCGGATCCTGTTTTTCAAATCTTCCGCATTTCCCGAAGGTTGGGAAAAAACGAACCTCTGGAAAACTGCCTCCGCGATTCCCGGTGTCACGCTGATCAGCGACCTTGATGGTACGACCGCAAGTTTATTCCACGCGACGACCTCCGGTTACACACTGCTGTATGATACACAAGGCAAACTATTATTTCATGGCGGCATCACCGGCTCCCGGGGACATGCCGGTGATAACGTCGGCAGATCTGCCATTGAATCAATTCTGCTGCAGGGATCAACAGGGCAAGACGAGACATTCACTTTTGGATGTCCATTGCTCGGAGAGCGAAACGATGATCGTCAGGGGGAAATGTAATGTCATTATCCATTCTGACAAAGCCCTGTCTTCCCGCTGTCGCGCGGAGAGCAGAAGAACTGCTTCAGAAAAATCAGCACGAGCTCTACCAGAGAACGGATCGTCTGTTTGCCTGTCTGATGGTCGTGCAGTGGCTGGCAATGATGGCCGCTGCTTTCTGGATTACACCGCAAACATGGATCGGGATTCACAGTCAGACCCACCTGCATGTCTGGGCGGCCTGCCTGCTGGGCGGACTGATCACCGCGTTTCCCGTCATGTTGACTCTGCTCCGCCCCGGAACCACATTAACCCGACACGTTATCGCAATCAGTCAGATGCTGACCTCTTCCCTGCTCATTCACCTCAGCGGGGGCCGGATTGAAACCCATTTTCATATTTTCGGATCGCTGGCATTTCTGGCATTCTATCGAGACTGGCGCGTATTGATCTCTGCCACTACGGTAGTTGTCATTGATCATTCAGTTCTGGGTCTGTTTTATCCGCAGGCCATTTTTGGCGTACTCACAGCTAATCCCTGGCAGATTATCGAACATGGTGCCTGGATCATATTCGAGGACCTGTTCCTGTTCATCGCAATTCAACAGAATGTACAGGAAATGAAAGCCATGGCACGGCAGCGGGCCGAACTGGAAGAGACAAAAGCCTTCGTGGAAACGGAAGTTAAAAACCGGACCCACGAACTGCATACCGCGAACCGGATGATCTCCGAGAAAAACATGGTTCTCGAGCAGAAGACAGAGGAACTGAAGCATCAGACACAGGCACTGCAGGCGGCAGCTGAAGCAGCCGAAGCAGCGAACCTGGCCAAAAGTGCCTTCCTCGCAAATATGAGCCATGAAATCCGCACACCCATGAATGCCATTCTCGGTTTCAATGACATCCTGCTGGATGGTGTCAGTCAGCCGGAAAATATTGAAGCTGCACGCACCATTAAAGAAAATGGTCAGTTTCTAATCAAGCTCATCAATGATATTCTCGACCTTTCTAAAATCGAAGCCGAGAAAATGGAAGTCGAACACGTCCCCTGCTCTCCGCATACCCTGCTCAATAATATTTATTCCCTGATGAATGTTCGAGCGATCTCCAGGGGACTGCCTCTCGATTTCCAGATCGAAGGCCCCCTCCCCGAAACAATAAGCACAGACCCCACGCGCATACGTCAGATCCTGATCAATACCATCGGTAACGCGATTAAATTTACCGAAACCGGAGCAGTCAAAGTCGTCACCCGCCTCATCAATGAGCCGGACCAACCTGCTCGACTGCAATTTGACGTCATTGATTCAGGCATAGGAATCGATGCAGCAAATATTGACTCCCTGTTTTTACCCTTTACCCAGGCCGATGATTCGATGACCCGTAAATTTGGTGGCACCGGTCTGGGACTGACGATCAGTAAACGATTGACCGAACTGCTCGGTGGTGAAATTACGATTGCCAGCGAGCCTGGAAAGGGAACAACTTTCTCCATCACCATCGCGACCGGTTCACTGGAAAATGTGCCTCTGATTGAATCCTGTCGCATAGTAAGTACGCCACAAACAGACATTCAGCAGCCCGATGTTTTCGAAAATCTACCCTTGAAAAACTGTCGCATCCTGTTGACAGAAGATGGCCCTGATAATCAGAAGCTGATCAGGTTTATCCTGTGTAAGGCGGGCGCTGAAACTGTTATTGCCGAAAACGGCAAGATTTCATACGAGCTGGCAATGTCTGCAAACGAGGCCGGACAGTCTTTCGACGCCATTCTCATGGATATGCAAATGCCCGTTATGGACGGCTACCAGGCCACGCAAAAATTACGGGCAGCCGGCTATCAAGGCACCATCATCGCACTAACCGCCCATGCCATGAGCGGCGACCGCCAGAAATGTCTGGATGCAGGCTGTGATGACTATCTTACCAAGCCCATTGACCGCAGAAAGCTCGTTGAAGTGCTCTCCAGTTATATTCGGCAAGCAGAGCAAAACCTGATGGTAACTCCCACGGACCTATCCTGAGAGAGAACATCTTCAGCCGCAGCGCTGTCGATCACCTCACTATAGTCGACGAGCGACTGGACCAGCTGCCCCTGCGTATGAAATGCGATGCCACGCTTGAGGACGGCGTTTTGATTCATATTGGATAAGAACTCTCAAATATCAAAGCTGGTACAACTCATAACCGGCACTGCAGGGAGTGCCCCGCGAAACCTGCATCCGCATCTGTTCCGGTTCGATGATCACAGAGAAGACAGTTTGCCAGTAACCGGTGTCTGCATCATCGTTCACATGGCGACATAACGACCGCGGATATCCTTCGTGATCGGTGAGCGCCGCTTTAATGTCGTCGACGCTGATCTCATCACCATACGCCTGCAACAGTGAATCGATGCGTGCCTTGCGCGGATACGAGCCGATCAGTTCGGGGAACTGTTCGTTATATTCACACAGTTCCGGATGCAGACAATGATTGGTATGTGTGATCCAGCCCGTTTCTACTGGTCTCAAAACCTGCACGGTTTCCAGGGTCACTTCCAGGTCCGCGGGACCTTCCGGGGTCATCAGCATGATATTCGCCGGGATCGCCCGCTCGGCCCGGCGAATTGCCTGGACCGCCGCCTCCAGACTGGTTGACTCATACAGCTCGCGCAATGTGAAATAGTGGGGCACTCCAGTGGGACGGCTGGGAGCCGGCAGACTGTTCAGGCAGGCCCCGATGCCTGCATCGTTGAAACCGACATATGAAATCAGCCCCGCCTGCGTGACCGTCATCAGCGCCGGCTTTCCTACGGGTCGGCGTGTGAGCACGATTGTAAACGGATCAAGAGCCGGATCATTGTCCCAGTTCTGAGCGACAATCGGTCCCCGCGTGGAGGTCGCCGGCAGACTGAGCGACGTACAGCCGGCATCCGCATCGGGAGTAAACTGATTGCGAATCTGCAGCAGCATGATTTTCCAGAAAGGGATGTCTGCCGCTTCTGCAATGCCATGCAGCTCTGCAACCGAATCGGAACTATATTGCTCGGCATAAGGCAGGCAGTGCTCCGCATGAGCGCGTGCCTGCTCGCTACTGACATCCAGCATCTCGCGCAACCGATCCAAAGCCAGCTCACAGAACCCCGCAATCTCCTCCCGCGCCGCCTCTCCGGTCTGCCGCCCCATTTCCAGCGGCGAACCAGTCACTTCAATCTCACGATAACGGCTTGAGTCAGACATTGTCACCCTGCATGTTTCGATACCACGTAGAGACGAAAGAAGAGCACCTTCTTATGACTCATACTTACCGGCTGGCTTTTTTGATGGGCTCGGCCTGCTTGAGTGTGGTCAGGTACTCGACGATGTTGACGAGTTCTTCCTGGGTGAGCACTTTCTGCAGGTCAGCGGGCATCAATGAAATCTTCTGCTGAATGATTTCATCCACGTCTTCCATTTTGAAAGTCCGGGAAATTGCTTCGGCATCTCTAATTGTGATCGCATCGTCGGTTTTATTGACCAGCAGACCATTGACCACGTTCCCCGACGCCAGGATCACGGTATACGATTCGAAGTTGTGGCTGATGCCCGCGCTGGGAAACAGGATTGATTCGAACAGCGCTTCGCGGCTCAGTTTCTTGCCAATCTCGGACAGGTTCGGACCCACTTCTTTTCCCATACCATTCACCACGTGGCACTTGGCACAGGTTCCCTTGGTATTGAACATCACGCGACCGTCCAGTTTATCCCCCTTGATACTCGCCAGCACATTGATGGGCGGTAGAGGTTTGTTGTCTTTCGTGGGAGGAGCCGGGTACAGCTTGGCGGACCGCTCTTTGACATCTTTCATAATCGTGGACGACATCGCTGCAGCCACCGTCTGTTTCAGCTGGGGATCAAAGTCTTTTTTCTCAGCCAGATCCAGCAGCGCATGGGCGCCTGAACGTGATTTCGCAATCGCGCGGACCGCTTCGCGTCGATCTACCAGCGGTTCATCCTGGTCTGTGATAAGTTTCAGCAGGATCCCGTTCGCACTGTTGTGTCCGGCACTCCCCAGCGCCCAGATCAAATCCAGTTTCTGATTCTGTTCTTTTTCCGTATCGGCTTTATTCTCCAGCGACTTGCGGATCAATGCATTCTGTTTCAAACTGAGAGCCGCACGAATCGCGTCCACTGATGTTTGAGACTTCCCTGCACGGGAGGCGATTCCCACCAGCTCGGGGTAATAATCCGAAGCTTTGAATTTCTGAACCAGCTTGATGAACTCGGATGTCCCCCGGCTGCTGTCGATGACCTGGGTGAGCGCCTGTTTGTATTTCGCATCCTGCATGACCGTGTTGGCAGGCATGCGGGAAATTGCTTCCGCGATGATATAGGTCTCGCGTTTTTTGTTCTGTGGTTCCTTCATCAATGCCAGCTCTGCAACGGCTCTATTTTTTTCTGTCCCCGGAATAAAGTCCAGGGCACGGAAATAGCGAGGCAGAGTATCCAGTTCTGTTTTGGGGTCTTCAATGATCTTGACCAGGTAAGGCACTGCCAGCGGAATCTTTGAACGCCAGATCAGGTCGCGGCCGACAGGCGTATTCCAGTGGTCGCCAGCCTGTTTGAGCCACGCTGTCAGGAATTTCTGCTCCTGCTCATCCATGCCGATGCCCAGTGCTTCCAGATACCAGCGATCTTTGCCGTCATACTGATCTGCCAGCGTGACCCACAGTGCGGGGGCTTCAGGTGACTTGTTGTGATGCAAGGCAATCGCACATTCACGGCGTACCTGAGGCGAAGGATCCTTCACCAGTTGACTGACATACGGAATCACATCCTGTTTGTAGCGGCGGGCGGCACGCAGGCCGGTAATGCGAATATCGGAATTCTTGTCCTGAATCGCCCGGGAAACATACTCGCCGGTTTTGCCTTTGATGCCGGCCAACAGCCAGAGGGCGCGAGCGCGGTTCCTCTGGTTGTCAGACTGATAGAGTTCTTCCAGCTGTGGCAATGCCTGTTCCTGCAAGGCATGAAGTTTGTTCCAGGCCAGGTAACGTCGCGCCAGGTTCGGATTTTTGATCCCTGCAATCGCACCTTCAGTCGTACTGAGATCCAGTTTATCAAATACATATTTTGCATCTGCGGGAGCAATCCGAAAAATGCGGCCCCGCTCCTGATCACCAATCCGGTGACCGCCGACACCCGGATCATACCAGTCCGCAACGAACAACGAACCATCAGGGGCAATACAAACGTCGGAGGGACGGAACCACTTGTCCTGTTCGCTGGTAATGATATTCGCGATTTCAGCTTCATAGCCGGCACCATCTTTTTTCACAGGGTACGCGCGAACCACATTCGGGCCAGCGTCGGAGTGAATGACTTCACCCTGGTATTTTTTGGGTAGCAGAGAACCTTCATAAACGCAGATACCCGTCGGTGATCCGGCACCGGTCTGCAGCAGGTTGGGAATCACTCCCGGATCGCGCAAATGCCAGTGACGCAGAGGAATTTCGTCGTGCATGCCCGTACGTGGCGAATTCCAGCGCGCCCCCGTCAGTTGATCGAGGTAACCGTAATTTCCGAATTCCATGACATAGTTAATGCGGACACCCCGGTTGCCGTCATCATCGTTATCCGACTGCCACAGGGTACCGAACGAATCAACGGTGATTTCATAATTGTTACGGAAGTTGTGTCCCAGCACTTCAAAATCGCTGCCATCCAGGTTACAGCGAAATACCATCCCGCCCCAGTAAGGTTTGCCGTTATCCAGCACAGGTTTTCCGTTGCTTTCGAGAATCGGTTTTCCGGCAGCGTCGAAGACCTGCTTTCCACTGTTACCAAAGTTCCAGTAGAGTTTGCCGTCCGGTCCGAAAATGGAAGTGTGGGCCGAGTGATCGTGTTCTCCACCAGCGATTTTGAACAGCAGTTCCTTCTTGTCAGCTTTGCCATCGTTGTTCTCATCGGTAAACAGAAACACGTTGGGGGAAGCAGCGACAATGACTTTTTTGCCCAGCACACAGATCCCCTGCGATCCGTTTACATCATTGCCCTGGTAAAATACGGTTGTCTTGTCGGCTTTTCCGTCACCGTTAGTATCTTCCAGAATCAGAATCCGGTCTCCCTCTTTGCGCGTGGGAATATCACGCAGGTTGGCGCGATAGTTGACCACTTCACAGATCCAGACACGACCCTCGGAATCCACATCCATACTGGACGGGCTGCTGATTTGCGGCTCGGAGGAAAACAGCGTCGCTTTCAGACCGGGAGCAACCGTCAGGTTGGGTACGGCCTGTTTGGAATCATGTTCGGTCTGAGCAGATACAAAAGATGTTGCAGCACTGGTAGTCAGCAGCAGGGCGGGAATGATGGCAAGCCAACGGTACTTCATGGAGTCAGTTTCCTTTTATTGATTCAAGTTGCTGTCCCGGATCTGTGTCAATCAGTCAGTTTAAACAATTGGTGTCTATTGATTCCACTCTTTCAGTAAGGCATTAATCCGGGCAGGATTATAGTTGTCCGGTTTTTCGTAATCCTGATTGGCTTCCAGCTGCTCGACCGTCACAGATGCAGATTCGACTCCCTGCGAAGGGACTTCCGCATGCGCTGTCCAGGCAATTGCATTCAGCACGAGTTTCCGAAAATCGTTGTGTCCCCAGTTCCAGTGGTAGTGACCACCGGTAAAGCCGAACCCGCGACCACCGTCCGGGCGTTCGTAGGCCCACGCCATGTGTTGAGGCTGACCAACAGTTTTCCGCACATCCGGATTGCCGCTATGTGCGCCATCAGGGCGACTTAAAGTTTCTTTGGGAGGAACCGCCGTCAGGATTGGCTGCACGTTTTTCATTTCAGGTTGAAATCGCATATGGTAATACCATTCATCATTGATGCTGAATGGTTTCACGCCCTGCGAGATCGGGTGATCGGGCAGATTTTTATAGTCGGCGGTCCAGTGTGGATTGACCGACCACCATTCTTCAAAGTACCCACCAATCCAGCGCAGGAAAGCATCGCCGGAAGCGCCTTTAGGCACTTCCACACCGTAATGCAGGTTCACCATCCCCACACCTTTTTCTGCCAGCTTGCTGAGTTCATCCAGGTGGTCGTTGTAAGGATGACGTCCGCCACCATCACAGTAGATCACAATCGAGTCGGCATCATCCAGCACACTGGCATCTTCAGGCCAGCCTTCCGTCACAACAGTGGTCTCAATATCCAGACCGCTGTTGTTCAACGCTTCGGCCAGCAGCAGACAGCCGGCACGATGCTCGTGAGCACCGTAACCATGACTCTTCTTACCGGCGATCAGCACTACTTTTTTTTTAGCGCCGTCCCTGGAAGAAGTCTGGTCGCCAGCCGGCAACTCTTTCAGTTCAATGTCACGAAACTGTACGACCATCGGAGGGCCGGCGTGCAACTGAAGAGCGATAATGCCGTCAGCGCGGCGCTGTTCGGGATCATTGTCGGTCACATCGGCTGTCACCACGCCATTGATTTTGTGAATCAGATGATTGCCGCGGGCGATGATTTCGTAATCGTTCCAGTCTTCTTTTTTGATCTTTTTCTGGATTTCGTTCGTATCGCCGAGATAACCGACGACATCAATTTTTTTCCCTTTTCCGATTTTGGTTTTCTGTCCGCGGAGAGCCAGGATGCCCCGCTTTCGTTCTTCGTACAGAATACCGGAATATTTATCGCCGGCTTCCATATCAGCCTGGTATCCGCCCACGCGCCACTTGTCGGCTGCATTGGGTAACCTGAAGCTGCGGTATTGGACGCCCGAATTGTGACCGATGATTTTGTATTGCAGTTTCAGTACAAAGTCGCCCGGTGTTCCGCCCTGCCAGATGAGGAACGTGTTGCCTTTGGTCGGGTTGTCTTTGGTTGTGCGACCGGTAATGGCACCATCTTCCACCGACCAGAAACGGGGATCGCCGTCCCAGTTGTCGAGCGTCTTGCCGTCAAAGATCGGCTTGAAACCTTTATCCCCCGCTTCAACGGACTGAGGGCTGAAGAACAAAGTGACACAGAACAGAGTCAGAAACAGTGAGGTGTGAAAGCGAAGCAAGCGCTGTAGTGTCATTAGTCCCTCCGGGAGAATATCAAATCGTTGAGAACCATTGTGATTCGCTCTGGCAGGCTATAGCGGATTCAAGCGGAATACAGGCTACAGTTAAGAAGAGCTGGTTTGAGTCAGTCTTACTATCTTAAACAGACGCATGCATGATAATCCAGCGAGAAAGCGGAGATTACCAAATAGACAGGATTGTTAAGTAATTAATGCAAAGGGAGTGGGAGTGTTACCCGTGTTTCCGAACGTGTATTACCTACATGTCCGGGCAAGACAGTTCACCCGACCGTGAAAAAGAGTATCGGTAACCTGATTCTGAATAGAGTGCTTTCACTGACAGTTTCCTGTTGTCTGCGACAACCCCGGATTACATCCGGGGCTACCTGATTTTTTCACCAGGAGAGGGACGTTTTACCAGCACTGTCACTCCGCGCGTAAAAAAAGGCGCTGTTGCCAGCGCCTGGTCTCTTGTGCGTGCCTGAAATATTCCCGCTTATTGCAGGAAGACTTCTGCTTCTTCCAGGAAGTTCTTTTCGAGGGCTCGCATTTCGCCAACCGCATCTGCCAGGGCGACAGGAACAATCTGTGTTCCCCGCAGTGCGACCATGTAACCGAAATGATGCTTCAGAGCGAGCCAGCCGGCATGTACGCCGCAGCGAGTTCCGAGTACGCGGTCTGCGGCACTGGGTGAACCACCACGCTGCAGGTGACCGAGAGTCACGTGCCGTGTTTCGAAACCGGTGCGTTCTTCAATCATGCGGGCAACGGTTTCACCAATGCCGCCCAGTTTGACGTGACCGAAATCGTCAACTTCGCCGTCCTGGGTGGTCAAGCCGGACTCCTCGCTGAACTGGGCACCTTCGCTGACAATCACAATGCCGTACTTTTTGCCGTTGGCACGACGTCGTTTCAGCACATCAATCATACGGTCCATTTCAATCGGCTGCTCGGGCACCAGCGTGTAATCGGCGGCCGTTGCCAGGCCGGAGAACAGTGCGATCCAGCCTGCATGACGTCCCATGGTTTCAACCACCATGATGCGCCGATGTGACTCGGCCGTGGTTCGCAAGCGATCGACGGCTTCCATCACGATGTTAATGGAAGTATCGAAACCGAAAGTTACATCGGTCGAACTCAGGTCGTTATCAATGGTCTTGGGACAGCCGATCACGGGGGCTTTATGATCGCTCCAGAGTTTGCTGGCTACGCCCAGTGTGTCATCACCGCCGATGGCGATCAGACAGTCCAGACCCAGCTTTTCGAGTGTCGCCAGTACTTTGGGTACATCTTCTTCTTCATTCTTATAAGGATTGGTACGGGAAGATCCCAGGATGGTTCCCCCTTTGAAGATGATGTCGTCTGTGTTTTCTGAATTCAGTTCGATGTAGTTACCTTCAATCGCGCCGCGCCAGCCTTCCAGCAGACCATACACTTCGCCGCCCGCATTGCAGATGACACGTACGGCACCACGAATCACCGGATTCAAACCAGGACAATCTCCACCACCCGTTAAAATACCAACTCTCATTATTCTACCTGTACCTGTTTTCAAAAAAGTAACGTCTCTGACTATGCTTGAGAGACTCTAAATATGACCAGCTTACAATAGGAAGTGAGCGAAACTTCGCTTCCGAAACCGAGAAGTTTTGCCGACACAGGACCCCTGGCGGATGAGCGAAGTGAATGCCCGCAGGTCTGCTGCAATACAAAACGACCGAATGTTCGTCGTACCAATCTCCGGGAACAATTTACCAGGTTCGTTCGATAAACGTGGTATCGACCTTACCCTCAATGAACGCCGAGTGATTAAAGATCTTCTTCGCCAGGGGAATCGTGGTCTTGATCCCTTCAATCACGAACTCATCCAGACAGCGTCTCATACAAGCCAGCGACTCTTCACGCGTCGGTTTGTGGACAATGAGCTTGCCAATCAGAGAATCGTAATAAGGGCCCACGGTGTACCCCTCGTAAATATGCGAGTCAAACCGGACACCTGGCCCGGCGGGAACCCGCAACTTTGTAATTTTGCCAGGCGACCCGCGAAAATCATTTTCGGGATCTTCCGCATTGATACGGAGTTCAATGGCAGAACCCAGACAGGGGATATTTTTCTGCTTCAGATCCAGTTTTTCTCCAGCCGCGATGCGAATCTGCTGTTTGATCAGATCGATGCCGGTCACCAGTTCGCTGACCGGATGTTCGACCTGAATTCGGGCATTGACTTCGATAAAGTAAAACTGGTTGTCCGGTCCGACCAGAAACTCCACTGTACCGGCGTTGGTGTAACCGGCTGTTTCAATGAGTCGACAGGCGGCTTTACAAATGTCTTCACGAACCGAGTGAGGCAGGTTCGGAGCCGGGCTCTCTTCTACCAGTTTCTGGTGTCGTCGTTGCAGACTGCAGTCACGCTCCCAGAGGTGAAGCACGTTGCCGTGATTGTCGGCCATGATCTGCACTTCGACGTGCCTGGGATTTTCGATGTATTTTTCGATATAGACGCCGGAATTTTTGAAGGCGGCTTCAGCTTCCGCGGCAGCCGCTTTTAGTCCGGCTTTCAGTGAGATATCATTGCGGGCCACCCGCATCCCTTTACCGCCACCGCCGGCGGTCGCTTTGATCAGCACGGGGTAACCAATCTCCTGGGCGACCTTGAGTGCTTCTGCTTCATCCGTCACCAGCCCCTCGGTCCCCGGTGACACATGCACGTTGGCAGCCTTGGCGATTTCCCGGGCAGAGACTTTATCGCCGAGTTGAGCCATCGCTTCGTGAGGCGGGCCGATGAATTCGATATTACAGCTGCGGCAGACTTCCGCGAAGTGTGCATTTTCCGCCAGGAACCCGTAACCGGGGTGAATCGCCTGCACATTACCGATTTCAGCAGCACTGATAATCCGATTGATCATCAGGTAGCTGTCGGTCGCTGCCGGCGGTCCAATGCAGATCGCCTCATCGGCCAGTGAAAGATAATGTGCGTCCCGATCTGCTTCACTGAAAACCGCAACAGTTTCGATTCCCATTTCACGACAGGCACGTATCACCCGCAGTGCGATCTCACCTCGGTTTGCAACCAGTATTCTTTGAAACATGTGTTTTTGACTTGGTAAAAGGACACTACATCTGAGTTTCTGAACGCAACAGCATGACCTGCTTCATCGCGAACTTTCTACGATAACAGGCTTCAGCCCTGGGAGATCCGGAACAGAGGCTGGCCGAATTCGACCGCTTCGCCATCTTTCACCAGAATCTCCGTAATCGTTCCATTCATCTCAGCTGGAATCTGATTGAAGACTTTCATCGCTTCGACGATACAGACAATGGTATCTGAGCCCACTTTGGAACCCACGCTGACAAACGGGGGATCGTCAGGACCCGGAGAGGCATAGAACGTACCCACGGTCGGACTCTTGATCACAGGACCGGCATCAGCAGCTGGTGCCGCTTCTGTTGGAGGAGCCGGAGCGGCTGCAGGAGCGGCCACGGGAGCAGGAACTGCATGTTGCATCGGTGCCGGAACCATCGAAACGGTCTCCTGTGGCCCACGACGCAATTTCCAGGTCTCTTCACCGCGTTTCAGATTGACCTCGGTCAGTCCGTGCTTTTCCATCATTTCAAACAGAGTCTGAAGTTTTTCCAAATCGAAAGGTTCGCCTTTCGGCACCTCGTTTTTTGCCATTGACCTACCTTAATTTCGTATTCTCATGCTGCACTCGCATTGCCTGCTGTAAACTAAGGACGGATTGACAATAACGTCCCTCAGCAACGCGTTCCAGATTTTCACTCTATCAGCTGACCATATGGGAAAGGGACCAAACGCTTACGTCTTGCGCGCACGCTCTACCCCGCCTGACATGTTAAGAACCAGATTCTAAGCCAAATCGTATCAGAAAACCAAGAGAAACGGGGGAGTTTCTCTAATAAATTCAGGCACAACCCGGCACGTTTTCCCGACAAAGCCTCTGCAACGTAAGTTCCTGTCCTAATGCCTTTAACGATCATTTAAGGTGACCTCATGATCCAAATTAGAACCGAATTGCAATCCACACACATCCGAACACTATTTCTTTACCCCTCAGAGGGAAGCTGATTCATAATCTTTGGGAACACTGGTCATAACCTCATGTCCCTTCCGCGTAACCAATACATCATCTTCAATTCTCACGCCCCCCCAGCCAGGGAGATAAATACCCGGCTCAACCGTCACGATCATGCCCGGCTTCAGTTCTGTCGGAACATTTCCTCCCAGGCGGGGGCCTTCATGAATATCCAGACCAATCCCATGTCCGAGGCTATGCGTGAACTGCTTGCCATAACCGGCTTTTTCGATGACAGCCCGCGCGACTCGATCCACGTCCCGGCAGAGAACTCCAGGGCGAATTGCTTTGATTGCCGCCAGTTGCGCCTTCAGGACAGTTTGATATACCTTTTTCAGCTTCGCCGGTGGTCGCCCATGAATGATCATCCGCGTGAGATCACTCCGATATCCTTTCTGAGTCATCGCCCCCCAGTCCACCAGCAAAAATGGCGAGTCAGCAAGCAGCTTTTCCGTCGGCATCGCATGCGGTAACGCAGCCCGCTCTCCCACAGCGACAATCGGATCGAAGGCCGCCTGCCGGGCCCCGAACCGTCGCATTGCGTGTTCCAGTTCGTGGGCTCCCTGCAGTTCTGACATCTCAGGAGTCAGCATCGCCCGAAACACTTCAAAACCGCGCTGGGCCTGCTGAACGGCTTCGCGGATCTCCTGAATTTCCGACGCGTCTTTGATCATCCGCAGTTCTTCCACCAGCCCGGCTATCGGGATCCACTCGGCGGCAGGAGTAATGCCACTCATCGCATCCAGCAGTTCACAGGTCACAATATGGCTTTCAAATCCCAGCTGGGGCAGATGCGATTTCTTGAGCACGTGCTCCACCGCCGCAATCATCGATTCGGTCGCTTTACGAATGTAGATATCCAGATCCGGACATTCTTCCTCCAGCTGGGTCGTGTACCGCCCGTCACTGATCAACACCGTCTGCCCCTTGCCGATCAGCAGAAAACTCGAATCCCCGCTGAATCCGGTCAGATATGTCACGTTTGTTTCGCTGGTAACCAGCATTGCTTCGGCCCCCCTGCGTTTCAGCAGCGAAATCAGTTTTTTTCTGCGGGCAGCCAGATAATCTTTACTCATGTCGATCCTTTATCGATGGTGTCAGTCAGTTATGTTTTGAAAACAGCGGGTGTTCTGGTTTTCTTCCGCTCATGAATTACCGGTTAAAACGATCATGGCGGATCTTATCTCTTTTAGCAGAATTTTGCGAAGAAAAAAAACCGAAGTTTCAGTTTCCCGGTTTGAAGTGCTATGATTTCAGCATACAGAAGCTCTGAATTCTCATCTGATACCACACTCTCTTTTCTGAATATCGATTCTGCATGAATGAACCAGCCAACGAACTGATTTTCAAAATTCAGGATATGGATTGTGTCGAAGAAGTGACCATTCTCAAACGGGAACTCTCTCCCCTGGTCGGCGGTGAAGAACATCTGTTCTTTGATGTGCTTAACAGAAGAATGACAGTTCGTTCTCAACCGGAAGACGTCACCGCGGAATCGATTATGCAAACCATCAGCCAGACCGGTATGCGCGCCGAACTCTGGAACGAGAAAGTGAAACAGTCCGAGAAAGGCACACTCTGGTCCCGACAGGGCAGAACCATACTGACCACTCTCAGCGGGATCTGCATGGGAACCGCTTTTCTGACACACGTTTTTCTGACGGGCAGTTTCGCCGCCGCCCTGGGCGCGGAGCAGGCGGCGCATGGCGCAATGCCGCTCCCGGTCCGCCTGCAATACCTGGCCGCCATCATCACCGGCATCTGGTTTGTGTTGCCCAAAGCCTGGTTTTCCCTCAAGCGTTTGCGTCCCGATATGAACCTGCTGATGTTTACTGCTGTCGTCGGCGCACTCTTCATAGATGAATGGTTCGAAGCGGCAGCCGTCGCATTTCTGTTTGCCTTCTCACAACTGCTCGAAGCCTGGAGTGTCGGCCGCGCCCGCCGCGCTGTCGCCGCCCTGATGGATTTATCCACGCCCATCGCCCGCGTTCGCGATGCCGACGGCAATGAAATCACCGTGGACGCCGAATCCGTCGAAGTCGGCACCACTTTTATTATCCGGCCCGGAGAAAAAATCCCCCTCGATGGCGAGGTCATCAAAGGGATCAGCGAAGTCAATCAGGCCCCCATCACAGGGGAATCCATTCCGGTCGGCAAACGGGAGACGGACGAAATCTATGCAGGCACGATTAACGGCGATGGACTGCTGGAGGCGAAATGCACCAAGCTGGCAGAAAACACGATCCTGGCTCAGATCATTCGCATGGTCGGAGAAGCCCAGTCGAAGCGGGCCCCTTCAGAACTCTGGGTTGAAAAGTTTGCCAAAGTCTATACCCCCATTGTCATGGCCCTCGCATTGCTCATACTGATCACCTTGCCCACGCTGTTTCAGGTCAGCTGGGATAACGCGATCTATCGTGCCCTGGTACTGCTGGTCATCGCCTGTCCGTGTGCGCTGGTGATTTCCACACCCGTCAGCATCGTCGCAGCACTGGCAGCGGCAGCGCGAAATGGCGTGCTCATCAAAGGGGGTGTCTTTGTCGAAACACCCGCTCATCTGAAAGCACTGGCGCTGGATAAGACCGGCACACTCACACGAGGCAGACCAGTCGTGACAATAATTGCCCCGCTGAACGGACACACCGAATCCGAGTTACTCGAACGGGCAGCCGCCCTGGAAGCGCACAGTAACCATCCCCTGGCAGTCGCCATTCTGGATGCAGCAGCACAACAGCAGGTCTCCTATCAGGCGGCAGAAGACTACCAGATCATCCAGGGCAAAGGTGCTACCGCAACGATTAACGGCAGAGAATTCTGGCTGGGCTCGCATCGCTATCTGGAAGAACGTAACGAAGAAACGGCCGAAGTGCACCAGCAGTTGGAAGCCCTTTCCAACGCCGGACAGACGGTGGTGGTCATCGGTAACGAATCTCACGTCTGCGGCTTCATCGCATTAGCCGATCAGGTACGTGAAACCTCAGCGGCTGTCGTCAAAGACCTGCATCAGGCGGGCATCAAACAGCTGGTGATGCTCACCGGTGATAACGCCGGCACTGCACAGGCAGTCGCAGACGAAGTCGGCATGGACCAGGTGCATTCCGAATTACTGCCGGAGGATAAAGTTGCGGTCATCGAAGCGCTGGTGGAAAAATATCAATTCGTGGCGATGGTGGGTGACGGCGTGAACGATGCTCCTGCCATGAGTCGCGCCAGCCTGGGCATCGCCATGGGGGCAGCCGGCAGCGATGTCGCTATCGAATCAGCCGACATCGCTCTGATGACCGATGATCTTACCAAAATCCCCTGGTTAATTAATCACTCACACCGTGTCTTACAGATCATTCGCCAGAACATCATCTTCGCCCTGAGCATCAAAGTCCTGTTCATGCTGCTGATGCTGCTGAACCACGCCTCACTCTGGGCAGCAATCGCCGCTGACATGGGTGCCTCACTGCTCGTTATTTTTAACGGTCTGCGTCTGCTGCAGTCCCCCGCGATCAGCGTGCCCGAGAAAAACTGAGAATTAACGCGTATACTCGCTGCGGGTTTCAAATACTTCGTCGGGTATCTCTGCAGAGGTGATCGCTTTGAAAATCTGACTGAGCTGTCTGCGATAGACGTCATCCACACACACGCTTTCACAACCTCTGTTGTCTGCTTCCCGCATCAGCTCGGTGGATTCGGGCAACTGGCTGATATCCATGACCGTCATGGTCTCCCGCAAGTACGATGGATTCAGTTCTTCTTTACTGTGGCCCAGTTTCAATTCAGGGTCGGTCTGCACTACCACATCAGCCAGTGTGTCATACAGGTTGGCGAAAGGCACGTAGCGCACATCAAAGGCACGGGCAATTCCCTGGGCGGCTTTGTCATTCTGGGAAGTGACACTCACGACGGCCCCCTGCTGAGTCAGGCTGTGAACCACCGCTTTTGTCAGACCGCTCTGCCCCAGAACCAGAATGTTTTTCCGCTGGAATGCCGAATTGGATCCCGGCGATTTCTTTTCCAGCGTCGCTTCCAGACTCTTGATGGCACTTCGCCTGACGGTATCGTATGCGTGCCAGCCATCGGGTTGATTTAATTGCAGATCACCATAGCCGGTCTTTTCAGAAGACTCTTCCAGATGCTCCGCCAGGGGCAGGATGAACTCGCCCATCCGCGGGCTCACCACCAGCGAGCGGATTTTCAGAATCCCCAGCATCTTGTGCACCTGTTTGAAATCATTGATCACCAGAGGCAGGCAGACGTAATCCAGGCCCAGTTGTTCAGAAGCTTTATTGAAGACTTCGATTGTCCGTCGCTCTGCGACTCCCAGTCCGGCGACGCCGATAAAACGGGTTTTCGCCGAAATCTTCGGATAGTGAAAGACCTCGTTCAGCTCCGCTACCGTCGGCTGGCCTTCAAACGCTTCCATCCCCTTCTCCAGCGCTGCATAAATCCAGGGGCTGCCATACTTCACACCCAGCAGTGAAAACGTAATGCCGGCCGCTCCCAGACCCAGACCGACAACCGGGATGTCCCGCTTCTGACTGATCGCCGCCAGCAGAGGCCACGCGGTCTGCAGAGTTGGCGTCGGCCAGGTGAATTTAATCACGTCGGCTTTCGCTCCCGCCATTTCGTCAAAAATATCATCCACCTGCGACAGTGGTTTTTTCAGGCTGGTATAACTGATGACCCGTTTGGTTTTCCCGAAGCGGGGAATCTGCTTTGCGGTTTCCAGGTCCAGTTCAATGTATGCCGGCTCCGCAATAATCGCCTGCTTCAGCAACTGGATCCGCTCCGCTTCCGTCCCTTTGAACTGTCCCCCGTCTTCCGGACGACGGCAGGAAACTAATATCGGCGTATCAAAGCCTGATATCAGGTCTCCGATATCGGGAGTTTTGATCAATCGATCCAGGCAGAGTTCTACAAGATCAGACTGGGCGGCGGCATTCAGAATATCCACCTTGGCAAAGTTACGGGATTCAGGCGTCACAGAAATACAAATCATGATGTCACACAATCAAAGAGAACTGAGCTGAGCGATTACGGTCCAAGCGGTATAACCAGATCCACGTGTCGTACTGCAGAGTCCATTAATTATGCCAGATCCTGACTGCATTGAAAGTGTGAAACCCTGTGTTTGATTCTTTTCTGTACCACTCCCCATAAAAAAACACCCCTTCTGACAAAGCAGAGGGGTGTTCCATAATAGAAATCAGAAATCAGACCACGATCAGGCGTTCCATTACCAGACAGCTTCGGGTTTACCTTTTTCTGACGGAAGTCGCAGGTGCCAATGGCGGCTGTGCAGCCGACTTGACCGCGGGAGGAACTACTGTTTCACAGTTTCCCGTCGAACAGGCACCACACAGATTTTCGACATCCCATTTATATCCACATTTTTCACACGTGTATTCGTGCTTCTTCAATACGCGTACGGTCTTGATTTTTCCACACTTCAGTTCGCAGCATTTCTGCCAGGGAAAACGGACCGGTGGGATACAGATATCTTTGCACTCGATATTATAACAGTGCTTTTTGACCTTCAGTGTCTCCACATGCAGCCGGCAGGTCTTACACCCGTGTGAACAGCAGTTACTGTTACAGGTCCCCTGAGCCTGGTCACAGCTGGGAGTACCAGATTCAGCAATTCTCTGATTCCCTCCCATCACCATCGCAGTGATTGCCAGTAAAATCATTCCTGTATATTTCATAAAACTCAATTCCTGTGATATTTTGATATTGAACGGGATCATACACGAATTCGTCGGGCCGGGATTAGAAATCAACCATGAATCGGGCACCGAAGATATCCGACCGACCGCCGGTATAACCATCTACCGGACCACGATCATCGATCTGGGCATGGACGTAGTTGAACTGCACGCGGGAATGCGAGTTCCACCACCAGTTCATACCGAAGGTGAAGTTTCTCTCATCACCACCGGTGATATTTCCTTCCGAAAGATCCAGATAGGAATAGCGGGCGACAACCTGCCAGGCACCCCAGCCACCACCGGTTTCTCCATCACAGGTATTGACCATGAAGAAGTTTTCCAGCGGCTTGATACGGCCAATGGTTCCCGATTTTCGATCGATGGGCTGATATTCACCCGTCAGGAAGTAACCGGCTTCGACATAAGCACCTTCAAAGGTCAAGTCCGGTCCCTCGGCACCGCGTCCCAGATAGGTTACCTGGTATTCACTGACCACGGAAAACGATCCGACTGTCAGCATCGCTTCGAAGCCCAGGGTATTAAACCAGTCGGCTCCGGCAATACGCCCCGTGTCGAGCCAGCGGGTACTCCCGGTACGTGCTTCCGGGCGAGTTCGGAAGCGGCCTTCATTATTGTTCGATCCGGAACCAGTTGTATCACCATCCGGGTTCGCCCACATGTCGGCTATCGCCAGGTGCAGGTAACCACGTCCACCTGATGTTTCATCATACCAGGGAGTCCCGGCAAAACGACCGTTCACACTCATCTGCCCGGCATCACCTACGTACTTACCATCGCCGGCAATATTTTCCAGGTTGAAGATACCATATCGCCAGTTCCATGTTTCTTCTTCTGAAACACCATAGGCACAGATCCCCAGACGACGGGCGTCCTCGTTAAAGGCCTCAATCACCAGAGGACGTTCCATGAACCAGTTGTATCGACTACTGTTGAGGTGGTCCATCCCCAGCGGACGCTTCTGATTACCAATCAACAGAGTTTGGAATACCGGCAGATCTTTCCAGCCGATATAGACGTCCTTGAAGGCCGGATCACCGGGATCGCCAAAATCATATTCAAATTTGTAAAGCATATTGTCTTTGATGTCACCCCCGACCCCGATACGCAGACGCCGGAATTCGAAGCGGTTCTCCGGATCCATCGGATCACCCGGATTATTGAAAGCGGCAATTCCGGGAGTGCTGTCAGAAAAGTTCCAGGCGTCCAGATGGATACGCCCGAAGACCTTCAGGGTCGTCGCTTTAGATGCGTCTTTTGCCTTTTTTTCCTGCTCGGACTCGGAGAATTTTTTCCAGTCCTCTTCCAGTGTCGACAATCGGGTCTCGAAGGCAGGAGAGCCTGAGTCATCCGTGTAATTGTTGATCAGCATCTCGTCGGAATCATCCAGCCCACCCGCAGCACGCTCCAGCTTGGGGGGCAGTGACGGAACAGGTTGAGGAGTAGCAGGCGGCGTGACTGGTTTTGTTTCTTCCAGTTCCTGGATCCGCTTTTCTGCCTGTTCAAGTCGGTTTAAAAGTCGCTCGAGTTGCTCGGAATTGATTTTCGTGTCTTCTGCCAGAACGATTGGCGGGCGGAACATCGTTCCCAGCAGCAGGAGAATTCCTGCCGTTTTGATAAATGTGCGCATTTTCATCCCTGATGTGATTGGCCCGGAATCCGTTTCGGGCTGTTTTCGGTTTTATCAATGTCTCAGCAACTCTGCAGAAACAATCTGATCCTTAACAGGCTTATCGGCGGATCAAATTTGAAGCGAATATTAAGAAACGGTGAAGATCCTTCACATTCAAACTCACAGCATGCCCCCGCGGAACAGACCACCTAATCGGAACAAATTAACGCAATAAAACGCCGTAGAGACTGTACTTAATTGAATCTACCTGGATCAGGTGAAAGAAACCCTCTGCCTGAGCCTGACAAACTTCGACTCTTCATTCGAGTCGCCAGTCAATACATCTCGAAATCCTTCCACCCCCTTCCGATAGCGGATTTCACCAGCAACATCAGGGCCTAAGCATCTATTTTATTTATATTTACAACTTGAAATCATAATCAGAGTTCAAAAGTTCAGAATCTTCCGGGATAAGAATTCCGGGGAGTCTTGTACTGATCTGTGAGAAAAGCTAAATTCAATCGCAATTAGTTTGCTATTACAATCTAAGAGTGTCGATGTAGTGAGCATCCCGACATCCTCTTCTGCTTACAGTGACAATCACAGGTGGCTTTTTAACTCGATGAAACCGCTTTCACCTTTTAAAAACGACGTGAGAATCACGCTCCTGTTATTAACGATTCCGCTGCTCGTCTTTCTGATCACTCCTGGTTTCTTTCTCACGCATCCCACCATGGCGGCGGCACATGAGCATGTCCACACCGAGAACGAAATTCAGAAAACCGCTGTCGCAAAAACAGATGTAACCAGGCCCGTTGACAACTCATGGTCCTACACCCTGTTGGGTATTTACTGTGTCGTCATCGTCGGTTCTTCATTACTGGGGGGCTGGTTGCCTTCCCTGGTCCGTTTAACACACACCCGCATGGAAACTCTGATCAGTTTTGTCGGCGGGCTCATGCTGGGAATCGGCGTCTTTCATCTGCTGCCGCATGCTGTCGCCGAAATGGGATCGATCGACCGGGCCGTCTGGTGGATGATGGCAGGAGTGATCACCCTGTTCTTCCTGTTGCGTACCTTTCATTTTCATCAGCATGGAACCGTCGAACTGGAGGAAGAAGAGGGTCACACACACGACCACGATCATGATTGTGACCATCATCACGCGCATGCTCCCGTGCATTCTCATACGCACGCGCACTCGCATCATCTGAGCTGGGTCGGCATCGCCTTCGGCCTGGCATTGCATACCCTGATTGACGGACTGGCGCTCGGTGCCAGCATTGTCGCCGAGCAGCATCACGAAGTCTTTCTCTCCCTCTTCGGGCTGGGAACGTTTCTGGCGATTGCCTTACACAAACCATTAGACGCCGTTTCCATTACCTCACTGATGGCCGCCAGTGGCTGGTCTGCAGGCTGGCGGAACGCGGTGAATATCGGCTTCTCGCTGATGTGCCCGCTGGGAGCCCTCCTGTTTTTTCTGGGAGTGCAGCAGTTTTCAGAAAACCAGCACATCATTATCGGCTGTGCTCTCGCTTTTTCCGCAGGCGTCTTCCTCTGTATCTCGCTGGGAGACTTGTTGCCTGAAATGGAATTCCATTCGCATAACCGCTTCCGGCTCTCCTTTGTACTGCTGCTGGGCATCGCCCTCGCGTATGGCATCGGCTTCCTTGAGCCGGAACACGCACACCAGCATGGTGGCCATTCACACGGACCGGAAGCGACCGAAACGGAACACGGTCATTCACACTCTCACTGAGTAAAGCGACAACCGAAGCGACTTATTCTTCGTCGCACTCGCTGCAGATGCCTTTGAGTAGAATTTCGGTCACCTTGCCCACCGCTGCCCACTGCTTGTTTTTCGGTGTCTTGAATTCGACATCATGCAGGCAGGAAACACTGCCACATTCGGTACAGACAAAATGCGGATGCTCGGCGTCTTCCGGTTCATCAGGATTCCGCAGTTCAAACCGCCAGGCATGATCGCCCAGTTCGGTTCGCTTGACCAGGCCCGCTTCCGCCAGATCGATCAGGTTGCGATACACGGTGGCTTTATCGAAGCCCATCGGCGTCAGCTCTTCGGCAATCTCAGCATGCGTCAGAGGTGACGTCGCCTGCCGCAAAAACTGGATCACCGTAATCCGGGCAGCCGTACTACGTAAGCCGCTCTTGCGAACCAGCGTTCGGATTTCATCAATCTCTTCTGCTTGGGACAGATTTTTCATGTCGTTATATCCAAGGCGCCCCACAGCGCCGGCGAGTTAATATTCAGTGACGGAAGCTCATATTAACGATTATATACAAGAATTACGAGATACCGGTAAATAAATGTGTTTTCCCGCCCGTTTCCCTCGCCACTCAGACAAAGCTGTCCAGTCTCTGTCCGGTGGATAGCGGACAGAGACTTCAATATGACTCTAATGAACAACTTCCCTTGTCAGGAGGTGCTGACTGCGGATGATAGCGAATCGAATCCGACGTATGAATTCTGACACACGTAATCAGACCGTCTTCAGCCTTGATTCTCAGGATCCATTCTGAAGCGCCAAATTGCAATGGGGCCGAAAAAATTCTTGAATCCTGAGAAGGAGAAGCCGTAATCCACGATTGAGGCAATGTCGCCACATTCTCATCCAGTTCATGCAAAGAGCCGCCCACTTCAGCGACCTCATAGATCGCCAGCAACTGCGTATTGGCCGCATTCGCAAACAGGAAACCATGGATACAGAGGAAATAGAAGATTCCCGAAATCAACAGAATCGCGATCGTATTCCCGAGAATGGGTGTCTTTTCCCTGAACCTTGATCTTTTGTCGGATGAGATCATTTCAGCTACCGGTGCTTCACGCAGGATCAATACTTAAAAACAGAGAATACCAACTCCCTCCATCATATTCCCTGACATCAACTGCGTACACATAGCTTTCGTGTTTTTCGTGGTTCAGAAAAGTCCCCGATCAGTCCCGCTCACATTCTCCCCCTTGATCTTCGTCCAGCTTTCCCCTGTAATAGAATCACGAAATCCATACCTGACCTCCTGTTTCTGAATGACGGTAAATTCCTCATGCAAACACTCACCCGTAGCCTGTTCGTCACCCTGTTCTCCTGCATCTGCATCACTCCGGCGACCGCAGCAGAACGCGACCCCGCCGAGAAACCATTTACCGTCACCGAAAGCTATCAGCAACTTGCTGACTCGATGGAACCGCTGCAGGCCTGGCAGGCCACCAACAAAGCCGAACACGAGGCTTGGCGAAAACAGTTTCATCCGACCGTCACCCGCATCCTGGGCAAAATGCCTGAACCGGTTCCGCTGGAAGTCAAGTGGGAGGAAAAGAAAGAGTTCGACACTTTCACCCGCCACAAAGTCTTTATCCGCACCGAAGCCGCCTATTGGGCTCCCGCCTATTACTTCGTCCCCCACAACTTAAAGAAAAAAGTCCCCGCGATTGTCTGCATGCACGGACACAGCGGCATCATCCCCTACATCGATGAAGGCACCACCAAAGCCGACAAAGAAAAGACCCGCCAGAGCGAACTCGACTACGCCGTCTACTTCGCAAAGCACGGCTACATCACCGCCGCCATCGTCATGCGGGGCTGGAACGAAACCGCCGGCGACCAGGATCGCGGCGTCTCCCATACGAAACGCAGCTGTCTGCAGATGACCATGAACGCCCTCCTCATCGGCAGTACCCCGCAAGGCCAGCGCAGCTGGGACGCCATGCGCGTCATCGACTTCCTGCAGACACAGGACGCAGTCGACCCGGACCGCATCGCTGCCGCCGGCCTCTCCGGCGGCGGAGCCACCGCCATGTACCTCCCTGTCCTCGACGAGCGCGTCAAACTCACGATGATCGCCGGCGCGTTTTCAACCTACCGCGCCTCCTACTACACGATGCCACACTGCCTGTGTCAGTGCATGCCCGAGATGATGCGGTTCGGCGAAATGTCCGACGTCGTCGCCCTGCACGCCCCCCGCCCGGTCCTGCTCATCAACGGCATCGACGACAAAATCTTCCCCATCGACGCCGCCCGGGAGGGATACCAAAAGCTGCAACAGGTCTACCAGGTTCTGGATGCCAAAGAAAACATCGACGCCGACTTCTTTCAGGGCGGCCACCGTTGGTCCAACAACAAAAGCCTCACCTTCCTCAAACAACACTTCGGCGAGTGATCCACCGACTTTTCCATCCTTAACTCCGAAAGCGAGGGTGACCCCGAATGCAATTCGGGGCGAGCACAGCGAGCAGGAGGTCTCAGCGAAATCGGTCAGTTTAGAACAAAGCCACCAACCTCTCCCATTTCAGGAAGTGAGGCTCACTCAACCACAACAAAACGCGTGCTCAACAACCTCCTGTTGTCTCACGACAACCTCGGGTTACATCCGAGCTCATCCGATAACAGAATGAACCGCAGCAAATTCTCTCAGAAAATTAGCCGCAGGGTCTTAGCCCCGGTTGAAATGACTTTGGCATGGACCGTTCGATCAAAGAAACATGACCTGGCCGACAGGCAACAGGAAACAGGAAACAGGAAACTGTCAGAGCAACAGATCAATTCATTGCAAGGTTCCCAACCCACACACTTCGTAGGGGAGGTCCCATGTGTCCTCCCGCCTGGCGACAAAGCTTCCCATGTTGCGGTCAATGGCAGTCCATTCAACACATAGCCGTTCCTGGTTCTTCAATCCAACCTCACGTTGACGCTCCCCTGCAGTCTGTTAACATAAATGTTCACTTTACTGTAACCTGCACTCAAAATCCAGCAGCGCGACTGGTATCAGCGACCGCATCATCACACTGAATTCCTAATTGGGTACCCGAAATGAATCTGCTGCAACAAACCTTTGCTCTGCCCTTACTGCTCATGGTTCCATTCGCATCGTCTCAGAAAGCAGACGCTGAACTGGCACAAGCAGAAGTGGCTCGACAGGCTTACTTCGCAGCAATTGACGATGCCCGCGCGGAAGTCGCCGCTGATCTGGAGAAACAGATTCAGACGGCACAGAGCACCGGTGATGCGAAGCTGATTCAGCAACTGACTGCCGGAAAAAAAGAATTCATCCAGAAAGGCACCGTTCCCTCATCCATCAATGAGGTCGCTTTAAATCATAAATTCTCGCTTGCCCTGCTCTCTCTGAAACGGGGGTTTACAGACGTGATTAAGGAGTTCGTCAAAGAGGGAAAACTTGAAGAAGCCGCTCGTCTCAGAGAAGAACTCAAGACTTTCGAACAGGCACCTCTTAAGCTCTGCATCTGGGGCTATGCCGATTACAAAATTCAATCGGGAGCAGGAGACTGGCAACCGTTCGCCAACAAGGTTCGCGCTTTTACCAATCGAGGCTACGTCTGGACCGACATTTCTCCCTCGTGCCCGTTCAAACAATTTACCCGGATCACAGGTGGCAAAAAGACAGCCATTCAGATCAAGGTCTCTTCCCCGGGCTGGGTGTTTATCGCCTTCAGTCGAGGCGACAAAGACGATGTCGACACCTACCTCGCAGAACAGGCCTGGCAACCAACCCCATACACCTTCGCCTATAACGCGGGGGGCGGTACCACGATGCAAATTTTCCGCAAACAACTCACCGTCGGCGAACACGAAATCCCCTGGTTCAATTTCTCAGGACCAATTCTACTGAAACCATAGCCGCCTACATCATAACACTATAAAACCAGCTTGAGCGTGATCAGGCAACTGACCAAGTCATATCGATCTCAACTGTGTTGTTTGTGGTTCAAAATATTTGTGACTTTCACAGTTCCTGAATTCCACGCTTTTTCCGGTCCAGTCACGGTTTCATATTGCCAATCGTTTCCGAAACCGCCACGATTGCGAGCAACAAGATTCACGTTTTGTGAAACAGATCCGGGAGCCTGCTATGACCGACACAGAAGATCGCTGGGTTGGATCCGAATATGCCGACAACTCTTCGATGCAGTATCGCCAGGCACTCGAAGCACTGTCGCGCATCGACGTGGGTTCGTTTCAGCGCGTGCTCGACATCGGTTGCGGCAACGGCGCTATCACAAAACAGATTGCCGTGCAGATGCCTGCCGGCCAGATCGTGGGCATCGACGTCTCCCCCTCCATGGTCGAATTCGCCCGCCGCACCTATGCGGAACCGGGACGGATCGAATTCCAGCAGATGAGCGCCGATCAACTGGAATTCGACAACACCTTCGATCTCGTCTGCTCTTTCAGCATCCTGCACTGGGTCAAACGGCAATGGGATGTCTGGAGCGGCATCCATCGTGCCCTCCGTGATGGCGGCCGCGTGCTCGTCGGATTCCAGGCCGACCACCCGGATTTCTGGGACGCAGTCTCCCTTGTCATACAACGCGACCGCTGGAAACCGCTGCTGGCAGACTTTGACGATCCTTATAACCACTGGACCCGCGAGTATCTGCTCCGCTGCATCCGCGGTAACGGCTTTTATATCGATCGCTTCGACGAAATCATCGGCGACGAATACTTCGGTACCCGCGAAGCCCTCTCCGACTTTTTCTGTTCCTGGGTCCCCGCAGCCCGCCACGTACCGGCTGAACTCCGGGAAGAATTAATGCACGAAATTCTCGACCTTTACTTTCAGCGCGTCGAGCCGGTGCTGGTCAACCAGGCAGGTGTCCGCATGAAACGCTACATCATCCAGGCCTGGAAACGATAAAAAATGACTGACAGTAACTAACCGCGATTCCCCTGATCTGCTCAAATAGAAATTTTCGCGTCTTTCGAGTATTTCATAGTTCAACCAGACAAAGCTTATTCCCCTCAGTCATCGCGTCGTACCGCCTCCACTTCAATCGTCCGGCAGAACCGAAAGTTGCGTGATTCAGCAGCGCCTGCGATTTCCATACTTCGATGAAAACTGTGTAGCCCGCGCGCTACTCGCTCGTTATCGTCATTTTCTAAATCGACAGGATCTATCAATGGTCCTTCGACGTCATCTTCATAAGAATAAGCATCAAATACCCACTCGTCGCTATACATATCCAAGTCATAGACGCCGAAATTATTCGCTGCCTCAACTCCTACCGGCCAGGGACGTCCTATATCGACTTTCCAGTCGGGCCGACGCTCTTCATTTCCATAGAAATAAACTGTCGATGTTCCCGCCCGGGCCACCCATTCCCATTCTGCACTGGTCAGTAATCGATAGCCTGTGCCTCCGATGATTTCCACTTCAGCATCAAAAATAGCCCCACTCGATTCACGTAACATGAATTCGCCAAATCGATAGTAGGCAGGCAGCCCTTCGCGTTCGCTCATATTGTTACACGCCTCGATGCAATCATACCAGCTGACACCTTCAACCGGAAACTGCCACGTATCAAGCCCCTCAACATGCGAAGCCAGATACCCTGATGCGGCATAAGCACTCGGATTGATCCCCATCAATTTCCAATACTGGTTCTGGGTAATGCGATGGATCCCGACATACATGGGCTTCGTCAAAATACAATCAAAACTCGGCTCATCGATTTTTGAAAACCCCTGACGTTCTAATTCCTGGTTAACCTCTTTAGTTGCACCACATCGAAATTCGCCCGGCGGAACTAAAATAGATTCCACTCCCAGGGAATCTGTCATGCGCAGTGGAACGCGACATCGCCGTGCCCATGCTTCCTGAGCTGAAACAGCCGCCTCTAGATCAAAGGGAAGCTTCAGCAGTAACTGTTCTCGTTTTTCTGCATTCATCCTGTTCACCCCCCAGGAACTGCTGACCACTTTCAATGCATACCGCGGTCGATCTTACCATCTCACATAAACCGAGAACAAAATTTTTCGTGCTTTTCGTGTCTTTCGTGGTTCATAAAATTTTGTATCTTTCATCATCCTACCACGGTTTCATGTTGCCAATCGTTGCGGAAACGGCCACGATTGAGAATAGTAATACCTGAATTCAACGTCATCTTCCCACCAGAATATAAAGGTCTGCCTCGCCATGAAACGTCTGCTGTTCATTCTCAGTCTTACACTGCTGCTGACTCCCGCTGCACACGCACAACGCCCCAAACCCAATTACGATGAAAGCCAGGTCCCGGAATTCAAACTCCCTGACCCGCTCGTCACACAAGCTGGCAAAAAAGTGGATTCCGCCGAGGAATGGAACAAAGTCCGCCGCCCGGAAATTCTGGAACTGTTCGAAACCGAAGTCTACGGCAAAAGTCCTGCACGCCCCGAGAACATGCTGTTCGAAGTGACATCTGTGAAAAACGATGCCCTGGGCGGTAAAGCGATTCGCAAGGAAGTCTCGGTCTACTTCTCCGGCAAAAAAGCAGGGCCGCGGATGGACCTCTTGATCTATCTGCCGGCCAAAGCCACCAAACCGGTTCCCGTTTTCATGGGGCTCAACTTTTACGGCAATCATACCATTACCGATGAAACAGACGTCCAACTCAACGGCAACTGGATGCGGTCCAGTAAAGAGAAAGCCATCGTCGATCACAAAGCGACCGAAGACTCCCGAGGCAAATCATCCTCACGCTGGCCCATTGAAACCATCATCGATCGCGGCTACGGACTGGTCGCCATCTACTGTGGCGACATTGATCCCGATTACGACGATGGTTTCAAGAACGGCGTTCACGCGATATTTAATTCCAAACAGAAACCCGCGCCCGATGAATGGGGCACGATCTCTGCCTGGGCCTGGGGCTTGAGCTGTGCCCTGGATTACCTGGAAACCGACAAGCAGATCGACGCCAGCAAAGTCGCGGTGATCGGTCACTCCCGGCTCGGGAAAACGTCCCTCTGGGCAGGCGCAACGGACCCGCGTTTTGCCCTCGTCATTTCGAACGACTCGGGTTGTGGCGGTGCCGCACTCAGCCGACGTCGCTTCGGCGAAACCCTGCATGTCATCAACAACGCCTTCCCGCACTGGTTCTGTGATAATTTCAATAAATATATCGACAAGGAAAACGATCTGCCCGTCGATCAACACATGCTGATCTCTTTAATCGCGCCGCGGCCCGTGTATGTCGCCAGTGCCGAGGACGACCAATGGGCCGACCCGAAGGGGGAATTCCTCTCGGTGAAATATGCGGAACCGGTTTACAAACTGCTGGGAACAACCGGCTTCGGCGCAGAGGACATGCCAGGCGTCAACAAACCTGTGCAGAAACAGATGGGTTATCACATCCGCACCGGCAAACACGATGTGACTGATTTCGACTGGCAGCAGTACCTGAACTTCGCCGACCAGCATTTTCAAGGCAGTTAAGCCGCACATCACATTCACAGGCGCACATCCGGGCCAGCAGGTCACTCCAACCTCCTGCTGGCCTGCTGTTTATATTGATTGCGGAACGGCACATTCACCCTCAAAACAGCCGACTTTTCATGCGGACCACTGCAGTTTTGCCGAACGCCGCTTGCCTCTGCCTGAAAACCCACGATAATGGGGGCAAGTGTTCAATTTCCCATTTAAAACAAACTGACGACTATTAATATGATGAATTCTCGTACCCGGAACTCACTCAACTTCAATCAATGTGCGCCTCGATTCTGCCTGATCCTGCTTCTGCTGTCGCTCCTGCCGCTCCCATTGGTACACGCCGATAAAGCCTCTGATGAATTCCAGCTTGCCATCGGCCTGTACAAACAGAATCGCTGGGAACTCGCTACCGAAAGGTTTCAGAAGTACCTGAAGGATTATCCCACGGATGCCAGCGTTCCCCTGGCGAAATTTTACCTGGGCCTGACACTCGTCAATCAACAGAAATACCAGGAAGCCCGGACGATCCTCAGGGAGTTCGTCAAACAACATCCGCAAAACAATAACCTGCCTGATGCCCTCTACCGAATTGCCGAATGCAGTTATCTGCTCGACGATCTGGAGGCCGCCGAAAAAGAGTTTACGGAATTCCTCAAGCTCTATCCCAATCATGCGCTGGAAGAATGGGCTTATCCCTACTTTGGTGATGTCCTGCTGCGTCGCGGCAAAGCGGACCTCGCGATTAAAAGTTTTCAGCGATCTCTCGAACGTCACCCCAAAGGAGCGATGGCCGAAGACGCACAGTTTGGACTGGCCTCTTCTTACCTCCGCGATAAACAGAGTGACGAAGCGGAAAAACGATTCAAAGCAATCGCCGGCCAGAAAAATCACTCACGCGGCAGCGACGCCCAAATGTCACTCGCGACTTCCCTGTTCGACCGCGGACAATATCAGTCCGCCGCCGATGCCTTCCTGGAACTTCCTGAGAAATTTCCGGAAAGTCCACTGGGAATCACAGCTCGACTCAATGCTGGCTACGCCTATTACGATTTCAAGCAATATGCCAAAGCGATCCAGCAGTTTGACCTGGTCGCCAAAGACCCCAAGCATGCAGCGAACGCATTATACTGGAAGGGAGTCAGTCTCAAAGGCGAACAACAGCTGCCCGCTGCCATCACTGCGTTTGAACTGGCACTCAAATCAAAACCCAGTCCCCAACAGAAAGAGTCAACCACCTATCAGCTGGCCGACGCCCTGCTACGTTCCGGTAAACCCGCCGCAGCCAAGGCATTGTTCCTGGAAGTCGTCAAACAGTTTCCCAAGAGTGAACTGGCAGACGACAGCCTGCATTTTGCCATTGAAGCAGCATTACTGACAGACGAACTGGCAGAAGCCGAACAGCTTTCCGCCCAGTTTGAAAAAACATTTCCCCAGAGTGGATTACGTCTGCATCAGGAACTGCTCAAAGGGCGTATCCTGGATGCGAAAGGCAAACCCGAAGACCTGGCGACAGCGGCGACTCATTTTCAGAACGTGCTCAATGAGTCCAAGCTGGAGAACACACAACTGCTCGCACGGCTCTACCTGGCACGCACTTACCAGAAACTCAAACAGTACGACAAATCCATCGAGGTTCTGGACCCCTATCTCAAAGACCCCAAAGCGGTCAAAACATCCAGCGAATATGCAGACGCCCTGGTACTACAGAGCAACAACTTTAATTCTCAACAGAAATATGCCGAAGCCGAGTCCCTCTCGAAAGAGTATCTGAAGCAGTTCCCCAATGAAGTCCGCTTCAATCAGATCCTGGCGAACCTGATCATCCTCACTTCCAAAAACAACAAGCCGCTGGAAGTCGATCAATATCTCAAACAGCTGCGGGACCGTAAACCCGCAGGGGATCTCCTGCTCCAGACATATCGCCAGCTGGCGGAACGCAATTATGAACAGAAACAGTGGGCACGCGCCAAAACATTTTTTAACGAAATCGTGAAACTCGGTTCGGAGTCACCCGAATATCCTGCCGGTCTGTCCGGGTTAGCCTGGAGTGAATTTCAACTCGCAGAAAATGCAGCGGCGGCGGAACACTTCCAGCAGTTCGTCCAGAAATTCCCGGAAAGCCCGCTCACTGCTGAAGCCGCCTATATGCAGGGACGCAGCCTGGAAAACAATAAACAGCTCGATGCTGCCGTCGACGTCTACCAGAAAGTACTTCAGCAGTTCGCCCCTTCCCGTTACGCCATGCTTTCCGGACTGCAGGCCGCTCGCACGCTGTTTCAACTGAAAAAAATTGATGAGGTCAACCTGGCTTATGAAGCGCTCCTGCAGAAATTCCCCAAGGTCGACAATCTTGATAAGATTCTGGACGAATGGGCGCTGATCAATTACGAAGCGGAACAGTTTGCGAAGTCGGACGAAATCTTTCGCAGACTGATAAAAGAAACACCCGACAGTGAACTGGCGGATAATGCCCGTCTGAGTCTCGCAGAAAGCGATCTGATCGCCGGGAAACTGGAACCGGCCGCCAAAGCATTCGCTGAACTGCAGAGCGACCCCAAATCAGATAAAAAAGTACAACAGGTCTCCCTTTATCGCCTGATCGAAATCAACCTGGAACTCCAGAAGTGGGAGCTGGTCGACAAATTCTCGAAAGAGTTACTGAAACGCTTTCCTGAAAATGAATACGCGGCGTTTGCCCAGTTCCATGAAGCCGAAGCCGCCCTGTATCTGAATCAGGTGGAGACCGCACAGGCAGCATTATTAAAACTGGCGGCGAAAGACAGATTGGAAACACTCAGCCAGGAACCCTGGTATCCCCGCGTCTGGGTACTGTTGGCGGAAACGTACTTTCGCCAGAAAAAATACAAAGAAGTCGCAGAAACCGTCGACCGCTTCCGCAGTTGGGACCCGGACAGCCCCTTTCTGTACCAGGCGGAAGAAGTTCTGGGCAGAAGCCTGAAAAACCAGGCCAAATTTGACGAAGCCCGTAAGGTCTTCCAGCAGATCATCGACTCTGAACACGGTCGACGTACAGCCACAGCCGCCAAATGCCAGTTCCTGCTGGCAGAAACCCTGATGATCCAGGAAAAATTCAAGGAAGCCCTGCTGGCCTATCTGCAGGTGGACATCCAGTATAAATTCCCCGAATGGCAGGCCCCCGCGCTGTATCAGGCGGCCATGTGCCACGAAGCCCTGAACGAATGGCCTCAAGCCCAGAAAACATATCAAGATTATTTGAAGCGTTTTCCGGAGCACGAACTGGTCCCCCAGGCTAAAGAACGACTGAAAGCGGTTACAGCCCGGATCAGCAAAAATTGATCGACCGACTTGTTCTCCATAATTCACAGCCTGTCCCGGACAGCGCGGAATTGCCATTCCAGACTCGACGGGAATCTCCGTCTGACGTAAACTAGACTCCATCCTGAGCTCAGTCCGCCATGGATGCTCAGAATTTCCAGGGCAACAGAGCTTCTCAATTCGCTGATCAGATTCCAGCAAGTTCGACAGATCACCTGTTGCTCATTAACAGATACACGAGAATGACACGCAGTACTCATGATCAAATTAAACAGTAACCAGCAATACTCAACAGGTTCCTCTGCCGACCTACAGCGCGGTACGCAACTCCGGTTCCTGGTAAAGTTGCTTGTCATCTGTGGACTCTGGCTGATACTGACTCCCGACAGCAGTCCCGCACAGGAACGGCTGCCTAAGGTTGTGGAATCGGTGAATGGAGAGCTGGTCGAAGTCAAAGATCCCAACGGCCCCCTCCCGGAAGCCTTAGAGCAGATGGAACGGGGAACCAAGATTCCTTTCACCCCCCAGGAAATCATCGAAGAGCTGAAATACTTTCTGCTGCCCTTTGTGATTGCTTCCATTATCTCCATGTGGTTCATCATTGAACGACTGGTAATCCTCAGGTCAGGTCGCGTGATCCCCCGGCATTTCGTCACGCGGTTTCTGAAACTGCTTAAAGACGGTAAACTCAATTCCCGGTCTGCGTTGAAACTGTGTGACGAAAACCCCAGTCCGATCGCCTCGGTTTTCGCGCACGGCATTCGCAAGTGGGGGAAACCCAGCGTCGAAGTCGAACAGGCCATCATCGATGGCGGCGAACGACAACTCTCTCAACTGCGCAAACATCTGCGTGTCATCAATGGTGTCGCGACGGTCGCCCCGCTGATGGGCCTTTTGGGAACCGTCATCGGTATGATCCTGGCCTTCAACGATATCGCCAACAGCAGCGCGATGGGCAAAGCCGAAGAACTGGCCGGCGGCATCGCACTGGCTTTGTTGACCACCGCGCTGGGGCTCGGCATCGCCATCCCCTCGCTGATCATGTATATGTACCTGGCCGGCCGCGTTGATGGGCTCGTCATGGAAATGGATCAGTCCGCCCAGGATCTGGTACACCTCATCTCGGCAGAAGGGCTCGCCGCCAGCGCCGCCAGCCGTAAATCGACTTCAACAGCACCAGCGAACACGTCGAAAACCAAAGCCAAGCCGGATAAAACGACGAGCACTTCCTGAACCAGGCATTCAGATCGCATCACGCTCTTCCCGCACAATACCTGCTTTCCTACAGAACAACCAGTTCTAAGTTGTTCCGGGACCTGTCCCTATTTACAATAGACGATGCTTCCCCCGCCGGGGTTCCGTGTCCTGCATCCAGCTTTTGGCTGATTCACTCTTATTTCTGAACAGATAGAGATACCTCATGACTGAATCGAAAGAATTCAAGGCTGTTCCGCTTGAAGACGAATTGTCACAGATCGAACGCGACCTGAAATTCTACCCTTCTACAACCACCGATCCCCAAGTACTCACATCCAGCCAGATTGAACAGTTCAACCACGATGGTTACCTGCGAAACCTGTCTGTCTTCAATGAACAGGAAGTCGAGGAAAATCGGGAGTACTTCGACCGTCTGCTGGAATCCGTGATTGCCGCCGGGGGTGACAGTTATTCCATCAGCACCGCACACATGAAATATGGCAAGGTCTACGACCTGCTGACGCATCCCAAAATCGTCGCTTACGTCAAAGACCTGCTGGGGGAAAATGTCATCGCCTGGGGATCTCACTTTTTCTGTAAAATGCCCCACGATGGAAAATCGGTCGCCTGGCACCAGGATGCCAGCTACTGGCCGCTCTCCCCTTCCAAAGCCGTCACGGTCTGGCTGGCCATTGATGATGCCGACCCGGAAAATGCCAACATGCGTTTCATCGCCGGCAGTCATCATCACGGCCATATGACTTATCGCCCCAGTGGTTCGCATGAAGACAACGTGCTCAACCAGACCATCGAAAATGCAGAACAGTACGGCACCCCCGTTGATGACACGTTGCAGGCCGGCAAAATTTCGATTCACTCCGATCTGTTGCTGCATGGCTCAGAAGCCAACCAGTCGGATCGCAGGCGTTGTGGCCTGACCCTGCGATACTGTGCTGCCGACGTCCGGGCCGGCATGGACTGGAATGCCAAAGGCGTGATTGTCTCTGGCACCGATCCCTCGGGACACTGGTTAAATCCAGCGCGTCCTGAAAACGACTAAACTTTCGCACTCGCACCCTGGAATTGACATCTGATGCAAAAATATTACGCGGAAATTTTCGGCACGTTCATCCTGCTGTTCTCGGGCGCAGGAGCGATCGTCACGAATCAGGTCTCAAACGGAACCGTCACGCATGTCGGCATTGCGCTGGTGTTCGGACTGGTTGTCACAGCCATCATTTACGCGATTGGAGAAATCTCCGGCGCACATATCAACCCGGCTGTCACGATTGCCTTCTGGGTCGGCGGTCGCTTTCCTGGAAAACAGGTTTTGCCTTACATCGTCTGCCAGGTGATTGGTGCCCTTGCCGCCTGCATCCTGTTAAGAGTCATCTTCCCGGGACTCGATAACTACGGTATGACGCGTCCCGCCGGTTCGGATCTGCAGTCCCTGATTCTGGAAGGCGTGCTGACGTGGATGCTGATGTTTGTCGTGCTCTGTGTGAGTACCGGCGCCAAAGAGACCGGCATCCTGGCTGGTGTCGCCATTGGTGCCGTCATCGCGCTGGAGGCGATGTTTGCCGGCCCCATCTGCGGCGCGTCCATGAATCCGGCCCGCTCGCTGGCACCGGCGCTGGTCAGTAACAACCTGCAGTCCCTGTGGCTGTATCTCGTCGGTCCGACAGCCGGCGCCATCCTGGCAGTTCCGTCACTCTGGCTGGTGCGCAATAACCATAATTCAAAAACGATTGAAACAACGGAAGAACCTGTAAGCTGAATGGAAAAGGATCACACACTCGAATATCGCTCGTACCCGGAGTGCATCACAGTCTAATCAAAACCACAGAGAGGGTTAAACCATGATCAACTGGCAACACATTCTAGTCTGGGGACTCGCCTGTTCCGGATTCGCAGTCTCCCTGGTTTACGCTGAAACTCCCGCACCAGGCGGAGATGCTTCCATTGTCTCGCCAGAGGCAAAACTGGAGGAGCTCTGGGTCGATAAAGGTTTCACCGAAGGTGCCTGCGTCAGCATGGACGGCATCATTTATTTCAGCGACATCAACTTTGCCGGCGGAAAAGGCAAAATCATGGCCTTTGATCCCGCTACGGGAAAGACGACCGTCTTCAGTGCCGACAGCGGTCAGAGTAACGGTCTGATGATCAACAAAAAAGGCAAGCTGCTCGCCGCCTGTGGTGCCAATAACGGTAAACAGTGCCTGGCACAAATCACGAAGAACGGGAAAGTGAAACCGATTGTCGATCAGTTTGAAGGCAAAAAATTCAATGCCCCGAATGACCTGGTCATTCATCCCAGAGGCTGGGTCTATTTCACCGATCCCCGCTATGTCGGACACGAACCACTCGAACTCGATCACATGAGTGTGTTTCGCTACGATCCCAAAACCAAAACCGTGCATCGCGCCACCACTGATATCACCAAGCCGAATGGCGTCGTGGTTTCACCGGACGGAAAAACCCTGTATGTCGCAGAGACCGACAACGGTGCCAGCGGCCTGGAAAAAGAACCACCCAAAGAACCCAAACTGCGAATGACCCTTAATGCGTTCCCCATCAAAAAGGATGGATCGCTCGGTAAGAAAAAAATCCTGGCCGACTTCGGCGATAAAGAGACCGGCATTGATGGCATGACCGTCGACCAGAAAGGCAACATCTACACCGCCTTTCGCGCTGAGAGCCGGTTTGGCATAGTGGTATTTTCTCCGGAAGGCAAAGAGCTGGCCTACATCCCCACACCGAGCCTGCCCACCAACTGCACGTTTGGAATCGGCGATGACGCGTCCACGCTCTACATCACTGCCGGGAGTGGCCTGTACCGGATTCCCTGTAAAATCCCTGGTTTCCACCCGGCACTGCCAGTCGACAAATAGTCGTTAGCGTGATGCTTTCAACGTAATCAGCCGGCCCAGCGCGACCTGCTGTCGAGTGACTTCTTTGACCACAGTCCACCTGTCTGAACTCTGCGGCTGCAGCAGTTCAGGCAGGTAAGGATTCCGCTGAAAATACAAAACGTAAGGCGAAACCGGTCGCTCTGACTCGAAGGGAACCAGCTGGATCCCCTTGCGTTTGATCTCCGGGGTCTCCTGCAACATCTGCAACCACGCCGGATGCAAAATGGGGGCAATTTGAACAATGCTGTTGTCAGGCACTTCCTGGACAACTTCTCTTAACAGATCTGCAGTCAACGAATCCCCCCAGTAAGTCGCTTCCATGCCAAGCTGATCTGCCCCGCTCAAGCCACCTGTCAGCAGACTGTAATAACTGAGCCAGCAGGGAGCATATAGAATCGAACCGGTGAACTGCGAAAGCAGTAAAAGTGTGACTGCAGTGATCGCGATCCTCTGACTGAAGCGCCGGGTCAACCAGCTGATCACAGTCTTGGCCCCCAGACCGATCAAGATCGCCAGTAGCGGAAAGACCATCAGAAACAACCGCACGCCATCATACACGGTGATGCCCGGCAGCGTGAATAATATCAGAGGCCACAACATCGACAGGAAAAGCAGCAGTTCGCCCGACGGTCGCTTCTGCTGATCTGTTTTGAAATCACGCCAGAGCTTTGTGACCCCGAAACCACTGCAGATCAGCAGCCCCACAGGAACCGTTGTCAGTAGCATCACCCAGGCATAATGCCACGGCAGATCGCGGTCGGCGTATTTTGTTCCGAAGTATTCGACATACAATGCCGCCCGCCCGGTTGTTCTGCCCAGGTACTCGCTGAGGTGCCCGACCGGATCAAACCAGAGCCAAGGCCAGCCGACAAAGAAAACCAGGCACCCCACGCCGCCCCAGCAAATGAGAGGCAGTAACGCGCGCTGACGCCATTTCCAGATTGCCCAGACGATCACGGGAATGGGAATCAGGATGGCTTGAATTTTGGTAAGCAGCGCCAGTCCCAGTAGAACCCCGGTCAGGCAGGCACACTTCTTCGAAGGCGGCAGCCCTGTATCCCACCACTGCACGATCGCCAGTACCGCGAGCGTATAAAACAGAGCCGTCGGCATTTCCAGAGCCGCCAGATGAGCATGTCCAAACAGACGAGGCAGCGCCAACAGTGAACCGGCGGCAATCAGCGCTCCCTGGTGGCCGGACCGCTTAAAAGTAAACCAGCCAACCAGGAAGACCAGGCAGGCAAAACAGGCCGCCGATGCATATCTGCCATAAGTGACGACGAACGGACGGCTGTCCTCACCGGCCAGTCCCGCTACCGACTCGTGTGCCAGCCCGATCAGGAACCGCCCCAGGGGTGGATGATCGGGCAGATAGTTCGGATGCGCAAAGATTTCCCGCAGGCTTTCCGGGTCTACAATTCCCAGTCCATACACGCGTATCGCCCGCACGAGAAATACGCCCTGCCCGACATTAAAGGGTTCATCTACCGTCATGCCCGGCCCGGGTCCGGTGAAACTGAGATCGTCTGCACAATCCAGCTGAGAGCCTACGAGTAAAAACGATAGCCCCGCCAGTAACAGGTACCACAGCAGGGCAACAGGTCGCCGTTGGACAGGAGAGTCGGGGGAAGGTTTTTGTTGTTTCATACCCGTTATTATGCCGAAAGTCGGCGCGTAAAAAAACCCGACCAAGAGTTTGACCTCTTAGCCGGGTTTAGTCGTTCACGCAAACCAGCAAATCCCTTTGCGATTGTTCTGGTTGTCCAGTGGGTCGCTCTCTCGACACCGTCCATAATATCGAGAACTACGCTTCCCTGGCATGCTCACCTTAAGGCATTCCTGCCCGGTCTATTAGGCGATCTGCTTTTTACGTCCAACCAAGGTCCGAATCCGTTCGGCCAGTAATGCTGCGTCAAATGGTTTCCGGAAAGTTTCGTTAAACAATGTTCTGTCGAAACCGCTGGCGTTGTCTTCATCGCTCAACAGGGCAATCAGAACAGAGTCTGTGTAGTCTTTGTTGCGTCGCAGGTTCTGAGCGATCATCAGAGCTTCATTGCGACCCATTGCGAAATCTACGATGACGCAGTCGGGGTGCAGTGATTCAGCCTGGATACCAGCTTCAAAACCACTCACGGCGTATTCAATCTTGAAATCTTCAGTTGCCATCAGATCGTCAAGGCTTGCACGAACCTGGGTGTCAGCACCAACGAGCAATAACTTGCCCATGGCTTCGTCTTCCAGTTCGCCCAGGGGCATACCGTGTTCTTTAAGAAATCGAATAAGGTGCTCACGTGGGATTCGTCGGTCCTGAGAACCGGGGATCCGGTATCCTCTCAGACGGCCGGAGTCGAACCACTTACTAACCGTGCGGGGTGCAACCTTACAGATCTTTGCTACTTGGCCAGTAGTGAAGATCGTTTTCATTGCGGGCTCTCCAATCACATGCTTGGCAAATCTATTCGAAGAAAGGTTACTCTTCTTCTGCTTTAACCCCTACTACTTTTGCGGCTATCCTGGCCAGTCAGTTTCAAGTTGTAACCTGAGTAGTCTTGGGTCGGGGTTTGTTTAAGGAGACAGCATCTCCAGAAACTGTTTCAAAATGCCAATCTTTAATTTTTAAGGAAATTTGGGATCTGGTACGTAATACTTTTTGGGGTCGGACTGAATGACAATCGCAATACCATTCAGATCAGTTCGTCAGACTAGATCCATCTTGTCCTCTCCCCCCTTACAGACATTTGAAGGGAATGAACCCGTCAAACTGTTGCTGACTGGTTCGACGTGGTTTTTACGTCTTTCCGGTTTCAACCGTCTGCCCTAATTGCATCGACGAAACTGGAGTGAGGACTTTAAGTTCTTTGACAAGAGAGAGTGCAGTACGGACAGAGACACTCAGATTAGCTGGCAGGGAAGAATCAACTGTGCGGAATATCTGGCCGTAATCCTCTATAATTCAGGCACTTAAATCGCTTGTGAGAAACACTTAAGATATGAACCAAATTTCTGCAGGCACTTGAATTTTTCACACAGGTTTCAGGCCTTTTTCCAGCCTGCAACCCGGGAGAGGGCGGATAATCGTTAGGACAACAGCAGCCTGCTTCTGGTTCAGACTATTGCACCTGTCATATCTATTACGATGGAAATTCCGGTTTGTGTTGGATCGATTTCTAAAACTCATAAACAATCGTCTCGCTCAGGAATGCTGCTCAAATCTCCTTTTTCGCTTGCTCTGCGACAGATGTCTCGTCTAAGATCAAGACACTTTCCCGGCCAGGTCAGCCGGATCTTCAATTCAGAACGAGTTGTGGCTCCTGCAGGCCTGCGGATCTTTTCCATTCATAACGATTCAGTACTCTCTGAAAGTTGACTCCTGTTTCTGATAACTGATTCCTGCCAACTCAATCCGGAAATAATGCACTCACTATGGCGCAGTCACTCCAAGAATATGCTGAATGGTTAGCCAGTCGCGATGACCTGATCTGGCCCGTCGCTCCGGAACTGGTTGCCCCCAAAGCCACTCCCTTCCTGAAACCATTGAACGGGATCAAAGCCGTTACATTCAGCGTGTACGGCACATTACTCCATATTGCCGATGGTTGCCTGCTGTTCGATCACGGGCAACAACTCAGAATGCAGATTGCCCTCGATAAAACCATTAAAGAATTCAATATGTGGAACAGCATGTCCCGCAAACCGGGTGCCCCCTGGGAATACATGCTCTCACAATATCGCAACCTGCTGGAAGACCAGCAGATTTCCAGCAGGACTGCCAAAGGAGAAAAACCAGAAATCAATTCCGTGGAGCTCTGGAAACAGCTCATCACGCGACTGCAGAAGAATGAATACTCGTTCGACGAATCCTTCTATGGAAACCTGGATGACTTCAGCCTGAAAGTCGCCTACTTCTTTCATGCTTCACTGCAAGGCATTCAACCCATGCCCGAAGCGTTAGCGACACTTGAAGAGTTGAGTAAACGGGGTAAAAAAATCGCCTTGTTCGCCGATGCACAACCTTTCACACTGGTTCACCTGTTGCGAGGATTAAGCTTACAAGGTAAACTGCCGCCACTTTCCGAGCTCTTCACCCAGGAATGCTTCTGTTTCTCCTACCGAGAAGAAGTCCGTAAACCATCAGCGTCTCTTTATGAGAGGCTGCTCGAACGATTTGAACAGTCAGGCATCGCTCCTGAGGAAATTCTGCATGTGGGAACCCGCATCGAAGACGACCTGGCGATCGCCCGGCGCTTTGGTATGAAAACCATATTATTCGCCGGTGATTCACTCAGTGTGCATGCCAGTAAAGCGCAAGTCCGCAATTCTGACACAAAACCTGACAGATTGATCACCAGTTTAGGCCAATTAACAGAGATCCTCGATTAACATGGTTTCCGATTTTTGTTAGTATCCCGGCTTGATCACGAATAAAGTGGCCTGTTTCAGCAGATAAGTGCTCAGGCTTTCACATAATTCACCTTGTAAAACCATTTCATACAGGGAATGGCCCCTGCCAGGGAACAAGGGCCGTTTTATATATTGATGACCCTAATGGAGAATAGAGAACATGCCTCCCAAGTTGCTTTATGGTGGAATCGACTTCGATTTTGACAACCCCGTATTCGGAATTGAAGAGATCAGGGAAATTAACCCGCAGCGATTTGAGATGGAACAGCTTTCCGGAATCGTACACGTCGACCGGGAAAACCATGGTATTGTCGGCTTTAAAGATGTCCGCGAAGACGAATTCTGGGTCCGGGGACATATGCCCGGTTTTCCCTTAATGCCCGGCGTCATCCTCTGTGAATGCTCCGCACAGCTCGCCGGGTTCTATGCACGCAAGTACAAACTTCTGGGCGGAGATTTTCTCGGATTCGGCGGTATGAACGACGTCCGCTTCCGCAGTCCCGTCTTTCCGAATCAGCGATTAGTCATCATGGCGCAGCTCGCACGGATTCGTGCCGGAAAACGCGCTGAATTCAACTTTCAGGGGCTGGTCGGCGACAGCATGGTCTTCAGCGGCCAGATGATTGGCGTGCCGATTGACAAGAACCAGGAAATCCCCGGCAACGCCTGAACCTGATGCGAATATTGCTGATCTCCCCAGGCCCGTTTCAGAACGAGCCTGGGAGTTCAGCAATTCAATATAAGCCGACCTCAGATCGGGTCGGGTGCTATCCACCATTCAACGTCGATAAAATATTACAACGCTGAATCATTAAAGCAGTTGAAACTGACTTTGATTATTCATCTTCGGCAGGAGGCTCAATGCCGAAATCGACAATCGACAGCAATGCTTCGAACGGGATATTGCGTTTCGCAAAATTCGCCGCGCCGCCCTGTAGACGGTCAACAACGCCCAGTGCTTTGATCACCTGACAGCCGAACTCTTCGGCACGGTCCACCGACAGCAGGGCACTGCCTGCAGTCGTGATCACATCATCCACAATCACGACTTTGTCGCCGGGCTTCACGGGACCTTCGACATATTTATTCGTGCCATGCCCCTTGGCTTCTTTGCGAACCATGAAACCATTCAAGGCTCTGCCCTGCTCGGCAGCAATCGCCAGCACGCCGGCAACAATCGGGTCGGCTCCAATCGACATACCGCCGATCGCATCAAATTCGGTATCACCCAGCAACTCCAGCAGACCGGCAGATACCTGCCGCAACCCATGCGAATGCAGGACAACCTGTTTGCCGTCCAGGTAATAAGTACTCTTCTTGCCTGAAGCCAGTGTGAAATCGCCGAACTTTAAAGCCCGCTCTCGAAACAACTCGATCAGTTTTTCCCGATCATACATGAATGCTCTGCCCCTAACCTGAATGTGTGACGTTCTCGAATGCAAAACCAGCCAGCGCATGTCTCATGCCTGCGCTCAATTCCGGATTCGCCACACGTATTCTACAGGCTTGAATTCAACATTCAAACGGACCACAGGGCAAGAATACCCGAATTCGTGTTTATTACATTGCGGCATGCAGCAAACAGATGACGGGGCACTGTTCCGGGGTCCGATGCCCCCGATCCATCAGGGACGGATGACGACTTCCGAACCAATGCCCAGCAGGTCATAGACTTCCGCGACGTGTTCATTCAACATCCGCACACAGCCTTTCGATTCCGCTTTGCCGATGGAAGCCGGATCAATCGTGCCATGAATGCCATAGCTGTCGCCGATATCAATCCAGCGTTCTCCCAGCGGGTTGGTCGGATCGTCATTGGCAATCACACCATCGGGACCGTAATAGGTCGGATCAACCAGCTTTTCTTTCACCAGAAACTTGCCGGTGGGCGTCGAGTGATCTTTTCCGGTTCCAATCGAATACCTGCGAACAAAGTAACCGTGAGCGTGTATGGTTAAGGTGAAATCACTCAGGTCCACAAATGCATTGAAGGGGCCTTTGATGACTTTCAACTTCTGCCCCGGCCTGATCTTCACGGGATCAATCTGGTTCAGTTTCGCCAGGTATTCCCAGTTGATCTTATAATCTTTCGAGACTTTACGAAGTTGGTCACCGGGTTGAATTTCATAAGGCGTCATAAAATGAGGCTGGGGTGAAAAGTAGATCATCCGCGCCGTCTCTTCGATTCGTGATTTGATCACGGGAAAGAGCTCCGGTTGAGCCCAGTAGATTTTGGAAAGTCTTTTATGCGCTTCGAGAATCTTCCGCTGTTGAATCAGTTCATCAATGGCAATCAGATCAGGAATTTCCTGCTCCGCCGGGCTGGCACCAAACTCTTCTTTAAAGCTCGCATGTTCTGTGTTCTTGATCACTGGATTGCTGGCGCGTTTAATGCCTTCCGGCGGTTGCAGCTGACGGGGAGCCCCCGGATCTACCGTCTGCCGTGCAGACAGCGCCGACGGTTCCTGCGGTAAAGGTTGTGCCGACCCTTTAAACTGCTGCGGTGCCTTAAACTGCTGAAGCTCCAATGATTCATTCACGGGGGAATCAACGACGGTTTCCGCTTCGACGATCTGCCCGCTCACTGTACGTTTATAAATCCGCGGGGGTTCGATATCACGGGTTTTGTAGGAACGCTGATTATCATTTCCATCGGGCAATGCTTCTGCTGGTGGCTCGGATTGTGCAATGATCGTTTCCGTGGACAGAACCGGCTCCACTTCGTCGGTCTCTGGCTCTGTTTGAGTGGCAGCCTGCTCCTCTTCATGCAGAGCTCCGGTAGGGGCACTACTCACCTGAAAAGGCAGCAGATCATACTGCCAGGCGGCGGTTCCCAGAATCCCCAGACCGGCAAGCATGATAAAACGAAAAGGAGTAATCAATCGGCCCCGGTTACGACTTCGCATCTTGTCTTCTTCCTTGATTCACAATCCATCCGTGTATTGGTTACAATCAGAGTGGCGGAACTATAGCAAATCCGCCCGATCAGGCCTACGGCGATCTTATGAAATTCGACTTGAGTATCCATAGACGTAAGTTATATATTAATAATTGTTTAAGATAGAATCAGCTCACGCCGCCGATCAGCGGGAAATGCAAACTTTCGACAAAACAACCCTAGTCAACAGCACCCTTATTGCATAACATTTGCAAAAACAAACACCCACTGCGCTGCCTGACAATTCAGGTTGCCTTCTCAGCCCACCAATCGAGGTCAGTATGTCTCTGCTGCTGGAAAAAGTGAAAAAGAGTTACCGCGAACCTGATGGCGCCACGCTCCCGATTCTGGATATCGAACGCTTTGAGATCAAAGACAAAGAACAGGTGGTCCTGATCGGCGAGAGTGGCTCCGGTAAATCGACCCTGCTGAATGTCATTTCCGGCATCACTTCTGTCGACAGCGGAAAAATCACCATCGCCGGCACTGAGATCGCCTCGATGGCTGAAGTCGTTCGCGATCGCTTCCGGGCTGAACGCATCGGCTTTGTCTTCCAGACCTTCAATCTGCTGCCCGCTTTTTCCGCGCTGGAAAATGTCCTGCTGGGCATGAGCTTTTCCCGGAAAAAACCGAGTCGCGACCGCGCCAAAGAACTGCTGGCGCTCGTCGGCCTGGAGCACCGCCTGCATCACCATCCCAAACAGATGTCGGTGGGAGAACAACAGCGCGTCGCTGTCGCCCGTGCCCTGGCCAATCAGCCCCGTCTGCTGCTCGCAGATGAACCCACGGCGAACGTCGACATTGCCAATCAGCAGACAATCCTCGAGTTACTTCGCGATGCCTGCAGTCAAAATCAAATTGCCATGCTGCTGGTCACCCACTCTCAGGAAGTCGCGAAGCAGTTTGAACGCGTTGAAACACTGACAGAATTCAATAAGGTGCATGCCCGCGCCTGATGCCAGCTGTAAGTTGATGGAATCATTCATAAACCTTCTTTTGCGAACAAAGTAATCTCCCCTATGAATACTCTGACCATTGCCTGGAAAAGTATCCGACAGCGCCGCGTCGCTTCTCTCCTGACAGCTTTGAGCGTTGCCCTGGGTGTCACCCTGATGATTTCTGTCCTGGTGATCAACGGCGTCATTGATCGCATGTTTAATCAGACCGCCAGTGGTTACGACCTGATTGTCGGACCCAAGGGGAGTGCACTGCAACTCGTGTTGAATACGGTTTTCCGGGTGGGAGCCCCGATTGAAAATCTGCCTTATCGCTACTACACCGAACTGAAAAACGATTCGCGCGTCAAAGAAGCCATTCCTTTCGCCATTGGTGATGTCACCCAGAAAGGGGGCTTCCCGATCGTCGGCACCATCCCCCGCTACTTCGCACTGGAATACATTCCCGGTCGGCATTTCCGCATCAACAAGGAAGGAAAGTTTCTGCCGGGTACCTGGGATTCAGTCATCGGTTCTGCGGTTGCCAAACAGAACAACTGGAAAATGGGGGACGAGTTCAGCCTGATTCATGGTTCCGCAGAAAGTGGGCACGTGCATGATGAGAAATTCAAAATTGTCGGCATCCTGGCACCAACGGGAACTCCCAATGATCGAACCGTCTTTGTCAACCTGCGCGGCTTTTACCAGGTCTCCGGTCATGAGAAACCGCTGGAAGAAGCCATCCGCCGCGAAGCCGCCTTCTTCGGCGAAAAAGTGGATGAAGAAAAACTGAAAGCTCAACTCAAAGAAAGCGCAGAACACGATCACCATGATCACAGCGGCCACGATCATGGTCATGACCACGGCCATGAAGTCCCCGATGCCCAGAAGGAAGTCACCGCGATCCTGGTGCAGATGAAAGGAGACCGCCTGCGTGGCTTCTCTTCCATCAAGTTTCAATCGGAACTCAAAGAAGGCAACCAGGCACAGGCCGTCAACCCGATCCAGCAGATCAGTTGGTTGATGGAGAACATCGTGGGCAATATCCGGACCATGCTGATCATCTTGACCTCTCTGATCATCGTCGTTTCCGGAGTCGGTATTTTTGTGAGTATTTACAACTCGATGTCCGACCGCAAGCGGGAAATCGCCATCATGCGCGCCCTGGGTGCAGGCCGCACAACGGTCTTCGGCATCATACTCTCAGAATCCGTTCTGCTCTGTCTGGGCGGGGGCATCCTGGGAATCATCCTCGGCCACGGACTGGTCTTCGTCGCCGCGCCGATTATCGAAGCCCGCAGCGGTCTGTTGATCAACCCGTTTGCTTTCAGTTCCACCGAACTGATCCTGCTGCCGATCCTCGTGGTCCTGGCGTCCCTGGTCGGATTCATCCCCGCCATGACCGCCTACCGCACCGACGTCGCCAGTACGTTAAGCGACTGATCGGCCTGATTTTCCATCATCGCAGATCACATACTGCCGTCGCTCAAAAGCACGAACCTTTTCTGAGTCTGAATTGTCTGATCGGAATCAGAGTCCTTCAATAGCCGGAGTACAGAAGTATGCAGATCCACTTTGCGGCCCGACGTGGCGATATCAGCGCCCTGCAGCGCCAGTTGACCTCTGGCGTGAATATTAATGAAAATGACCGTGATGGAAAAACTCCGTTAATGCACGCGGCTGAAGACCGTCGGGCACACCTTGATACTCTGCAATGGCTCATTGATCAGGGCGCTGAGGTCAACTGGCCCTGCTCTACAGTTCAAGAGACTCCCCTCCTGCTGGCGGCTCGTTCAGCCAGAATTGACAAAGTCCAGTTCCTGTTGGCCCGGGGAGCCAATCCCCGCTATGTCAGCCCGCAGGGCTACACTGTGATTACCACTCTGCCTGGATCTCTCGACCCCGCTCACCTCGAAATCCTGAATCTCTTGCTCCGTGCGGGGGCAGATCCAAATGCAATTTCTGAATATGGTGAATCCCCGCTGCGGAATGCATTAGGTGAAGGAAATTTCGCCGCGGTCAAACTGCTGCTGGAGCACGGAGCCGATCGCGATTCCGTCCAGATGACCGACCTGATGTGGGCCATCGTCCTGGGCTCGGTAGAGCAGGTCGCCTCTGAGATCCGCGCAGGCTCAGATGTTTCCACCCGCAATGACTGGGAGATGTCCCCCTGGCTGCTCAGCCTGCAGGCAGGCGACTTCGACAAAGCAAAACTCCTCTGGGAGCAGGGCGCAAAACTGACCGACCAGGATCGCCGCAGTCAGACACCTTTGATGCACGCAGTACTGGCGCAACATGCAGAGATGACGGCCTGGCTCATCTCTCTGGGCGCAGATCTCAATAGCACCAACTTTCTGGACATGACTCCGCTCAACCTGGCTGCAGGATCGGGCTCGGTCACCTGCGCGAAATTATTACTGGAAGCAGGGGCCAACCTGGACCCTGAAAACGGAGAACCTGTAATCACAAATGCAGCAAGCCCCGAGATGGTGCGTACCCTGATCAGTCATGGTGCGGACATCAATGCCGTGGACAGAGAAGGCTACTGGCTGTTGAAATCAGCAGCAGAGGAAGGAGATTATCAGTTTGCCTGCGAACTCCTCGACCTGGGAGCCGATCCGGATGCAACCAGTACCGGCGCAACCGCACTGCACACCGCTGTCATGCATGATCAGCTGGAAATTGTCACCGCGCTGCTTCAACATGGTGCCGACCCCAATGCATATGATGTGGATAGCTGGACGCCACTGATGTTTGCTCAATCACTGGAATGCGTCGAACTGCTGCTCTCAGGCGGCGCAAAGATTGGCGCCACAGATAACTGTGATGATGATGTGATACAACACCACACCGACCCGGAAATCATCCAGCGTCTTCAGTCCGCAGGCGCCAGTATCGAGACTCAACCGGAATCATTTAACAGCCTGCTGCACACTGCCGCGCAAAGGGGAGACCTGACTCTGCTTGAGTATTTGTTGAATCAGCAAATTGATATCAACACACCACTCCAGGGTGGTGTCACTCCCCTCATGACCGCGGCAGAACAGGGACACGCTGTCGTTCTGGAACGCCTCCTGGCGTCGGGAGCCGACCTGCATGCCTGTAATGAACAGGGGCGGACGGCACTCTTCTATGCTGCTGCCCCGGAAGCGTTTCTCGCTTTTCAACTGACATCCGAATATTCAGAAGAAGAAATGAAACTGGAACTCCTGGAGGAGTTAGATGATCCGACAGCAGAAGCCCGGGAATTCTTCTCTCAACTGGATTTTTCACTGAATTTCGGATACACCCCCAGTGATGACATTACCGCTCTGGAACTGCTGCTGGCGGCAGGAGCCAACATCGAAACCCGCGACTTTGAAGGTGCCACTCCACTTCTGGTGGCCTGTCGCTGTGGTCGCCCCTCACGGGTTGACCGGTTGTTACAACACGGCGCAGATCATAACGCCAAAGATACACAAGGCCGTACTGCAAAGGAATTAACGGCATTACACCATGATTACGAGCACCGTAAACAGATTCTTAAACTTCTGAATGAAGAAACATAACAGCATGCAGCGCGTTCTTCATCCATAATTCACACCCGCCTCACTCGCACTTCATGCTGTGTCTTTAGACTGCCTGTCATTACAAACTCCTGAAATGACAGCCTCTTCAGTACTGACGCCGCATGCGATTTCAATCAGAGTACATCTCCACGCGTCTGGAACAGAGCAATCGAGGTGTCCTGACTGCCTGGTCGGTGGTTGCTGCGTTTACCACTTACTTCTGCATGTATGCGTTTCGGAAACCCTTTACCGTCGCGCAGTATGAAGACCTGGTGTTCTGGGGAGTCGGCTATAAAGTCATTCTGCTGTTTGCCCAGGTCAGTGGTTATGCCCTCTCCAAACTGATCGGCGTCAAGGTCATCTCCGAAATGACACCACACCGTCGGGCTGCCATGATTCTGTCGCTGATCGCTGTCGCTCATCTGGCGCTGCTCCCGTATGCGATTGCCCCTTACTGGCTGAAGCCCGTATTTCTGTTCTGTAATGGCTTACCGCTGGGCATGGTCTTTGGCTGCGTCTTTGCTTTCCTCGAAGGACGGCGTGTCACCGAAGCGATGGCCGCCGGCTTGTGTGCCAGTTTCATCATGGCCTCCGGAACCGTCAAATCCGCGGGTGCCATTCTGATGCAGTCCTATGGCGTCTCCGAATTCTGGATGCCCTTTCTCACCGGTGCCCTGTTCTGGCTCCCGCTCTTAGCGGGAGTCTGGATGCTGGAGCAAATCCCCCCGCCCAGCGAACTGGATGTAACCGCCCGCTCCAAACGCTCCCCCTTTAATGGAATCGAACGCAGACAGTTTTACTCCCGCAATGCGCTGGGATTAACCGTATTGATTTTACTCATGGTCTTGCTCACCATCTTTCGCAGTGTGCGCGATGACTATGCTGCCGAAATCTGGTCGGGATTCGGCGTTGAAAAACCGCAGATTTTTGCTCAGTCAGAATTCCTGGTCGCCATTGTAGTCATTGCTTTGAGCGCGGTCGTCGTCTTCATCGGCGCCAACTACCGCGCCTTTCTGACAGGCATGATCATGGTCGGGATCGGCTTCGGATGTGCGCTGGCGACTACCCTCTACTACTGGGGAACCACTGTCTGGACAGAAGCCGCGGCGTTCCAGTTCATGGTGCTGATCGGCATCAGCCTGTATATACCTTATGTCCTGTTTCATACCACCATCTATGAACGCGTCATCGCCATGATCCGCGATAAAAGTAACGTTGGATACCTGCTCTATCTTGGAGATTTTGCAGGCTACATCAGCACGGTGATCCTGATGGTCATCGTCAATCTCATCTTTCAGAAGAATCTGGATTTCGTAGCCCTCCTGTTCTGGCTGGCACTGATTATTTCGCCCGTCTCCATCGCAGGGACACTGGTCGTCATCTGGTACTTTCGCCAGAAACAGACCGTCAGTGAAACCGCACACCTACTGGAACTGGAACCCGAAACCAGCCTGACTCCCAATACAGGTGCCGTATCATGAACACAACTCTGACTGACTCACAACTCGACCGCTGGAATCAAACCGGCTATATCAAGCTCCCGGAATTTCTCTCAGAAGCTGAAACACAGAACCTGCGTGAATGGGTCGAAGAAATCAGCGCCTGGCCTGCCGACGACGAAAAGTGGATGCATCACTTCGAACAGACACCATCTGGCGTGAGACCCGCACGCACGGAATACATTCTGGCCTTTCATGCTGGCATTCGACAGCTACTCACTCAGGGAAAAATCCCCGACTGTGCCGGCGCGTTAATGGGAGAGCCTGCAATTCTGTATAAGGAAAAAATCAACTACAAATACCCGGGGGGCGGTGGCTATGCCGCACATCAGGATGCTCCCGCGTATGAATTCATCCGCAATCATATTACCTGCTCCATCGCCGTCGATGCCGCAACTCCCGAAAACGGCTGTCTTTTCTTTACACCTGAACTGCATCAGCGGGGACTGCTGCATCTGGATAAAAATGGCTGTATCGATCGTGAATACGCTGACACGCTGGACTGGGAACCTGTGCCCATGCAACCCGGGGACGCATTGTTCTTCAGTTCTTATGCGCCGCATAAAAGTCCACCCAACGAAACGCAGCAACCGCGTCGGACGCTCTACCTCACTTACAACGCTCGCGCGGAAGGCGACCTTAGGGAAGAATATTACGCCGACAAACGACGTTCGTTCGCACAGGTTGATACAACCGGAGGCGAGAAACTGAAAATCAGCAAAATTGGTCATTTTGATGGAAAGCCAGCGCAGCAAACATGAATGAAAAAATCGAACTCTCACTCTGTGATGTCTTATCACTCAGTAAAACACCGGGCGAACGAGTAACCTCACTCTTCGAGTTGATGCAGGATCACGGACAGAGTTTTTACGATGAATCCGTTACCCAGCTGGAACACGCACTGCAGGCGGCCCATCTCGCGAAAACAAGTCACGCGACGATGGAACAGATCACCGCGGCTCTGCTGCATGACATCGGCCATTTTCTGATGGACGAACACGACGAACAGAATCACTTCCTCGCGGAAGACTGGCAGCACGAAACTGTCGGCGCACAGCAGCTGGCTCCCTTCTTCGGCAAAGCGGTCACCGAACCCATCTTTCTGCATGTTCCTGCCAAACGCTATCTCTGCTCAGTCAATGCAGACTATTTCAACGGTCTCTCCCGGGCCTCTCAGCGGAGTTATGAACTTCAGGGGGGTCTGATGACAGACGCCGAAATCGCAGAATTCGAACAGAACCCGTTTCATCACACCGCCGTTTTACTCAGACGCTGGGACGATGGAGCCAAGGTCAAAGGGCTGAAAGTACCAGACTTGCAGGAATACCACAAAGAAGTGGAAAGTTGCCTGGAACATTCCTGACCCCGCGTTCCCGCAGGAGAATTGAAAATCCTGTACAGAAGTGGCGGCGATATCGGGGCAATCGTATTTTCTCATAAACTATTATGATTATGAGCCTTATGACACGAAAGCTCCCTCACACTCTGTTGAGATTCTTAAGATTGATAAAAATTCAACAAAAAACAGCCTGATTACGTATATACTGAAGGGGTCGGTGCGTACTTATTATCGTTACCTGACCAGACCAGGGATCTTTAAGTCGGAACGCATGCGGGTACCCTGCCCTTCGTGAGACTGCGTGATTTCTCTGGTTTTCACGGCGATTTCAGGGGTGCTCTCGCCCCGGTTGCATGATATGATAGTGAAAGGAACGCCTTATACCCGGGAAGGGAGCCGTTCCTGTATGATAGCTGCTGGTTTTTGTTGTTTTTTATTATCTGATTTCTGCTGATATTTTGAAAGGCCTTGCAAGATGTCGCAAGTTCTTGATGGTTCCAATCAATCGGTGCAAAATCCTGCTGACTTCCAGGACGAATTTTCGTACAAACCAGTCCCTCCGACCGCAGTCGTGGGGTTGGCGTTCGGGCTGCTTTCCTTCATTGCCCTGTTTGGCATTATCGGTCTGGGAATTGCCGTCACTGGTATTGTTGTTTCCCTGATCAGCCTCTGGAGTATTAAACGCTCCGCCGGTGAACTGGGAGGTAAAACAGTGGCATCTTCAGGTGTGGCGCTCTCGGTCTTTTTTCTGGTCAGTGGCATCGCCTATCAGTCTTTTGTCTATGCCAATGAAGTTCCGGAAGGCTATCACCGTCTGAACTTCAGCAGCGACATCTCTGCCAAAGGTTTCGTCACCAAAGATGGCGTTCAGGGTGTGAACCCGGACGTGCTCAAACTGGACAAGCAGAATATCTTCCTCAAAGGCTACATGTATCCCACCGGTAGTACCCAAAACCTGAAGAGCTTCATCCTGGTCAAAGACAACGGCCAATGCTGCTTCGGCGGACAGCCTGACGTGAAAGACATGATCCTCGTTGAAATGCAGGGAGACAAACGGGCTGATTTTTATGCAGGTCTGGTCTCGGTCGCCGGAGAATTCCTGGCAGAAGCCCCCACCGCTGCAGGAGATTTACGCCCCGTATACCAGATAAAGGGAACCCACTTTGAGCAGGCCCGGACTTCTTATTGATCAAGAGTGCAGCCCGTTCAACCTCGACCCTGATACCTGGAAAAGAAAACCAATTTAGCGTTAACTGTGTAACTGAATGGCTCAGGTTGATCTTCAGTCTGAGCCATTATCAACTTTGTCAGGAAGTTGGTGAACCACCCGATCATCAGGAGATTGATCACGTGCAGGCCCACCTGAATCCTACCCGACCTTTTAAATTCACGCTCATACTTTTGATTCTCGGCAGCCTGTCTGTCTTTGTCAGCGGATGTTCCTCATCCGACTCGACCGATTACAGGCAGTTCAGCGAGAAGATTGATGACGAACGCCCCCAACCTGAAACCGGTTCAACCACGCCAGTAGCTGAAACAACGTCTGAGGAAAAACCAGTCGCACCGGCGCTGCAGATGGAAACTTCGACGACTGCAGCTGTGAAACCGGAAGTACCTGCCTCCCCGTCAGAACAGGCAACCGCTGTCGCTGCCAAACCGGATGCAGGCATTGAGAAACCCGATGCGAAACTCTCCGGCGATACTTCTTTGCCCGTTGAGGCGCAACGACCCGATCCCAAAAAACGCTCGTTGACAGAAGAGGAAGTCGCGCAGGAAAAGAAAGCCAGTGAACCACGCGAGGTCAAAATCCTGGTCAAAGAACGCTCCTTCCGCAGGACGTCTCCCGAGAATGCACTGCTCGTCAATTACGACGATCTCGATTTACTGAAAGTCATGAACATGGAACCGGTAACGCCCCAGGCACCGGATCTCATGCCGGAATGGCTGAAAAACCTGGACGGTAAACGCATTCGCATTCGCGGGTTCATGTATCCTCCCTTTCAGCAGACAGGCAACGAATATTTTCTGCTCGCGCGGGACAACCAGATCTGCTGCTTCGGCAAGAACCCCAAAATCTATGATCTGTTTCCGGTTATCATGCGGGAAGGGGTGACCGCCGACTATATTCTCAATCGCCCGTTTGACGTTGTCGGTGTATTCCACATCAATGCAGAAAGCTTTGACGGAGAACTCGAACGCATCTACACGATTGACGACGCTATCGTCATTGATAAATAATGAAGAACTGCAATACAAATAACGAACGCCTTTCGTTTCACCAATAATTGAAATCTACCGCCACGAGGTTCGGCACATGACTGGTCTGACAAAGTATTTTAATAATCGCGTATTCCTGGCGCTCATTTGTGGTCTGATCGTATTCGCACAAACACCGGTTCTCACCGCCTGTCCCTTCTGCTCTGCACCGTCACTGACATTGACCGAACAGCTTTCGCAGTCCGATGTCGCCGTGCTCGCACAATGGACAGAAGCAGAAAAAGGAACGCTGGAAAAAGCAGGCAAGACCGTCTTCGAAGTCAAAGAAATCGTGAGGCAGTCAGACAAAGACAAACTCAAAGTCGGTGATCAGATCACCATCAACCGTCATCGCCCCGGCAAAAAAGGAAACCTGTTTCTACTGCTGGGAACCAAGGGGACTGAAGTCGACTGGGGCGATCCCATCGAAGTCACCGAAACCAGCTTCCACTACATTTCACAGGCACCCGCTCCCGAAGAGAAAACATCCAAGCGACTCAAATACTTCCTGAAGTTCCTCGAATACCCCGACCAGATGATCTCCAACGACGCTTATGCGGAATTTGCAAATGCCCCCTACGAAGATATCACGCCCCTCTCCAAAGAAATGCCCCGCGAAAAAATCCGGAAGTGGCTCCTCGACCCGGATACACCAGTCACACGCATCGGACTGTACGGTCTGTTGCTCGGTCTCTGTGGCACCGGGGAAGATGTCTCCTTCATGGAAAAGAAAATCAATGAGCCCACCAAAGAATTTCGATTGGGCATCGATGGCGTCATTTCCGGATATCTGTTGCTGACCGGTTCCGACGGACTGGATAAGATTGATGAAACCAAATTCGTTCCTAAAGATGTCGCGTTCAGTGAAACCTACGCCGCCATGCAGGCACTGCGATTCATGTGGACTTACGGCGATGGTCGTATCGATAAAGAACGTCTGCGAAAATCCATGCGACTGCTGCTGGACCGCCCTGAACTGACCGACCTGGTCGTCGCCGACCTGGCCCGCTGGGATGACTGGTCCGTTCTCGACCGCCTGATGGACATGTATGGCACGGGGGACTACGACATCCCGTCAATCAAACGGGCCATCGTTCGCTACCTGCTGGTGGCATCGAAAGGTAAAAACAAAAAGGGTGGCGGTCCCGATGCAGCTACTACCGAAAAAGCCAAAAAACTGCTCGATAAATTACGCAAAGAAGATCCGAAAACGGTCCAGAGCGCAGAACGGTTCTTCTTCCTAAAATAAGAATGTGAGATTCGTTTTTCGAGGGATGACAGCTGGAAGTCGTTTAATTTCTCTTACAAACCGAAGGATCGGTAATGAACGTGCGAAAACGAACCGGAATCAGATGCTGCAGTATTTTCGTCCTCTGCAGCCTTTTGCTGATGACAATAATCACACCGCTGGAAGCCTGCCCGTTCTGTCCGGGCCCCTCCACCACGCTTTCCGAACAGCTGGCACAAGCAGATGTCGCTATCCTCGGACAATGGTCGAGTGCCAGGGAGGGATCGTTACAAAAAACGGGACAGACCAGCTTTATCATCTCAGAGGTCCTGCATCAACCGCTGAAGAGTAATTTGAAAATCGGAGACCCGATTACTCTGTCGCGTCATTATTCAGGCAATCCGGGTGATGTGTTCCTGCTGACAGGAGCCCGCGGGATCAGCCTGCACTGGAACGAACCGGTCACCGTCACCAGCGCCAGCATTCACTACTTAAAACAGGCCCCTGCGCAAAAAAATGAGACGAGTCAACGTCTCCGCTATTTCCTGAACTATCTGGAACACCCCGACCAGATCATTGCCAACGACGCCTTTGCTGAATTCGCCAATGCCCCTTTCGAAGCCATCACCCCCCTCGCAAAGGATCTGCCTCGCGAAAAACTGCGCAGCTGGCTGGAAAACGAGAACACGCCCGTTCCCCGTCTCGGCCTGTACGGCCTGCTGCTCGGGCTATGTGGTCAGGAGTCGGATATCCGGTTCATGGAAGCAAAGATCCAGTTACCCGCACAGGAAATCCGCATGGGCATCGGCGGCCTCATGTCCGGTTATCTGCTGCTGACAGGTTCTGGCGGTCTGGACAAAATCGACGAAACCAAATTCCGGGATAAAACAGCTGCCTTCAGTGAAACGTTTGCCGGGATGCAGGCCCTCTCTTTCATGTGGACTTTTGGAGAGAATAAGATTGAGAAACGCCGCCTGAATCAGTCCATGCGTCTGCTGCTGGAACGTCCCGAACTGGCCGATCTGGTTGTCGCGAACCTGGCGCGGTGGGAAGACTGGACTGTCATGGATCGCCTAGCCGAACTGTACGCTGCCAAAGACTACGATGTACGTTCGATTAAAAAAGCCATCATCCGCTATTTCCTGGTAGCATCGCTGGTCCCGCCAACAAACGCTGGTGGCAATGATGTTGAAACATCACAGAAAGCCAAGCAGTTTCTCGAACTGTTGCGGCTGACCGACCCTCAGACCGTCCAGAGTGCAGAACGTTTCTTTCAGCCTCCCCGGTGATTAGCAGGCATTTTGTTTTTTCGTCGTGGGAACGTTGTCAGCAGATATCATCTTCCGCTAGAGTAACAGTACCTGTTTTACCGTATCTGTGCACTGTTTTTAGAGAAGAATACCGATCATGCCTCGTGTCATCTGTACTGCCAAAATGTGTGAATTCGGCCCGCATTTCGAAATCCTGCAGGCCGCCGGTTTTGAGGTCGACACGGTTCCCACGGAAGTCGATCTCCGCAAAGAACCACATCGCGTGGTCGAACAGGTTCAGGGATATGATGCCGTCCTCGCCGGTGCCGAGATCTATTCCCGTGAAGTACTCGAACAGCTGTCTGACCTGAAAGTGATCTCACGCTACGGGGTCGGCTTTGACGCCGTCGACCTGGCAGCCGCGGATGCACAAAATATTGTGGTGACCATTACACCCGGCGTGAATCATCACTCCGTCGCGGAACAGGCCTTCGCTTTGCTCATGGGCATCGCCCGCATGACACGCACACAGGACCGTGCCGTTCGCAGCGGCGAATGGGAGCGGGAATTAACACCACGCGTCTGGGGCAGTACGATCGGCATCGTCGGCCTGGGTCGCATCGGTCAGGCCGTCGCCACCCGCGCCATCGGCATGGGCATGCACGTACTGGCCTACGATCCATTCCCCAATGAAGAATTTGCCAAAACGCATCAGATTAAATTGCTCAGCCTCGAAGAACTGTTGAAACAATCAGACTATGTCACCCTGCATCTGCCTGTCACCCCCGAGACCATCGACATCATCAACCGGGATACTCTCGCCATCATGAAACCGGGATCCGTACTGATCAATACGGCCCGCGGGGGACTGGTTGACGAAAATGCATTGGTGGAAGCACTTGAATCGGGGCATTTACGGGGCGCAGGACTCGATGTTTTCAAAAAAGAACCATTGCCTGTTGAAAGTCCACTGATCAAACTGGAAAATGTACTGTTAAGCTGTCATACCGGCGGACTCGATCAGGAATCGCATCGGGACGCCTATGCGATGGCGGCTCAGAATATCGTCAAACTGCATCAGGGTGAATGGCCGGTTGAGTGTGTGATGAACATGAAAGAGACAACCGGCTGGAAATGGTCCTGATTTTTCGACAGCCCGACCGGACACAACACAATCATTCTGAACGACGCGTTAATAGTATCACGGTCCACCACGCTCACAGCTTTACTGAAAAAAACTGGACGACTCCATTATGACATCTCCTCACTCCAGTTTTTTGAAAATCAGTCCTCACATTTCAGTCTTACCATTAATTCATGGCAGTGGTGATTTTGCGATCGAAGTCCGACGCGTGATGCTCAATAATGAGTTTGACTGCCTGGCCGTTCCGCTCCCCCCTTCATTTCAGGAGAACGTGGAACGCGCCATCACATTTCTGCCCAGCATTACTGCTGTCGTACAGGAAGAACCTCCGATCTCAGGTTCCGCTCCCTGGGAAGAAGATGATGACGACGACGATGCGCAACGACTCTGCAGCTATGTCCCCATAGATCCCTGCCAGGGTGTCATCGCTGCGCTCCGCATCGCGATGATGGAACACATTGATCGACACTTTATTGACCTCGAAACGCAACGGTTCGAAAGCATCTCTGCCTCGCTGCCCGATCCCTATGCGTTAAAAAAAGTTCCCCTGGAAAAGTTTGCCGCCGCGGTCTTACCGGCTCTGAATAAACTTCCGGAGGGACAGCCGCTCAATCGCTGTACGATGATGGCACATCGCTTGCGGGAACTGGAAAAGAAATACAAGTCGATCCTGCTGGTCTGCTCGCTTTCTGACTGGCCCTGGATTCATGATGCCTACATCGATCAGCAGCAGCCGCTGGTCGAAGACGAAGAAGTCAACGAAACCAGCATCTATTCAGCTGACTCGGAAACCCTGCTGTTCATGCTCGGCGAACTCCCTTATATCACCGGATTGTATGAAGCCGCCCGTTCTGAACTGGAAGATGATGAAAATCTCTCTGTAGATGGCATCAAAGAACTGGCGCTGACAGCACGCGACCGCTATCGACTCGAATTGAAATCCAAAGGCCGTAAGATCACGCCTAAGCTGCTGTCCGTCTACTTTCGTTATGTGCGCAACCTCTCGCTCATCGAACGACGCATGACACCCGATCTCTACACGCTGGTCAAAGCCGCACAGCAGGTGGCCGGTGATCAGTTTGCCATTCAGATCGCGGAAACCTCCCGGGAATACCCGTTTGTGCATCTGCTGCCGTTTGAAAAACTCAGCTTCGGTATCGAACAGGCCCAGCTACCCAACGGAACCATGCTGGAAATGAGCAATCGCCTGCCCGGCAATCCGATCTCATGGCGGAACTGTGAACTCACACCCAAACCTCCCAAACCCCAACAGGATGAATGGGAAATGAAATGGGATCCATTCAAGCAATGCAGTTGGCCTCCCGAAGATGTCGCCATTGAAAAGTTTCGCACGAGTGTCAAAGATCACGCATTGAATCTGCTTGGTGTCGACCTGGCCCGAACCGAAAAGTTCACCACCAGCATGAAAGACGGACTCGACCTCCGCGAAACCCTCCGCAACTGGCACACCGGTGAACTTCACGTCAAAGTACTGCCCCCCAGTCGCGGGAAACTGGATTGTGTGATCATGCTGTTTGACTCCCCCGCAGATCCTCGCGACTACCCCTATCGGCTCACCTGGCATGCCGAGCATCAGGACGAATCAACACTCGCTTTCTTCGCGACTGACTATCGCAAAGATATGGTCGGACCAGGCATCGGGATGGCCAACTACGGCGGTGCCCTGTTTCTCTTCCCCCCACGTCCCGTGCAGGATATCTGGAACGACTTCCAGTTTGACTTCGTCGATACTCTCGAAGAACGCCTGCTGGTCGCCGCCTGTCACTACAGCCAGGAACCGCATATTGCCCTGCTGAGTGAAGCTCCTCCGGGAATCGGCTGGC
>TARA_R110000850_G_scaffold185645_2_pt1 | contig 85301 bp, 76 predicted proteins | sample TARA_R110000850 | Tara Oceans TARA_R110000850 (sample SAMEA4397586) | marine metagenome | biome: Polar Biome; feature: [SRF] surface water layer (ENVO:00010504); material: water (ENVO:00002006), including particulate matter (ENVO:01000060) such as... | depth 5 m
AGTCGGCCAGCTATCCGGCGGTGAACGCAACCGTGTCCATCTTGCCAAGATGCTGAAAGAAGGCGGCAACGTGCTGCTGCTCGATGAGCCAACCAACGATCTCGACGTCGAAACGTTGCGCGCCCTCGAAGACGCGCTGGAAACCTTCGCCGGCTGCGCCGTGGTCATCTCGCATGACCGCTTCTTCCTCGATCGCCTCGCGACCCATATCCTGGCGTTCGAAGGTGACAGCCATGTGGAATGGTTTGAAGGGAATTTCGAGAGCTATGAAGAAGACAAGCGGCGTCGTCTGGGTGATGCTGCGGATCGGCCGACACGGGTGGCTTATAAGAAATTGACTAGGTGATGAGTTTGCTGAACGGCAAAGCTTCAATTATTGCGTCTTTAAGAACTTTGGTAGCTATCAGAGCAGAAGGAAGTCGATGGAGTTTTTCCGGTGATAGCGAGAAATGTAAGTATGGATCCGTTTTTTCGTTACCGTGAGCAAACATCGCTAGTTCTGGTTTTAGCGTAAAAGCAGAAGAATATACTTTTTCCGCGATATCCTTATACGTCACCATTGAATTTAAAGCTGGAAACTCCTCAAGGCTTTGTACTTTAGGTATCATCGAATGGGCGCAATAAGAAGCATACAAAGACAAATATGCAGATGGAAGCTCCAAGGATTTCTCGCGTAAACCTTCAGAATTTGAAAGAATATAATCAAGGTTACGGTTCTTCTGGTTTGTCCAGATATGAGAGGCATTGCCTCCATTTTTTGAGTTGAAATGAACGCTACCGGTTTCGTTTTCAACATAGCCTTCTGCTAGTGCTTTTTGAGCCGCAGAATTTACCAAGGTTACAGCTTTCTGGATATCAAAATCCCATTCAATTGCTACTTCTTTCGCCGCTCCCAGGCCTATGTTGATGAACGTAATTCTGGCAAAATTCTCTCTTTTCGATTCACTGCTTAATGACGAACATTTCCAATGGATGTTGTTTTGGGCTGACCAAGCTTCGTAGACGGCTGTCGCGAAGACCAATTCTGGTCGATATGAGGCCTCCCTTTGTTTAGCAATCTGTCGGACCGTCAGAAATGTAGCCATCGCCACCAGCAAGCTAAGGAGACAGGCCAAAAGTGCTATTATTTGATCAGTAGGTAGTGCCATCAGGAAATACCTATCACCTAACTCAACTAAATCTAGCCTTCTTGATCAAACTAACCCCGACAATAGCCGCCATCGCAGCAGCAAACCCCGGAATGATCTCGTAAACCCCGGGACCGCCCAGGAATTCCTTGTTCCAGCCCATCGCGATCCACAGGATCACCACGCCGGCACCAATCACCAGTCCGGACACCGCCCCAGCGCCGGTCATCCGCTTCCAGGTCAGCGACAGCAGGATCAACGGTCCGAACGCGGCGCCAAAACCGGCCCAGGCGTTGCTGACCAGTCCCAGTACCTTGCTGTCCGGGTCACGCGCGATATAGATCGCGACCAGCGCGACCAAGGCCACGGCAAGCCGTCCGACATTGACGGTTTCCCGTTCGCTGGCGTTCTTCCGCAGGAACAGGCGGTAGAAATCCTCGGTCAGCGAACTGGACGACACCAGCAATTGCGAGCTGATCGTGCTCATGATCGCGGCGAGCAGAGCGGCGAGCAGGAAGCCGGTGATCAACGGGTGGAATAATGTGTTGGCCAGCAAGATGAAGATGGTTTCGGGATCATCGAGCACCAGCCCGTTCATCTCGACATAGGCGCGTCCGGTGATGCCGACGCCGATGGCGCCGAGCAATGCCACGCCCATCCAGCTCATGCCGATGGTGCGCGCCTTGGCGACGTCGGCGACCGAACGGATGGCCATGAAGCGGACGATGATATGCGGCTGCCCGAAATAGCCGAGGCCCCAGGTTACGGCGGAGAGAAATCCGATGAAGGACAAGCCGGCCGTCAGGCTGAGAAAATCGGGATCAATCGTGTAGAGCTGCGCCGTAACCGCGCTGATCCCGCCATCATTGGTCAGGACCACTATCGGCATCAGCACCAGTGCAACGACCATGATACAGCCCTGAACGAAATCGGTCAGGCTGACAGCCAGAAAACCGCCGATCATCGTATAGGCGAGCACGACGCCGGCGGTCAGCCAGATGCCGGTCATATAGTCGCTCATGCCAGTGTTGCCGAACAGGCCAGCAAAGCTGGTTTCGAACAATTTGCCGCCACCGACGAGGCCGGCTGCGGTATAGACGGCGAAGAACAGTACGATGATGATTGCCGAGATTACCCGCAAAGCCAGTGCTTTGTCGGGGAAACGGTTGGCTAAAAATTCGGGGATGGTGAGGGCGTTGCCGAGTCTTTCGGTCTGTTCGCGTAGCCGTGGCGCGACAACGATCCAGTTGAACAGAGCGCCGGCGAACAGCCCAATGCCGATCCACACCTCGACCAGACCCGCTGCATAAAGCGCGCCGGGCAGGCCCAGCAGGAGCCAGCCCGACATATCGGAAGCTCCGGCGGACAGCGCTGCCACTGCAGGACTGAGCTGTCGGCCGCCGAGAAGATAGCCTTCGCTGCTATCGGTGGATTTGCGCCAAGCGTAAAATCCGATGGCCAACATACCAACGAAATATAGGGCGAGTGAAACTAAGGCTCCTGTTTGCATCCGACGGTCATAACGATTTTAGCCTCGATGTCACCATCTGCCTTTTGCGGAGGGGAGAACTGCAATGCGCGTCTCAGGATTGCCAGGTGATTAGACTTGTCAGCTTCCCTTTCCTCCCTGCTTGCGGGGAGGGGGACCGCGCGAAGCGTGGTGGAGGGGGCGCGCGTCTGAACGCAGCGCCTCGGCCAACCGCCCCTCCGTCAGCCGTTCCGGCTGCCACCTCCCCGCAAGCGGGGAGGAAATGCTAATTCTCCCTCACGGGAGAACGCGCACTTACCGCAACCGTTTCACAAATAAATTGCCATGTTCATCGCGCTTGGTCTGGAAATTCGGTACCGCGTCGAAAATCTCGTGTAGTCTTGAAAAACCGTAATTACGCGCATCGAAACTCGACCGGTTGCCGGCAATCTTGCCGACTTCACTCAGGCTGGCAAAGCCTTCGCCGTCGCGTTTAGTCGCCTGATAGGCGTCGATCAGCAGGTTGAGCAGTTCTTCGTCCACCTTGCCGCTGCTTTCGCTTGCTCCCGACGGGCTTTCCGCTTTGGCTGACGACATGACGTCAGGCTTGCCTCCACCGCTGCGGTTGCGCTTGTCGACCTGTATGAGCGCGTCGACGTCGATAAACCGGCTGCACGCCTGTTTGAACGCTTCCGGCGTCTTGGCGCTGCCAAAGCCATAGACCGGCAGGCCTTCCTGGCGAATCCGCATCGCCAGCGGCATGAAGTCGCTGTCGCTGCTCATGATCCCGAAGCCGGTGATATTGCCGCGGAACAGCAGGTCCATGGCGTCAATCGTCATCTTCATGTCGGTGGCATTCTTGCCCTTGGTCATGTCGAACTGCTGCTGCGGCTCGATGCCATATTTGTGAAGTATCTTCTCCCAGCCCTTCAGCGCGCTCTTGGTCCAGTTGCCGTAGGCACGGCGGATATTGACGGTGCCTAGCTCGGCCAGAGCCGTCAGGACCGGATCGATCCCGTTGTGGCTGGCATTGTCCGCGTCGATCAGCAGGGCGATATTGTTGATATGTTGGTTCATAGTGCCAAGATGGACCGCAAGGGCAGGGCGTTCAAGCGGAAAAATGCTGTCCTACAAAGGGTTCTATCGATTATGCTATGTTCGGCTCTTTGACATATCCGGTCGCAGGATCGCGTGAATCATGTTCGCGCGCACGCTATTCTTTTGCAAAATGGGGGCCGTCGGAGTTTTCATTTATAACAGTGTAAAGTGTGTAAAGTTCATCGGCCAGCAGAGCAAAATTTCACACGCAATAATATTTCGATTGTTCTGAAGAGATTTTGTTAATCAACTGGTATGTCTCGAAATTTATTACTCCACAGCCAAAAATTCATCGCTCTCGTCATCCAGTACGTGCAATTTGCCCTCGGCAATCGCGAACCAGGCACCGATCAGGCGAATCGATCCGTCCGCTTCTTTCTCCTGAATGCAGGGGAAAGTCCGCAAATTGGCCAGGCTGGTGCGGACGCCTTCATGCTCCATCGCCAGTTGCGCCTCTTTGCTGTACAGGTCGCCATGGTCGTGCACGACTTTTGCCCGGGCATCATCGAGCAAGGTGATCCAGTCGGCGATAAAACCGCCTTTGCCGTGCGGCATGTCCTTCATCTGTTCGGACAGCGCCGCTGCACAGCCGCCGCAACTGCCGTGGCCCATGACCACCACTTCTTCGACCTTGAGAAACTGCACGGCGAATTCCAGAGCCGAGGAAACACCATGATGACCGGGGGTTGTTTCAAACGGGGGGACCAGGGCTGCCACATTGCGGACAACGAAGGTCTCGCCCGGATTGGTATCAAAAATCTGCGTAGGATCGACCCGGCTGTCGCTGCAGGCGATGATCATGACCTTCGGACTCTGGCCTTCCTTGAGGTCATTCCAGCGTTCGCGCTGCATTTTCCATTGTTCGGAACGGAAGCGGCGGTAGCCATCGAGCAGGTCTGAAAATTTTCTCATGTTTCAATCCATATCACCGGTTTTGGGGGTGGCAAGAGTGGTTTTCCATCGCTATCTGATAGAAATGAATGAAATCACCAAAATCACTTCGCCCGACAGCCCGCCGGAACGCCAACGCAAGCCCGACTGGATCCGCGTAAAAGCGCCGATGGGTGTCGAGTTTGAAAAAACCCGCGCGTTGATGCGGGAGCATAAACTTAACACGGTATGTGAAGAGGCTGCTTGCCCGAATATCGGCGAATGCTGGACCAAGAAACATGCCACGGTGATGATCCTCGGTGATGTCTGCACCCGCGCCTGCGCCTTTTGCAACGTTAAGACCGGCATGCCGATGGCGGTGGACGCGCTGGAGCCCCAGCATACGGCCGATGCCGCTGCGAAACTCGGACTTGAGCATATCGTGATAACGTCGGTCGATCGCGATGATCTGGCCGATGGCGGCGCGAGCCAGTTCGTCAAGGTGATCGAGGCCTTGCGCCGGACGACTCCGAACACCACGATTGAAATATTGACGCCGGACTTCCGCAACAAATCGGAGGCCGCGGTCGAAGCGATCGTCGCGGCGCGGCCCGACGTCTATAACCATAATCTGGAAACGGTGCCCCGACTCTATCCGACGATCCGGCCCGGCGCACGCTATTATGCCTCGCTCCGTTTGCTCGAGCAGGTCAAGCGACTCGATCCGTCCATCTTCACCAAGTCCGGTGTCATGCTGGGCTTGAGCGAACAGCGTCTCGAAGTGCATCAGGTGATGGACGACATGCGAAGCGCCGATGTCGACTTCCTGACTATGGGCCAATATCTCCAGCCAACCACCAAGCACGTCAAAGTGAGCGAATTTGTCACGCCTCAGGCCTTTGATGCTTATGCCTCGGTTGCTCGCGCAAAAGGATTCCTTCTGGTCGCCTCGAGTCCGCTGACCCGGTCCAGCTATCACGCCGGCGAGGATTTTGCCAAGATGCGTCAGGCGCGCGAGGAAAAGCTGGCGCGTTCGGGTGCATCGAATGCCCGTCCATAGGGAAACGCGCGATCTGCCTTACAGTAGCGCACAAATGTACGCGCTGGTGGCCGATGTCGGGCGTTATCAGGAATTTCTGCCCTGGGTCGTAGGAACAAGAATCCGAGCCGACAGTGAGACCGAAATGCTCGCCGATGTGCTGGTCGGCTTCAAAGGCCTGCGGGAGCAATTTTCATCGCGGGTGATCAAGGCGCATAACCTGTCGATCGATGTCGATTATCTGGACGGTCCTCTGAAGCAACTGCATAATGAATGGCGGTTCAGGGCGCGTGAAGGCGGCGGTTGTCACGTCGATTTCTATGTCGAGTTTACGTTTAAAAATCGTGTATTCGAGAAACTGGCCGGGCAAATGTTTGCCAAGGCGTTGCACAAGATGACCAGCGCCTTCGTCGACCGCGCTGGTGAAATATACGGAACCAGCTACTCGCTGTCCTCTGGCAATAGCAGTTCCAGCGCGACAAGTACGGCCTGAAATCTGATATCGGCGCGGCTTTTGTCCTCGCCAAACATTTTCCGGTCGGCAACCACGTCATCGACGCTTTTGCCTTTTTCGGCTTTCGCGAAAACCACAGTGCCTACTGGCTTCTTCTCGGTACCGCCGCCTGGTCCTGCCACGCCAGTAATCGCCACCGCTACATCGCAACCCGATTGATCGAGCGCGCCCTGTGCCATCTCCCAGGCCACCGCGATCGAAACCGCGCCGAATGTTTCCAGCACATCACTGCTGACACCCAGCATCTTCTGCTTGGCACCGTTGGAATAGGTATTGAAGCCGCTATCGAAAACGTCGCTACTCCCCGGAACCTCGGTTAGCGCCGCGGCAACCAGTCCACCGGTACAGCTTTCCGCGACTGTTATCCGTCGACCGGCAGCGCGATTTTTCTCGATAACCGTTGTCGCCAAGGCAACAAGTTCGGGAGGGAGGAGATTTTTCATAGACCGGGGCCGTTAGCGCATCATGCCGGTGCTTTGCAAATGGGAATATCCTGCTTCTTGTCATCCTTGGTCGCGGCCTGCATGATTGTGATAGCGAGGCTGGCAAGATTTGAAGACGGCATTGGTTCGAGATCGCTGTATATCTTGTCGATCAAACTGCAATCTTTGGGCTTTATTTCGTCACTTATGAGTTTGCTGAACATGGCATCAGCTATTGGTCGCAAGAGCGTATCGTCAATCTCCGGCGGTAGTTTTTCGCCAGCCAGCACCGATACCGCACCTTTGGCTTTTGGCCACGCGTCGTTCGATGCCGCTCGATATTTCGCGAGTTGTTCGGAATTTTCCTTTAGCAAAGATGCCGTCGCCGGCAGGCTGGTGGAGCATTTGTTGCGACTGGTCTGTACTAACGTTGGCAACACATAGGTCACCAGCGCTTCGGCTTGTGCAACGCTCAGACATTGTTCGGCCTGAGTCGCTTGCGCTGCCATCGAATGTGTAAGAGCAAATAATGCCAATCCGGCCATGCAATTTTTGTTCATCAATTTTCCTCCAATGAAATCGTTGCAATGGCCTGAGCGGCCATGCCTTCTTTCCTCCCGGTAAACCCCAGACCTTCGGTGGTTGTTGCTTTCAAGCTGACCTGATCCATTCCAATCGACAATATTTCCGCGATATTGCGTCTTATGGACTCCCGGTGGGGCTTGATCTTGGGGGCTTCGCAAATGACGGTCATGTCGACATTATGGATTATGCCACCTTTCTCGGCGATGAGCGAAGCTGCATATTCTAGAAACTGGGCGGAAGCCGCGCCGCGCCACTGCGGGTCCGATGGCGGGAAATGGTCGCCAATGTCCCCGGCTGCGATGGTGCCCAGCAAGGCATCGGTCAGGGCATGCATTAGAACATCCGCATCGCTATGCCCGGCAAGACCCTTGTCATGCTCGATTTTTAAGCCGCCGAGCCACAATTCCTCACCAGCGGCGAGCCGATGGACATCATAGCCCATCCCCGTGCGTATCTGACGCATATTCAGTGTCCTTTCCCCCCCAAAGTCACCGGGTAATGTGTATTTTTTGAGGGCCTCGTCACCATCGACAACTGCTACAGCACGTCCCGCTGCCCTGAAAATCTGGGCATCATCACTGGCATTTTCATCTGCGGGAAACCGTTCATGCGCCACCAGCAGTTTTGCAAAGTCAAAGGCCTGCGGGGTTTGCACACGCCACAGGCTGTCGCGGTCTACGGTCTGGTCGAGTTGGTTGTCGTTGATTTGAACCATAGTATCGACACAGGGCAAAACCGGTATGGCTGCCGCTGCCGACCCCAACCGCTCAATCAGCCGGTCGATAACCGGATGAGAGACAAATGGCCGTGCGGCGTCATGGACGAGAATGTTTTTCGCGCCGCCACCGTTGCGGATCGCGGTCAGGCCGTTGAAAACCGACTGCTGGCGCGTAGCACCACCGATTACAACTTGGTGTGGAGAATCGGGGCCAAGAGCCTTGCCGAGTTGCTCTTCCTGTCCCTCTGCGATCACAATCCAGATCCGGTCAATGGCGGCGTGGGATGAAAAGCTTTCCACGCTATGACGAACCATCGGCTTGCCACGGATCAGCTCGAACTGTTTGGGAAGGTCCAATCCCGCCCGTGCACCGGTACCTGCAGCTACAATCAACGCATGGGTTTTGTCGGAGGGATCACTAGCTTGTACCATGGATCGCGATCTACGCCGAGAATAGGAATGAAGCAATTCTTGCCTCGAAATTGATTTGTCGATAAGGGGTGCTTAAATTTTAGGCAGTATCAATGAAACTCAACCCAATCTCCATTGGCGATATTGAAATCGAAAGCCCGGTATTGCTGGCACCGATGACCGGTGTCACCGATTTGCCCTTTCGCAAGCTGGTCCGGCGATTTGGCTCTGGCCTCAATGTCACGGAAATGATCGCCAGTCAGGCGATGATCCGGGAAACTCGCCAATCTTTGCAGAAATGCGCCTGGGACCCGACCGAGGAGCCGGTATCGATGCAGCTTGCCGGCTGTGATCCCGCTGTAATGGCCGACGCAGCCAGGCTTAATGAAGATCGTGGTGCGCAGATCATTGACATCAACATGGGTTGTCCGGTGAAAAAGGTCGTGAACGGTGATGCCGGTTCGGCTTTGATGCGTGACCTTCCTTTGGCGGCTGCGTTGATCAAGGCAACGGTTGAGGCGGTAAATGTACCGGTAACGGTAAAGATGCGGATGGGCTGGGATCACCAAAGCCTGAACGCTCCGGAGCTCGCGCATATCGCAGAAGATCTCGGCGCAAAAATGATTGTCGTGCACGGCAGAACCCGTTGCCAGATGTACCGGGACAGCGCCGACTGGACTTTTGTCAGCAAGGTCAAGCAAGCGGTTTCGCTGCCGGTTATCGTGAACGGTGACATTTGCACTATCGAAGACGGGCAAGCGGCGCTGGAGCAAAGCGGCGCGGATGGTGTGATGATCGGCCGCGGTGCTTACGGCAAGCCGTGGCTATTGGGCCAGTTCATGCACTGGTTCAAGACCGGAGAACGGCTGCCGGATCCCGATATCACGACCCAATATGCCGTTCTTGATGAACATTATCGCGACATGATGAAACTCTATGGCGAAGATGTCGGCGTCAAGGTCGCCCGCAAACATGTCGGCTGGTATACCAAGGGGCTCACCGGTTCGGCAGAATTTCGCAATCGGGCGAATAGCGAGGCGGACCCTCATGTCGTGCTGAAAATGCTGGAGGAGTTTTATACGCCCTGGCTGAACAAAGCCGCAGCCTGATGGACGGAAACCCGTCGGGAGAGCTAATTCTGGCGGGTATCAGTCATGCGTTGATCGTCCTGGATTCCCAGCATCTGGTTGCACGGATCAACCCTGCAGGTGAAGCCTTGTTTGGCACCAGTGCCAAACATCTCCTTGGGCGCAAGATCACAGATGTCCTGCAATTTGCAGACCTCAGGCTGAATGAGGCTCTGGTCGAGCAAGATATTAGCCTGACCGCTCGCGGGGTTATGATTTACAGCGACGAGCGCAAACTGGGCTTTGCCGATTTTGATATTCATCCGCTGGCATCGGGTCCAGAATGGCGGTTGATCTCCCTGTCGTTAATGGCGCAAGACGGCCCAATTCTCGAGAGCGAAAATAGCGATCCATCCAATCTGGCGATCCGGGCTCCGGATATTCTCAGTCATGAAATCAAGAATCCGCTCGCGGCGATCAGAGGGGCAGCGCAACTTCTGGAACGGCAGCTGGATGATTCGCAAAAAACACTGACCCAGATGATTACGGCGGAAGTAGAGCGGGTGGTCAACTTGCTCAATCGAATGCAAACCCTGTCCTCCAACCAGCCAGCCCGGACCCAGGCCGTCAACATTCACACTTTAATCGATCGGGCACGGCGATCGATAGAGGCGGCCACCGGCCAGGCCGTCAAAATTACGGACAAATTCGATCCATCGCTACCGGACGCGCTGGTTGACCCTGATGCCATGATGCAGGTTTTGACCAACTTGTTATCCAACGCCGTGGATGCCACCAGACATCTCGCAAATCCCGAAATCCGCATCGTCACCCGCTATAGTTTCGGTGCCTCTTTGTCGGCGCAAGGTGGAACAGAGGCAATAAGACTGCCGATCCAGATAATGGTCTGCGACAATGGCCCCGGTGTTCCGGCTGAGCTGGAGCAAGAAATATTTACAGCCTTCGTCTCGACCAAGAAAGAAGGGCAGGGGCTGGGCCTTGCTCTGGTAAAGAAGCTGATGCGCGATATGAACGGACGCATCCGCTATGATCGCGGAAACCAGGATGAAATGAGCAGGTTCACGCTATTTCTCCCCGTTGCACCGAAAAACTGACGTCAGGACAAAACATGGCCAAAGCAAAAATCATATTAGTCGAAGACGATTTGTCGGTCAGTCACGTCATTATCACTGCGCTGCGCGCTGACGGATATGAAGTCGAAAGCTGTAAGTCGATAACCGAGCGTGACGCGCTCATGGCGAGCAGCAGCTATGACTTGCTGCTCACCGATGTCGGACTGGGGGAGGGCGACGGGATTTCTTCGCTGGACACGGTGAAAACCACCCATCCGGACATCCCGATCATCATCATTTCTGCTCAAAATACCCTCAATACCGCCGTCCGGGCTTCGGAAACCGGGGCTTTCGAATATTTGCCCAAGCCCTTTGATCTTGATGAACTGGTCGAGGTGGTCGGGCAGGCGCTGAAGCCGAAAAATATTCAGCCGATCGAGCCATCGATGGACGAGGAAAGTCTTCCGCTGGTCGGGCGAAGTCCGGCGATGCAGGAAGTCTATCGCATGATCGCGCGCCTCCTGAAAAATGATCTCTCGGTTCTGGTTCTAGGAGAATCCGGGACCGGCAAGGAACTGGTCGCCGAGGCCATACACGGGCTGGGGCATCGGAAATCCGGTCCGTTCATCGCGGTCAATATGGCTGCTATTCCGTCTGAACTGATCGAGGCGGAACTGTTCGGCCATGAAAAGGGCGCCTTCACCGGTGCCGTGGCCAGCGCCTCGGGAAAATTTGAACAGGCGCAGGGCGGGACACTGTTTCTCGACGAGATTGGCGATATGCCGATGCACGCCCAAACGCGACTGTTGCGGGCGCTTCAGTCGGGTGAAATCAATCGCGTAGGTGGCAAAGGACTGGTCAAACTCGACGTCAGGATCATCGCCGCCACCAATCACAACTTTCTGGAATTGATCGAGCAGGGAAAATTCCGGGAAGATCTATATTATCGTATCAACGTCGTCCCGATTGAATTGCCGCCTCTGCGGGAGCGGGCCAGCGATATTCCCGCGCTGGCCACGCATTTCCTCAAGCTCGCAATGACCGAAGGACTGCCCCACAAGCAGATTTCCGAGGAGGGGATGAGTCTGCTGTGTCATCACTATTGGCGCGGGAATGTTCGCGAACTCAAGAACGTCATCTATCGCCTGGTCGTGACCGGCAGGGAAGACACGCTTTCCGAGGACGCAATCCGTCAGATCCTGACGGCTGAACGCGGTGAGGATCGGGTTGAATCAGAAAACCTGGAGTTCGAAGCCCATATCAAGTCTATCGTACTCGGGCTGATGGCCGATCCGGAAAAAGAAAATCTATATGCCAAGGCGCTGGAAAAATTCGAGAAGCCCTTGCTGATAGAGATGATGCATCACGCCCATGGCAACCAGATAAAAGCAGCAAAAATTCTCGGAATAAATCGCAATACCCTGCGTAAAAAACTCAACGAATATCAGATCGATCCAACCGAATCCAAATAGCTATCTACGACGAAATGACGGATTGCTTCGCTGAACCGTGATATTTTTGCAATATTAGTGCTTTTCTTGCAACGAAACCGTTGTATTGAAAGCACAATGAAGTTTTTCAGTCACCATCTGACACGGCCAGTTCCCAATTGGCTGCGGCGTCTTTCCCTCATGTCCGAGCGGGACGCTGTGATGAGACGGATCGAATGGATTACGCTCCTGCTTTTTGGCGTAATAATGGTTGGCACTTATTTTCTGCTGAGCAGACAATCAGACCAGACCGATTTTATATCCCCTCCATTGACGGCCGCGCTGCTCGTTGCAAATCTTGTTCCCGCCATGGCATTGCTCGTCCTCTCCGGTCGACGAATTGCAAAGGGCAGGGCCGCGAAATCCTCGATCGGCAGTAAAGGGCGACTGCACGTTCGTCTCGTTGCGTTATTCTCTCTGGTCGCAAGCATTCCGATGCTGCTCGTGGTCATATTTGCTTCACTGCTTTTTCAATATGGCGTAGAATTCTGGTTTTCCGATCGCGCCCGGGGCATGCTCGAAAATGCCAATGATCTGGCGCGGGGCTATTATGAGCAGAATCAGCAGGAAATTGGTGCTGAGACCACCACCATGGCCATTGATCTCCGCAATTATTTGCAGCAGGCCGATCTCGAAAGTCCCGAGTTTGCCGAGGGTTATGTATTTCAAGTGCTTTCCCGAAAGCTGAACGAGTCCGCAATTATTGAATATGGCCCCGATGGCGTCGCTCGGACGGCAGCGGCGGTCGATCCCGATGAGGCAGACCAGAATCCGAAGATAACCGATGCGGTGCTGAAGCAGCTCGAGCAAGGCAAGGCCTATGTCGTGACTGCCAGGCCGGACAAGATTGAAGCGGTGACGGCGCTAGATCTTAAATCACGCATCTTCCTCTATGCCGCCCGGGATTCCGACATGCTTGCGCTGAGTCAGTGGGAAAGGGCTCAGTCAGTTCTCGCGGATTATGAAGATCTCTTTTCCCGGTCCAGAAGCCTGCAACTGCAATTCAATATTGCCTTGTTCGTTATATCTCTCCTGATTGTCGGTCTGGTTTTGTGGATCGCGTTGCTGGTTGCGGACCGGATGGTGAAACCGGTGAGTGATCTGGTCCATGCGGCGAAGCGGGTCACGGAAGGCGACCTTGCGACGCGGGTCCCAGGAACATTTGAAAATGACGAGATTGGCACGTTGGGGCGTGCGTTCAATCGTATGACCGAACGTCTGGAAACGCAAACAACGGCCCTGATTACTGCTAACGAGCAATTGGGAAGCCGGCGGGCCTTTATCGAAGCGGTGCTGGAATCTGTCACTGCCGGCATCATCAGTCTCGACGAGAAGGGCGAGATAAAGCTTGTCAATTCGCAGGCTCTGTCGCTGCTTTCCAAATCCATCGACGAACTGCTGGATGTCGATATCGTCAAGGCTGCACCGCAATTTGCGGACCTTGTGCATGAAGGTGTAGAGAATAGTATCATCGAATTCGCGTCGGATTCCGACATGCGTACTTTGGCGGTCAAAATTGTCGGCGGCCCGACCGGACATGTGATCACATTCGAAGATATTACCCAGCAACTGCTGGATCAGAGACGCGCTGCCTGGTCCGATGTTGCGAGACGCATAGCCCATGAGATCAAAAATCCTCTGACGCCGATCCAGTTGGCCGCGGAACGATTGCAGCGGAGATTTGGCACGCGGATCAAAGATGATACCACTGTGTTTGAAAATCTCACCAATACGATAGTCCGGCAGGTCGGCGATCTGAGAAATATTGTCGATGAATTTTCGTCCTTCGCGCGGATGCCAAAGCCGGTCTTTCGTGAGGAAAATCTCGACGATATCCTGAAGCAGGCCCTGTTCATGCAAGATGTGGCATGGCCGTCTATCGCGTTTAAATTTATCGCTGATGATGAACCTCTTTCGCTGGTTTGTGATCGGCGGCAGCTGGGACAGGCACTTACGAATATCATTAAAAATGCTGCCGAAGCTATCGAGCAAAAAGCCGAACGCAGCCCTGACTTTCACGTCTCAGACGGGGATATAATATTGTCCGTTCGTGCAGAAAACCAGATTGTCGTCATCGAACTGACCGATAATGGAATAGGTTTGCCGATCGAGCGGGAGCGTATTGTCGAACCCTATATGACGACGAGAGCCAGTGGCACAGGATTGGGCCTCGCGATTGTGAAGAAGATTGTCGAGGAACATTTTGGCGAGATGAAGTTCTGCGATGCGCCTGATGGTGGCACCCGCGTCACCATTCGGTTCAGTCCATCCAAATTGGCCAGATTGTCGCACGATGGTGAAGAGATTTCTGGTGGTACAGCTAGCGGTCCTGCCGCGAGTGGCGACAACGGACAGACTTTGAGAAATGAGGATTAGAGGTTCAGCATGGCGTTAGATATTTTAGTTGTCGACGACGAGCCCGATATTCGTGATCTGATATCCGGTGTCCTGGAAGATGAAGGGTATAGCACCCGCGTGGCTGCTGATAGCGACGCCGCGCTTGCCGCGGTAAACGAGCGCCGCCCTTCTCTGGTCCTGCTCGACGTATGGCTGCGGGGGTCGCGACTGGATGGCCTGGAACTGCTGACCGAATTAAAGCAACTAGACGCTAAACTGCCCATCATCATGATTTCCGGCCATGGTAATATCGACACTGCAGTTGCCGCAATTTCGCAGGGGGCGGTTGATTTCATCGAGAAACCTTTTGAAGCGGAAACGCTGCTTCATCTGGTCTCCAGAGCGACTGAAACCGAACGCCTCCGCAGGGAGAACGAGATACTCAAGGCGCGGGTGGGTTTCGCCGACGAATTGACTGGAAACTCGGCCGCGGTAAACAATGTGAGGGCGACACTGAAGCGGGTGGCCGGAACGGGCAGCCGCCTACTGATCTCCGGGCCGGCAGGGGTTGGCAAAGAAGTTGCCGCGCGCTTGATGCACAATTGGAGCTCTCGGGCCAATGCCTCCTTCGTTACAATTAGCGCAGCGAGATTATCCCCGGAAAGCGTTGAAGAGGAACTGTTCGGCACTGAACGGAACGGCAAAATCGAAAAGACCGGATTGATGGAAGAAGCCCATGGAGGAACTTTGTTCATCGATGAAGTCGCCGACATGCCGCTCGATACCCAGGGAAAAATACTCCGGGTTCTGACAGAACAAAGCTTCAACCGGCTTGGCGGTTCGCAAAAAGTGAATGTCGATGTCCGGGTCGTGTCCGCAACGTCACGTGATCTGGAAGTAGAGATACGGGAAAAGAGATTCAGGGAAGATCTCTTCTACCGCCTCAATGTCGTGCCGGTGATATTACCGCCATTGAATGAGAGACGCGAAGATATCCCGGTTCTCGTGGAACATTATGCTGCACGCTTTGCCGCCGATCAACGCTTGCATCCGCCGGAAATTTCCGATGAAGCAATGGCTGCACTGCAGGCATGCGACTGGCCGGGCAATGTCAGGCAATTGCGCAATGTTATCGAGCGAACGATAATTTTGGCTCCCAAAGAAAAATTCACAAAAATAGAAGTCGAAATGTTGCCACCCGAAATTCTCGGCAATGATGATGAACTTGACCAGGGCGTCGCGTCGTTAATGGGATCACCCCTGAGAGAAGCGAGGGAGAGTTTCGAACGAGAATATTTGAAGGTCCAGATCAGACGCTTTTCTGGCAACATATCGAAAACCGCGAATTTTATCGGTATGGAACGGTCCGCTCTCCATCGAAAATTGAAAATATTGGGCTTGGCGGCCCGCAAGAAACCCGACGGGGAATGATCTTTAGGGTTAACCGGTTGTCGTGACGCTGCTAATCCCATATATGACAATTTGCGATCCTTTGGACACACTGCCTTGGTCGCGTTAATTATAAAATGCCGTCATAAAGGTGGCCAATAATTGGAGTCAAAAATGACCGATAGATCAAATAACTTGCAGGATTTATTCCTGAACTCCCTACGGAAATCAAAAACCCCGGTGACAATGTTCCTCGTCAAGGGTGTTAAACTTCAGGGCATTGTGACCTGGTTCGACAATTTTTCAGTATTGCTGCGTCGCGATGGTCAGTCTCAACTGGTATATAAGCACGCAATATCAACGATAATGCCCTCCGAGGCGCTCGACACCAAGCCGTTCGCCGAGATGATGGAGAACGCAAAGGTAAGGGCCGGGGTTCTTCAGGAAGTCTTCCTCTCGGCAGTCCGGGACAGCAATGATCCAGTGACGATGTTTCTCGTCAACGGCGTGATGTTGCAAGGCGCAGTATCCGCTTATGACCTATTCTGCATCTTGCTCGAGCGGGAAGGATTGTCGCAACTCGTCTACAAGCACGCTATATCAACCGTGCAACCGGGCGGGCCGCTCAATTTGGCAGATTATAACCAAGCAGATGATGGTGCGCATTGATACCATTTGAGAAGGAAAGTCTCGATAGCAAGAGCCGGCGGGTGCTTATCGTCCATCCCGACATGGTTTCACTGAGCCAGTCGGCGCTCGAGCATCGACTGGAAGAGGCTGTTGGTCTGGCCTTGGCAATCGGATTGGTGGCGACGGATTCGCACTATTTTTCCGTCCGCAAAGCCAAGCCCGCCACCTTGTTCGGATCGGGGCAGGTCGACCAAATCGGTAAGATGATGGCGGAACAAGAGGCCACAATATTGATTGTTGACGGTAGCTTGAGTGCCATTCAGCAGAGAAATCTTGAAGAGAAACTCGACGTCAAGGTCATTGACCGGACCGGCCTCATCCTCGAAATATTCGGTGCTCGGGCCGCTACGGCCGAAGGCCGTTTGCAGGTGGAGCTTGCCCATCTCGACTATCAGGCCGGTCGCCTTGTCCGTAGCTGGACCCATCTTGAACGGCAACGGGGCGGCTTCGGCTTTCTCGGCGGTCCGGGTGAAACCCAGATCGAGTCGGATCGCCGGATGATCCGCGACCGCATGGCCAAGCTACGCAAGGATCTGGCTCATTTGCGCAAGACCCGCGCCTTGCACCGCGACCGGCGTCAGCGCGCTCCCTGGCCGGTCATCGCGCTGGTAGGCTATACAAATGCCGGAAAATCGACATTGTTCAACCGGTTGACCGGCGCCGATGTCTTCGCCGAAGATCTGTTATTTGCAACCCTCGACCCGACAATGCGGGAATTTCCGCTCCCCGGCTATGACAAGGCGATATTGTCCGACACGGTTGGATTTGTTTCGGACCTTCCAACCCAATTGGTGGCGGCTTTCCGGGCCACGCTTGAAGAAGTCAGTGCGGCCGATATTGTCGTCCATGTCCGCGATATTTCGCATGAGGCAAGCGACGCACAGGCCGGCGATGTCAGGCAAATATTGGCAGACCTTGGTGTTTCCGAAGAAGCGGGAGAGGGGCCTCCCGTTATCGAAGCGTGGAACAAGATTGACAAGATCTCGCCCGTTGATCCGCAATATGCGCGTATTTCGTCACCGCTGCCGGAAAATGTCTGCACGATCTCTGCCGAGACCGGTGCCGGCGTCGAGACGCTGGTCAAGCTGATCGCGAAAACCCTGTCCGAAGGTTATAAGTCCGAACAGATCACGATTGCGGCGTCCGATGGCAAAAGAATGGCCTGGTTGCACGAGAATGGCCGGGTGCTGAAAAGCGAACAACAGGCGGATAATCTGATCCTGTCGGTCGAAATGTCACCGCGAAACTGGGGGCGCTATCAAGCGCTGGACTGATCGATCAGCTCGCGGCTAGCTTTGCCTTGGCTTTCTGCCATTCTACTTCCAGTTCTTCGATCGACATATCCTGCATATCTTTGGTAAGACTGGATTCTACCTCGTTGAATCTTTTCGTGAATTTCGTTGTGGCATCGGCGAGGGCACGTTCCGCATCGACCTTGTAGTGACGGGCAAGATTGACCGCGGAAAACAGCAGATCGCCGATTTCCTCGTGCACTTCTTCTTCGTTAGTGGCGGCCGTGACCTCGTCCAGCTCTTCGAGCAACTTGTCCTTCACCGGTGCCTTGTCGGGCCAGTCAAACCCGACACGGGCTGCCCGTTTCTGGATTTTCTGGGCCCGTAACAAAGCGGGCAGGGCAAGGGCGACACCATCCAGCGCGCTGGACTGTCCGTTTCGTTCCCGTTCGCCGGCCTTGATCTGTTCCCATCCCGGGCTTTCATCGGCTGCGCCAAAGATATGCGGATGGCGGCGGATCATCTTGTCGCAGATTGTCTCGACCACATCATTGAAATCAAACTGGTCCGCATCGGAAGCAATCTGGCTGTGGAAAACAACCTGTAACAGAAGATCGCCTAATTCATCTTTCAGCGCCAACATATCATCGCGTTCGATGGCATCGGCAACTTCATATGCTTCCTCGATCGTGTAAGGCGCGATCGTCTTGAAGGTCTGCACCTTGTCCCATTCACAACCGCTGTCCGGATCGCGCAAACGCCGCATGATTTCTAGCAGGGGATCGATCAATTGTGCATCCGTTCTAATCTATCAATAAGGTTGATAATATATATTATGTTAAATTAATGATCATCCGGCAGTGCGACTATCCTGCGGTTCCAACACCATTTCCGTCCCTTCTACGCGCCAACTTCGCAACTTTGACAGAAAGTTCATACCAATAACATTGGAATCACCGAATTCTTCAGCAACAACAACCGGCAATTCCCGTGCGACCATCGAACCAATTTGAAGCGCCTGAATTGTTCCTCTTTGTGCGCTGACCGTTCCATTCGCTGTCGTCAGCACGACCGGAAAAGGGCTTTCACTTATTTCAATCCCCGCATCTCTGGCAGTTTGCAATGTCATTGCCGTTGTGGTTGCTCCGCTGTCGATCAAGAACCGTACCGGTAGTTCGTTGACCGTGGCATTTACCCAGAAATGACCGTCGGCTGACTGACGGATACGCAACATATCACCATCGACAAATTGCTCATTTGCGCGAGTAACTTCGCCGGATACCCGATTCCAGACCGCAAATATTTCATTCTGGTAAGAAAACCCAATGATGAAGACCGCAAATATGGCGACCCAGGCCAAGGCCGTCCGAACGATCTCTCCGAAACCCATTCGCCGCGAAAATAATGCACTTGCTACCAACACCAGCGCGCCTATCGCAAACACAAGATTGATATTTTGATCTTCGGTCAACGGTCAGATTTCTTTCGTATAGCCATCATAAGCGGGCCGGATATGATCCGGCAATATGGTAACAAGATGGTTATAGTCCATGGAATTGTCCATATGTGTCAGCAAACTCAATTCGGGGCGCAGTTCCTCAATGAGATCCAAAGACATCTCCAAATGTGCGTGCGTCGGATGTGGCTTGTCTCGCAAGGCGTCTACGACAAGCAGATCGCAATCCCGATATAAATCGCGCATTTCAGCCGTCACCTCGCCAAAATCCGTGGCGTAGCAGATAGATTTCCCTTTATGCTCGAAGCGAAGCCCCGCCGAGGTAATTCCGCCGTGAGGCTGGTCAACATAACGAAGCGAAATATCACCGATCTCGACGGCGCCCTCTAGAGCAATACCGTCACAAATGGACGGATAATATTTGTGTCCCTCAAATGCATAGGCGAAACGATGTTTCAAACTTTCAAGCGCATATGGTCGTGCATAGGCGGGGATCGGTTCACGCGTGTTCTGGAAAACTGCCCGTAAATCATCAATTCCGTGACAATGATCGGCATGATCATGTGTCCAGATAACCGCTTCTATCCGGTCGATACCATTATCGAGAAACTGGTTGCGCAAATCGGGCGATGTATCGACCAATATCCGGGTAGTCGGACTTTCCACCAAAATCGATACGCGGCTTCGCCGGTTTTTCGGTTCATCAGGGTCACAATCACCCCAATCGCTACCGATACGCGGTACCCCTGAAGATGTTCCGCATCCTAATATCGTGAGCTTTAAAGCCACATTCAGGGTCGCGCCTTGGAGAATAGCTTATAGAAATTCTGGCCGGTGGTCTCGCAAAGCTCACCATATTCCTCGTCTCGCAGTTCCGCCAGATACCGAGCCGTATCGGCGACAAAAGCAGGCTCCCCTGTTTTTCCTCGATGCGGGACCGGAGCAAGGAAGGGCGCATCGGTTTCGACCAGCAAGCGATCAGCAGGCAACTTGGCTGCCGTTTCCTTCAGATCTTTGGCATTTTTGAAGGTCACGATACCAGAAATCGAAATATATAGCCCAAGCGCCAAGGCCTTTTGCGCAAAATCGTCGCTTGCAGTGAAACAATGGATGACACCCGAATAGGCACCCTGCTCCATTTCTTCGGCCATTATTTCAGCCGTGTCGGCCTCAGCATCGCGGGTATGGACGATGATCGGCAATCCGGTTTCGCGCGCCGCGTGAATATGGGTGCGGAAGCTTTGTTTCTGGCGCTCGCGGTCGCTGTGCTCGTAATAATAGTCGAGACCCGTCTCTCCTATGGCAACGACCCTAGGGTGTGTCGCTTCTTCGACCAGTTTGGCAAGATCGACATCGGGATGACCATCGGCTTCGTGCGGATGGATGCCGATGCTTGCCCAGACGTCTTTTTCTCGCTCGGCTGTCGCGACTATGTCGCGCCATTCGCTTTCGCGGGTAGATATATTGAGCATGGCGGTGACTCCGCTTTGGCGCGCGCGTTCAAGAACCGCACCTTGCTCCTCGATCAAACCTTTGTAGTTCAGATGGCAGTGGCTATCGACCAACATCTCAAGCCTCCGTTTCCGATACGGGCAGGTCTAGGCGCGGAAAAATTCCTTGGGGTGCGGGCAAAGCTACCCCCGGCACAATAGCTGTAGTGAGATGCTCAAAATCCCTTGCGTCAGCGGGCTGCGCCAGCAAATCGAGCATCCGGTCACAGCTTTCCGGTATCGCCCAGCGGAGCATGATCGCCAATTGCCGGATTGCTTCAGCGGTATAATAAAGCACTGTATCGGCTCTTGCAGGATCGGTCTTCCGCAAGGCCCACGGTGCTTGATCGGCAAAATAGGTGTTGGTCGCGCTCAACCGTTCGCGGATAGTATCAAGCGCTGTGTCGATCTTGAACAGACCGCCGGTCATTGCTGCATTGATGTCGATAAAACACTGATCCAATTGGGCGAGCAGCTCTTCCTCGGCTGCTGTCGGTTCTCCCGGCGCAGGAACCTTGCCATCACAATTTTTGCCAATCATCGACAAGCTGCGCTGGGCCAGATTACCGAAATTATTCGCCAGATCGGCGTTGGTCTTAGTGACAATCGCATCCGCCGAATAGGTCCCGTCCTTGCCGAACACCACATCGGAGAGAAGGAAATAGCGCAGCTGATCAACACCGAACTGTTCCGCCAATTGCATTGGATCAACAACATTGCCGACCGATTTCGACATTTTCTCACCACGATTGAGCAGAAAACCATGTCCGAAGACCTGTTTTGGCAGCGGCAAACCGGCACTCATGAGGAAGGCGGGCCAGTAAACGGCGTGAAAGCGGACAATATCTTTTCCGATAAGGTGCAGGTCCGCCGGCCAATATTTGGCAAACATCCCCTCGGTGTCCGGATAGCCGACGCCCGTCATATAGGTCGTCAGCGCATCGACCCAGACATACATGATATGCCCCGGCGACCCAGGCACAGGGACTCCCCAGTCAAAACTGGTCCGCGAAACACTGAGATCCCTTAGTCCGCCTTCAACAAAGCGCATGACTTCATTACGGCGGCTTTCAGGTTCGATGAATTCTGGATGCTCAGCATAAAGCGTCTGTAATTTATCCTGATATTTGGACAGTTTGAAGAACCATGTTTCTTCGGCCGTCCATACGACAGGTGTTCCCTGTGGCGAAAGTTTTTCACCGCCCTCGCCTGTCTCCAGTTCGTCCTCTGCATAAAAAGCTTCGTCCCGTACCGAGTACCACCCCTCATAGCGGTCGAGATAGAGATCGCCGTTGGCTTCCATTGCTTTCCACAAGGCCTTGCTGGCTTCATGATGGGCGGGTTCACTGGTGCGACGAAATCCGTCATGACCGATATTAAGTTTGCTGCACATCTCTATGAAGTAGGAGGACATTTCGTCCGCAAGCTTTATAGTATCGACACCTGCTTCCCGGGCAGTCTGGACCATTTTCAGGCCATGCTCGTCGGTTCCGGTGATCAAGCGGACATCGCGACCACTCAAGCGATAAAATCTGGCGATGGCATCGGCGGCAATCGCCTCATAGGCGTGGCCAATGTGCGGACGACCATTGGGATAGCTGATCGCGGTGGTAATATAAAATGGTTTGGACATAACCATCTCTCTTGATGGATTGGCGGCCGTTGTAAACAGCCAAAATCTCTATTTTACGCGGCCGGCGGGAGCAAGTTCTCCCATCAGACTGCCAAGGCGGAATATGACAGCCTGATTATCCAGCGCTTTCGGCAACGCAGCACTGGCCAAATCGTCGGCTTCCCGCCATTTTTCGATAGTCTGTATCGAACAGGATCCTTCCACCGATTTTATCTGCTCGGCGATCAGGCTGGGAACCCGTTCGAGAAAGGCGCGATAGCGGGGAGTTGCAGCCTTCAACGACAATTTCCGAGCAAGTTCGCTCTTCAATTTATTGTCGCGATCACCGGTCCTGATGATTTGACGGGCAATACCTTCAAGTTCCGCCAGCCCAACCTCGATATATTGCAAAGCGCGGCCCGGCGAGCCTTCTCCGGCGACGACAAGGGCCTCGATATCGGTTTCGGTTAATGTCGGCCCGGCATCCTTCAAAATAATACGCATATCCGCGTCGCTGAGTGGATCGAATCGCAGCATCTGGCAACGCGAACGGATGGTCGGCAGTAGCCGGTCAGGCATATGGCTGATCAGGAAGAATATCGTATTTTTTGGTGGTTCTTCAAGGTTTTTCAGAATCGCATTGGCTCCAGCTCGTTCCAGATCATCGGCGGCGTCGATAACCACGACGCGATATTCGGATATCGACGCCTGATTTTGAAACAATGGCTGCAAGGCGCGTATCTGGTCGACCTTTATATTGCGTGCCAGTTCGTGTTCTTCCAGCGAATCAAGCCCGTTGTCCCTCGCCTTCTTCTCTTCTTTGTCGCCCTTTGCACCACGGCGAAGCAACCGAAAATCCGGATGGGATCCCGCAGCAAGAAGGTGCCCTGCCTCATCATCCTGAGAATGGGAGAAATCGCTGGGCTCGTTGCGGGAATTAAGAAGAAAATGTGCGGCTTGCTGCGCAAAACCAGCCTTGCCAAGACCTTTATCTCCGGCCAAAATCCAAGCATGGTGAAGCTTGCCCTTGGCAAGGGACTGACAGAATGTCTGCCGAAGTTTATCGTGACCCAGAAATGACGTCATGTCATCATAGCATCAAATCACTCATATTGGCGATGAGGGTATCTGTGACGATGTTCGGCGCCTGCGCAGCATCAATCAGTTTTATCCGCTCACGAGAATTTGCTGCCATTTTGCGGAAGCTTGTCATCACGGCCCGGTGATATTCGCTGTTTCTGCGTCCGATACGGTCGCTGCCGCCCCGATCTCTTGCCGCCGCTCTTTTGGCCGACACTGCTTCGGGAACATCAAGAATGAACGTCCTGTCGGGCATAAGGTCACCGCTTCCGATACGGTGCAAATCGAGAATGTCGTCGTCGGTAAGTTCGCCGCTCACCGTCTGATAGGCGCGGTTACTGTCAACAAAGCGGTCGCTAATCACCCACTCTCCCCGGGCGAGTGCGGGCCGGATCAGCTTTGCGCAATGCTCTGCGCGTGATGCGGCAAACAGCAGGGCCTCTGTGCGAATATGCCATTTTTCCTCAGCACCGCTCAAAAGCAGGTCGCGAATAATTTCCGCGCTTACAGTACCGCCTGGCTCCCGTGTCAGCGTAACCGCATATCCCTTTGCCTCCAAGGCAAAGGCGAGTGCTTTGGCCTGAGTGGACTTCCCAGCCCCCTCCCCACCTTCCAAGCTTATAAACCGGCCAATTTTCTTATTCATGCCACTCCTACCAAAGATTTAAACCCGGCCCAGACCCGGTTGAAAAAACCGGCCTCGCCAACATCTTCGCCTGCGACGAGAGGCACTGACTGCCGGCCAGCATCTGCTGTGGTGACAATCAATGTTGCGATAGGTTGACCTTTGACGATTGGCGCCTTGATCGGTCCGTTATAGGCTACCTTCATCGAGATTTTTCCATCCGAAGCTTTCGGTATCGTTGCAAAGAGATCTTTGGCTGCGACAAGGGATACGGTGGAACTGCTACCCAATTGCACTTCGGCATTCTGGATTGTGGTACCCTTGGCGAATAGCTTCTTGGGTTCCCAAGCGTTGAATCCCCAATTCATAAATTTTACAGATTCCTCAATCCGCCCGCCAAAACTGTCAAGCCCGGCGAGTACCGACACCAAGCGTCGGCCTTTCTGTTCGGCCGAACCGGTAAAGCCATAGCCTGCTTCTTCCGTATGACCGGTTTTCAGCCCGTCGGATCCGGCCACTTTCCCCATTAGGGGATTGCGGTTCGATTGCGTGATACCATTCCAGGCAAATTCGTCCTGGCCATAGAAATCATCATATAGTTTCGGAAAATTGGTTACAGTCGCCGAACCCAAATTGGCCAAGTCCCGGGCAGTAACCATGGTCTGGCCTTCATCTGGCCAGCCGTTACTATTGCCGAAGCGGCTTTTTGACATGCCGAGTTCCTTGGCGTGCTTGTTCATCAGTCCGACAAAGGCCTGTTCCGTACCCGCAATGCCTTCGGCAAGAACGACGCAAGCGTCATTGCCGGACAGGGTCACGATGCCATGTAGCAAATCGCTTACGCTGACCTGATCGCCAACGCCTAGGAACATCGTAGAACCTCGATTGTTCCACTTCTTCCAGGTTTCCTCATTGACGCGAAACTTGTCATCTAGCTTGAGCTTGCCCTTGTTGATCAGATCGAATGCAACATATACGGTCATCATCTTCGCCATTGAAGCGGGAGGAATCTGTTTATCTGCATTTTTCTCGAACAGCACGGCTCCCGAGGACAAATCGGTCATATACGCAATGGGTGCATCGGTATCAAAACTGGGTGCCGCTAAAACAACGGACGAAAGGGCGACGAAAGGCAACGATGCCAAAAGATATTTTTTCATTTATGCTAGCAATCCCGATCATTGTTTAGCGGTAAAACAGCTATTTGTCCGCCCGCAAGATTCGAGCTCCACTATACCCGCGCTGTTGAGCCTGTGCCAGTCCTGCTTGTGCATCTTTTTCACTCATATAGGGACCATATCGCACTCGCCAAATGGATCTGCTTCCATCAGCCATAACCTTGGCCCCGATCTTTTTGGCCAGAGTATCTGCCCGTGATCTTTCGCTGAAAGCGGCGACTTGGACAACATAGGAACCAGGCAAGCCGCCGACATAATTTTTTCCGACATTATTGTCGACCGCAACTGGACGTCCGCCGCCTTCAATTATGAAACGGCCGTCGCGTTTCTCCGCACCTTGCGACGTTGAAGGCGGGCGATCTGGTGAAGTGTAGGCTGGCGCAGCGATCTGCCGAATCGGAGCCACAGGCTGCGGAAGCTTGGCCAGATTTTTCCGCAATATTGAAAGGAGTGAATCCGGCGTGCCGATCCGTTCGGTCGCAGGTGCGCCCGCGCGCAATACTGCACGCTCCTGTTCGTTGGGGTTAACTTTGCGCACGCGGACACCTGCGGTGCCACGCTGATCTATACCTAACTGTTTTGCAGCCCCGTGGGAAAGGTCGATCAGTCGATCATTTGCAAATGGGCCCCTATCGTTGACCCTGACCAAGATCGTCCGCCCTGTGTCCAAAGAGGTGACCTCTACATAGGAAGGAAGGGGCAGAGTCTTGTGCGCCGCCGAGATGCCTTGGGGATTGAACGTTTCGCCATTGGCTGTCTGATTGCCAGACAGTTCTTCGCCGTACCAACTCGCATAGCCGACTTCGTCGTAGCTAGGCACATCCTCCGGCGTGTAGGTTTTTCCACTGACCTGATAGGGCTCACCAATTTTTTGCGGATAGTCGGAAACGACCGTTGCACCGGTCGGCACACCTACGCCGACAGGAGGGGGTGAGCCATCCGGAAAATTGCCAAAATCACGAGATCCGCTACAACCCGCAACGGCCAGAGTTGCCGTCGAGAGAATTCCAAGTTTAACTGCGTATTTCATCCGCTAATAACCCCACTGCTAGTCCGTAAAAATTTGAACAATTATAGTCCAGAATGACGCGATAATTGCCAGTCAATAAATACGCCCTGCTGGCCGGTCCATCGGGTTCCAGCAAAGTTGCCATCACGCTTTCGTCGAGACGGTTTCCGGTTGCAGGGACAACACCAAGTCTCTGCCATTCCGACACGGTTTTCCATTGACTATGGCGATTAAACACGCGCGGACAACGGGTCGGGACAATCTTGCTTTCTATCGAAGCGCGATCGAGCGAAGAAGGAACGTTGACGGCGATGCCCCAAGGCTCACCCCGCCGCCAACCCGAGTTGACAAAATAATTGGCAATCGAAGCGACTGCATCATATTCGCTGGTCCAGATATCGGCATATCCATCACCACTGCCATCTTTCGCCAATCGCAAATAAACCGAGGGCAGAAATTGCGGCATGCCCATGGCCCCTGCCCAGCTTCCCTTGAGAGCAGATTGAGGCACACCGCCGTCAATCAACTTCAAAACCGCGAGCAGCTCAGGTTCAAAAAGGCTGCGTCGCCTTCCTTCATAGGCGAGAGTTGCCAGGGAGCGCGGGATATCGAAATCACCCATATAGGAGCCGTAGTTTGTCTCTTTACCATAAATAGCCATGATAATCGGACCCGGCACGCCGGTTTCACGTTCAACATCGACAAGCTTGCCCATCAGACGGCGATAGGCCGCCTTCCCGTTCGCAATCCGCTGGCTAGTGATGTGGCGCTTTTGATAGGGAGCGAAAGGCGGTATCGCGCTGTCCGTGCTGCCACCAGGCTGGGACTGGTCCAACTGGATAACTCTAGGATTATAGGTCAGTCCCGGGAGAACCTGATCCAAGGTCTGCGCACGCACACCTTCCTGAAGTGCCTTTTGACGTACTTGCTGGAGATAGGATTCAAAACTGGAGTTACTTTGTGCTTCGGCAGAGTCCATCGGTGTTGCAACGCTGGCACTAAAAAGTGCAATAGCGCCGCAAGCTATAGCGGTCGTTATACGCATGAAAAACTTCCCTTTCGTCGTCGCGTTGTCGCACAAAGCTAGTCCTAGGGGAATCCCTAAATAACCCGCAGAGGCAACCGCTCGCCGCGAAAGCCGCCAGAGGCCGGAAATTCACTTCAAAGTTCTAGTCACTTACAAAATGTTTTGCGCTTTTAAATCCGGAGCGCTAGGACGCGTGCGACCAGGCCTTGATGGCTATGCGGACAGGTGGCAGAGTGGTCGAATGCAGCGGTCTTGAAAACCGCCGAGGGTGCAAGCTCTCCGTGGGTTCGAATCCCACCCTGTCCGCCAACTACCCACCTATTTCCGCCGTTATCCATTCCATAAAGTATGCTTTTCTGCGGCTTACGGCTAGCTTTGCGTTCGCATGGGTTCGCATGGGATTGCATTGATTTACGCACCGTTATAAGATTGAAAGTAAGAACGGAGCGGCGGCTATTTGCTGGCGCATTTATGGCGGGAAAGCTTGGCTATGGCGGGTAAAAAAGTAACTACAGCACGGCAAATAGATACGGTTTTAGCTGGTTCTTATTCTGCGGCTCCTAATCTTATTTTACGGGTAAAGCCCACAGGGGCTAGAAGTTGGGTTTTTCGCTATCAATCTGAAGGCAAAGTTGCTGAGATTGGCTTAGGAAAAGCTGGCACTAGAGAACGCGGATTAGCTGAAGCTCGCGAATATGCGGACAATATGCGGGCTGCAATTCGCAATGGCGATGACCCGCGTTCAATCTTAAAGCCAAGGCATGACCCCGGCGCTCTTACTTTTAAAGCTTCGGCTGAACATTATATTGGTTTGCTTCGCACAACTAAGCGCAAAGGAAAGCCGCGCAATCAAAAGGCTGTTAATCAGTGGCCTTCAACACTGGCTAAATGGGTTTATCCCAAACTTGGCGACAAGCGGCCCGCTGATATAACCTACCGCGACATTCAAAGCGTTCTTACTCAAACCGCACTGGCTGAATTGCCGGAAACTCAAAAGCGAGTTCGCCAAAGGGTTAAGGTAATTCTTGATGAAGCGGCTAAAGAAGAAAACGAGCCGCACCGCTATAATCCAGCGGCTTCATTCAAATTAGAACCACGCGACCCTGACAGCATAAAGCATCATGCAGCCGCCCCTTGGGCAGAAGTGCCAGCCATTTACGCGCAGTTATGCGAGCGGGACAGCACTAGCGCCCTGCTATTGCGCTGGTCGATATTGACAGCCGCAAGGTCTGGCGAGGCGCGGGGTTGCGTATGGGATGAAATTGATCGGGACGCGGCAATATGGACAGTGCCAGCGGAGCGGATGAAAGCCCGCAAAGAACATAGCATTCCCTTGTCGGCTGAAGCTCTGGCGGTATTGAATATTATGGCCGGGCGCAAACATCCTTCAACAAACCGGGTGTTTCCCGGTGCTAGCGGCGGCCTATTAAGTGACGTTGCGGTCAACAAAACCCTTCATTCAATTCGCGATGGCGTCACAGCGCATGGCTTTCGGTCAAGCTTTAGAATGTGGGGAGCTGACAATACCAACTTTGCGCCTGAAGCTTTAGAGCTATGCTTGGCCCACGCTAATCCAAACAAAGTCGAAGCGGCTTATCAACAATCTAACCTGTTTGAAATCCGAACATCTATCATAAAATCATGGTCTGAATTTTTAGTTGGCAATAAAGCTGGCAATTAAACTGGCTTATTAAATAAAGTATTTCTTATAACCAGATTATAAGTACACTAGTAAATCTGCCATTCCGTATTTTTATTTGCATATTTCGACATTTATAGTTGCATATGGGATTCTATGCACCTAAAAAAGGTCCAGCAGCATTTCTGCGCGAGGCTCATCACTGGTAATGCCAGTTCCGCAAGGCCGTTAGATGGCGGGTGAGTGACGGCAAGGAAGGAGAAGCCCTGATGGGGCGGCGGGCGTTCACAAGCTCGTTGCACGTTTAAAGTTCGTAGCGAGCGCAACCGCGAGGACACGTGCCATGATCATTGAGATTGATAACAACATTCAGCCGCCGCGCTGTTTAGATATGCCAGAAATAGAAAGGCGGACTTCGTTAAAAAGAAGCTCAATTTACGCTCTTTTTAAATCTGGCGTTCTCACGCCAATCAAGCTTTTCCCTAAAAAAACAGTCGTTTTAGAACGTGAATTGAACGAATTTATTGAAGCCAAATTCGTTGAAGCTCGCCAGAATATCGAAGCGAATTAAGATTATGGAAAACATAAGCTTCCGTCCCGGCATGATGCAGGGTGCGGAGCATGAGCAAGGAGCGGATCAAGAGCAAAATCAAAAACTAAATAGCATTAACTGCCCTGTGGATCACAAAGAGACTGCCTTCGGAACCGGATTACTAAGCGATATCGGTAACTTCATTTACAATTCTGCGCCAATAGGTGAAATAAATGTTGCGTTAGCTGGCGCTGTTGCTTTCATGGCTGGCTTAACTGGCGGCGCTTACAATGTTTCTGGCACAGGATTAAACCAGTACGTCCTTATTATTGGCCAAACTGGTATTGGCAAAGAGGGCGCTCCGGGCGGCATAACAAAGCTGGTGCAAGCGGTCTCTGCCAGTGTCCCGGCTGTTTATGACTTTCTAGGCGGCAATCCCGTATCAATTGAGGCATTACTAAAGCGGCTCGCCGTCAACCCATGCGGGCTGCTGTTTTTCGGTGAAGCTGGATATAAGATTAAGGCCATGACGGCTCGCAATGCCAATCCGGCTAAGGTTGCCATGATGGCGGGACTTCTCGACATTTACGGCAAAAGTGGCGCTGGCAGCATATTACAGGGGCAAGAGCATAGCGACCGAGACAAGAATACGATTGCAGCCAAATCCCCTGCCCTGTCGATTCTTGGCGATACGACGCCCGAAACGCTATTTGAAAACCTTGGCGAAAGCGACATTGCCAACGGATTTTTGCCGCGCTGGTTAATGTTTCATGCTGGCAGCAAACGCGGCGAGCTTAATGAAAATGCATTAAAGGAGCCGTGGCCTAAGCTGCAACAGGCGGTCGCTGATTTAGCTACGCAGTGCCTTCAGTCTGCCCACATTGGGCGCGTGACTGATGTTAAACTTGATGGCCCCGCGCAAGAGCTATCGCGGGGAATGTCATCATTTGCCACCCGAAACATTAACGACGCAACGGCTGAAGTTAATCGGCATTTATGGAACCGCGCCCATTTGAAAACACTGAAGCTTGCTGCTCTTCGGGCAGTTGGAAACAACTATCTAAATCCCATCATAAACGAAGCTGACTTTGTGTGGGCAATGAATATGGTGATGGCTCAAACTGAAGGCGTCCTAGCCAAGTTTGAACGCGGAGAAGTTGGCGAGCTAGGCGGCAATCAAAATAAGCAACAGGCTGAAGTCGTCCGGGTTATCCGCGATTATATGTCAAGGTCTTGGCTGGATTGCTCTAAATATCATGGCGATGAAATTATGCACCGGGGCGGCGTCATTAGCTTTGCTCACATTCAACAGCGGCTTTCGCCAACGGCAGCATTCAAGAATGATAGAATAGGGCCGCGTGATGCGGTTATTCGCACCATTAAATCGCTACTCGAAAGCGATATAATTCGCGAAGTCTCGCAAAAACAAATGGTTGAAATGTTTGGCAAGCATCCCCGCGCATTTGTTGTTTCGGACCCTAAAGCAATTCTGGCGGGACCCTGACTAAGTTTTAGCGAGGTTTTAGTGCAGATTTTAACGCTAGAATCCTCGTTTTCCGACAGTTTTAACGGATTTAACGTTTTAACGCTGAAATAGGAAAAAGGAGAAAATATCAAATCTGATTAGCGAATTTAAACCGACATTATGCTTATCATTAAAACGTTAAAACGTTAAAAATGTAGTATTTAAGTCAGTTTTTCTACGGGTTATAGGTTTTAATCTTACCATTAAAGCCATTAAAACCCAATCAAACAAAGTAATAGATAAAGGAATTAGTACAATGTCATTTGAAACTGATAATAACTTACAATCTCAAGTTGTCCGGGCTGGCTATCCAACGCCGTTGCCGGACCCGATATCAAAACCTGCAATTGAAGTTGCCGATGCGTTTAACGAGCTTTGGATCAACGAAGACGAAGCTAAAACTGATACCGGCCTTGGCAGCGTGCGCCAGTTCCTCGGCGACGCCCGGATTATGTTTGGCGACATTAACAATATTCGCGTTAATCCCGATGTTAGGCGGACGCAATCCGATAACGATGCTCGCATTGTTGAACTTGCCGACAAAGTGGAAAAGAGGCTTTTGAAGCAACTAGAGGATGCTCGCAATTCAATTGGCAATAGCCGTAACGCGGCTTTGCGCGAATTGGAAAAGGCACGCGGACTAGAGCAAGATGGAATGTGGGCAACGTCAATCTCTGCAGCTTTTGCAAAACAAACCGATGGCGATCGGATAACTGAAGCGGAAGCGGCTTTGCAGCGCGGTGATAAGCGGACAATGGCGGCTTTGTTGAACGGCCCGCATTATGTGAGCGGCCTTACTATTGAGCAACAGGCTGGCTTGCAGGTCCGTTATGATGCCAAATATGCTGAAGACCAGGTTGCCAACCTAAAATCTATTAAGCTGGCTGAAACCCGCCTTGATGCGGCTGCAAAGCAATTGCTCCCCGCTTTCAAAGCTTCTTACCAAGGCACTAAGGTGCACGATGAAAAAGCCAAAATGTGGGACAGCATTATTGAATCATATGCTCTCTCTTAAATTCCAATGCTGCGTCAGCGAGTAACCTTGGCGCGGCAGCCATTTTGCGAAAGATATTAAAATGACAAACGATTATTCAAACTTTGCTGAAGGCGACAGCGGCATTCCTATCCCCGGACAAAGTGTCAAATTGTGGAATGAACTTCAGGCAAAACAAAAAGCTGAAGCCAACAAGCCGGTTGAATTGGTAAGTGTTAGCCCGGCTGAAATACTGGCTGAAATAACTGGCAGGGCTTTGGCGATAGGCCGTAAAAAGAGCAATTCAGCAAGTGACCGCGTTGCAGGATTAGAGCTCGCACGGCGGGCCGTGATGGACCAGATTGCAATTCAACCGGGCCAAGATATGGAAACAGATAATGTCTAACCTTTGGCCTATTGCTACCCCGGAAAACACGAATAATGGCGGTTGGAGTACGTCGGAAACCCCGGCTCTCCCTGCTGTTGTGAAGACGACCCCTACCCCTACAGCTAAGAAACCCGCTTCTATGAGGCTTAGGCTGGAAACCGTTCGCGATTGTCGGCGGGAATTAAAGCGGCTGTTTATCGCGGCTCGCAATGAAGAAATAACAACACAGACCGCTACCCGGCTTGCATATATTTTGGATTTAAGTTCGCGCATGATTGAGCGCAGCGAGCTAGAGCAACGGATTGAGGCGTTAGAAGCGCAGGGCGGCGGCAAGTGAGCCGGTCTATGCTTTTAACGCGCCTGAAGCGACTAGAGCGCACGCAGCGGCGCAAAAGGCCGCGCCGGGCTGTCTTGGTGAGTCTTTACGATAGTGAAGGTGCTGGCGAGCTTCTAGGCGCGTCCTGCAATGTGGGCAATATCGAGCGCCGATGTGGTGAAACGTTAGTTGGTTTTATAAATCGTGCCAGCCGGGAGCTTGGCTCCAGCGTTTTGATGGCCAATTATGCCAACGGGCTTTCCGATAATAACGAAAGTAAGAGCGGAGCAACGTCTGTTTAGATTATGCTATTTCTAACAATGCTTTGCGTTAGAATCATGGCGGACTATAGAGCCGCCGCACTTTAGCTTTGCATTCGCCCCGGTTTGTCATGTTTCTCACGGAAACGCCAATGACGGGAGCTTCTTGACCAAACCACGTTGTCCGGCATTAACTTTCTAAATTCCGTTAACACCCGCTTATCAATTGCGGGATTGCCGTTATCATTCATGTAACTAAGCTCTTTAGCGTGTTTGAGAAAATGCCAAGCTGCCGTCTCCTGATCTATGAATTTTCGCTTCTGCAAATGCGCCAGCATCCACTGGGCAGCGTCTTGCGGCGTCATTAGTCTAGGTCAGCGGCTTTGAGAGCAGCTTCAGCAAATACCTTGCGATTGTCTTTTGCTCCAGCAAACCAAGAGCATGTGTAGCTAACTTCGCGCTCACCATGCACGGAAACATTGACCTTCTCGATTGTCATGTAAGGTCCGCCTGATTTAAGTTCGACAATATCACCGGCATTGAATGTAGTGGGCATATCCATTTCCCTGATTGATGAGTTCTCTATTTAGGTACTACTGGTGATTTGAACAAGAGTATGATTCTGCGTTAGTCGCCTCCTTTTCAAAGCGGTTTGCCGAAGACCATATTAACCGCGCTTAATTCCGCATTGTCTTTTTCTTATTCCGATTCATAGCCGCCACCTTCCTAGAAATAGATGCGACAAGATATTACGGATTTTTGCTGGCGTGGCGCAGGCGTTTGTCACCGGACTAATATTTTTTGTTTTGACCCGTGCGCCCTTTAACATGTTCGGATTAGGCACAAGTGACCCTTAACTTCTGAGGAAAAGGCGCTTTATCGAAAAGCCACTTTCCTTCACGTTCTTTTTATGTTCTCTAAGTGCCGATGGGAAAAATGCGAAACAGGCCGATTCTGCCCAAGAGCTACACGACGATCGGAAACATGCTTGACGCGATGGTGAATATCAAAGCTAGCTGCCGACAATGTGGGCAAACTTTTAAAGTCAATCTGCCTAATATTATCGCCACCAAGGGGCGAGATTATTCATTGCTAGGCCGCCACCCGATTTGCCGAATTTATGCTTGCCAAGGCAAATGTCATTTTTTGGTGTCGGAGGGCAAAAACACGCCAATGATTACCTTAGATCGTTGGCTAAATGACTAAAGCGACCGCAAGGAACAACCGCTACGCTAACATTGGTCATGCCTCATCTCATGCTGTGCGTTTGGCGATTGTTACGCTCACCGAATTAAGTGCCTAGATCGTGAATTCCGCAAGAAAGGTCAAATAACATGCACTCTATTTGGCACTAAATTTCAATTTGTTGTTGGTCTCAATCATCTGACTAATATAGCATAAAATTTTCATTAGGTTATAGTGAGCGTAATATTGACAAGAATCCACCGGGGGCGGGTAGTATGAACAAAAACAAGGCTAACAAGGTTGATCTAAATCCAGTGGTTCTCAAAAGGGGGATGTCGATAGGTTCCGGTAATGCTGAAAGCGATGATGATTTCCTATTTAAATGCTTTGTTGAAAATGCTGCGCTTGTCGAGGCAAAGGATATCAATTCATCAGGAATGATAATTGCTGGGCGCACCGGAGCGGGCAAGACGGCAATACTTCGAAGCATAGCGCAAGAAAATGACTACCATATTGAAATAGATCCATCGTTAATGGCTATGGATTATGTCGCCAATTCAGATGCGCTCCGCTTTGTGTATATGATCGGCGGCGATCTGAATTTGCTTTTTCAAACTCTGTGGAAGCACGTCTTATGCATAGAATTTATTAGACTGCGATACGACGTCAAAACAGCTCAAAAATCGAAAACAATCTTCAACAGTCTCGTTGAAAAATATTTCACAGATGAACGAAAGAAACGGTCGGTAGAATATCTTCGCAAGTGGGAAGGCGAATTTTGGATAACTATGGACGTTAACATTAAAGAAATCACAGAATCAGTCGAAGAGCAATTGTTGGCTGAATTCGGGTCTGAAATATCAAAATTCAAAGCGGGGGGGCAATACGAGCAGCGTTTGAGCAATGGCCAAAAAACGGAACTTGTTGCGAGAACCAAGAAGATAATTAACTCACAACAGCTAGCCGATTTGCACGGTGTTATCGAAATGCTTTCTGAAGAGGTAGGGTCGGTTACGAATTACTACATACTTTTAGACAAACTCGACGAAAATTGGGTTGATGTGGCTGTAAGGTTTAGGATGATCCGCGCCTTAGTCGAAACATTGCGCTCTTTTAGAAAAATACGCAGTTTAAAAGTTTTAGTCGCATTGAGGACTGACGTGTTGGAGCGGGTAGTGCTCGAAACGGCAGAAGTCTCTTTTCAGCGCGAAAAATTTGAAGATTATTTTATAAATATTTTCTGGGACAAAGCTGAGCTTATGTCACTCGTCGAAAAGCGATTAATCGAGCTTTTTAAGCGGCAATACACCAACGAAAGCATCGGCTTTGCCGAAGTTTTTCCTGAAACTGTGTCGCAGCGGAAAACTTTTGATTGGATGTTGGAGCGGACATTGATGCGACCTAGAGATATTATCGCATTTGTTAATGAATGTATTAATGCGGCAAATGGACGGTCGAAGATATTGGTTAGCGATATACATAAAGCCGAAGTTGAATTTGCTAGAAAGCGTAAAGCTGCAATGGAGCAAGAATGGCTAAGTTGTTTTCCAACTCTAAAACATCTTTTGGATTTTATTGGACGGCAACGGAAAATTGCATTCTCTTTAAAAGAGCTTTGTGACGGTGGTCTAGACGATCTTGCTTTAAGCATTTACTCTGAAGGAAAGGTTAGCTTCGACCCCCTCTATAAATCTGCCAAAAATTATGTTGATTCAGGTGAAAACGATAATGGTATGTTCGCTCGTCACTTAGCAACCATCTTATATCGGGTCGGTGCCGTTGGCATCAAAGTGGGAGTTGGAGATAGGCTAATTTATTCTCACATAGATGAGCCGTTAATCTCGCCTGATATACTCGAAAATGAGAGCAAGTTAAGGATTCACTCAATGCTACACGCTGCTTTTAGAATACAAGATAATGGCAAATGAGTGATGTTCGATTGGCAAACTCAACCACTCACGTGAAAGCATTCCAGTTTATAGAATAAGAGCATAAGTAAGAGCGACTGAGTGATAATTTAATATTATCATTATATAACAATAATTTAACCATATGTCATGGAGGACACCCTGTCCGCCAGCCGATGAACATCTTATTTCTATCTGCCCGCCATTTTTCGAAGCCAGTATAGGCTGGTCCAACCGCTCAATGGCATTTGCTGATTTTACAACCAGATTGACCGATCTCGATGGCCGAACCGGAACATCCGGAATAGAGCGTCCGCGGGCATCTTCACCATTCCGCCTGCGCCATTTGCTCGCACCCTCACTGCAACAACGGACTATAACCACATTCCCGTTTTCCATCTACGGTCAAGATGCTATGTCGCTGGCAATCATGCCACAACCATCTATCCATCCTGTTATATTTACCGATCTGGATGGTACCTTGCTGGATCACAAGAGCTATTCAGCACGACCGGCTGATCAGCTTGTCCAGCTGCTATGCGACCGGGATATTGCGGAAGTTGTTCCGATAACCAGCAAGACAATTTGGGAATTGCTCTGGTTGAAGCAAGAAGTTCCCATTCCATTTTCGATTGGCGTGACGGAAAATGGATCGGTCATTCATGGCCCAGAAGACTATTTCCAGAAGGATGGCAAGAGATCGCAGATCCTTACGTTAGGAGTAGAATATCAGGAGATTCTGAGCCAAATTCAAAAGTTGCCCCTACCTATTCGCCGGCACTTAAGCGGGTTTTCGGATATGTCTGTGGCAGAAGTTGGTGAGGCTACCGGACTATCCCTTGACGATGCAAAACGGGCCAAAGATCGCCAGGCAACGGAACCTTTTCTATGGTCCGGTTCAGATCAGGAACTGGCTGCCTTGGAATCTATAGTCGGACAGGCCAATATCCAGCTTCAGCGCGGTGGACGATTTTATCATCTGACCGGCCGCGCCACCAAAGAACAGGCGATGGACTATATCGTCAAGGCGATAGCCAAACGGAAACCCGATTTCGAGATAGTCTCGATCGCTCTCGGGGACGGTCCCAATGATCTTGCTATGATCGAGGCGGCGGACTTTGGCGTGATCATGCCTAATCCCGAGGGCATGACCATAATATCTGCGAAACCTCACGTTCGCACGGCTCCCTTGCCAGGGCCTCAGGGGTGGGTGATCGCTGTGACAGAAATTTTGGCAGAATTGGGTTTAAACCTGCGCCAAAGCTGATTAGGCTCGCCGCTTCATACTGAAGGACATATATGGCTGATTTTCATCAAAACGGTAGCATTTCGACACTTCATAATCTGTCCGGCCGGTCGGTGGAATCGCTGGAAGCCGACTTGATGGGGTTCCGCAAGGCCAATCCCATGGCCCTGGTCTTGCCCAGCCTCTTTTCGGAACTCGAAGGTCCCGCGCTCGAAAATATCGTCGATGAACTGTGCGAAGTGCCTTATCTGGATGATATCATCATCGGACTGGACCGCGCCGACAAGGAGCAGTTCGAATATGCGAAGCAATATTTCTCGCGCCTGCCGCAACGCCATCATATCCTGTGGAACAGCGGCCCCCGGCTGACTGCGCTCGACGCAGAACTGAAGGAGCGCGGCCTGTCACCGGCAGAACCGGGCAAGGGCCGCAACGTCTGGTTCTGCTTCGGCTATTTTCTCTCCGCCACCAACGCCCAGGTGGTGGGGCTGCATGACTGCGACATCTTGACCTACAACCGGGAACTCCTGGCGCGCCTGATGTATCCGGTGGCCAATCCGACATTCCCCTATGTCTTCTCCAAAGGCTATTATGCGCGGACGACGGAGGAAAAGTTCAACGGTCGTGTGGTGCGTCTACTGATCGGGCCCTTGCTGGCGGCGCTGAAAAAAGTCTGCGATCCCAATGACTATATCACCTACCTTAACAGTTTCCGTTACGCGCTTGCCGGAGAGTTTGCGATGGGACGACAAGTCGTCAAGAATATCCGCATTCCCTCGGACTGGGGTCTGGAAGTGGGCGTATTGTCCGAAGTCTGGCGCAACCAGTCGACCCAGTCGATATGCCAGGTCGAAATTGCCGACAATTATGATCACAAGCACCAATCGGTTTCGCATGACAATCCCGAAGGCGGTTTGTCGAAAATGAGCATCGACATCACCAAGTCGCTGTTCCGCAAGCTCGCCACCGACGGGCAGGTCTTTTCCGCCGGCACCTTCCGCACGCTGAAAGCGACCTATTTCCGGATCGCGCTGGATAGGATCGAGACTTTCTACAATGATGCGGTGATGAATGGCCTGACTCTTGATCGGCACGAGGAAGAAACGACGGTCGAACTGTTTGCGCAAAATATCATGACGGCGGGCGAAGTCTTTCTGGAATCACCGAACGAGACGCCCTTCATGGCGAACTGGAACCGGATCAACAGCGCCATTCCGGATTTCACCGACCGGTTCAAGGAAGCGGTCCGGCTGGATAACGAAGACTAGCTCTGGGAAGACTCGGCCGGGTCGGGCGCGACGTTGCTGAACCAGACGGTCCGATAGGGCGACAGGCTGAAATCACCCTCGATATCGGTGATGATATGGCCGGAGATCAGGTCCCACCATTGGTCACCGGCGATCAGATTGATGTCCGCCAGCGACAGCATTTTCTCGTCCTTCGTCACATTGGTAATGGCGAAAATGCTCTGCTTCCGCTCCCGGCTCTGGCGCCAGATGCCGAATAGGCCTTCGGGCAGCGCCAGGGTGAATTGCACCGCATTGGGGTGAAAGGCCTGCTGCTGCTTGCGGGTTTCGACCAGCGAGAGAAAACGGCTAAATACCTGGGCCTCGACGGTTTCCGGATCGGCCAGTTTCGCGGAAATTTCATCATAATCCAGCTGGCGCCGGTTAATCGACCGGTTGTGGCCGGTCCGGTTGACCTCTTCATAGCCGTTTGGCGTTGCCAGCAGGCTGTGAATATAAATCGCCGGGATGCCCTCCAGCGCCAGCATGATCGCCATGGCTGCCATGAAACGATCGATCTGATGCTCGTCCGGCCCGTCCAGCGTTCCCTGCATCGCTTCGAAAAACGAGATGTTCATCTCATAGGGCTTTTCGGTTCCGCCCGGCCCGCGCCGCATCGAAACCCTTCCACCAAAGCCTTGAATGGCGGTCAGCATCTGGTCGACCTCGCCCTGCGGCAAGGCGCCTTCGGTCGGACGCAGCCCGATCCCGTCATGGCTGGCGGTGAAATTGAGATAGGTGCAGCCGGTCAGCGCCGGGGGATTGCTGCGGGTCAACCGTTTCAGATAGAGCGCGTTGCCGGTCAGCAGCGCATGGACCAGCAGCGGCGGCAGCGAGAAATTATAGATGACATGCGCTTCGTTCTGGTTGCCAAAATAGGTCAGATTCTCGTGATTTGGGATATTGGTTTCGGTGATGATGACCAGCGTTTCGGCATGATGGTCCATCAAGGTACGGAGCAGGCGGATAATCTCGTGGGTTTCGTCGAGATTGATCGAGGGCGTGCCGATTTTCTTCCACAGGAAGGCGACCGCATCGAGCCGGAAAATCCGCACGCCATGGTCGATATAGGCGGCGATAATCTTGACAAATTCGATCAGCACTTCGGGATTGGTGAAATCGAAATCGAGCTGGTCCGTGCTGAATGTGCTCCAGACGTAACGTTCTCCCGAAGCTGTGCGGAACGGCGTCAGCAGGGGATGCGCGCGGGGACGCACCACTTGCCCAAGATCGGCTGCGGGATCAGCGGTATAATAATAATCCTTGCCAGGCGCCTCGTCGGACAGAAATTGCTGGAACCAGACAGATTTGCTTGACCCGTGATTGATCACCAGATCGCCCATCAGGCGATAGTCGCCGGCGATCGCTTCGATATCGGACCAGTCGCCCAGATCCTCATCGACCGTGAGATAGTCGATCACCCCGAAACCGTCATCACAGCTATAGGGAAAGAACGGCAGAATATGCACAGCGCCGATCGTCTGGCCGATATGCTGTTTCAAAAAGCGGTGCAATGTCCGCAGCGGGCGCTCGCCCTCTGACCGGATCGTGCCACCGTAAGTGATCATCGCGATATCACTCTCGTCCCACAAATGCTTGTCGGCGATTTGTGATCGCGGGATCATCTTGCTCTTGTCGGGCCAGAACAGATCGACGATGCGCTCCGTCAATATGTCGCAATCATGGTCGGGATAAACTACACCCAGCTGGGCCGTCAGGCGATGCAGAAGATGGTCGATAGTGGCGGAATCATTCATGGCTGCTCTGTCACTCCGAAAATCTTCTTGACCCCGGCGGAACAATCGGGCCCTTATTGTGCAGTGCATCAAACAACAAATCCCGATTCAATAAAAGCTTTTTTAAAGAATCTCTATCTGCAGGCGCTGCAACCCGCGCTGCCCGCCAACGCCATGCGCGATGTCCAATGGCCTGAGGTTTCGGGACGGACCTATCTGCTTTCCATCGGCAAGGCGGCTACGCAGATGGCTACCGCTATTCTGGATCGTCTGCCGGAGAATGTCGATGGCCTGATCGTTACGCGGCATGGCTATGTTCAGCCAGGATTTGCGCCTGACAATTTGCAGATAGTCGAGGCGTCGCATCCGGTCCCCGATTCCGTCGGTGTGGAAGCGGCGCAAACCGCATTGCAGGCGGCAGACGCGCTAGGCGAAGATGATTTATTGTTGGTGCTGATGTCGGGCGGTGCCAGCGCGCTGCTCCCTGCTCCGGCTGCGGGCATATCGCTGGCGGAAAAGCAGGCGGTCACGCGATCTCTGTTGCACAGTGGCGCACCGATTGGCGAAATGAATATGGTTCGCAAACATCTCTCGGCGATCAAGGGCGGACGTCTAGCGGCGAGAGCCTGGCCCGCAGCAACCCATATGATCGCCATTTCCGATATTCCCGGCGACGATATCGCCATGATCGGATCGGGACCAACGGTGGCGGACCGCTCGACCTGTGCCGACACGCTGGCCATTGCGGCAAAATATGACATCGCCCTCCCGCCAGCGATCAAAAGCCAACTATCATCGGGAGCGCTGGAAACACCGAAAGCCGACGATCCCAAGATGCAGCGCGCAACCGCCGGACTCTGCGCGAGGCCGGCCGACATGTGCGCGGCGGCGGCCGAAGCCGTCAGAGTGATGGGCTATGAGCCGATCATGCTTGGCGACGCGCTGGAGGGGGACGCACTGGAACTCGGACGGGATCATGCTGCACAAGCGCTAGCCATCAAGGCGAGCGGCCGCAAGGCAGCCCTGATATCGGGTGGTGAAGCGACCGTGACCTTGCGCAACCGCAATGGTCGCGGTGGCCGATGCACCGCCTATCTGCTCGCCTGTGCTTTGGCGCTTGCAGGCGAGCCGGATATTTGCGGCTTCGCAGCCGATAGCGATGGTATCGACGGGTCGGAAGACAATGCCGGCGCGTTCCTGTGGCCGGACATCATGACAAATATGGGTGGCGCCGATCAGGCCCGCCAGTTTCTGGAAAACGATGACAGCTATCGCGCCTTTGAAAAGGCCGATGCCTTGTTGATGACCGGACCATCCGGCACCAACGTCAATGATCTAAGGCTGTTACTGGTTCACTAACCTTGGCATCCGCTTTCGAAGGGTTGCAGACCGCTCAATTGAAGGTTTATTCGTCAACTGTATTCTCAATTGGAATATTACTTTCACGTCCGAATAAGGCTTGTTACCAACGCGAGGCTGAACTGAAGAGAAACTGGCCTTCCACTGATGCAATTTCTTCTTTGCTTGAATCTGGCTCGCCAAACGTATCTTCACACCATGTCAGTCACTTCGCCCTCAAAATTATGAACTTGGTCTTGCTCGCACCTAACCCCGACCGGATATTTCCAAAATACGTCCGCGCTGCTAATCCACTAGATAGTTGTCTAGAATAGCATGACTTTTTTTAACCAAACCCAACCGCAAGAAGTTAGTTTACAATCGCATCGGTATCCGGTGCGCCACCGACAGCCTGATACAGACCTATCATCGCAGTGATCTGGTCGGCCTCCAGCTGAACCAGAGACAGCTCGACACCGAGCAGGCTACGCTGCGCGTCCACTTGCTCGATATAGGGCGTATAGCCGGCTCGGTAGCGGTTCCGCGCGTGCCGTAATGCATCGGCAACAGCTGCGCGCTGTGCCTCCAGAGCGCGTTGCTGGTCATCGAGGCGAGCTACGACTGCCAAGCGGTCCTCGACCTCCCGAAAGGCGTTTAAAACGGTCGAGCGATAGGCGAAGACGGCCTGATCGCGCCGCGCGGTAGCGGCGTCAAACTGCCCCTGGATCCGACCGGCATTGAAGATCGGTGCGAGCAAGCTGCCGCCGACCGACCATATCGAGATCGGATCCGCCAATAGATCGGAAATGGCTGCACCAGCCGAAGCGCTCAGGCCTAGGGTCGGCATGAAGCGTGCCCGTGCGGCCCGCATTTGCGCGTCGGATGCCGCAAGTTGATATTCTGCCACCGCAATATCGGGGCGCAGGCGCAATAGCTGGGACGGAATAACATCGGGAGCTGCTGGCTGCTGCAAGTCTGCGAGCGCGCCACCGCGGATGATGTCGCCCGGCATCTCGCCGGTCAGCACCGACAGAGCATTTTCCTGCCGCGCGATTTGCGCTTCGATCTGCGGCACGAGTTGCGCGGTCGCCTGATATTCCGCCTGTGCCTGGCGCCATTCGAGCTGGGATGTATAACCCACTTCCGCTCTGTCGCGGGCAAACTTTAGTGCCTGGCCGCGCAGTTTGAGCGTATCGCTCAGGACCTTGCGCCGGGTGTCAAGCGCCAGCAAACTGACATAACTGCTCGCCGTCGCGGCACTAACCGACAGCAACGTGGCTTCCTGGGCAGCTTCACTAGCCGCGACACCCGCTTGCGCTGCATCGATATTTGCGCGATTTTTGCCGAAAAGATCCACTTCATAGGATGCACGGAATGCGGGCTCAGCGACGAATGAATTCTGCCCCTGACCAAATGCCGACACTTCACGTTGCGCACCTCCAACCAGTCCGGCTTCGAGTGTCGGCAATAGCAGAGAGCGTGACACGGCTTCCGTCGCCCGGGCTTCCTCGACCCGTGCAGCGGCCAGACGAATATCAGGATTATTCTCGCGCGCACGCTCGACCAGCGCCACCATCCGGGCGTCACCAAATCTCTGCCACCAACTATGCTCCAGAGCAGCGGTACCCAGTATCTCAGTTCGCCATTCGAGCGCCGGTTGCACGGCGGTCGACGCGGGCAAAGGACTCAGGGTGGGCGCACATCCACCGAGCGCGAGTGCACCAGCCAGCGTAGATGCAAGCAAGGCGAGACGGGATGACAGGATCATCGGATCACTTCCCTTTTTGCGTATGCACTGTGGCGATGACCGACATGCCCGGCCCCAAGCGCTTGACTTGTTCCTGGTCAGGATCGAATTTTATTCGGACTGCAATCCGTTGCGGGACTTTAACGAAATTGCCAGCACCGGTGTCTGGCTTGACCAGACTGAACTCGCTGCCTGCGGCTGGCGCGATGCTTTGCACTGTGCCGGTCAGTTCCGCTCCGCCTAGCGCATCGACCGTCAATGTGGCCCGTTGACCAACAGCCATTTTGGCGGTTTGGGTTTCCTTGAAATTGGCGGTGACCCAAAGATCATCCGGCACGAGATACATCAGCTGGGTGCCACCGGTCACCAACTGGCCCAGACGGGCCGAAATTTCGCTCAGCCGACCGTCGCGGGGTGCCCGGATATTGGTGCGGGACAATTCGATTTCTGCCAGCTCAACCGAGGCGTTTGCCCCCTGCACTTGCGCTTCAAGAGCGCCTCGCCCGACCTGGACCGATCGCACCTGCTCGGCCGCGATGGCGCGTTGCGCTTTCGCCTGCAGGACGCCAGCCTCTGCCTGCTTCAGCGCCGCACGTGCTTGATCCCGCTCGCGGAGAGACACCGAGCCTTCGCCAACCAGTTCTTCAATCCGTCGCATGTCGGCCTGTGCCTTCTGTAAGCCAGCCTGGGCGCTGGCGACCGTGGCGTCTTGCAAGCGCATCTGTGCCTGGCTTGAGCGCAAGCTTTGTTGACTGTTGGCAAAATTGGCGCGCTGGGCCGCGGTATTCGCTTCGCCCTGCTGGAGGCGTTGGCGATAGGGAGCGGGATCGATCCGGGCGAGCAATTGCCCTTTCTTGACGCGCTGAAAATCCTTCACCGGAACTTCGGTTAGATAGCCGGAGACCTGCGGACTGATCACCGTTGTCATGCCACGGACATAGGCGTTGTTGGTCGTTTGATTGCCGCTGTTGAAAGGAGTCAATCCCCAGGCAAAAAGCGCTACCAGAACACCCGCGAATATCACGAATATACCCAACACAAGCTTCTTGCGAGAAATGTTGGGCTTCCAGCCACCTTCGTCATCGGCGCCTGCCTCGGGCACCTCTTCAGGATTGGAAACGTTGTCCATCTCCGTGGTCTCCGCGTCTGGCTTGTCGTTATTCTTCTGCTGATTCAACGCTTGCTCCTGGCGATCATGTTTTCGAGAAAGACGAGTTCTTTACTGAGTGGATTGCGTCCCCGGACGCGATTGATCACCCAAGGCACTAGCACCGCGACAAAGGCGATGGAAGCGAGCGATCCGATCAGGAAGAAGACATCGTTAAACGCCAATACCGCCGCTTCACGGCCGACTTCCTGAGAGATGCGTGCAGCCGCGGCCTGCTGCTGTAGCACCGGATCAGAGATAGTGGCCGCAAAACCTGTCGAAATTTGTCCTATCTCGCTGGCAAGCTGCTGGTTGGTCGCGGTGAGCGTGGCACCGGCGTCGATCAGATGCGTTTTGAGTCTGATTGTGTGGAAGGCCGAGAGCGCAGACACGCCCGCCAAGCCACCGAGGGTTTGGGAAAGGGAAAAGACCGCGATGAAGCTGATCACATAGGCTGGGCCCGCTGCAAGGGCGCGTAACATACCTTCCATCATCACCGGCCCCATGGCGAAAACGGCAGCGAAGCCTATGGCGGCTTGGGTCCAGTAAAGGTCACTGGGACGCGACATGATGCCGGTACGCGTGTCCGCAAAAGCGGCGATCGCGATGACCAATATGGCAAACAGAATAGGGCGGGTCAGATCCCTTGGGTCCAGACGCACGAGCGACAGGATGCTGCCAGCCACGGTTGCTCCGGCCAGCACGAAATAATAGCCGGTCAGTTGTTCGTTACCATAGCCGAGCGCGGAGAACAGGCCGCTCGCGCCAAAGCTTTGTTCGGCGACAAGAACCCGTACTCCAGCACCGGTAATTGCCAGAGACAAGATCGCCCGGCTCGATAGCCAGCTCGTGTTGAGCATGGGGCTTTTCCGGTTCATCTCAATCAGCAGGCAGCCCCCCAGACACAGGATAGCTAGCGCCAGCGCCCATCCAAGCCAGCTGGCATCCCACCACTGAATCCGCCCTTGAATCAGAAAAGCCAACAGTGCCGCAACGCCAACCAGGAACAATGTGATACTCGGCAGATCGAGTTTCTCGAATGTCTTCTTCCTGAACCCGATGGGAAGTCGCAAAAGATAGACCGCACCCAGCGAAATTATTGACAGGCCAAATTGCAGCTGGAAAGCGCGGCTAATATTCCCGTCGACGAGCAAATATGGGGATATGGCCCGGGCTAACGGGAAAGCCGTCTGGACAAGCCCGATACCGAGGATGAGTGCGCCGATCCGTGCCGATGCCGGAAGCCCCTGCATCAGATAATAGATCGACAGCGCGGACAGGCCACCGGCGGCGATCCCGGCCATCGCTCGTGCGGCAATTTCAGGATAATAGCCGAGCTCAAGCACCTGGATGAAATTCGCAGCAACAAGGCCGATCATGGCATATTTGACAAATGGCTGGATGCCGAATTCCTGTCGGACGCGGAATAGCAACATGCTCATGCAGGCATAGGTCGAATAAAAGGCGACGCTGATCCAACCGGCTTGAACCGGGGTTAGCGCCATTTCGCCCTGCAGCGCGGCGGTATTGGCCAGCAGAAAGCCGTTCTGCGCTCCACCGACGAGTCCTAGAAATAGCCCTATTACCAGATAGGCAAGTTTGCGGCGTGCCGGATGATCAGGGTTAGCTGGCGATCCCGGCAAGATCGGCAATTCGTGCTGCTTGAACCTATAGCCTGCACTATCGTCTGTCAGGCCGGGTTGGTCAGGCACCGGCCTAGACAGACTGCATCAACAGGGCCTTGCCGGTCCATTCCCTGTTGTCCACCGCATTTGCCAGCACGGCGGCAACATCGCCTCGCGCCGCCTTCCCCTCGGGGTCGACATCATTGCCGAAACGCATATCGCGGCTGCCGTCGTCGTCAGTGAGGGCGACGGGCCGAACAATGGCATAGCTGAGACCCGAGGCCTTCAGATGCTCGTCTGCTTCGTGCTTCGCTTGCAGATAATGGGCAAGATCGCTTTCCGGATCGGGTTTGTCCGCGCCAGCGCTACTCAGCATGACAAAGCGCGAAACGCCGGCCTCTGCAGCCAAGTCGATCAGCCGTTTGGCACCGTCCCGGTCAACCTTGTCGGTCATTTCAGGGCCAGTGGAACCGCCAGAGCCCGCAGCAAAGATTACGGCGTCACAACCATCGCAGACACCGTCTTGAAGATCGGTCAGGTCGCCCTGTCGTTGCTTCACGTCCGCCGGCAGAGAGCTGGTGTCGGAGGATTCACGGACTAGCGCGATTGGGGAATGGCCGTTGGATTTCAATTGATCGACGAGCCGCAGCCCGGCGTTGCCGGTCGCACCGGCGATAAGAATTTGCATAGGTCGCTCCGTATATTTGGGGTTAAAGAAGGTCAAGCAGCTTGCGTGCAGCTTCTGCCGACGAGGCAGGGTTCTGTCCGGTCACCAGCTTGCCATCGACAACGACGAAAGAATCCCAATCGTCACCCTTGCGATAGTCACCGCCATTTTCTTTCAGCATGTCCTCAACCAGAAAAGGCACGACATCGGTCAATCCAACCCCTTCTTCCTCGGTATTCGTGAATCCGGTCACCTTCTTTCCGGACACCAGCGGCTTACCGTCCGCATTCTTGGTATGCTTGAATATCGCAGGCGCATGGCAGACTGCACCAAAGGGACGGTCGCTGTCGGCAAATGCTTCGATCAACGCCTTGCTGTCATCATCTTCTGCCAGGTCCCAGAGCGGACCGTGCCCACCGGGATAGAATATTGCGTCAAATCCGTCAGCCGAAACGGCAGACAGAACAGCCGTGTTTGCGAGATCGTGTTGCGCTGCTTCGTCAGACTTGAAACGCTTTGTATCGTCAGTTTGTGCATCGTCTGTATCGCTCGACGGATCGAGCGGCGGTTGTCCGCCCTTGGGTGAGGCAAGCGTTACATCTGCGCCGCCATCCTTGAACACATAATATGGGGCGGCAAACTCCTCTAGCCAGAAACCGGTCTTCTTGCCGGTGTCGCCAAGCTGGTCGTGCGATGTGAGGACCATTAGAATTTTCATAAATCTGCCTTATATTTTTTGATTGCTCTTCTGGCAAACAACGCACTTCCTAAGGTTTGGTTGCGTGGTCGAGATCCTATTGATCTGCTCCAGACCCGATGCCGCCGTTTAATCAAACCGGTCGATTCAGAATAGGCCCGTCCGAAAAGGTAAGTTCTTAGCTACGTTGTAATATTTGGAATATGATACCGAACAGATCCTCCGCATAGCACATGCATCCGGCGGTTTGCCAATGGATGTGTTTGATGGTTTCCGCTCGGCGCGGGTGGCCAATCGCGCGCAATTTTATCGCAAGGTGGCCGAAGGGCCCTTCTATGGCTTCAATAGGGACTGCGTGGATTTATAGAGGGCACCGCGGCAAACTGGTGGCGTCAGGTCATGATGGGGGGAGCAAAGGCCCATTATGATTGCATCAAGGCCTTTTCCGAAACCGATTTTACCGAAGACCTGAAGGCGATTTCCGTGCCGAGGCTGGTGATGCACAGCAGGGATGACCAGATCATGTCCTATGATGATAGCGCGCCGCTGGCCGTCGCGCTTCTCCGTCACGGTACGCTCAAAACATATGAAGGTCTGCCGCACGGCATGTGCACGAGGCATCCCGAGATCATCAACCCCGATCTGTTGGCGTTTATCTCGGAAGACGCCACGGCAGGCGAAGCGACCACGGCTGAACCAGGCGCTCTCCTGACCGACGAAGCTAGCTGATTCGGCATGTCGAGGATCTGCGACCATGTTTCGGGTGTCAGAAAGGTGACACCAAGCGCGCTGGGGTGTGAGGACTGTCTGAAGATCGGGCTGTTTACGCCGGTTCGGAGGGTCGGTCGGTACTCGTGCTCGATTGCCGCTCCTTCGGCGGTCAGGCTGGGGCTTCGGCGAGAATCGAGAATTATCTCGGTTTTCCCACCGGCATCTCGGGAATGGTGTTGATGGCCCGGGCCTATAATCAGGCTCAGAAGTTCGAAGTCGAAATGGTGACCCCGGATGAGGCCCTGAAACTGGAATGCAGCGCAAGCCCGCTTCGGCTGAAGCTGGATTCAGAAGAGGTCGTCCAGGCACCGGCTGCGGTCATCGCCACCGGCGCGTGATGTCGAAGCCTCAGTGTCGAGGTGCTTGAACGTTTTGAAGGTAGTTCCGTCGATTATGGGGCTTCGCCACTTGAGGCAGCGCTGGTCGAAAATGAGGAAGTCGCGCTGGTTGGAGGTGGAAACTCTACCGGTCAGGCCGCGGCGGTGGGAGATGGTGCACAGGTGGTTGCTGCCCTGCACGCAATGTTTGCGTCACAGGAACGTGAGCGAAATCTGGTTGAAGCAAATACCAACTGAACGCCCCGCAGTTTCCTCAATACTCAGCTAGACGATTTCCCGACGTCAGAGACGAAGAACTTCGCGGACGGTCAGCCGCTTTGCTATAGTGAATCAATCTGCCCATCAAGCGCCGCGATGACGAGTGCCAGATAGTCGGTTTTCCCCGCTGCACGCGCAATCACTGGGAGCCCCGACAAGAAACCTGTGAGACTGGATATCATGAGAACCGCTCTTATTTGCGCTTCAGTCTCGGAGAGACTTCCGCCGGACACCTGCATGATCAGGTTGGTCACCAGTTCGATACCCGGACGCCAGAGCTCTGCATAAAGAATTTCGAAGGCCGGTCCGGGGCTCGCAATCTCGCGCTGGACGAACAAGGCGGGATTTTGCGCTCCCGGCGTAGAGAGCAGGAAACGGGCCAACTCCGCGGACAGGCGCTTGAGCAAACTACGCGCCTCCTCCACTATCAGCGGCGAGCGCAATGTTGCGTAATATACTTCGGCAACCGGAGCCATACCGTTGCGATAGCTCGCGACGATCGCATGTGCGCAGGCCAGATAAAGGCCGCGCTTGTTTCCAAAATAATAAGTGAGCGCGGGGAGGTTTACTCCCGCTTGCTTCGCTATTTCTCGCGTTGTTACGCCCGAGAAGCCGCTGTTACCGAACGCGGTCAGCGCAACATCAAGAATGCGCGCGCGCGTCTCTTCGCCTTTGGCATAGCCATCCACGGCGGTCCGGACAGGCGAGGCGGAGGATGTGGTTTCGGTCATCAGTAAATGCTCGGTCGAATTGCTTGAAATTATATCAAATGATATATATGAAACTGCAACAAGTCGAGAGAGGAATATAACCGATGACACGCGCGGCACATGAGAGCCTTTGGAACAAAGTGGAGTCGCAGCGGGAGCGCGTGCCCGCCATGTATGGGAACATAGATTTCAGCCTCATACCCGAACGATTTACGACGACGCCGGGCGACCCTACCGCGCTTTCAGGAGAATATGATTCCGCGCGGGTCGCGTTGCTCGCAGACGCAGAGCGCGTCGATTTTATCCGCGCCTATACGATGACCGGTGATGTGGCCGCCGATGCCTATGCCAGCCTGATGCGCGATTATAGCTTTCGCGCCCTGGTCGACATGCTGACCCTGGCCTGCGACCAAGGCGTAGAAAATGTACCCGACGCTCCCCCTGAACTGATCGAATTGATCCGGGAAATGGAAGCTAGTCCCGCGTGGGTCGACATGGAGCTTGTCGAGGAAGGCGCGCGCCTCGACCGGAATTCAGCCGCCAACTTTGGCCCGTTCATCATCCGCGGCGCGTTCATAGCGACCTTCATGAACAAATATGCTGCATTGCCGATGGCGATCACGGGCACGTTAACGACCCAGACGGCTGCCAGACGCGTCAAAGATACCGCGACTTTTTTCACCACCTCGCTGTTGCCAGGCGCGCTGGAACGCTATGGTCCGGGGTTCAAATCCGCCGCAATGGTACGGTTGATGCATTCCATGGTGCGCGCGAACGTGTTGCGCCGTCCCGGCGAATGGGACGTCAGCGTTTACGGCATCCCTATTCCGCAAGTCGATCAGATGCCCGCGGGGCTAATTTCCATCTTTCTTCTATCGTATAAAATGATCGCGGAGGGACGGGAGCAATTCACGGACTCTGAGCGTGCGATGGTAGAACTGGCGCGCTATCGATGTTTCCTGCTTGGTCTTCCCGAAGACCTGCTCGCCGACACACCGCAGGGGATCGTGGATCTTATGAACGCGCGCAGCGGTACTTTGCTCAGCGGATATGATGATGATACATGTGGCGTATTGTTGCGGGCAACCATGGCTGCAGATTTACGGCCGAATGAGTCGCTGCGCGCACGCACCCATGAAACGTTCGAACGTGCTTTCGCGAAGCTGTTTTTCGTCAAGAGCTTCATGGGCAACGACAAGGAGAAAGCCGCGTCGATCGGGGTGAAGCTTACATCCGGGGATATTTGCCTCGCCGCTATAGCGGGTCTGTTTATCTATGCCAGAATGCGCCTCTACGCGCTTGCCGCACATATTCCCGGCCTGCGCGGGATAGCGGATCGCCGCCTGGTCGCCAAGCTTAAGGCCCAGCTGGCTGATTATGGTCATGCAGAGTTTACGACCGACGCGCGGCAATATCGCCCAACTACTACACCGGCGGCTGCGGATTAATCCGCAGCCGAACGGCTTCTTTCATTCAATCATTCCGGCAATCGCTATTCAAGCAGCCGGCATAAGGGCGTCCATCATCCGCATTGCGTTACTGTCGATCGGATGAATTCCCATATCCGTGCGGATTTTACTAATCGGATCGGCAATGCGCTCGTGCCATGGTACCGCAATCAATTGTCTCGTGGCGCGGCCATGACGCCAGCCATCGAACGTAACGGACAGGAACATATCCATCACCATTGGCGTATGGTTGGAAAACTTGGTCGCGACAGTCGCCAAAAAGCGCGTCGAGTAATTTTGTCCGAACTGTGCCATTTGAAAGCCCGAAATCGCCACTTCGCCGGGTCCCGTAAACCCATAGCCTCCTACCAGGTGCCAGATATCGTGAAGTTGAAGGATACGGCGGTTGGTCCTGTTTTGCGCCGGATAGTCTCCCGGCAGAACCACGTTATCGGCATCAATCACCTCGATATCATATCCGTTCGAATTCAACATCGTTAGCAATTCGGTCGCCAGCGTATCCGTCGGGTATTTTTCCAGATCGGCAGTGGTGAGCCGCACTTCGGGTTGGGCAATCAGGTCGTGCACCCCGTCAAATTCAAGAAGTGCCTCTTCGCAGCAATCCAACATCCGATCGTCGTAAAGATCGCCCAGCGCGACAACTTGCAATGTCAAATCCAGCTCGCCATCGGTCAGCAAAGGCGGCGCTTGAACAATATTCCAGAATCCGTCCCATAATGGCCGGGGCAATGCGATACGCGGCTTTCCGGTTTTTACCCATGGCAATGCCTCGGTAATTTCAGCGGCGCGCTGGGCGCTGTCGTTGCTGGCTAAAGTCGCCGCGGCGATGGCGTCGAAGATCGGCACCTGGGCAACCGGATCGACAAACGCAGCTGTCGTCATCAGCGCAGCAATCCCCAGTATAGGTTGCTCCTCGAGCGGCGGCTGGCCCGTCTCGACCCATGTTTCGAATTCATTCTGCATTGATAGATCCATCGTCATAATCACTCTCCTAAAATCCCTTTTTTTGGAGATAACACTATAAAGATAGAATGATCAAGTTAGAACTGGCGCTCCCCTGTTTATTGACTATAATGGGGCTATGTCAGAACCAGCTAAAACCAGTTTTCCGAGGCGGACCGCGACAAAAGCGCGCACACGCCAGCGCATTGTCGATGCCGCCCGGCGCCTTTTTGTCACCCACGGTTATGCCGACGCAACAATGGCGGCAATTTCCGAGGCTGCCGATATCCATATAACCACTCTGTTCACGCATTTTTCGTCAAAGCGTAAACTCGCTGCCGAGATCGCTGTTGTGGCCGGCACCCGATTTCAATCCGTGATCGAAACGCAGCGCGAACAGGGTATCCCGGTGCTGATGTTTTGGCGGAACCAGGTAGCGCGAATTGCCCATGCTTATGAGCGCGACGGTGACGGACAGATCAATCTGGGACGAGCCATTGCCGGTGAACCGGAATTATTGCCCGTCTGGTTCGCCCATCAACGCCTCCAGATTACTTTGATGACGGATTATATAGCTGACGAACTCGGGATTGATCCGGTGGAAGATCGTCGCGCGCAAATGGTCGCTGCGATGTTGGTCGCGGGTGGTCGAATGGCGTTCGACCACTGGATCGAAAGTGGCCGTGCCGGAGACCTCGTTGCAGAAAACGAGCGGTTACTGGACGCTGCCGAAGCCGTGCTCGCGAACGGCGTGCCACTGATCAAACGCGGCACAGCGGGATCCGTAGATCCCGCCTGACAACACGATCCGGGCTATCATAACGTATTCTCGCCCAGTTGCCGGATATTCTCGATATGACGCGACCGGTTGATCGGATAATATGCGAGACAAATGATCGCGAGTATCGTCGCCAACAATGTCGTGCAGATATAGACGCCGGCAAGGCTTCGCAGAACGTCATCACCGACGAGTCCGGGTTGAGCATTATCGGGGAAATTGACGAAGGCGAGCAATAGGCCCGCTAATAAAATTCCCATGCCGGAGACAGCTTTGTTGACCATCGTCGAGGCGGAAAAGAGCAGCCCCTCGGACCGGTGCCCGGTTTCCAGCTGGATTTGGTCCGTGACATCCGCAACCATTGATACCGCCAGGATGCCACCTGCGATAGTGGCCATCATCGTGAAAGCGAACTGGCCCATCAACAGCCATAACAACATCGGTTCACCATTTGCTGGAAACAGATCCGCCAGCCGCAAAATCAATGGTGTTACATTGGAAACCAGCGCCAAACTGAACATCAGCAACGCAGACGATTTTTTCCCGAAACGTACAGACAGAGGCAGGACGACGACGAAAGCGAAGACTATGCCGATGACGCTGGTAGATGCGACCATGGCGATCTGGTTTGCGCTCAGTTCCCATAGATAGGTAGAGAAATACATTTGCAGAGCCATGTTGATACCGGAGGCGATGGCAAAAAACAGGCTGGCGAGAAGGATGGAAATATAAGAGGGGTGCACCAATATGCTCAACATTTCCTTCAGCATTTGTGATGTTGATATCGCTGCGCGGGGCGGCGGTGCCGGGCGCTTCAGCACTTCTGTTTGCGTGCCCAACGACGATATGAGGACCGATACCACCATGATGGCTGCCGCGACCCAAGCGTAGACTGCATAGCCCCCGGCGTTTAGGTGACCGACCGGTTGCTCCGGCGTCGGCTGCAGAAAATAGCCGAATGTCACGACTGTCATTCCAAGACCACCGCAAACGCCAAAGAAGAAACGGGCAGCGACGAGTTTTGTGCGTTCGTCATAGTCGCTGGTGAACTCGGCGAGCAGAGCGGTAGATGGAATTTCGTAAAGGCTGATAGAGAAGCGCACAAAAATTGCGGTCGTTACTAGCCATGCAAATTGTATCGTATTTGAGGCGTCGGGCGGCGACCAGAGCAACAGGTAGAAAAGCCCGATAGGCAAAGCGGCGGCATACATGAAAGGGTGCCGCCGCCCCAGACGGGAGCGGAAATTATCAGAATATTGCCCGAGCAAGGGATCGAAAAGTGCATCTGCGATCATGGCAATCATGATCGCAGATCCTACCCAGGCAGCCGGAAGACCAATGACCTGATTGTAGAATAGCATCAGAAGAGCGTTGAATCCGTGATCCTTGACGCCAAACGCTATAGTACCCGAGCCATAAAGAAGCCGTGTTGAAATTGGCAACTTGCCTCCGGTCGCCGAACTGGTTTGTGACACCCGCCGCTACCTATCGGAAGCGAATTTCGAGTTGAACACCGAAGGTTCGGGGTGGCGTCAACGAATATGACTGCGCCACCTCCAGTGTAGGCGAGGAAGCGAGAAGATCGCCCGTAGCGCTATCGTAACCCACGCTGTCAAAAACATTCTTTACGAATGCGATAACCCGGAAACGATCGTTACGTTCAGTCCAAATCGCACGCAGGTCAACCTGATCATAGGATGGCATACGGTTATATTCGCGGTTAAAAATGTTGCTATATGCCGCGCTGCGCCAGACATAATTGCCTGACAAGGATAACGTACCCGGGTCGAAATCGATGTTATACACCGCATTCACCGCAATCTTGTGACGCGGAGCGTTCGGCAGGCGCGCACCATCAACACTTTGCGGCTGCTGTCCTGCTACGATTGCACCCGACGGCTGAGCGCCGGGCTGGATAGCCAAGGGGTCCTCGCCATCCACAAAACAGCATCCGCTGTTAACACTTGAATCACCAAAGCCGTAATTCAATCCCAGTTGCAGAGCATCGGTCGGTTGCCAAGCCAGCTCTACTTCCGCTCCGTAGCTCTTTGAACTGTCCAGATTGAAAAATTCGGTAAGCTGTGCGCCCCCGGGCTGCGAAACCGTCAGTGGAACCTGAAGTCCCTGATAATCGTAATAAAAGCCAGCCAGATTGATCCGCAATTTTGTCCCAAGCGTCCGTTTATACCCTATTTCGTACGCATTCACATGCTCCGCGCCGGTTTGTGGTAGCGCCGAAATACCGCCCGCGTTGAATCCGCCCGATTTATATCCCCGGCTGTAGCGCAAGAATGCCAGTTCATCGTCTGTCGGTTGCCATTGGGCTGCGACAGTGCCGGTTACGGCATCCCAGCTGTTGGACAAGCCGCGGCTTGCGATACCGGTCGCCGGGTCGATCGTGGCAGCAGATGCGACGCCCGGTGCGGCGGCTAATGAAATTTGCGACGCAGTAATGTCGAGCGCTGGCGTCGACGTGCCGTAGAGATCGGGTGAGAACCCACCGCACCCTAAACACAGGAGGCGGAAGAATTCAGTGCCGCTTTTCTTGTCATGGGTATACCGCAGCCCGCCTGTCACTTTAAAATCGTCGGAGATCTGATAGTCGATCTGGCCGAACGCCGCCATCGATTTGGTGGTCAACGTCGATGCTGCATATACGAAATCACTAGACGGGTTGGCCGGTCCATTGGCCGGCATTTGCAATTGCACCTGATCGGGCGCGCGGAAGTGCGTTTCCTGCTTCAGCGTTTCCTGATAATAATATACACCGGCGACCCACTGGAGAGGTCCGTTGGTGTTTGAGGTAAGATTGAGTTCACCGCTGCCGAACGACTTTCTGTTGTTCAGGTCAACTTGTGACGACGGGAATACTGTCAAAGGGGCGCATCCGGGAATAAAAGCGCAGATCCCCCCACCTGCTGCAAGCGGGAATGTATAAGATATCACGCTGGTGTCATCGAGCTCAAAAGTGTTTTCGGTAAGATATTCCTGGTAGCCGCCGAGCAGGCGAACGTCGAAGGTCGGCAATGTCCAGTTTATGTCGCCGGTCACACTAAAATTGTCGCGCAAGCGCTCGGTCTGGGTCGTGTCGGCACTGAAGCGCCTGATGTCGTCCGCACCTGGTGGTGAAGGATTCGGATTCAGAGTAACGACCCCTGGAATTAAATAGCCAAAGGCAGCACCCGGGGTGATTGCTCCCGAAGGATAAGGTGAAAAATCATAGTCGCCAATGCGGTTGATCGTGCGCGGATTGAGGTCGGTACTCGCAGTGGATAGCTTGAGCCAGCCAACCACGTCCGGGCCAAGATCGGCTTCCAGTTGCAACTCGACATAGCGGCGCTCGCCCCGTCCTCCTTCACTGACTTTGGCAGCTTCATTTTTGAAATAGCCGGTATCCTGGTTGTGAAATGCGCCAGCCAGCCGCGCACGAAGTCCCTTGACTATCTCGCCTGACGCGGAAGCTTCCAGTGTATAAAGACCGTAATTCCCAACCGTGCCGCGCAAATCCGCGGTCAGTTCTTCGGTCGGTCGCTTGGAGATCGCGTTGATAGCGCCACCGATGGAGTTCCTTCCGTAGAGCGTCCCTTGCGGGCCACGCAATACTTCTACGCGTTCGATGAAAAAGTCTGATGCGGCGATCGAGTTGGTCGAAGCATCATATATTCCATCGGTATAGGTCGAGACGCCCGGATCGCTGCCGTTCGTATCCGTTTGCCGGCCGATGCCGCGGATAAAAACACGGTCGTTGCTGGCCGAATAGCTGAGCCCGGGTGTAAAATTCGCAAAATCCTGAAGTGTATTTATACCCGCGATCTGTCGCGCATCAGCTGTATAGGCGGATATCGGCAACGGCACGTCCTGAAGATTGACACTGCGCTTTTCAGCCGTGACGACGATTTCTGCGAGGCCGGAAGCGGCTGTTTCGTCGGCCGGCTGATCTGCCCCCGGCGCCGGCTCCTGTGTTTGTGCCACAACTGGCGTCCCTACAAATGCAACACTCGCAAGCATCCATGAAATGTTTCGCATAGCCATCCTCTCCCCTCGCCAGCGATCCGCTGGTCGATACCTAGAATAGTGATCCCGCTTGATACGGGTCTCACAATATTTGTCTCCGAACATGCCTTCTCGGCATCTCCTGAAACAGATGTTATAGTAGATTTATATATTAGTCTATAATCATATAATTATCTTGATAGATAAGTGATAATACGGCGGAATTCTGCGGGACATACGCCGTCTATTCCGCAGAAAAATCAGGATATCCATTGATATTGGTTTCGAAATTAATGCTGCTGCTGCGCTGCAATTTCGGGGAAATGAGAATCCCCTCTAACCGTCAACAGTTGAACTATAAGGCGGCACAGGTTGGCGCCTCTGATTTCGACCTTTACCTATATAATAGTTGTCGGATAGATTTTTATATGACAGTAGAATTAAGTGTCTCGATGTGTTTCATCACACCGACAGCGATCAAGCCACCACAAAGATGGAGGCAGAAAATGGGGATTGGAAAAATGGCTCGACAAATGCGCCAGATGAACTGGCCGAACATATCTCAAAAAAGAAAAATAGCGGTGATGCCAGCGCGTGTTCAATATTGCTCAACGCGATTCCGGGAGACCTTAACATGAGCTCATCGTCCTCCCTCGCGGAACTTTCTGCACGCAATCTACCTGAATGGTATGATGATGCAAAATTCGGGATATTCATCCATTGGGGAGCTTTCGCCATCCCCGGCTTTGCCCCTCGCCTGGGTTCGATTGGCGAAGCATTCGCCAAAGATTATGACCGGGCCGTTGCGATGGTCCCGTATACCGAATGGTATTGGAACGCGACCAAGGTTGAGGGATCTCCTTCGGCCGAGTTTCATAAAGCGAATTACGGTGACGCACCTTATACAGATTTCAAGCAACAGTTCGAAGACGGGTTGAAGGACTGGGATCCGGCTGCTTGGGCCGAGGCATTCCGTGATTCAGGCGCTCGCTATGTCGTCCTCGTAACCAAGCATCATGACGGCCTGTCACTCTGGCCCTCGGACATTGAGAACCCGCACGAAAAGAACTGGCACACGAGCCGTGACATCGTCGGTGAACTGGCGGCAGCGGTCCGCGCAGCCGGGATGCGGTTTGGCGTCTATTATTCGGGGGGCATTGACTGGACATTCAATCGTCGACCGATACGCACGCTTGGCGACTTTTTATCCTCAACGCCCGGAGGTGACTATCCGGCCTATGCAATGGCCCAAGTTCGCGAATTGATCGATAAATACGAACCCTCCCTGCTCTGGAATGACATATCGTGGCCCACTCCTTCCAAATCACTCTATCAGCTATTTGCCGATTATTATTCGGCTGTTCCTGACGGCGTGGTCAACGACCGCTGGGTCGCCGCCAGCCTTCCGCGAAATCTGCTCAAAATTCCGCTGGTACGGAAACTGATCGATTGGAAACTGAAGTCCGTCTTGAGTAAACGGAGCGGAGAGGAATCCAAGGGTATCATCCCGCCGCCAGTCCCGCACAGCGATTTCCGCACACCGGAATATGCGGCATTTGCCGAGATTCAGGTCAAGAAGTGGGAAGCTACCCGTGGCATGAGCCATTCTTTCGGTTTCAACCGCAATGACACCGAAGCCGATTATGCCAGCGCCGAGGAACTTCTTCATGATTTTATCGATGCCGTATCGCGCAACGGAAACCTGTTGCTGAACGTCGGCCCTCGCGGGACTGATGGAGGGATCCCGAACGAGCAGCTGAGACGCCTCAAGCAATTTGGTAAATGGCTACGGGCAAATGGCGACGCAATTTATGGAACCCGGCCGTGGACTCAATCGGATGGAGAGACCGAAGCCGGCCAGGCCGTGCGTTTCACCACCTCGCCCGGACGCGTCAACCTGATCTTCAAGGGCCCCGTTTGGTCCACCCAGTTGCTGGTGAAAGATCTGAAATTAGCGGGTGAGGCATTGCGACTGGATGATGCCAGCCCCGTTACGCTGGAACAGCGGGGAGCGGATATGCTGCTTACATTCAACAGCGCATGTTCCAACAAGATCGCTACCGCAGTCTCTGTGGCGGTTTCAGGTTCTTGAGACGCGCTGATAAATTCCTGCCAGAAATATGATGAACCGGAGACGATGAATGAAAAGCTATGAGCAAAACTACATAAACGGAAAATGGATCAGTTCAGATGGCGGCACTCCGCATCAGGTAATCAATCCGGCCACGGAAGAACCGTGCACAAACATTGTGTTAGGCTCGGCAGCAGATGTTGATGCCGCCGTTGCCGCCGCCACAGTAGCATTGAAAAGCTTCAGCCAGACTTCTCGTGAAGAACGATTAGCGTTACTCGGACGGATTGTCGAAGAATATCAGAAGCGCCTGCCCGATATCGCAAAGTCACTGGCAAGTGAAATGGGCGCGCCTGTCGGCTTGGGCATGGCGGCGCAAGGGCCCGCCGGTCTTGGTGGATTTTTGGGCACGATAGAGGCTTTGAAAGGCTTCCAGTTTTCCGAACAGCACGGTCCGAACACGATAATGTACGAACCCATCGGCGTGATCGGAATGATCACGCCGTGGAACTGGCCATTGAACCAGATTGCATTGAAAGTGGCTCCTGCCATTGCCGGCGGCAATTGCATGATCCTGAAGCCTTCCGAGGAATGCCCGGGCAACGCAGCCATATTGGCGGAAATCATGGACGCCGCTGGCGTTCCGGCGGGCGTCTTCAACCTTGTGCAGGGCGACGGTCCGACGGTTGGCGCTGCTATGTCAGCCCATCCTCAAATCGACATGATCAGCTTCACCGGATCGACGCGAGCCGGTATCATGGTGGCGAAAGCTGCAGCGGATACGGTGAAACGCGTGCATCAGGAACTGGGCGGCAAATCTCCCAATCTTGTATTGCCAGGCGCGACCCTCGAAGAGGTACTGCCGCCTACTATCAGCGGCGTGATGATCAACTCCGGTCAAAGCTGCATCGCACCGACCCGGGTGCTTGTTCACCGCAGCCAGAAAGCCGATGCCATCACTTTGGTGAAAAATATCGTGTCTGGTCAGGAAGTCGGCGATCCGATGTCCGAGGGCGCGCATATCGGTCCGGTGGTCAACAAGGCACAATATGACAAAATTCAGGACCTGATCCAGTCTGCCATTGACGAGGGAGCAACATTGGAAACCGGCGGCACCGACCTGCCGTCGAACGTCAATCGCGGATATTATATCAAGCCTACGTTATTCAGCGGAGTGACGCCGGATATGCGTATCGCCAAGGAGGAAGTCTTCGGCCCCGTTGTCACCCTGATGGACTATGACGATCTTGACCAGGCAATCGCGATAGCGAATGATACCGAATATGGTCTTTCCGCGGTCATTTCCGGTGATCCGGCAGAGGCTGCCAAAGTCGCGCCCAAACTTAAAGCAGGTATGGTCATAATTAACAATTGGGGCCCCGCGCCGGGTGCACCATTTGGTGGTTACAAGCAATCGGGCAACGGACGCGAAGGCGGTGTTTTCGGCCTCAAAGAATTCATGGAAGTGAAATCTGTCTCAGGCCTTCCAGCCTGATTTGAGCGCAGGATGATAGAGGGGAGAGGTCGCTGGCCGACAGCTGGCTTGCAGAACAATCGAATTCAAGATCATGCGGCACTGTGATTTTCGTCGCGATCGGCTGAAAAAACTCTTTTGTTGCAACCATCTCCCGGGGGATGCGTAACATAGCAATCCAATAGGTAGGAGATTGATATGTTACGCTACGCCATTATCTTCCTTGTAATCGCCGTTATTGCTGCCCTTCTTGGCTTTGGCGGCATTGCTGGTGCGGCTGCCGGAATCGCAAAAATAATATTCTATATATTCCTGGTGCTATTCGTTGTCGGTCTTGTCATGCACTTGGTCCGACGGGTCTAGGCCAGTTTCTGGATATTCCTATCGTCACATCTTTTTAGACATCAGCTAGGATATTCCGTTGCTCAGCATTCGTCCGATATGAACGTCACACGCCCGGCTTTTCGAAACAAGCGATGGCTGGCTATTATCGCCGTCATAATAGTGGCGTGTGGCGTTCTCTTGGTGCTCGCATTGGGAGCGGTTCCCGCTTCCATGATCCGGGGCCTGGTCACCAGCGAGTTGCGTGGAGCATCCGACCGTCCCGTCGAAATCGGGGTGTTAAGCAGGGATAGTTTTTTCTCTTATTCCCCTGTCATCACCGTCCACGATCTGCGGATTGGACAGCCGACTTGGGCGGGAAAATCGGATTTTGTGAAACTGCAGGCGATATCGGCGCGGGTTAATGTGTTCGATATAATAGCCGGCAAAAACAGTCTCGATAGCGTCACGATAGACGGCCTGGAAATATCTCTTGTCCGTGACAAGGACGGTCGCAAAAATTGGGAGTTCGGCGGTGACGGCGGCAATGCGTTGGAGTTTGCCGACGTTGTTGTCACAAACTCCCAGTTCAGTTTCAAAGACGAAAAACGGGACCTTGTACTCGCTGGCCCCCTAGCGATTGATGCTGAAAAGGGAGTGCGGATGACTGCAAGCGGCACTTTCCTGAACAGCAAAGCGGACTTCCAGTTCACCGGGCCCGCCCTCACGGGTGACAACCTAGATGCCGATTACCCTTTTACTCTGTCACTCCGATCGCCAGCACTGGATTTAACGAGCACCGGAAAGATGGCGGGAGGCCTGAATTTAGACCGCTTTACGGCGTCGCTTTCCGCCCGCGCACCTACGCTCAAAAATCTGGATAAAATTATAGAAGCAGGACTTTTCGGCACCCAACCGATTGACCTCCACGCCACTATACGTCACCAGAATAAGGACTGGTACATCGATGAATTAAACGGCTCGATCGGGCAATCCCGGCTTACCGCCAAAGCAAATATCTTGAAACGCGACGGTCGCACGAAAATTGATGCCACGGTCCATGCATCCCGCATGGACTTCGATGATTTGGCCGACGATGAGGGTCTTGCAAGAGCGGCCGCAGAGAAGAGGCGGATAGGCCCCAGGGTTCTTCCAAATACCAAAATTAATCTGTCAAAAATGGGCCCGACGGACGGTCAAATTGACTTCACCATTGCCCGGCTTATCTCTGGCAGAGACAGTGTCTTCCGCAGCCTGAAGGGCAAGCTGACGCTGGACCACCGCATCATCAACATTACCAATCTGGTCGCCGGAATGAAAAGCGGCCAACTTACAGGCAGTGTGCGACTGGATCATCGTAGCGGAGCACCCAAACTATCGACTGACTTGACCCTTGATGGCACTTCAATTGCGGATTTGATCGGCGATGATGATATTATCTCGGCAAAAATGCGGGGCCGGATAAAATTATCCGGCAGCGGCGACACAATCAGGGCAGCTCTTGAGAAAGCGAATGGCAAGGCGACGATGGTTGCCAGCGGTGGCAGCGTGCGGGCGACCGCGGCCCATGTTCTTGGCCAAAATCTCGGTGGAGCAATCGAAAAAATAATCGATGACCCAAAAGCGCGTGTTCCGCTGCGCTGTCTGGTGGTCAATTTCAGCGCAAATAATGGTATATTGACCCCCTCGCCGGTTGCCGTCGATACGACCGTGTCAATGGGACGCGCCGAAGGCAATATTGTTCTCGACGGTGAAAAAATTGCCCTGATCATGCGTGGCGGTGCAAAGGGCAAAAGCGCGCTGCATATCGTTGACCCGATCAGGATATCGGGAAGCCTGAACGCACCAACCGTTTCGGTTGCTGGTCTGGGACTTGCTCAGAAAGCCGAGAAGCCATCGCTTGGCGATGTCTTAACCGTCGCGACCAAATCTATTGGCAGCGCTCTGGGCATCGGCAAAGACGACAAGCAGGACGCAGCCTTTATCCGGAAACCGAAATCACTGAATTGCGATGCCCTTATTGACAACGCGATGCAATAATTGCCGGCATCGGCTCGTTATTCAGCCAGTGATGTCAAAACCCATTACGTCAAAAGCGAAACATTTCCGCCTGCAGCAGTTGTATCAATGCAAACATGTCGTTCAACCAAACAACGGTGGCCAAACTTCTCTTCTGTGATGATCGGGATCAGCGCCCCGTCGCGTTTGGCAAGCGCCCCACGGATCGCACGGATATCTTCGATTTCACTCCAGCAGACAACCGCATCTATACCCGTCAACGTGGACAAAGCTTCCCGAGGTATGAAGCCGTCAAGAGCATTTTCTCCGGTAACACCGGGCACGCAGATCAGCGATACACAACCTTGCTCCTGTGTCGTCTGCGCCTGTTTTGCGGCATCTTCCGGCGTTGGCCCGAGGCACAATATAGTCCCGCGCGCATAAGCAAACAGCTCGTTCGATTCCCCGGTTGGCCCGGGCATGATTTCAGAGCTGCGCGGCCGCGTATCAACAGCCGGGAGTTTGTCGAGAGCCGCTTGAACGGTTTCGAGCTTCAATTCGTCGCCGCTATTGACCAGTGATACGGGCCGGGAGCTTTGATAAAAGCGCGGCAGGTAATGTGGCCCGCCAGCCTTGGGACCGGTGCCGGAAAGCCCTTCTCCGCCAAAGGGTTGCGAACCGACAACTGCGCCGACCTGGTTCCGATTGACGTAAATATTCCCGACCTTCATCGCACTGGTCAGCTTGTCGATACGGCGCTCGATCCGGGTCTGCAGACCAAACGTCAGCCCATATCCGCGGCCATTAATATCGGTGATCACCTTGTCGAGCTCGCCGCTCTTGAATGTGGCAACATGCAGGACTGGACCAAATATTTCTTCTTCCAGATCGTCAATGCCACTGACCTTGATGACCGCCGGTCCGACAAAATAACCATCATCGGAATAGTCGAGCTGTTTCAGCAGCCTGCCCTCGGCCTTTGCGGCGGCGATATGCGTGCTGATCTTGTCATGGGCCGCCTGATCGATGACAGGCCCGATATCGGTCGACAGCCACCAGGGATTGCCCATCTCCGTTGCGTCCATTGCACCATATAGCATGTTCAGAAATGGCTCGGCGACATCCTCTTGCAGATAGAGCACCCGCAAGGCCGAGCAACGTTGCCCGGCGGACTGGAATGCAGAGGTGATAATATCGCGAACCGATTGTTCCGGCAAAGCAGTCGAATCCACGATCATGCAGTTGAGACCACCGGTCTCAGCGATCAGAAGCGAGTCCGCCTGACCATTTTTCGCTATATTTCGGTTTATGGTCTGTGCGGTGGCGGTTGAGCCAGTGAAAACTACGCCTTGAACGCGCGGGTCTCCACTGATCGTGGCGCCCACTGTCGCACCGGCACCCGGCAGCAACTGGAGGGACTCCACGGGCACACCAGCTTCGTGCAGCAAATTGGTCGCGAGGGCTGCAATAAGGGGAGTCTGGTCCGCCGGTTTCGCCAGTACCGCATTGCCCGCGGCAAGCGCCGCAGCCACCTGACCGGTAAATATCGCCAGCGGGAAATTCCATGGAGAGATGCAGCTGATTATTCCGCGCGGCTTGCCATCGACGTATTTCTCCGCTTCCTTGGCGTAATAGCGTAAAAAGTCGACTGCTTCGCGCAATTCCGCGATCGTATCGAACTGTGTCTTTCCCGCTTCCCGTGCCAGCAACGCAAAAATTTCGCCGTGATGATGCTCGTAGAGGTCGGCAGTTCTCCGCAATATTCTGGCCCGTTCGGCTACCGGAGCATCCCAGACGCGCGCATCTTCTATGGCTGCAAGCGCCTGGCTTTCATCAGCCTCGATCACTTCGCCGACCTGACTGTCCACCCGTGCCGGATTGAATATCTTTTTTGAGGTTCCGCTGGTAACTGGCCGCACAGTTATAGCTGACGAACGCCATAGCTTCTCGGCGAACGGCGCGCGCTCTGCAACATATTCATTCATATCGGTGCGATTGGCCAGATCCCAACCGCGCGAGTTGACGCGCTCCGGCTGATACAGATCAGCAGGCCTGATGATCTTCGACTGGCTGGATTGCTGATCGGCCTTCAGCGTCTCGAAAGGATCAGTTGCGATCAATTCGGCGGCGACCGTATGATTGGCCAGCTGGTTGACAAAAGACGAGTTCGCGCCATTTTCTAGCAGGCGCCGCACCAGATAGGCGAGCAATTCACGATGCTTGCCGACCGGCGCATATATCCGTGACCGGACTTTTTCGTTGCGAAGCAATGCATCATGCAATGTTTCGCCCATGCCGTGCAGTCTCTGGAATTCGAAATCCTGATTGTTGCCCGCCATTTCCAATATGGCCGCAACGCTGTGGGCATTATGGGTAGCAAATTGTGGGTAGATGCGATCGGTCATTTTCAGCAACTGGGACGCGCAGCAGATATAGCTGATATCGGTCGCCGATTTTGTCGTGAATACCGAAAAATCGGGCACGCCATCCATTTGCGCCCGCTTGATCTCGCTGTCCCAATAGGCGCCTTTGACCAGACGAACCATGATCTTTCTGTCGAGTTGGGTCGCCAGCGAATAAAGCCAGTCGAGTACGAAGCTGGCCCGTTTGCCAAAGGCCTGGACAACAACGCCCAGGCCGTCCCAGCCGGTAAGACGCGGATCGCTCAGCACCATTTCGATCATGTCGAGCGATATGCCAAGTCGGTAAGCTTCCTCGGCATCGATATTCAGGCCGATATTGGCGTCGCGCGCAGCGCGTGCCAGTTCACCGACACGTTCGGCAAGATCGGGAACAGCCTTGGCCTGCTGACTCATCTCGTAACGGGGATAGAGAGCCGATAATTTGATCGAAAGACCGGGATTTTCCCGCAAGTCATCGGAATCCGCGACTTTTGCGATCTCCCTGATCGCATCGGTATAGGCGGCGAAATATTCATCCGCGCCTTCCTGCGTGATCGCGGCCTCTCCCAACATATCATAGGAATAGGTGGCGCCCTTGGCCTTCCACTTCTCTGCCCGCTTCAGGGCAAGCTTCATATCTTCCCCGAGCACGAATTGATTGCCCAGCTCTTTCATCGCCTGACGCACAGCGACGCGGATCACAGGTTCGCCCAAACGTTTGATTGCACCCCGGAGAGCGTCCAGCGGCCCGCGGCTTTCGGGCTTGTTGATCACACTGCGCGTCATCTCAAGCGCATAGGTGGACGCATTGACCAGCGAGCTTTCCGACTGGCCGATATGGTCGCGCCAGTTGGATGGGCCGATCTTGTCTTCGATCAGCGCATCGATCGTCTGATTATCCGGCACGCGCAATAGCGCCTCTGCCAGTGTCATCAGAGCCAGGCCCTCGTCTGTAGACAGACCATATTCACCCAGAAAGCTCTCGGTCAGCGTCGGCCCCGAAGCACTCCGCACGTCCCGGACAACCTGTATCGCGCGCTCCTGAATACGCTTGCGTGTCTGCTCGTCCGGACCGTAATTCGATATCAGATGCTCGAGAATCTCGGCTTCATCGGTGCGATGATGCGTGCGGATTTTTTCCCGGTAGTCCATCAGAGTGTTCATGGGGCGAAGCCTTCCTAACAAATTTACCTACGTGGTTTTCGGATCGAGGGGTTCGGATATAATTGTGTGAGCAGCCGCGGATCACCGGCGGCGCCGTGTGATTCCTAACTGAGAAGAAGCTGCTATCGCATTTCCAGTTTCAAACGCAACCTTTGTCACGAGATCGGCAATAACTTGCGCATATCCAATAGTGCTGCCGGTCCGTGATATTCTCGTCGCGATCGACGCACGAACCTATCTGTTTCCCAAGATAAAGCGGAGGCCTACCCGGCCGACAAAACCGTCAAAGTCCCGAACCGGCACATTGGACGCGTTGCTGACATATCCCGCCTCGCTAAATATCGAAACCTGATTCCAGACCTGATAGTCGAGACCGGCGGTAGCCCGTATATGCGTATCCGAGCGGCGCACGGGGTAAAGCGTCGAAAAATCGTCTTCATAATCGCGCTGCACGACGGAGAAACGGGCGACGCCGGTCAGCTTGTCAGCCAGTGGCGTGCTGCCCACCAGACGAAAACCATATCCGGTATAGCTGAAGCGGCCGTCATCGGCATCATGCTTCATTCCGAGCAGTGACATATTGATCGATGTTGGGCCACCGTCAGGACGCCAGTTGTGACGCAATTCGGCAAGCCATTCGGATTGATCGAAGCCGGTAAAGCGATCCTCCGACTGGTTGCGGAAGCCGTAACGCAAGCGGCCCGTAGTGGTATGTTCTCTGGAGTGGCGATGGATTATCTGCGCTTCGGCCCGCGGCCGGTCAAACACGCGTCCGTCGTCACCCAGAACATATTGATATTCAGCGCCGAGCCGCAATCGCATGGCCCCCTTGTTTGCCAAAGGAAAGTCACCGCGAATGCTGGGACCGAATGCGTAGCGATTGAAGCGGCTGTCCTCCGGGTAGACAGCGATTTCTGCACCAAAATCGACCAGCAACGCCCCTAGATCATAGCCCAGCCGGACCTCGCTCTCGATGGCGCTGGCAATGCGGTCTTGATCGCTCCCATTTTCGATGATGTCGGCCGGTACGACGTCTCGCCCTGCCAACAATTCTGCGGTGGCAAAAAATTCGTTGTCTTTTGCCTTCGCAGCACTGCTTGCAGGAACCGCCAGGGCTAAAGTCATGAGCAGAACAGATATTTTCATTGGCTTGCATCGCTTTGTGTCGAGAGAGAGGGTTTGCGGAAGGATTTGGCCGTCCGAGTAATCGGAATGGTCAGCACGGATTCCAGAGTGAACCACGCGCGCATGACGCGAAACAGCACATATTCCGGTATCGCCAATAATGCATCGGGCCTCCGGTTGATCAGAACCGCCGCGACCGCGACCAAGACCGGGGCGCCGATCAGCACCGCGGCAATCGCCTGCCACACCAGCGGACTGGTCGGATCTGTGTCGGTAAAAAAATGGAATATGCCGAAAAGAAGAATCGGAACCATCATTGCCCGGCGTGCGGAATTCAGCAGCATATAGGGCAAAATGAGTTTGCCGCGCATGGTCAAAGAAGACGAAGTGATGATGTCCTGACAACGGGAAGAGACGTGATAGACGGAACGGAACCAACGCAACCGTTGCTCGCGCAAATGCGCAAAGCTGGTGGGCACTTCCGAGACATAGTGGATGCGATGATCGACGATAGCCCGATAGCCCATTTCACCGATCCGCAATGACATGTCAGTGTCTTCGCCATTCATACCCGCTGCAAATTCGCCGACACTCTTAAGCGGTCCGGTCCGGTAAGCCGCAAACATGCCGGGCACGCCGACAAGGCCCCACAATGAGCTGAGCGCTGGAGAATAATAGCCATGCTTTACCAGCACCTCGACCAGCCGGGCGCGGTCGAAAATGGCGCCACCGGGGGGCAAAGGTATGCCGCCAACGACGCCGATTTCATCGTCGGAGAAATTCTGCACGGCAAGACTTATATTGTCAGGTCCGATGAGCGTATCTGCATCGATGCGGATGGTGATCGGATGCCGGGCTTCCTGTATACCGCGATTGAGAGCGTGCGCCTTGCCGCTTTGCGCGACATGAACGATCCGCCCTTGTAACGAAGTCGCCTCATCGATTGCTGCCTGCGCGACCGTTGCCGTATCATCTGTAGAAGCATTATCCAGCACGATGAGTTCTACGAGCTCGCCATAATGCAGCGCCGCCTGATCGATATGGCGGATCGTATCTGCGATTATATATTGTTCGTTATAGGCGGGCACAATGATGCTGACGGGGGAGCGATAATCCTCCTTTGCATCTAATCTGCGCTCGATCACGCTGATCACATATAGCTGAAGAAAAAGCAGTGGCAGAAACAGCAAAACACCCGGACCGATCCCGCCCAACAACGTGATGTCCCGCAGTCCTTCAATGACCGCAAAATTTGAATAGCCGACAAACCCCGACAGGGCTGCTGCAATCACCGCAGTCGCTGCCAAGCGCAACGCCGGACGGAGATTTTGATTCTCCCCAATATCCATATCGACTTTGTCCGGCATTGATCCGCGCTCCAGCAGCATCAGCGAAAACAAACCAAAGCCGATCAATCCGGCAAAAATCTGCACCACCCCGAGAGCATAAGGATCGCCAAACAAGGACAGGAAAATAGTGTTTATCAGATCCAGCAAGCAACAGATCAGGAGAAATCGCAGAACAAGATCAAAACCGAAAAACAGCCGGGCCAAGACAGAGCCACTGCCGTAGCAGGCAAAAGCAATGTAAAAGGAGACAATATAGGTCCGGATAGCGATCGAATTCTGTCCGGTATAAGGTGCAAAAATATAGTCGCGTTGCGGAAACAACCAGTCGACCTGCCCTGTTCCGAATATCCAGAGCTGGAACAATGCCAGAAGACAAAAAGTCAGCAGCATGGCCGGCACGCGAAATGGCGATATCGAAGTAGCCAGACCCTGCGGGCGGCTATCGACCGATCCAAATTGCGCTTCTCGCCTGGAATCGCCAGATTGAGGCTCGGTCAACCAGCATTTCCAGACTGGCGATTATCCTTGCCATTGCTCGGGATCGAAATCAGCAAGGCTATTGCAGGAGCCGTTAGCGCCTCAATCTGACTCGCAGGGCGAACAACAATTCCGACATTGCGGTCCATTGATCGGTAAATGACCCAGTCTGTAGGTTGCGCACCTTTTTTCGCAATGCCCGCAGCAAGATCACCGATCACGATGCGAATGTTTGCACCCGACGTCCCTTTTACAAAAGACAATCCGCGAGGTTCTAGTTGACCCAGCAATTGTGCCACCGCCTGGGCATCCACAGCAGTGTTGATATCGCCAACGAGCGCAACCATATTAGCAGCACGCAATTGCGCCTGCAAAATCGAGAGATTGCCTGAAGCTTTCTCCCCTCCCCCTCTCAACATCGTCTCCGGCAATAATTCGGCCATGGACTGGGTTTCGGTCCCACAGCGATTGAGGTTCAGATCAGCTTTGGCGAGGGATATTTCCAGCTTATTTTCCGATTGCTGATGTTTGGCAGGAAGCAAAAGGGATTGGCTTATGCGTTCCGTCTGAGCAGGGAGGCGACGCGAAAACAACATATGATCGTTCAGCATGACGGTGAGATCATAGCTAGCATCGTTACCGGTCGGCCCGACAGCCAGCCGCATATCCAAAGCGGAAGGCAAAATCTGTTCGGGCAAGTCCTTTGCATTATAGTGATAGCGCCAGCTGGTCCGACGATCGAATTTTCTTGTACCGCGATTTATGCTCGTATCGGCAATCGCGATTGGATAGGCTGCTCCGACAAAAGATTTGCCACGGCTTTTGGCTTCGCCGGACAATTTATTCAGAGCAGTGCTATCCAGGCCATTGGTTCCGAACTGGAGCGAATAGCCTTTCTCGACCAGACGGGCAGCGTGGACGATCGTCACCAACTCATCTGCATTATCATTTTTGGCATTCCACAAAACCGGAACACGGTCGCCCCAAAGAGCAAGCAGGTCCCTGGTCGTATCGACCGGTTTGGAAAGCTCAAGCCGCATTCCACTTTCCGGTTTGATCTCGACGACCGCAGCAATAGAATCATCGACCGAACATTGGGCTATTGGGCCACGACCCTGCAAGCTCAACCCCACATCAAGAGCCTCGGAGGAAAGTTCCGTGGCGGTCAGCTCAATCTCTACTTTCTGCTGAACTTTGCTTTGATTCAACAAAATATCGGCGCGCTTGATACCATTTATAGAAACACGCAAAACGCCTTCAACGCCATCGGAGACACGACTTGAGAATACCAGCTGATACCGGCCCTTAACCGGACGTGCATTTATGGGCAGACGGAATATTTGGCCTGTATAAGATGGCAAGCCGCTGAGGATGAGCGGAATATCCGTATTTTGTCCGGTAGTAAAAACATCGGTCCCGCTGGTAACAGAGCCTCGCTCTGCCGCACCTTCATAGTCGGAAAATTGCAGTTGATCGCTGCCGGAAAGTTTGCTCCAGCCAGTCTTGAAAGCACCGCCCTGCCCCAAAAGGACAAGAACTCCTGCCAGCAAAAAGGCCAGCAATCCTACACCGATTAATCTCATTATATTCTTCTTTTCGCTATATTATTACGCGGCTTGCCGGTTCGGATTTTGGCTTAGTGAATCGACAACCTGGCTTTTGATATCGCCTGCACTCCCAGCATCCAGAGCATTGGAACGATCTTCATTCCAGGCCGTACGGGCCGGGATTTTGGCAAGGTTGATCCGGTCCTTGTAACGCGATGATATCTCTAACGTATCGTCGAGCAGACCGGCTGCGAGCAATATCGGATCAAGGCCAAGTGACCGCAAATGCCTGTTGCTGACATTAAGATCATTTTCCTCAGCTTCCTTGCGCGGGTTCGGGACATATGCAATTTCAGCGCCGGTGAGACCCGAAACCAGTTGTGCCAGTTCCTTGACCCGCAAGGTTTCAGCAACCTGATTGAGAATCTTCACGGGGCTACCCGCTGCCGGAGGATTATTCACGGCAAGTTCGACGCAGCGAACGGTATCCTGAATATTGATGAAAGCACGGGTTTGCCCACCGGTACCATGCACCGTCAGCGGATAGCCGACTGCGGATTCGACCAAGAACCGGTTCAATACCGTTCCATATTCGCCATCATAATCAAACCGGTTAACTAGCGCCGGGTGGAGCCGGGTTTCCTTGGTCTGCGTGCCCCATACAATGCCCTGATGCAGATCGGTTATGCGCATCTTGTCGTTGTTGGCGTAAAATTGAAACAGCAACTGATCCAGTGATTTGGTCAGGTGATACACACTGCCGGGATTTGTCGGATAGAGGATATCACGCTTGTGCCGCTGGCCTTCGTCATCGGTCACTTCAACCGGAAGATAACCTTCCGGCAGTTGGAAACCAGCACCGGAATATCCGTACACGCCCATCGTGCCGAGATGCACCAGATGGGTGTCCAGCCCGAGTTCGGTCAGAGCCACAAGCACATTATGCGTCGCCGACATATTATTATCGACGGTATAGCGTTTTTCCTTCGCGCCGCGCATTGAATATGGGGCCGCGCGTTGCTCGGCAAAATGCACGATCGTATCCGGACGAAGTTCTTCAAGAAAATCGGAAAATTCCTGATAGTCCTTGGCAATATCGATGACGGCATAGTCAATCCGGTTTCCCGAGACTTCTTCCCACGCCTCTACCCGGACGTCGATTGGTTCGATCGGAGTCAGGCTGCGGATGCCGAGTTCAAGGTCGATCCGCCGGCGCGACAGGTTGTCCAGGATGGTGACGTCATGACCGATGGACGAAAGATGCAAGGCCGTTGGCCAACCACAAAATCCGTCTCCGCCAAGCACAAGTATTTTTTTGCCGTTCATATCGGGGGCCTATTCTTTTAGTGTTGCTGTTCTATCGGGCTAGCATCTCTATCGGGCTAGCTCCCTGGCCAGGTACTACTGGCGCGCAATATCTCGCTGCGCAGGTTTGATGTGCAGGTCTTTGCCCCCGACAACAAGAATCGAATACATCCTGTTAGACTTGTTTACATGTCAAGATGTCGCAGATTTCCTTATGAATTCAGAGTTAACAACCATTAACATACTGGAAAGTCGTCAGGTTTTTCGAATGACCAAGGCCGTTGACATTCCTTGTCCACACCAGCTTAATCTCCGCAAAAGGGAGCAAGATCAAAGATGATGAGGCCGGTCTTGACACGCAGGGAGATGTTGTCCGGTGCGATTTCGGCAGGATTGGCGGTCGGATCGCCGTTTCGGTCGATGGCTGCTGCCGCGCCATATAAGTCCCTTGCTACGATTGCCGGCGCACGCGGCATTTCTTTCGGGAGCGCGGTATCGGCCCGATGGCTAGATGACAAAAAATTTGCCCGCTTGGTAGCGCGCGAGTGCGATACCATCACGGCGGAAAATAGTCTCAAGTGGAAATATCTCGAACCAGAACACAATGGACGCGACAGCGGGCCGGCGAAGAAGCTTGCGAAATTTGCACGGAGCAACGGCTTGGCACTCCGCGGTCATTGCTTCCTTTGGAATCATGATGAGCGTATGCCAGCCTGGCTGGTTGAAAAGATGGATGGCTTGCCCCGTGATCGAAGACAGCGACTGGCCGAGCGGATGTGGCGACACGCGGCTTATCTTGGCCGGGCATTTCCGGAGATCACGTCCTGGGATGCGGTCAATGAAGCTATTGATCCTAGAAGCGGTCAAATTCGGGCTACCGCTTTGAACAGATTGATGGGCGAACGCTTCATCGATCTAGCCTTCAAAATGATGAAGGCGAAAGCACCCGCGGCACAGCTTGTTTATAACGACACGATGAGCTGGGAGGCTTCACCAGTCCATCGCAATGCGCTTCTGCGCTTGCTTGAGCGTCTGCTGGCACGCGATGTGCCGATTGACGCTCTCGGCATCCAGAGCCACCTCGGTAATACGCTGGGCAGACCCCGGGATGAAGTCGGCTGGCGCCTTTTTCTGGAAGAAATCGCGGCTATGGGGCTGGATGTTATCGTGACCGAACTGGATTGCAGCGATCGCAATATAGAGAATATGGACCCTGAATATCGTGACGAGGAAACCGCGGCCTATACCAAAGCCTATCTCGACCTGACGCTGGACTTTCCGAATGTAAAGCAAATCATAACATGGTCTCTGGCGGATCAGGTCAGCTATATGAACCGTCCCGGCTATCCGGATTACAAGCGCAGGACCGACGAGCTGCCATTGCGCGGCCATCCGTATGACGAACGTTTGCGTCCGAAGAAGATGCGCACAGCAATTGCCGACGCCCTGCTCTCGGCTCCGCTTCGCCGATGATTATTCCACGCATCCGCAGCAGTGGTTAGTTGCGGATAAAGGGCCGATCGGTGATATGGCCCGGGACCAAGGGATTAACGGTCAAAATTCCCTTTTATCTTGTGACCGGATGACGGATTTGGCACATGCATTGGAAATCAGTGGGGGCATGGTGTGGCAAAAGAAAAACCGGCGGAGGCAGGAAAGAGCGTAAAAGCTTCGCAGAAAAACACCACTAATCCAACACAGGCGGCCCCTCCGACGCAGCCGGACGCGGCCAAGATTGACATAGATTTCTCGCACGGGCTCGCCGCGTTTCTCGCCGCGAACGATATCTCGCTTGGCTTCACATCCTATCAAACCGGACGCCTGTATCTGATCGGCTCCGGTCCGGATGGAAAGCTTGCCCTGCATGAAGCGCAATATCCGCAAGCCATGGGCGTCGCGGGCGACAGCGAGCGGATATACCTGGGGACCTTGACCCAGGTTGTCCGGCTAGAAAATGTGCTCGCGGCGGGTCAGACCGCCAATAATGTGCACGACAAGGTCTATGTGCCGCGCAATATGCAGACCACCGGCAATATCGACATTCATGAACTGGGCATCCGCAAGAACGGGCGGTTGGTCTATATCAACACGCGCTATAGTTGTCTGTGCGAACCCGATATCAAGCATAGTTTCAAGCCGATCTGGAAACCGGATTTTATCAGCAAGCTTGCGCCGGAGGACCGCTGCCATCTCAACGGGCTGGCTATGGTGGACGGCGAACCTAAATATGTCTCGGCCGTCTGTTGCAGCGATGTCGTCGATGGATGGCGTGACCGGCGCCATGATGGTGGCGTAATCATTGATATTGATAGCAACGAGATCATGGCGGAAGGCCTGTCGATGCCGCATAGTCCGCGCTGGTACGACGGGAAATTATGGGTACTCAATTCCGGCAGCGGTGAACTTGGCTGGATCGACCCCGAAGACAAGAACTTCCAGTCCGTGGCCTTCTTCCCTGGCTTCCTGCGAGGGCTGGCGTTTCACGGCAATTTCGCCGTCACAACCTTATCAAAGCCACGCCATGGCCGTTTTGAAGGGCTGGCACTGGACGACAAGCTGGAGGAAAAGGATGCCGATGCTTGGTGCGGTGTGCATATCCTCAATCTGGAAACGGGTAATGTCGCCCATTGGCTCCGCTTTGATGGCGCGATCACCGAATTGTTCGACATCTGCGTATTGCCCGGCGTACGCAACCCGATCACCTTAGGCCCGAATTCAGCCGAAATCAGGGATTTTATCACGTTTGAATGAACGGTCGTTATTCAAAGACCGACACCTCTGGAAAACTAGTTTCCCAGAAGCGACGCCATCAATCCTCCTTGACGGGTCGCGTGCTCGAACTTGCAAATCCGGCATAACCGTCGGTAAAGGCAAATAATACGCCATCGGCTTCTTCGGTCGCATAGCTAGTCGCTTCGCTTTGCGAACTGCCAAATTCCATTTCGTCCTTTTTCATCGCGGCGATCATGGCATTGCGTTCGTCAGAACAAGCGGTCTGGACGGCCTTTTTGAAAGTACCAGTCCCGACTTTTTCATCAAGCTGGGCGTTTGTGAATTCGACCAGGCAATTGGAATAGGCGACACGTGCGGTTCCCGCGTCGGCTACATTGGTGGCGGATGCAGCGCTGAACAAGGCTATACTCAAAAATGCAAACATGACGATCAATCCTCTAATAATGACCGACTATAGCATATTTAAAATCGGTGAGCGAAGCAGATTCAGCATCCCTTATCTCAGATATTATCTCAATATATCAGCCTATTATAAGATCGCCATGATATTCCCTCAGCCTGTTCTCGGAGAGATTGAACGCATCCGCGCCCGACTCGTGCTCTAAAATCCAGTTTGGGCTTGCAACCCGGATGGTTTTGAGAGAATGGGGCCCCAGATATAGGGTTTCTCTTAATTGAGAATTCAATGGGAAATCGGTGAGAATGGGGTTTGCGCCCGGTTCAATCCCGGTACTGCCCCCGCAACTGTAAGCGGCTAGCTGATATGCCACAAGCCACTGGATCTCCGGATCTGGGAAGGCGCATGTTCAGCAGCGATCCGCAAGTCAGGAGACCTGCCCTATATCGTCGTTCTTCAGCCGGACGGGGTGTGTCGGGTGAACGGGGATTTCCCCTGCGTAGCGGCAACTATGTCGTTAACAAAAGGGACTCCCAATGTATAAATTACGAACCTTAGCCACGCTTTTGGCGTCTTCCGCATATTGCTATGCTCTACCGGCAATGGCCGCTGATGATCGTGAGATCGTCGTTACCGCCACCGGCATCGAACAGGATATAGAAGATACCGGTGCCGCCATATCGGTGATTACCGAAGCGGACATACGCGACCGGCAGATTGTTTCAGTTGCCGATATTCTGCAGGAACTGCCGGGCGTCAATGTCACCCAGAGCGGCGGATTGGGCTCGCAAACTTCGGTCCGCATCCGCGGCGCTGAAAGCGACCAGACCCTCGTTCTGATCAATGGCATCAGAGTTAATGACCCCTCCTCGCCGGACGGCGCTTTTGATTTCGGCAATTTGCTCGCAGGCAATATTGAGCGCATCGAAGTATTGCGCGGCGCAAGCGGCGTAACCTGGGGCAGTCAGGCTGTAGGCGGCGTGGTCAATATCACAACCAAAGCTCCGACCGAAGATCTTACCCTGTTCGCCCAAGGCGAATATGGCGCGCATGATACGGTGCGTCTGGTCAGCAACGCCTCTGGCAAGATCGGGCCCGTTGGCCTGAGCATCGGTGGTGGCTATGTGCGTGCGGACGGTATCAGTGCCTATTCCGGAGGAACCGAACTGGACGGCTATCGCCAATATTCGGCGTCAGGACAGTTGCAGGTTGAATTGACCGATGCGATCCGTTTTGAAGCCAGCGGCTATTATGCGGACAGCCGGGTCGACAATGACAGCGTTTTTCCGCCCTTTAGTTCGGACAATGCCCAGTTTTCTCTCGCAGAGGAAATTTACGGAAATGCTGCCATAGTGGCCCAGGCATTTGACGGCCGGTTCCAGAACCGCTTTGCCTTCAGCATTTCCGACATAAACCGCGATATCATCAACCCCTTCTTCACCTCGCTGCCTAGAGGACGGACAGAACGGTTCGAATATCGGGGTGATTTTGCCGTGGTCGAACAATTGCGTCTGGTTTTCGGGGCCGAGACAGAAGACAGCCGTTACGAAAATAGCGGCGTTACCGACTCCACCGGTATCGATTCCATCTTTTTCCAGGCCGTGGTCAAGCCGCTCGACGGACTGACCCTGACCGGCGGCGTCCGGCACGATGATCATGAAGACTTTGGCGGAAACACAAGCTTTTCCGGCAACTTGGCTTATCGCATCGGCGAAGACGGACCGACTATTCGTGCAAGCTATGCCGAAGGTTTTCGCGCCCCATCCCTGATTGATCTCGATGATCGCCCTTTTGGCTATGGCACGCCGGACCTCGTACCAGAGACCGCGAAATCTTATGAGATCGGCATTGATCAATCGCTTATCGGCAACGCGGTACAGGTCTCGGTGACCCTGTTCCAGCGCGACACGAAAAACCAGATCGCCTTTGCCGCCTGCCCCGTAGCACCCGATCCTGCGCCAGAAGTCTGCACCAACGGCAGCCGTCCATTTGGTACGACCCTGAACATCGAGCGCAATCGCACGAAAGGCGTCGAGGCCATTTTGTCTATCACTCCGGTCGAAAGACTGCGCTTCGATGCGAATTACACCTGGCTCGACACCGAGAATCGTTCATCCGGCGCAAATTTCGGCAATGAACTCGCCCGCCGTCCGGCGAGCAGCCTCTATTTGAACGCCAGCTACCAGACGGACTTTGGTCTGAATCTGGGCGCCGACTTGCAAATGGTTGGCGACAGTTTCGACGATCTCGCCAACAACCGCCGCATCGACGGCTATATACTCGCCGGAACACGCGCGAGCATACCGGTCTCCGATATATTTGAAGTCTTTGGACGTATCGACAATCTGTTCGATGTCACCTATGAAACAGCCACTGATTTTGGCTCTCCGGGGCGTTCTGCGTACATTGGAGCGCGCGCGCGCTTCTGATATCCAATAGCAAAAGGGAATATGATCACATGCAACTCCGTCAAACTTCATCATCCGTCCAGAATATCTGGGCCGGTGTGCTGGCAACGTCGTCGGTTCTGGGCAGCCTTGCATTGGCCTGCATATTCCCTTTCGCTGCGATCGCGACCTTGCTGGCGGCAACATTGCCGTTCCGCAAGGCAGCGGTCTGGATGGGCGCGGTATGGTTTGCCAATCAACTGGTCGGCTATCTGCTGCTCGGCTATCCGCAGACGGCCAATAGCTTCGGTCATGGCCTCGCCATTGGGGCCACAGCGATAGCAACCCTGTTCGTCGCGAAGAAGGTCTTGGACTTTCGTTCAGACCGCAGTTTCCTCTCGCTCGGCCTTGCCTTCGGCGCGGGCTTTATCACTTATCAAACGCTGTTGCTGGTCGCAGCAACGTTCCTTGGCGGTGTCCAGAATTTCATGCCTTCCATCGTCTGGATGGTTGCAAAAAATGACATCCTCTGGTTCGCTGGCCTCGGCATTCTTTACATGGTGCTGGACGGCACTCTGTTTGACCGGATCGGCAAGCAGACAACCCCACAAGGTTGAACGCGCTATAGCCTGATCCGCCGAGCAGAAATTGGCTCAGACTGCACTTCGCTTCGGCGTTCAGAACGCCCTCATCCAACTGCGGCTAATCCTGCCGGATAAGCCTGCCGATCCTTCTCCCTCACGGGAGAAGGCAAACACGGCAAAAGTCTTCAAGGGCAAGGTTTGTTCCCCGCCCGGCGGAGGGGAACAGTTCCTAACCAATTCTACATATGCAAAACACGGCCATAAGCGTCGAGCACGCTCTCGTGCATCATTTCGCTGAGCGTCGGGTGCGGGAAGACGGTGTTCATCAGTTCCGCTTCCGTCGTTTCGAGCGTCTTGCCGATGGTATAGCCCTGGATCAGTTCGGTCACTTCTGCGCCGATCATATGCGCGCCGAGCAATTCACCCGTCTTGGCGTCAAACACGGTCTTGATGAAGCCCTCGGTCTCTCCCAGTGCAATCGCCTTGCCATTGCCGATGAAGGGGAATTTGCCGACCTTGACGTCATGGCCCGCTTCTTTTGCTTTGGCTTCGGTCAGACCAACGCTGGCGATCTGCGGGTGGCAATAGGTGCAGCCGGGGATATTGTTTACATCCATGGTGTGCGGATGCCCGTCCTTGTCCATCGACTGGGCGATTGTTTCGGCCGCTATAACGCCTTCGTGGCTAGCCTTGTGCGCCAGCCACGGGCCAGCGGTGCAATCACCAATCGCGTAAATACCGTCGATATTGGTCCGGCAATATTCGTCGGTCTTGATATGATAGCGGTCGTCCGGCTGGACGCCGAGCTGGTCGAGGCCGATGGTTTCGATATTGGGCATGATCCCGACGGCGACGATGACATGGCTGAAGTCATGGCTTTCCTTCTTGCCCTTGCTGTCCTCGATCTCCGCCGTGACGCCTTTATCGCCGGTTTCAATGCTCTTCACGCCGGCGCCAGTCATGATGGTCATGCCCTGCTTTTTCAAAGACTTCTCGAGGAACTTTGAGATTTCCTCGTCTTCCACCGGCACAATCCGATCGAGCATTTCGACGACCGTCACGTCGACGCCGATGTCATTGTAGAAGCTGGCAAATTCGATGCCGATCGCGCCTGAGCCGATGACCAGCAATTTGGTCGGAGTTTCACTTGGTGTCATGGCATGCCGATAGGTCCAGATGCGCTTGCCGTCCGCCTTGGCAAAAGGCAGATCGCGGGCGCGAGCGCCAGTGGCGATGATGATATTCTTCGCCTCCAGCTCGACATCACCCTTATCAGTTTTCACGCTAAGCTTACCCGGAGCGGTGATCGTGCCATCGCCCATGACGACATCAATCTTGTTCTTCTTCATCAGGCCTGTGACGCCCTGATTGAGCTGCTTGGCGACGCCGCGCGAGCGTTTAACGATCGCATCAAGATCTGCGCTGATATTCTCTGCGACCAGACCATAATCCGCCGCATGTTTCATATTGTGAAACACTTCGGCCGAGCGAAGCAAAGCCTTGGTCGGGATACAACCCCAGTTGAGGCAGATGCCGCCAAGATTTTCGCGTTCGACAATGGCGGTTTTGAGACCCAGTTGCGAAGCGCGGATTGCGGCTACATAGCCACCGGGGCCGGAACCGAGAACGATGAGGTCATATCCGTTTGCCATGTTATTCCTTTTCGATAATCTTTAGACTAGTGCGGGAACCTGCACCGGCTTGCCTTCGCCGTCCACCGCCACAAATATGTAGACGCCCGACGCCGCCTTCATCATTTCATCTTCATGCCGGTCGCGGCGATAAGCCTCGACCTGCACGGTCATCGAACTGCGTCCGATCTTGATGAAATCTGCATAGACGGACAATTCGTCGCCAATACCCACCGGTTGGCCAAAACTGACATCATTGGCACCAACAACAACCGATTGGTGCTTGCTATGCTGAGCTGCCAGAGCGCCTCCGGCCTGTGCCATCTGTCCCATCAGCCAGCCACCAAAGGCCACCCCGTAGGGATTGCCTTCGGTCGGCATGACTATGGTCCGGATCGCCGGGATTTTTTTGGCCAGATCGGTCAAGCGAGCATCCCCAGCGGATTTTCAACAGTTTCCTTGAACGCCTTCATGAAGGCCGCACCGGTTGCACCGTCAATCGCGCGGTGATCGAAACTGCCGGTAGCGGTCATGATCGTGGCGATCTGGACACTGTCATCGATGACAACCGGTTTTTTAATACCGGCGCTGATCGCCAGGATCATGGCCTGCGGCGGATTGATCACGGCATCAAATGTTGTGACCCCGAACATGCCCATGTTGGACAAGCTCGCCGTGCCGCCCTGATATTCGTGCATCTTCAGCTTCCCTGCCTTGGCACGCTCGGCGAGATCTTTCATCTCGGTGGCGATGGTGCTGAGCGATTTGCTGTCGGCACTGGTGATAATCGGCGTAATCAGGCCGCCGGGAATGCTTACCGCCACCGAGATATCAGCGCGCGAATAGCGGATCAGATTTTCTTCGGTAAAGCTGACATTGCTGTCAGGCGCCTGCATCAGCGCCACCGCCTGAGCCTTGATCAGCAGATCATTGACCGACAGCTTGACGCCACGCGCTTCGAGCGAAGCGTTGAGTTCGCCACGCAATTTCAACATTTTGTCGATATTAATATCGATACTGACCCGGTAATGCGGGATCGTTTGCTTGGCCTCGGTCAGGCGGCGGGCAATGGTCTTGCGCATGCCCGACAATTTTTCGGCCGTGTGCGGGATGTCGAAGTCGCCGGTAGCTGCAGCAGGTGCTGGGGCTGAAGAAGGCGCAGTGCTTGCAGCCGGGGCAGAGGTTTCGCTCTTGACCGGAGCCGTGCCGCCTTCTGCCGCATCAATATCGGCCTTGATAATACGTCCACCGGGACCCGAGCCGGACACAGCGGTCAGGTCGACACCTTTCTGGTCGGCCAGACGGCGGGCCAACGGACTGACCTTCAGGCGGTCATCGCCGGAACCCGTTGCGGCCTTTGGCGCAGGGGCGGGGCTCGCTTTTGGTGCTGGCGCATGCGCAGGAGCAGGAGCGGGTTCTTCCGCCTTGGCGGCAGGCTCTGCTGCCTCTTTCGCTTTTGGCGCGGGAGTGGCTTTCGCATCGCCGACATCTTCGCCCTCTTCGGCGATAATCGCGATCACCGCGCCGACCTTCACATTTTCAGTGCCTTCCGGAACGACGATCTTCGCGATCACGCCCTCGTCAATCGCTTCAAATTCCATCGTCGCCTTGTCGGTCTCGATCTCGGCCAACAAATCGCCGGAAGAAACGCTGTCGCCTTCCTTCACCAGCCATTTGGCAAGCGTCCCTTCTTCCATCGTCGGGGAGAGCGCAGGCATTTGGAGATTGATGGGCATGGCCGGTTATCTTTCCTGATTTGGTCCAGTTGTCACTAAAAGCTGTCTAACATTGAGCCAATGGCGTCAAGGGCGCTCGCTTGCCTTGTGGCCATTTTTATCGCAACAGGTGTTTCTGACAGGGCGAGGAGGGTTCATGCGTACATATCTGGTGGTAATCGACGAGACCGACGAGGCTAGCATCGCGCTGCGCTTCGCTTCCCGACGGGCGATGAAGACAAACAGCGCCCTCCATATTCTTGCGCTCGTGGCAAGCGAGGGCTTTGTTGCCTGGGGCGGAGTTCAGGCAACGCTGGAGGAAGAATCGAAAAGCCGGGCCGAAGCGCTTGTTTCGAGCGCGGCCGGAACTTTATTTGACGAAACAGGCATAAGGCCTTCAATAACAGTAAAACAGGGTAAGGGACCAAAGGTCGTCCGTGAGATGATGGCTGAAGTCGACGGTCTCGCAGCCCTCGTGCTCGGAGCAGCGGCGACCGGTTCGCCCGGACCGTTGGTAAGCCATTTTGCCGCCACCGAGGCAGGGTCACTGCCCTGCCCGGTGATGGTTGTTCCCGGATCATTGACCAAGGAAGAAATTGACCGGCTGAGCTAGCGCTTTTTCGCCAGTTCGCCGCGGGCTGGGTAATCATTTTTCAGCGCAAAGTCGATTCCCTGCAACAGTTGATCGAGCGGAGGACGGGTGAACGGCATGCTCTGGATGCTCGCGAAATAAAGCGTCTGGTCCGGCTTGACGAGGAGCATTGCGGGTTCGGAGAAAATCTCGGGCTCCGAGCTGTCGGGACGACCCGACGAAATATAGAGGTCAAAATCGCGAGCCTGATCTTCGCTGAGGCCATAGCCGAGCAGAAGTTCGTCAACTTCCCATTCTTCGACCGATTTCTGGGCCCGTTCCTTGCTATCCATACTGATCGCGACAACCGTAATTCCGCGCTCAGAAAAATCACCGAGTTTGCGCTGTAATTCGCGCAACTGCATCTTGCAGATCGGGCAATGCACACCGCGGTAGAACAGCAACAGAGTAAAATTATCGCCGAGCCGCTGGCTCAGCTGAAACTTGCCACCGTCAATAAGCGGAACGGTAAAATCGGGCACGGCTTGGGCTGGTAGAATATTGGGCATCGGGGGATTTCCTTTTTCTTGTTCAATCTACAACCCTACCCAAGCCCAATGGTTGCCCGATGACAAACAACTATTACTTTCGGCGAGCCTTACCCATCTTGCCACGAACATTCGCGGGACGGCCGGGTTTGCCCTTGCGATGGGGCTTTCCCTTGCCAGCGCGAGCGGGCGCCGGACGACCCGGCATATGATTGGCGCCTTCGGCCAGTTCGAACAAAAGGCTGCCGGTGGCGGCATTGGCCTCGACCAGACGCAGTTCGATTTTCTGGCCGATGTTATAGGTCGTACCGCTATCCATGCCGGTCAGCTGTTGCTTGGCCTCGTCATAATCAAAACGTTCTGCCCCCAACGTTCTAACCGGGACAAGCCCGTCGCCGCCCAGTTCGTCCACGGTGGCAAAAAATCCGAAATTCTGGACGCCGGTGATCCGGCACTTCACCACTTCGCCGATCCGCTCCGCCAAGTGCGCCGAGATATAGCGGTCGATGGTTTCCCATTCCGCCTTCATCGCACGGCGCTCGAGCTTGGAGATTTTCTCCGAGATTATTTCGAGGCGGCCTGCCTCTTCCTTGCTCAATCCTGAAAATTCCGGAATGGCGCTGTTTTTGGGTGCCGGCTGTTCCAGCTTGCAGGCGCTGACGAGAGCGCGGTGGACGATCAGATCTGCATAGCGGCGGATCGGGCTGGTGAAATGGGCGTAACTTCCCAGCGAAAGGCCGAAATGGCCCATATTGGTGTGGCCATAATAAGCCTGCGTCTGGCTCCGCAATATCTGTTCCATCACCAAAGGCAGCAGCAATTCGTCGTCAACCTGTTCGATCAGATTATTGAAGACCGCAGGTTTGATCACCTGCCCCATGGCAAAGCTCATATCGAAGGTCTTGAGATAATCTTTCAGCGCGATCAGCTTCTCTCGCGACGGGGTTTCGTGAACGCGGTAGATCACCGGCGATTTTTTCGACTCCAGCATCTTCGCGGCTGCGACATTGGCAACGATCATATAATCCTCGACCACACGATGCGCGTCGAGCCGTTCGCGGATGGCAATTTCTACAATCTTGCCCTGATCGTCCAGCACCACCCGCTTTTCGGGCAGATCGAGATTGAGCGGTTCGCGGGCATCGCGCGCCTTGGCGAGCAATTTCCAGCAGGCCCAAAGAGGCTCGAGAGCGCTGCTTCTTAGCGGATGATCCAGCTTCCCGTCCATCGCCGCCTGCGCATCTTCATAGGCAATATTGCCGGCCAGTTTTACGATGGCGCGGGTGAAGCGCGAGGCAATCACCTGCCCCTTGCTGTCTATTGTCACGTGACAGACGAGAGCTGCCCGGTCGACGCCCTGCTTCAGCGAACAGACATCGGTGGACAAAGCTTCCGGCAACATCGGGACAACCCGGTCGGGGAAATAGACGCTGTTGCCGCGCTTATAGGCTTCCCGGTCGAGTTTGCTGCCCGAGCGGACATAATAGGAAACGTCAGCAATGGCGATCAAGGCTTTGAAACCGCCCTTGTTATCCGGACTGTGATCCGCTGTGGCCCAGATCGCGTCATCATGGTCACGGGCATCCGCCGGATCGATGGCGACAATCGGCAGATCACGAAGATCCTCGCGCTTCTCTTGCGAGATTTCCAGCTTGATCGCCTGTTCCGCTTCTTCGACCACGGCATCGGGAAAATGCAGCGGAATTTCGAATTTGTGGATAGCAATCAGGCTGAAGGATTTGGCGGCGAACGGATCGCCCAATATTTCCTTTACCCGCGCCTTGACCTCCGAGCCGCGCTTGATCGGTTCGGCCAGCACCAGATTGCCCGGTTTTGCCTCGCCCAGTTCGATTATCGGCGTGCTGCGCCGGATTTTGCGATCCACCGGCTTCAGCCAAAAACGGTCGCGTTCGTCTTTCTCGACGATACCCAGCAGCATTTCGTTGCTCTGGGCGAGTTTCTTCATCAGGAAGGCGACATGCCCCTGCCCGCGTTCTTCGGTTCGTGCCAGTATCCGGTCGCCGATCGCCAATGCGGCGCGGCGGCCCTTTTCCTTGACCCTGATCTTGGGCGCGGGTCCGCCTTCGTCTTCCCAGCGTTCGGGAATGCCAATGGCTTCATTGCCGTCAATCTCGACAATCTTGAGCACGGTCACCTTCGGCAGGCCGCCCACCTTATGCAAGGCCCGCCCCAAATCTCCGGCGAGCAGCCCTTCTTTGGTCATGTCCTTGAGCAAAGCCTTGAGCGCGATCTTGTCCGGTCCCCGCAATGCAAAGGCTTTTGATATCTCTCGCCGTCCCGCAGGTCGCTCCGATTGCTCGATAAAGTCCAGTATCTGCTGGCGAGTGGGAACCTGTTTCGGTTTGTGAGATTTTTTGGGACCTGCCATTAATAAGCTTTACCTATGATTATGCGCTCGACCGCCGGTTTGCCGGTAAAGATGCATTTGCCATCTGCGGCTTCAGCATCAACCGGAACATTGCGGAAGGTCAGCTTCAGTTTTTTGAGCCGCTCTTCGATTTCTTCCAGTTCTTCGCCGGTGGCCTTGCACCATTGCACTTCCAGCCATCCCGGATGTTTCTTTTTCGCCGCGTAGAAACGTTCTACGTCCGACCAATATTCAACACCCTTCTTGACGTTGCTATCGAGACGGTCTTGCGCTTCGGTGTGCAATGCGGTCTGGATATCGGACAATAGAGCAGGAATTTCAGGGATAAAATCCTCCTTGTCGAGAAACTTCGTGTCCAGCTTGCCGCTGTCCTGATAGAGTGCATCGCGACGGATCATCGCGACCTTGCCTTCCGCCATGTCGCGCGGTCCAATTTCGAGAATGATCGGCGCGCCCTTCTTGATCCAAGACCAGCGTTTGGTCTGGGTTTTGGCGCCGCTGATATCCAGCTTCACCCGGACCGGTTCGTCAAAGGCTCTGAGCTGGGCGATTTCCTTCGCCAGTGCCTTGCAATATTCGAGCACTTCTTCATCTTCCGGCTTGTCGCGCAGCATCGGCACGATCACCACCTGA